>Ga0209474_10004267_pt1 | contig 12364 bp, 7 predicted proteins | sample GraSoiAngelo_145_FD_185902 | JGI IMG/M metagenome (GOLD analysis project Ga0209474, IMG submission 185902) | Grasslands soil microbial communities from the Angelo Coastal Reserve, California, USA - 14_1009_05_20cm (SPAdes) (version 2) | ecosystem: Environmental > Terrestrial > Soil > Grasslands ...
GCTGTCAGTTTCCGAGCAGGTAGTTGAGGAGCATCCCGCCCGCGCCCGCGGCTTCCGGCGCGGGCGTGTAGTAGGTCGTCCCCGCACTGGCGCCGCCCACCGGGCGCGCAGCGGACGGTGCCGGCGCGCCGGCGCCGCTCAGTTCGGCCGCGGTGGGGGCCGAGCCGGGGTATCTCGCCAGCGCCTGCGCCGGGGTGGCGCCTTTGAGCACAGCTAGCGTGCGCGCCATCACGAGGCTCGTGCCGGTGGGTACGCTCGCGGCGGACGCCTTTTCGGCACCGAGGCTGAACAGTTTCGCGTTCCCGCACGCGGGCGCGGTGACCACCGCGTAGGTAAGGCACACGGTGCCCACGACCTCCGAGCGCAGGAAGTGGCCGAGCGCGTCATAGCCGTTGGTGATGCCTGTGCCGAGGAAGATGAAGTCGAGCAGTCGCTCCAGGCCTCCGGTGGCACGCAGGCTGGAGAGCAGTTCAGCGAGGTTGCTCCCGAACGGCTTCCCGGCGGCGCCCAGCGACTGCAGCCGCTTGAGCAGTGGCTGGATCGAGACCAGCGCGGGGCCCGAGACTTTGGCGGTGCTGCCGAGGCTCTGGAAGAACTCCGAGGAGCTGTTGGAGAAGGCCGGCAGGTGCGTGAACGCGTTGTTGATGCCCGGGGCCGCCGCTTTGAGATCGGTGAACACGGGCGTCGTCTGATCGGCGAAGCGCCCGAGACGTTCCATCGCGGGCCCGAGCTGTCGCAGGAACGGGGGGAAGTCGATCAGGTTGCGTTGCAGCGCCCCGCGGGTCCTGGCCGATGCCTGCGCGACGGTGTTGGCCTGCACGATGAAGTCCGCCACGCGGTTTCGCACGGCCGCGAACGGGGCCAGCGCGCGGTCGGAGTCGACCGCGAGTTTGGCGAGCACGCGATTCTCATTGGCGAGGATCGCGAGCACGCGGTCGAGTTCCTGCAGCGCCGGGTTTGCGCGGCGGATGACCACCTTCAGGTCGCTTCCGCGACCGGCGAGCCCGGCGCCCAGCTCGTTGATGATGATCGTCAGGCGCTGGCGCTGGGGCAGGCGGTTGATGTCGTTGAGCAGATCCGGGTCGACCGGGCTGTGCGTGTTTTCCACCGGCAGCAGCCACTGCCCCGCGCCTTCCTGCCCCTTGGGGATCTTTTTCAGCGGCGGCGGCAGAGGCGTGCCTTCGACGCGCGGCTGCGTCGGCAGGCAGTCCACGAAATTCTCGCCGATCAGCGCCTGCGGGCGAATCATGCAGCTGGCGTCAGCGCGGAAGTCCTTGAAGCCGGGCTTGGAGATGTTCAGCACGACCGCCGCCTTCGCCTGAGGCGTGGGCGTGACCGAACCGACGGTCCCCACCTTGACCCCGTCGATCTTCACGTTCTCGCCGGGGATGATGTTGCCGGCGTCGTCGAAGATCGCGCGCACGGCGTAGCTGCCGTCGGAGCCGCCGGCGGAGGTGGCGAGCAGCAGGATCGCCGCCAAGGCTCCCGCCGCGAGCAGGGCCGCGACCGTCCTTGCGCCTCTCCTCCACCCCACGGTCTCCGTGCTCAACCTTTCCTCCTACCGGTCAGCCTACCCGGTCAGCTGCGAGTCCGGGCGACCGCGCCGCGCGGGGTCGCCCGGACCCATGTGCTGCGGCTGCGCTCACGCCTCCCCGGGCGTGGCCTCGCCGCGCTCGCCTAGAAGTGCTTCTTGGGGCACGGCGCTTTGTAGGTGGCGGGCACCGTTTTGGCGGGGATGCCGAAGTTGCCGTACTGGTTCGAGCCGCCGAAGATGACTTCGGTCTTGACGGGGAGCCCGCCCTTGCACTTCTTCGGCAGCGTGCCGTAGGAGATGATTTTCTTGCCCTTTTTGAACGCCGCGCCCGCCTTGATGTGGATCGTTTTCACCGACGCCAGCGGCGCTCCTGGCACGGTGGCCACGGGCGGGACTAGCGTGATGAGCTCTTCGCCGTAGGGAGCGCTGGCGTGTACGTAGTGGCCTACGGACACGAGTTCCAGCGCGACCGGGCTGTGGCCTGCCGTGTAGAACAGCAAACCGGCACCACCGACGAACGCGCGCAATTCGGATTCCTCGGGCACACGTTCGGTGCCGAACGTGACTTCACCGAGCACGCTGCCGAGCGGGCTCGCGATCGAGGTCTTGGGACAGCCGGAGGGCCCAACGTTTTTCAACGTTGCTTCGGTGCATTTTGCAAACCCCTGCGGATGAATCTTGGCCCCCGCCGGCAGGTAGAAGTTGACCTGCGAGATCGGGGGGATACCGCCTTTGGGGTTCTGCGGGGTCGCGCCGTAGCCTTCGCCGGTGAATTCGTATTCGGCTTCCACTGCGGAACCCGCGCCGAGGACGTTGCCGGTTTTTGGCCAGTTGCCGCCCCCCGGCTTGGGGATCGGGATCGCCTTGGCCGTGAACTTGGTGATCGACGCGGTTGGTTCCGCCGCCGACGAGAGGGCCGGTAGGCCTAGCGCGATGAGGCCGAGCACGGCCAGACAGATGGATGCTCTGCGCATCAGATTCTCTCTCCTCTGTTGATGGACGTCCGCCTCGATCCGGGTAGCTCCGGAGCCATTGCCGGTCCGGCGATATCGAGATCCCCGGCAAGGGACCGGAGAACAGTGGCGATTTCTAACGCAACCTTAGCTTTCGCGCTGAGCGCCTGCAAGTGGGAGCCGGCCCCACGGGAGCCAACTTGCAGCAAGTCTCGCCAAACCTACTCACGCCAAGGCTGACGGCGAGCGCCGGCCTCGCGCGCCGCGCGCGACCTCAGTCAGCCGACAGCTCCAGCTCCTCACCGCCAAAACGGACGCCCACCGGCTCCAGCTGCACCTGCCTCGGCCCCGGCTCCACGCGGCCGGCGAGCAATGCGGGCAGGCCGCGGGCGCGCGCGGCGCTGATGATCTGCTCGGCGCCACCCGCACGACAGTACACGGCCAGGCCCGCGCCCATGTTGAACGTGGAGTACGCGGCGTGCGCGTCCAGCCGGGCCTCGGCCACAAGCAGGCTCAGGACCTCCGGCACTTCGGGCAGGCGCTGCACGCGATAGCTGAGCGGAGCCGGGGCCCGCATCAGCTTCAGCAGCCCGTGGCCGGTGATGTGGCTGACGTAGGTGAGCGGCGCGCCTGACTGCAACAGCGCGGCGATCAGCGGCACGTAGCAGATCGACGGCGCGAGCAGGGCCTCGCCCAGCGTCGCGCCGCTGGGCAGCGCCGTCGCGTAACCGCCCGGCAGCCCGCCGGCCACCGCGCGCGCGAGCGAGGCGCCGTTGGCGTGCAAGCCGCTCGAGGCCACGAGCACGATCTCATCGCCCGCCGCCAGCTCGGCGCCGAGGATCGGTGCGCGGCCGCGGGGCACGACGCCCACGGCGGCGCCGGCCAGCTCGATGTCGAGCTCGGCCACGAGCCCCGGCAGCGATGGCGACTCGCCGCCGCCCCAGGCGCAGCCGGCGTCAGCGCATGCCCTGCGCCAGCCCTCCAGCAGGGCGTTCGCGCGCTCGGAGTCGCGGTACCAGTCCGAGGCGCCGGTGGCGAAGTAGGCGTTCGCCACCAGCGGCAGCGCGCCGACGCAGGCAAGGTCGTTGACGATCGCCGCCACCGCGTCGTACGCGACGTCGGCGAACCGGTTGACGCCGTGACGTTCGAGCACTTGGCGCGCGATGATCGACTTCGTGCCCAGGCCCTCGACGACGAACGCGTAGGCGCGCCCGTCGAGCTCGAACACGAACGCGGGCTCGCCGCGCGAATCGTCGCGCGCCCGGCCTTCGCGCTGTCGCAGCAGCGGCGAGGTCGCGAGCGCCTTGGCCATCGCCATGCGCTTGGCGGCGTCCAGCGCGTCGTAGTCGACGCCGGCCGCCCGGTAGCTGGCCTGGCGATCACCGCTCATCCTGGGCAGCGTATGGCCTCGGGCGCGCGCGCGACGGGTGCGGTGACGGCGCGCGCGGCGGGCGCGGGGCGGGCGCGGGGCGCGTGCGGGCTCCCGCACGGCAGGTACGGCGCGGGCGGCGGCCCACGGCCGGCGCGATGCGAGCGTGGGCCGCAGCGCGCCCACGGGCAGGCGCTCATGCACGCCCCGGACTTCGATATACACCTCCGGACCCCGGCCGGCATGCGGCGGGACCACGAGCCAAAGGAGCACGATGGACTTCCAGCCAAGCGAGCGCTGCGAGGACTTCAAGAAGCGTCTGGCGGCGTTCATGGACGAGCGCGTCTACCCGGCCGAGGAGGTCTATGCCAGGCAGCTGAACGAGTCCGGCGATCCCCATCACCAACCGGCGGTGATGGAGGAGCTGAAGGTTCGCGCGCGCGAGGCGGGGCTGTGGAACATGTTCCTGCCCGATCCCACGCTCGGTGCCGGGCTCTCGAACAGCGACTACGCGCCGCTGGCGGAGCTGCTGGGGCGCTCGCCGATCGCCTCGGAGGCGTGCAACTGCTCGGCGCCGGACACGGGCAACATGGAGGTGCTGTTCCACTTCGCCACGCCGGAGCAGAAGGAGCGCTGGCTGACGCCCCTGCTCGACGGCGAGATCCGCTCGGCGTTTGCGATGACCGAGCCCGACGTCGCGAGCTCGGATGCGACCAACATCGCGCTCTCGATCGCGCGCGACGGGGATGGGTACGTGCTCAACGGTCGCAAGTGGTGGATCTCCGGGGCGCTTCACCCGCACTGCCAGATCATGATCGTGATGGGTAAGACGACCACCGAGGGGCCCCGCCACCGCCAGCAGAGCATGATTCTCGTGCCGCTCTCCGCGCCGGGCGTACGGATCGCGCGTTCGCTGCCCGTGTTCGGCTACGAGGACCAGGAGGGCCACGCCGAAATCGTCTTCGCGGACGTGCGCGTCCCCGCCGCCAACCTGCTCGCCGGCGAGGGCGACGGCTTCATGATCGCCCAGACACGCCTGGGCCCCGGGAGGATTCACCACTGCATGCGCGCGATCGGCGCAGCCGAGCGCGCGCTCGAGGCGATGTGCGCGCGCGCAGTTTCTCGCGAAACGTTCGGCGCGCCGCTGGCGACGCGCGGGAATATCCAGGATTGGATCGCCGAGTCGCGCATCGAGATCGAGATGGCACGCCTGCTCACGCTCAAGGCGGCATGGCTGATGGACACGGTGGGCAACAAGCACGCGCGAATGGAGATCGCCGCGATCAAGGTTGCGGCGCCAAACGCCGCGCTGAAGGTGCTCGACCGGGCGATCCAGGTGCACGGCGGCGGCGGCGTGAGCGGCGACTTCTCGCTCGCCTCGGCGTACGCCCATCTTCGCACCCTGCGGCTCGCCGACGGCCCCGACGAGGTGCACAAGCTCTCGATCGCGCGGCGGGAGCTCGCGCCCTACGTCCCGCGCGAGCAGTAGTCCACCGGCCCGCGCCGGCGCCGATCCGCCACGACGGACCCTTCACCCGCCGGGGCTGCATGCCCGCTGCCATGCGCGTGGCGCGCAACTCTCGAGGGTAATACTCGTTAATAGGAGCAACGCGCACGTCGTCTCTAAAGGACGACAGACAGGATGTCGACGCTGCCATGGACATGAGGTCGCAGGCTCGCATCTCACTCGTTGGGCTGCTGACCGGAACACTCGTCGCAGTCGTGGGGATCATCGCCCCGAGCGCGCAGGCGTCATTCGGTGTCTCGCTCTGGGAAGCGGGCACGTGCGTCAACCACACGTGCACCTATGAAAGCGTCGAAAAAGAACTGCAAGAAAAAGGACGCAGCGAAGAAGCCTTCACGCAGGCCGCCGGGCATCCTCCGTGGGGAATGACGACGTTCGAGCTGAACCACACGAAAGTCGGCCTCGCCGAAGAACCCGACGGCGCGCCGCTCAAGCGTGTTCGCGTGGACGTTGCTCCCGGCCTCGCCTCGGATCCTCAGGCGCCGCTGGATGCAGAAGGCAAGAAGTGCACGATCAAACAGTTCGAGGCCATAACCGGGCCGGAATGCCCGCCGGGAACCGAAGTCGGCACCGACGAAGCGACCGTCTTCTTGGGCGCGCTAGACGTGCCCGCCGAAGGCCAGGTGTACAACCTCGAACCCGAACCCGGTGAACCCGCACCGGGGCTGAACTTCGAACCGATCCCGCTGCTGTTCGGCATCGCGATCACGCATGAAACGCCGCCGCTGCACACGCTCGCCTTGGAACGCAGTTTCCTCCAGGGCCATGTCAGCTGGGCCAGGGAAAAGTCGCTGGAAGAACGCTGCGCTCGCGAACCGGGAGCGTGCCCTCCAGGCGGGATCCCCTCGGGTGATTATCACGAGTGGTTTGAAATCAACAACCTGTCCGAAACAACGCCCGTCCTGAAGTCCAAACTCAACTTCAACGGCCGGGCAGGCGGCAACTTCATCACGCTGCCGAGCGAATGCTCGACCAGCACCGCGAACTACATCGAAGTGGAATCCTGGAACGGGGAACGTTCCAGTACCCAGACGCACACGCCCGTGGGGGTCGAACGCTGCGACAAAGTCCCCTTCAAACCGACCGTGGAAGTGCATCCGGAAACAGCGCAGTCCGACCAGCCCGACGGTGCCACCGCCGAGGTGAAGGTGCCCCAGCACGCCGGCGAAGCCGAAATCAATTCCTCCGACGTCAAAGACGCGCACGTGACGCTGCCTGAAGGCCTTACGCTCAACTCTGCGGCGGCGCGCGGCCTACGGGCCTGCACGCCGGCCCAGATCGGGATCGGCACGACCAAAGCGGTCGAATGCCCGCCCGCGTCCAGGGTCGGCGAAGTCACGATCGAAGCCGACCTGCCGGAAAAATCGCTCGCCGGCAACGTCTACCTGGGCGCTCCCGAAGGCGAACCGATCACGACTCCCCCGTTCACGATCTACATTGACGCCGAGAGCGCCAGGTACGGGGTCTCGGTCAGGCTGCAGGGCCTGGTACGCCCAAATCCCGTCACGGGCCGCCTTGAAACGACGTTCCTGGCGAACCCGCAGCAGCCCTTCAGCGACCTCATCCTGAAGCCGAAGGGAGGCGCGCAGGCGCCGCTGGCAAACCCGCTGGCGTGCGGAACGGAATTCGCCGAAGCGATCTTCACGGCCTATAGCGGCCCAACTGCACCCCTCACCCCGAGCCCCTTTACGACGAGCGGCTGCGCCTCCCCGCTGCCGTTCTCGCTCTCGCAGAGCACGAGCGACCAGCCGCCGAACGCCGGCGCCTTCGGGAGCACCGCCTACACGTTCAACCTGACTCGAGCGGACGGACAGCAGTACCTGTCGAAGGTCGCCACGGCCCTGCCGCTCGGGCTCGTCGGGGCGATCGGGGCCGTGACGCTGTGCGGTGAACCGCAGGCGGCGCTGGGCACCTGCTCGGCGGCTAGCCGGATAGGTACCGCGACCGTCAGCGTCGGCGCGGGTCCGGAACCATTCCCGCTGTCCGCGCCGGTGTTCCTCACGGGACCCTACGGCGGAGGGCCTTTCGGATTGTCGATAGCGGTGCCCGCGGCGGCGGGGCCGTTCAACTTCGGCACGATCGTCACCCGAGCCGCGATCACGATCGACCCACATACCGGGCGCGTCTCCGCCACGAGCAGTCCCCTGCCCACGATCGTGCAGGGCGTGCCGGTGCGTCTGAAGAGCATCGGCGTGACCGTGAACAGGCCGGACTTCCTCTACAACCCGACCAACTGCGGAGCGCTCGCGACCGAAACCACGCTCACGTCCACGTTCGGGGCGACGCAGTCGCTATCGAGCCCGTTCGGGGTGACCAACTGCGGCGCGCTTGCGTTCACCCCCTCGTTCACCGCCTCGACCAGCGCCAATGCATCCAAAGCCAATGGCGCGAGACTGCAGGTGAGCGTCACCCAACCCGCCCATCAGGCCAACATCCGCTCGGTCGTCACATCGCTGCCGGTGCAGCTGCCGTCGCGGCTGACGACGCTGCAGCAGGCCTGCCCCGAAGCAACCTACGCGGCCGATCCGCTCAGCTGTCCGGTGGGGTCCAATGTCGGGAGCGCGGTCGCGAGCACGCCCGTGCTGCCGGACGTGCTCAGCGGACCGGCGTACCTGGTCTCGCACGGCGGCGCGGCGTTTCCGGACCTCGACCTGCTGCTGGAAGGCGACGGCGTGCGCGTGATCCTAGAAGGCCACACCAACATCAAAGGAGGCATCACGACCTCCACCTTCGCCTCGCTCCCCGACGTGCCCGTCTCGAGCTTCTCGCTGACGCTCCCGATGGGCCCACACTCGGCGCTGGCCGCCTACGGCAACCTGTGCACCCAGGCACTGGTGATGCCCACCACGATCACCGCCCAGAACGGGGCGCAGGTCAAACAGAACACGCACATCTTCGTCACCGGCTGTCCGCACTCCGCCAGCCACAGCTGCATCAGGGTCCTACGCCGCAAGCTCGTGCGCCACGTGCTCAGGCTCGCGGTGCGTACGTGCGCCGCGGGTCGCATCAGGGCCTCCGGCAGGTACCTGAAGAGCGCCTCGCGCAGGCTGCGCAGGGCCTCTGCCACCGCCACGCTCAAGATGCCGCTGACGCGCGCAGGCCTGCGCGCGCTTCGGCTCCACCGGCCGCTGAAGCTCCGGGTGCGCGTAACGCTCATTCCGAGCCGCCACGGCGAACCCCGCTCCACCGCCTCGACAACGATCGCGCTGACCCGCTGAGCTCAGGCGGGGCGCGCGGGTGGGATAAGGTCGGGCCGATGTGGTCGGATAGCGAGGATGCGATCATCGGCGGTGACCTCACCGCCGCGCTGGCATACGCCACTCCCGCGGGCGGCGCCGTGCTCACGCCGGTCGCGCCGCTTGGCCTGCGCGACCGCTCGGCCGCAACGGTCGGCTTCACCACCTCGCTGGGCTTCGGGCGCAAGCTCGACCGCATCAAGGCCAACCCCCGCGTCGCGCTTGCGTATCACGCGCGCGAGCACGGCTTCGCCACCGCGCCGGGCGTCGTGATCGTGCAGGGCACCGCAAGCTATGACGCGCATCCCGACCGCGAGGTGCTCGAAAGCCGCGTGCGACCGGCGTCGACGCGCTTCCTGGGCGCGCCACGGACAGGCTTCTTCTGGGGCCGCTGGCTGAGCGCCTACTACGAGGACCGGGTGCTGGTGAACGTGCGGGTGCAGCGGACGATCTCGTGGCCCGACGGCGCCTGCGAGGGCGAGCCGGCGGTCGCCGGCGAGCCGCTGCCGGCGCACGATCCTCCGCCGCAGGCGGCGCCGCGGAACGGCAGCGCACCGCGGGTCGACGTCGAGCGAGCCGCACGACGCGTGGGCCGGCTTGAGCACGCGCTGCTCGCGTGGATCGGCGCCGACGGGCTGCCCCTGGTCGCCCCCGTCGGCGTGACTGGCACCTCGTCGGCGGGGATCGCGCTGCGCGGGCCGCTGCCGGGCGGCGGCCGGCGGGCCGGGCTGCTCGCCCATAGCTACGAGGCGCAGCTGGTCGGCCTCGAGGTCCGGCAGTACACCGGTTGGCTGCAGGACGGGATCTACGCTCCGCATACCGAAAACGGCTTTCGGGCACCGGCCAACAAGACGCTGCTGCTGCTCGTCAACGGCCTGATGGCGCGACGCGGCCTGAAGCGCGCACGCGCGCTCGGCCGGGGCTGAGGTCCAATCGCCCGGCCGAGGCGCCAGCGCGAGAGCGTTATGAACATCCGCGTGCGACGGGCATCCGCGTGCGCGCGGGGGCGCGCTGGTCTCCTTCGCGTCGAGATCGTGGACAATGGACACAGCTACCGTTCAGGGGGGGAAGCCAGATGTCAACTGCCGCACCGCTCGCTCGCCACCGCAACGCGTCGCTGCGGAGCCTCGAGGTCGCGATCGTGGGAGCGGGCTTCGGCGGCATCGCCGCGGCGATCGAGCTCAAGCGGCACGGGATCGGCGACATCACGATCCTCGACCGCGCCCCCGACCTCGGGGGCACGTGGTTCTACAACAGCTACCCCGGCTGCGCGTGCGACGTGCCGAGCCATCTGTACTCGTTCTCCTACCACCAGCGGCGGGACTGGTCGCGGCTGTGCTCGCCGCGGCAGGAGATCCACGACTACCTGCGCGAGGTCGCGCGCGCCGAGGACATCGAGCGGCTGATCCATCCGAACCGCACGGTCACCGCCTGCAGGTGGGATGAGCATGCCTGCCGCTGGCGCATCGCGACGGCCGAGGGCGCAAGCTATGAGGCGGACGCGCTCGTGCTGGCGACCGGGCAGCTGCACCAGCCATCGGTGCCGGCGATCGAGGGCCTCGAGACGTTCGCCGGCCACAGCTTTCACTCGGCGCGCTGGGATCACGACTACCCGCTCGCCGGCAAGCGCGTGGCGGTCGTGGGCACCGGCGCGAGCGCCGTGCAGTTCGTTCCGGAGATCGCCGGACAGGTCGCCCGCCTGACGGTCTTCCAGCGCACCGGCAACTGGTTCCTGCCGCGCAAGAACAGGCGCTATCCGGCCGCGATGAGGGCGGCCGTCCGGTGGATTCCCGGCGTGCAGGCGCTCAGGCGCAAATACATGTTCCAGTACTGCGAGTCGCTCACCGCGGCGATCCGCCACCCGCGCACGTTCGGCCAGCTGCTGCACCTGCGCTCGGCGGTGTTCTTGCGCTATCAGCTGCGCGACCCGGAGCTTCGCCGCAAGGTGTGGCCCGGCTACACGTTCGGGTGCAAGCGGGTTCTGTTCAGCTCCTATTTCCTGCCGGCGCTGCAGCGCGCGAACGTCGAGCTCGTCACCGACGCGATCGCGCGCGCGGTCCCCGAGGGCATCGTCACGGCGGACGGGCGGCTGCACGCCGCCGACTGCATCATCTGGGGCACCGGCTTCAAGACGACCGCGTTCATGCTGCCGATGGAGGTGCGCGGCGCGGGCGGCAGCGTGCTGGGCGAGAGCTGGGCCGGCGGCGCGCACGCACACCTCGGCATGTCGGTCCCCGGCTTCCCGAACATGTTCATCATGTACGGGCCCAACACGAACACCTCGGGCGGGTCGATCATCTTCTACCACGAGGCCCAGGCCGCCTACATGCGCCAGGCGCTCGAGCAGCTGCGCACGCGCCCGGCGGGGGCGATCGAGGTGCGGGCGGAGGTGGAGGCCGCGAGCGACCGCACGGTGCAGGCGCGCTTCGCCGGCACCGCCTGGACCCAGTGCGACTCCTGGTATCGCGATGAGAGCGGCCGGGTGATCGCCAACTGGCCCGGCTACATGCGCGAGTACTTCGAGCAGACGCGGCGGCTTGACCCCGGCGAGTATCGCTTCGCGCCATGCGCAGCGGGCGCGGCGGAGCCGGCCGAGGAGCGCAAGGCGCCCGCCGCATCCGCGGCGGCGGAGCGCTAGGCACGGCGGAGCTCGCTCGCGTGCATGACTACGTGATCGTGGGGGCTGGGTCGGCCGGCTGCGTGCTGGCCAACCGCCTCTCCGAGGACCCGAGCACGCGCGTGCTGCTGCTGGAGGCCGGCGGCCGGGACCGGTCGCTCAACATCCAGATCCCGGCGGCGTTCCCCAAGCAGTTCCACACCAAGCTGGACTGGGACTATGCGACGGTCCCGGAGCCGCATGTCGATGGGCGCTCGCTGTACATCCCGCGCGGCAAGAGCCTCGGCGGCTCGAGCTCCATGAACGCGATGCTGTACGTTCGCGGCAGCCCGCTGGACTACGACGCGTGGGAGGCCCAGGGCGCCCCCGGCTGGGACTTTCGCTCGGTGTTGCCCTACTTCCTGCGCTCCGAGGACAACGTGCGCGGCGCGTCGCAGTATCACGGCAGCGGCGGCCCGCTGCGCGTGAGCGAGCAGCGCTCGCCCCGCCCGATGAACCGGCGCTTCCTGGCGGCGTGCGCCGCCGCAGGCGTGCGTCCGATCGCCGACTACAACGGGCCCGAGCAGGACGGCGCGTCGCCGTTCCAGGTGACCCAGCGCAACGGGCGCAGGTTCAGCGCCGCCGACGCGTTCCTGCGCCCGGCGCTGAAGCGGCCGAACCTGACGCTCGCCGCCAGAGCGACCGTGGTCGGGGTCGAGTTCGAGCACGATCGCGCCATCGGGGTGCGCGTCCGCAGGGGGCGCCGCGGCGAGGAGGTAGTGCGCGCCGCGCGCGAGGTGCTGCTGTGCGGCGGGGCGATCAACTCACCGCAGCTGCTGTTGCTATCGGGGATCGGTGCAGCCGATGAGCTGCGCGCGGCCGGCGTGGCACCGCGCCACGAGCTGCCGGGAGTGGGGCGCAACCTGCAGGACCATCCGTTCGTCACGTTGATCTGGGAGGTGACCGACACGCGCACGCTGTACGGCGCGGAAAAGCCCAGGGCGCTCGCCGAGTGGCTGCTGCGCCGATCCGGCCCGCTCAGCTCGACGGTGGCCGAGGTCGTGGCCTTCGTCCGCACCCGCGGCGGACTGCCCGCGGCGGACATCCAGTTTCACATGGGCGCCGCCTATTACGAAGACCATGGCGCCGAG
>Ga0209474_10004268_pt1 | contig 12364 bp, 5 predicted proteins | sample GraSoiAngelo_145_FD_185902 | JGI IMG/M metagenome (GOLD analysis project Ga0209474, IMG submission 185902) | Grasslands soil microbial communities from the Angelo Coastal Reserve, California, USA - 14_1009_05_20cm (SPAdes) (version 2) | ecosystem: Environmental > Terrestrial > Soil > Grasslands ...
GGGGTCGGACGTTCTCGCCCTCAGGCTTCGCGTAAGTCCTGCGAGCATTCGACCTAACTGCGCGGTTGCACTGAGCGCGCTCCGCACCTCAGGCTCGGCGATGAAACCCAATCGGCCCGCAGCGATCAACTCTGTCTCTAGTTCCATGAGCGAGCCCTTGGCAATGGACAAGTGTCGCAAGAACTCGCGCGTATGATAGCGCCCGTGTCCCTCCGCAATGTTGGCCGGTATGGAGATGGCGGCTCGACGGATTTGGCTGACTAATCCGTACAGCTCCGCTTTGGGTAGCTTCTCCGTGAGCCGATAGCTCTCGACAACGAGATCCATCCCCCTCTGCCACACCTGGAGGTCGCGATAGCTGGAGATTCCCGTGCCCTGTGTCATAGACGGGGAAGTTGGCGATGACCGTGGACGAAGCTCCCATCTTCGTGACGCGATACGGGTCCAAAACATGCGTCCCTGACCCCTGATTCCCCGACCCCTGACCCCCGACCCCTGACCCCTGACCCCTATTCATATCTCAAAGCCACCATCGGATCCACCTTCGTCGCCCGCCGCGCCGGGACCCACGTCGCGAGCAACGCCACCGCGATCAACAACAGGGCCGTCCCGGCGAACGTGACGGCGTCCCTCGGCGCCACCTCGAACAGCATCGCGCTGAGCGCCCGCGTCACGCCGAGCGCCGCCAGCAGTCCTAGCCCCACGCCCACTGCCACTCGGCGCAGGTTCTCTCTCATCAACAGGCCGACCACATCCACACCGCGCGCCCCCAGCGCCATGCGGATGCCGAGCTCGCGCGTGCGCTGCGTGACGGCGTATGCGGTGACGCCATAGATGCCGACCAGCGCGAGGCCGACCGCGAGCAGGGCGAAAATGGTGAGCAGGGTCGTGTTGAAGCGCCGCACCGCCGTCTGGCGGCCGATCAGCTGCTCGAGGCTCACGATGTCCCCGATCGATTGCTCAGGATCGGCCTGGTGCACCGCGTCGCGGATCGCGCCCACGAGCTGGAGCGGGCGGCCGTTGCCCGCGCGCAAAGCCACCCACATCTCCCCCATGTTCGATTGCTGCGCCGCCGGTCGGTAGATCTCGGGTTGCGGGCTTGCGTCGAGCGAGGCGGAGCGCAGGTCGTCGATCAGGCCGACGATCGTGATTGGCGCTCCCGGTCCCCGTGGCCCGCCGATGGTGAGCTGCCGGCCGATCGGGTCCTGCCCTGGCCACAGCTGATCCGCGGTCGCGCGGTTGATCACCGCGACGGGTAGCGCGCCGGCGCGATCCTGCGCCGTGAAACTACGACCCCGCCGGATAGGGATCCGGAAAGTCGTGAAGTAGTCCGGGGAGATGTTGGAGGACCGTAGTATCATGACCGGCTCTGGATAGTCCGGCCGCACCGTGCGCGGATCGAACGTGATCATGAACATGTTGCCGCTCAACGGCAGCGTGCCGGCGAGGCTGGCGGACTGCACGCCCGGGTGCGCCTGTAGCGATGCGAGCATGTTGTCGAAGAACAACGTCTGTTGCGCGCCCGCGGGATAGCGCGCGGGCGTGAGGCGAATGCGGGCCGCGAGCACGTCGCGCGTGTCGAACCCGGGATTCACATTGTTCAGCCGGATGAAGCTGCGCACCAGCAGGCCCGCGCCCACGAGCAGCACCAGGGCGAGGGTGACCTCGCTCACGACGAGCGTGCTCTGCAACCGCCGCCGCCCACCGGTTGCGCCCGGGGCATCTTCCCGCAGGGATTGCTCGATGCCGGGCGCCGAGGCGCGCCACGCGGGCAGGATGCCAAACGCCACGCCCGTCACTACGGCCACACCGAGGCTAAAGCCCAGAACGCGGCCGTCGAGTCCAATTTCGGTCGTCCGCGGAAGCGCGTGCGGCCACACGGCGAGGAGGGCGTCGAGTCCCCCGGTGGACAGGAAGACCCCGACGAATCCGGCGGCGAGCGCGAGCAGGGTGCTCTCCGTGAGCAGCTGGCGCATGAGCCGTCCGCGCCCGGCGCCGAGCGCGCGCCGGACCGCCATCTCGCGACGGCGCGCGGTGGCGCGCGCCAGCAGGAGATTCGCCGCGTTGGCGCAGGCGATCAGCAACACCAGGGCGACGGCACCTCCCAGTATCAGGAGGCGCCGGCTGACGTCGCCGATCGCGGCGTCCCTGAGCAGGGTGACGTCGAAGCCGGTGTCGAGCATCGACCGCCCGCCGCCGGAGGGGGCGGGGGCGCCGCCGCCCGGGCTGGCCTGGCCCGTCAGGCTCAACTGCCGCCCAGCGCCGCTACTCCCAGAGTCGCCGGCGCTGAGACGCGCTGCGAGCAGCTTGACGTCGCCGACCACACGCTCCGTGGAGACACCCGGCGCCAGACGCGCCACGGCGTTGAGGAAATGCACCCCGCGGTCCGTCTCGACCTGCGGATTCTGCGACAGGAACTCCCCCATCGGCGTCCACACCTGCACGTCTTCGTGGGGGAACTGGAACCCAGCGGGCATCACGCCGACCACGGTGAAACTGCGACCGTCGAGCGAGATCGACTTGCCCAAAATGCCGGGATCGCGGCCGAAACTCGTGACCCAGAGCCCATGGCTCAGGAGGGCGAGCGGGGTGCGCTCCTCCGCCGGCGCGAAGCTGTGCCCGATCTCGGGACGCACCTGCAGCACGTCGAACAGGTTGGCGGTGACCGCGGCGGCCTGGACGTCGCGCGGGTCTCCGGCGCCCGTCAAGTTGTGGCGCTGCGTCCTGACGGCCGCGACTCCGGTGAAGTCCTGCGACAGCGCGCGCAAGTCGTGGAGGTCCGGAAAGGACACGCCGAAGTGCACGCCCCGGAACCCGGTAGACATGATTTGAACGAGCCGGTCCGATCCGGGGTACGGCAGCGGCTTGAGCAGCACGCCGTTGACCGCGCTGAAGATGGCGGTGTTCGCGCCGATGCCGAGCGCTAGCGTGACCACGGCGACCAGCGTGAAGCCGGGAGTCCTGGCCAGCGTGCGGACGGCGTAGCGGAGGTCTTGGAGCATTAGAGTGGTCAGGGGTCAGGGGTCAGGGGTCGGGGGCCAGGGATGGGACCGGTCGCGTCCAGGGCGCTTCACCTATTTGAGCACGCTGACCCCTGATCCCCGACCCCTGATCCCTATTCATGTCTCAACGCCACCATCGGATCGACCCGCGCCGCGCGCCGCGCCGGAGCGGCCATCGCGAGCAGCGCGACGCCAATCAGTACCAGAGGCACGATGATGAACGTCACCGGGTCCAGCGGGTGCACGCCGTAGAGGAGCTTGCCCAGTGCCCCCGCGCCGAGCCCGGCGGCCAGACCACCCAGCGCGACGCCGATCAGCGTGAGCCGCAGGCCGCCGCCGAGCACCGTGCGGAGCACGTCGACTGGCCGGGCACCCAACGCCACACGCACGCCGATCTCACGCGTGCGCTGGCCGACCGTGTACGACTGCACGCCGTAGATCCCCACCGCGGCGAGTGCAAGCGCCAGCGCCGCGAACAGGCCCAGCACGAACGCCGGGTAGCGACGGTCCGCCATCGTCTCGGCGATGTGGTGGTACATCGTCACCGCGTCGGCGACCGGGACGCCCTTGTCCATCTCGGAGACGGTTGCACGCACCATGCGGGTCAGTGTCGCAGGCGGGAGCTTGCTGCGCAGGACGAGGCTCATGGTGCTCTGCTGCGACTCCTGCGCGAACGGGTAGAACAGCGTCGGCTGGAACGCGGCGTCGAGTCCGTCGTGGCGCGAATCGGCGACGACGCCGACGATCTCAACCGAAGCGGTGGGGTGTCGCCATTGGACCTTGACGTGCTGGCCGATGGGGTCTTCGCCCAGCCACAGCTCGTGCGCCATGGCTTCGCTGATGACCGCCACCGGCGCGTCGCCGATCCGGTCGCTCGGCGCGAGCGAGCGGCCCCGCTCGAGCGGGATGCGCATCGCGGCGAAGTAGCCCGGATCCACGACGCGAATCGCCGCCGCGGGCGCCTCGCCGGGGGCGGGCTCGGGGCGCCCGACAACGGTCAGCGCCGTCACCGCGTTCCCCGGGGTCATCGGCAGCCTGCTGATGATCCCCGCCGACTGCACGCCCGGCATGTTGCGAACGCGTTCGAGCAGGCGCTCGTAGAAGGCGAAGCGACGCAGGCTGTCGGTGTAGGTCGCGCGCGGCAGCGTGATGGTCACCGCCGATATGTCGGCCGGATCAAAGCCGGGATCGACGGCGATCAACCGCTGCAGGGAGCGCACCAGCAGTCCGGCACCGATCAGCAGCACGATGGCCAGCGACACCTGCGCGATGACGAGCGCTCCACGCATGCGCGTGGCTGGAACGCCGGCCGTCGTGCGCGTCGTCGCGGCGTGCACGTCCTGAATGGCGGCGGCGGCACGCGAGCGGCTCAACGCCCCAGCCAGGCCCAACAACAGGCCAAGCAGTACGCCAGCCGCCATGGACACCAGCGCCGTCACGGCGAGCACCGTAAGGTCGACGTGAATGTCCGCGACCCGCGGCACGTCGGGAGGGGCCGCCCTCACGAGGAGGTGCACACCCCAGCCGGCCAGCAGCGCGCCAGCGGCCCCGCCGGCAAGCGCCAGGATGACGCTCTCGACCAGCGTCTGGCGGACGAGGCGCCAGCGCGGCGCGCCGAGCGCGGCCCGCACCGCCAACTCCCGCTCGCGCGAGGCCGCCCGCGCGATCATCAGGTTGGCGACATTGGCGCAGGCGATGAGCAGTACGAGCGATACGGCGCCGAGGACGAGGAGGATCGTCCGCCGTGAGCCGCCGACCACCTGCTCCATCAGCGGCACCACCGTGACGCCCCACGCGGTGTCAAAGGCGGGATAGTCCGACTGGAGTTGCCGCGCGATGTGGGACATTTCGGTCTGGGCGCGCTCGACCGTGACGCCGCGTTTGAGCCGGCCGACCGCCATCGCGTAGCGGCCCGTGCGGGCGCGGTTCGACCAGTCGAGCGCCAGCGGCTCCCAGTACTCCTCGTGGCCCTGCGGCATCGGGCGGAATGACGACGGCATGACGCCGACGACGCGAGCCGTCTCGCCGGCGACCGGCACCGCGCGCCCGACGATGGTGCGGTCGGCGCTGAACCGACGCCGCCACAGCGCTTCACTGAGGACGATGACGCGCGGGCTGTTCGGTCGTGATTCTTCCACATTGAACGTGCGGCCGAGCAGCGGCGTGGCGCCGACGACGCCGAAGAAGTCCGGCGTCACCGCGCGGCCCTGCACCTCCTCGGCCTGCTCACCGGTGAAGATGAGACTCCTCCATGTCGTCAGCGCAAGACCGCTGAAGCTGGTCGCGCGATCGTGCCAGTCCATGTAGTTGGCCGGGTTCACGACGTTGTGGGTCGACGTGCCCTTGCTCTCCCACACCACCACGAGACGGGACGGGTCCCTGTACGGCAGCGGCGTCAGCAGCACGCCGTTCACGACTGAAAAGATCGCGGTGTTGGCGCCGATGCCGAGCGCCAGCGTAAGCACGACGACAGCGGTGAAGCCGGGGCTCTTGGCGAGCCTGCGGATGGCGTAGCGGAGGTCTTGGAGCATGAGAGGGGTCAGGGGTCGGGGGTCAGGGATGGGACCAGTCGCGTCCAGAGCGCTTCACGTATGTGAGCACCTTGACCCCTGATCCCCGACCCCTGACCCCTATTCATATCTCAACACCACCATCGGATCGACCTTCGCCGCCCGGCGGGACGGGACGAAGCTCGCCAGCACCGTCACACCGAGCAGCACGACCGCGACGAAACCGAATACGAGCGGGTCGTGCGGGGACTCCTGGAACAACAGCGGTCCCAGCCAGTGGCCGCCGGCGAGCGCGATCACGACGCCGATCACGATCCCGGCGGCGCCGAGCGTCAAGCCTTCGTTGACGACGAGTTTCACCAAATCACGCTGCCGTGCCCCGAGCGCCGCACGGACGCCCAGCTCCTGAGTGCGCTGCGACACGTTGTAGGCCATCACGCTGTAGAGGCCGATCGCCGCGAGCGCGAGCGCCAGCGCGCCGAAGGCGAGGAACATGGTCGCGCCCAGCTGCCAGGATCGCGTTTGCTGACCCAGGATGTCGCGCAGCGGCGTCACGGTGACGTACGAGGCACCGGGCATGTTTTGCTGCAAGCGCCGCCGGATTGTCTCTACTTGCGGGGTGGCCTCACCGCGCGTCCTGATGAACAGTCCGCCGTCCTGAGGATGCCACTGCGCCGCCGAGAGGTAGTAGAACAGCCCGGGATCGTTGCCCAACTTCTGAGACCTGATGTTCTCGGCGACGCCGACCACATACCTGCACGGAGCCGTATCCGCGCCACCGCGGTGCCGACCGAGGTCAGCGCCCACCCGCACGCACTGCCCGATCGGATCCCGGCCAGGCCAGAGCGTCTTGGCCATTGCATCGCTCACCACCATGACGCCGGGAGCATGCGCCCCATCCTGGGCCGCCACGCCGCGGCCCCGCAGGATACGCGTCCCGAGCGTGGCGAAATAATCGGGAGTGACCGCATTGAGATAGAACTCGCCCAGCCGGTCGGTGGAGTCGATGCCGGCGACGTACAGTGTCTGGTTCCAGGAGGCCCAGAAGGGGACGGTGACCTGCCGCGTGGCGAATTCGACTCCCGGGATCCCCTGCGCCGCGTCGAGCAACTCCTGCCGCAGCTGAACGTTGCGGGCGCTGTCGAGCCGTATTCCGCGCATGTTCAGCTCCACGAAGAGCACGGGGTCGACGTCGTAGCCCAGCGGCACGGCCCGCACGTGGCGCAGGCTGCGCACGAACAGCCCCGCGCCGACGAGCAGCACGACGCAGAGCGCGCCCTGCAGCACCAGCAACGCGAGGCGAGCGCGTGACCGTTGGAACGTGCCCTCGCGCGCGCCGGCCTTGAGATCGCCGGCGAAGTCGGCGCGCCGCGTCTGCAGCGCGGGGGCGAGCGCGGTGAGGAGGCCGGCGACCAGCGCCGCCGCGCCGCCGAACAGCAGGGTGCGTGCGTCGCCCAGCACGCTCACCTGGGATGACCTGGCCAGGAATTGCCCGCGCAGCACCGCACCGCCCCACTCCGCGACGAGGAGGCCTGCGACGCCCCCCAGGAGCGCGAGGATCACGCTCTCAGCGAACAACTGCGACAGCAGGCGCGCGCGACTGACCCCCAGCGCCAGCCGGATGGCGATCTCCCGGCGGCGTCGCAGCGCGCGGGCGAGCAGCAGGTTGGCGACGTTCGCGCAGGCAATGAGCAGGACGATCAGCGCGACACCGCTGATCCACGTCGCAACCTTCGCAAAGCTCGACTCTTTGGGCCCGCGCTCACTCAGCACCGAGGCCACGATGCCGCGTGGCCGGGCGAGCGCGAGCGGAGTCATCCCCGGACTGGTTGCCAACTGAGCGGTGTAGCTCTTGAGCAACGCATTGGAGAGATCAGCCGTCGCGGTCGCGAGGCTGACACCTGGCTTGCGCTGGACGAGCATGGACATCCAGGTCCATTGATATGTGCTCCACCAGCTTTCGTTCCGGAGCCGCATGGCGGCCCAGGCGCTTGCATGGCAGCTGACGGGAATGAAGGCCATGGGTCGCTGCGTGGGCCACAGGCCGAAGAATCCCTCCGGGGCGACGCCGACGATGGTATAGACGGTGGGCCCGATCTGCAGAGTGGACCCGAGTACGTCGTTACGGCCACCGTAGCGCGTCTGCCAGAACGCGAACGCGAGCACCGCCACCGGCGTCCCGTTGGGGGGCGTGTCCTCGGCCGCCGTGAAGTAGCGGCCCAGCACCGGTGGCGCGTCGAAAAAGCCGAAGAAGCTCGCGCTCACAATGCCGACGCGCATTTCGCGCGCCTCCGCGCCGACGCCGATGGCGAGGTCCTCCTCGGTGAACGCGGCGGTGCGCGAGAAGGACGTCGTCCAGCTCGTCAGATCGACGTAGCGCGCGTATTGCAAGCTGCCGGACGCCTGCTCCTTTCCGCGGTAGGTCTCTGCGAGATACACGCGATGTGTCGCGGCGGGATCGTGCAGCAAGGGCGGAGGCCGAAACAGCATCCGGTCCACCACCGAGAACATCGCGACGTTCGCCCCGATGCCGAGCGCCAGCGTCAGCACGACGCCGAGCGTGAAGCCGGGGCTCTTCGCCAGGGTGCGCCAAGCGAAGCGCAGGTCTTGGAGCAGGGCGTCCATCACTTCACCACCCATCCGTCCTGTAGCTGAATCACCCGCTTTCCGTACGCCGCATTCGTCTCCGAGTGCGTCACCTGCACGATCGTCGTTCCGTTCGCGTTGAGCTCCTTGAACCGCTCCATGATCTCCTTCCCCTGGCTCGAGTGGAGATTGCCGGTCGGCTCGTCGGCAAGGATCAAGGACGGCTTGTGGATCAGCGCCCGCGCCACGCCGACGAGCTGCTGCTGGCCGCCCGAGAGCTGCCGCGGAAACAGATCCTTCTTCGCGACCATCCCGAACCGGTCGAGCGTGTCGGCGACGAGCGAGTCGCGCTCACTCTTCTTGATGTTGCGGTACGACAGCGGCACATCGAGGTTCTCGGCCACCGTGAGGTCGTCGAGCAGGTGATACTGCTGGAACACGAAGCCGATGTGCTGCTTGTTGAGCGCCACGCGGTCCTTGGGCTTCATCTTGTGCACCACGTGGTCGAGGAAGCGGTACTCACCCGTCCAGTCGCCGTCGAGCATGCCGAGCACCGCGAGCAGCGTGGACTTCCCGGCCCCGGATGGACCCATGATCGAGACGAACTCGCCGGCGGCGATGTCGACGGAGACCTGCCGCAGGATGAACAGGCGGCCGTTCCCCTGGGAGACGGACTTGTCGAGGTTCCTGATCTGGATCATTCGGACCTCAGGGCCACTACTGGGTCCAGTTTCGCCGCCCGGCGCGCGGGGAGATAACTCGCGACCAGCGAAACGACCGCGAGCAGGGCCACGACCCCCACGAAAGTCATGGGATCGCTCGCGCCCACGCCGTACAAGAGCGCCGTAAGCAGGCGAGTGACGGCCAGGGCGATCAAGACGCCGACTACGATCCCCGCTGCCGCGAGCTGGATCCCCTCGCCCACCACTTGCGACATCACGTCTCCGCGGCTCGCCCCGAGCGCGAGCCGGATCCCAAGTTCGCGCCGCCGCTGCCCTACCGCGTACGCCAGGAGCCCGTAGATGCCGATCGCGGCGAGGAGCAACGCGGCAGCAGCGAAGCTGCCCAGCAGCAATGCGTCGAACCGTCGAGACGCGAGGCCCCCAGTGATATCGACCGTGCCCACCGCCGACATGCTTCCGGTGCTGCCGGTCAACGTCATCGGAATATCCGGATCGACCTGACGGACGGCCCGGCTGAGCGTCTGGAGGAACCCGCCCGGAGGAACAGCCGTCCTGACGACGAGACTCATATGCCCCCAGACGTTGCGGGTGAAGGGGACGTAGACCTGCGCCTCGGCCGGCAGGTCGAGACCGAAGTGATGCACGTCTCCCACGACCCCCACCACAGTGCCGGGGAGCGGCTCACCGAAGTCGGGGCGCCCCTGGACCGCCTTGTGCAGCGTCACCTGGCGTCCGATCGGGTCAAGGCCGGACCAAAACGCGCGCGTGAACGCTTCATTCACTATCACGGCCGCGCCGGGGGCGAGATCCGCCTCGGTGAATTCGCGTCCCGCGCGGAGCGGGATGCGCATGGTGCGGAAATAGCCCGGGGACACGGTCATGAACCAGACGCGCGGATCGCGCAGCGGGTCCGGGGCGCGCCCTGGGATCTCGACGGGAGACGGCAGTCCACCGCCTGCGAGCGGCGTGAAATTCGTGAGGGCGACACTCGTCACGCCCGGGAGCGCCCGCGCCGCGTCCTCGACCTGCGTATACAGCGCCGCGAGCCTTACCGGGTCCTGGGCCCGCAGCGGCGGCGGCGAGATGAAAAACGTGACGAGCCCTTGCGGGTCGAATCCTGGGTTCACCGCCCGCAGTCGCCACAGGCTCCTGATCAACAGCCCGGCGCCGACGACGAGGACCACGGCCAGGGCGATTTCGCTGATCACGAGCGCCGCGCGCAGGCGCTGTCGCCTGTGTCCAGTCCCGGCTCCGGCGGTCCCTTCCTTTAGTGAGTCGGTCAGGTCGGGGCGTGCCGCCCGCACTGCCGGCAACAGCCCGGTGGCGACGGCCGTGATGATCGTGACGCCGAGCGCGAAGGCGAGGACCCAACCGCCGACCACTACCGTCTCGAGTCGGGGCAGCACTGCGGGCGCGGCGCGCCTGAGCAGTGCGACCGCCCCGTACGCGGTGACCACGCCCAGCGCGCCGCCCACAGCCGCGAGCAGGAGGCTTTCAGTGAAGAGCTGTCTCACTACCCGCCCCCGTCCCGCTCCCAAGGCCGATCGGATCGCGAGCTCACGGCCGCGCCCGCCGGCGCGCGCCAGGGTCAGGTTCGCCACGTTGACACAGCCGATCATGAGAACGAGGCCGACCGCCACGACGAGCACGAGCAGCTGTTGCGTGGTGCCGAATAGGATCTCATCGCGCAGCGGAAACAGCGCGACCGACGTCCAGTCGGCGTTGAACCCAGGGTACGTGGCTGCTTCACGCCGAGCCACGCCGTCGAGATCGGCCTTCGCCAGCTCCCGGGTCATCCCCCGCTTGAGACGGCCGATGATGCGACAGTCGGCATGGAAGCCGCGTTCGGTGAGCGCCCGGTCGGTCGCAGCGACCGTGGCGATCGGCATGTACAGCTGCTCACTCGCCCAGGGCGGATAGGCCACATCGTGGGGCAGGACGCCGACCACGGTGAAGACGCCTGCGGTGAGAGAGAGCGTCCTGCCGAGAATGTGCGGGTCGCCGCCGAACCTACTCTGCCACAGGGCGTACGAGAGCACCGCAACATGCGTCCCGGCCCGCTCCTCGTCCTGCGTGAACAGCCGCCCGAGCAGCGGGCCCTCGCCGAGCGTCGCAAAGAAGCCCGGCGAAGCGAAGGAACCGACGATGTTCTGAACGCCGTCTGGGCCTGCGAGCCGCTGCCCTCCGCCCCGTACGTACGCAAGCCCGGAGAACGCCGAGCTCTGGGCTCGCCAGTCGAGGAACGTCGGGTAGGACGGAGGCCGGAATGCTCCCTGGCGGCTCTGCTCGGCCAGCATGAAGAGGCGATCCTGCTCGGCGAAGGGCAACGGGCGAAGCAGCACGCCGTTCACCACACTGAACACGGCGGTGTTGGAACCGATCGCAAGCGCCAGCGTGAGGATCGCGGCAGTCGCGAACCCGGGACTCTTGCGGAGGGTCCGGACCGCGAAGCGGAGGTCGTTCATCGGGGGTCGGGGATCAGGGATCGGGGGTCAGGGCGTCTAAGAGCGAGAGCCGGTGCCCGCGCCCGCATGCTCGCGGCGCGTCCCCGACCCCTGATCCCCGACCCCTGTCCCCTATTCATATCACTCGGACCTCAGCGCGACCGTAGGATCGATCGCGACCGCACGGCGCACCGGCAGGATTGTGGCCGCAAGCGACGCCAGCGTGAGCCCAATCGCCGCGCCCGCGTAAACGGCAGGGTCGAGCGGTGCCACCCCAAACAGAAACGCACGCACGCCGCGGCCGAGCAGCACGGACCCCACCATGCCGCACGCCACTCCGACCATGGTTACGCGCACCGTCTCCCCGAGCACCAGGCGTGATACATCGGTCGCGGTTGCGCCGACGGCGATGCGGATCGCGAGCTCGCGCCCGCGCTGCGCGATGAGATACGCGAGCACGCTATACACGCCGAACAGGGCGAGTGTGACGGCGATCGCGCCGAACACGGTGAAGAGCCTCGCGCCGAGGCGCCAGGCACGGAGCGCCCGGTCGAACAGCGACAGGGCCGGACGCACCCGGATCGAGGGGGCCTCGGGCAACATCTCCTGAAGCGCCTGTTGTGCCTCCGAGGCTACGCGCGCGGCATTGCCATCGACGCGGAGCGCCACGGATGTCAACGGGTACAGCTTCGCCAATCCCGCAGGCTCGCCCGGCGAGCCGAGCGGCACGAAGGCTTCGTACAGGGTAGTCGTGTCGCCGGGTGCGGTGTGGCGATCGTGGGAGACGCCGATCACCTCGAGACAGGGCGACGTGCGGCCGCCGACCTTCACGCACTGCCCGAGGGGACCCTGCCCCGGCCAGTATCGACGCGCGAAGCCCGCGCTAACGATGATGACGCGCCCGCTGCGGTCCGCGCGCGTAAAACCGCGCCCCAGGACGATGGGCGTGCCGAGAGTCTCAAAGAATCCTGGGGTCACGGCGCTCGGGCTGAAGAACGCGACGTGCGGCAGTGAATCGCGGTCCGGCACCGAGTAGCCATAGGTGATGAACCCCGGCCGCATCTCGGCATCACTGAGTCCCACGGAATGAACCCCAGGGATGGCCATCAGCCGGTCGGTGATCGGATCGATGAGGGCGT
>Ga0209474_10004270_pt1 | contig 12363 bp, 12 predicted proteins | sample GraSoiAngelo_145_FD_185902 | JGI IMG/M metagenome (GOLD analysis project Ga0209474, IMG submission 185902) | Grasslands soil microbial communities from the Angelo Coastal Reserve, California, USA - 14_1009_05_20cm (SPAdes) (version 2) | ecosystem: Environmental > Terrestrial > Soil > Grasslands...
CCTACTTGATTGATAGACATTAATCCCTACTATCGGAGTATACATGACAGAAGATGCGGTTACGCAATCAGGAGGAAAATGATGAAAACGTTTCTGTTATTGGCCGTGAGCAGCGTGATTATAGCCGGGGTGCTTCCAAGTCTACCGGCGAAAATCATCCTTAGCGCCTTCGCCTTACTGGCCACCCTGATCGAGGTGGCCCGCCAGCGCCCGCCAGAACGCAAAAAATAATTTAAAATTCCTACTTGACGGATAGACATTAATTCCTACCATCGCAGTATACATGACAGGAGAATCAGTTACGTAATCAGGAGGGAAAATGATGAAAACGTTTTTGTTATTATCCGTGAGCAGTGTGGTTACAGCCGGAGCGCTTCCAAGTCTGCCGGCGAAGATTATCCTTAGCGCCTTCGTCTTAATGGCTGTCTTGACCCAAGCGGCCCGCCGCGCCCCCGCCGGCTATCAGGATGAGGAAGGGTTTCATTTGATTCGCGCCCGCCGACCTGGGGTAAAGGGTCGAGCGCTCTTCAGGCGCTGGCAGGCCAGGAAAAAACTGTTAAGTGGCTGGCTTTTTTCAGCTTCCCGCCGGCCGGCGAAGGCTTGAACGCCTTTTTGATTTTGGGCGCCGCGCATCATAATTGCTGCATTCAGCGCGATCGGGATCGCGGGACATGAAGCTTTCCAAACGTGGCGAATATGCATTGCGCGCTCTCATTGACCTCGGCATCGCTGCCGAACTCGGAAGGCCCATTCTCCAGGTTAGTGAACTGGCCGCGAAAGAGAAACTTCCAATCAAGTTTCTCGAGCAAATCTTCACTCAATTGAAAGCGAGCGGTTTTGTCGTGAGCAAGCGCGGAAAAGACGGAGGCTACTCTCTTGCCCGCCCAATGAACCGCATCAAGTTCGGTTCCGTCATCAGATTGATTGACGGACCACTCGCTCCGATCCCATGCGTCAGCCAGACGGCCTACTCGCGTTGTACTTGTCCCGACGAAGACCATTGCGGCCTGCGCATGCTGATGCTCGATGTCCGTACCGCTATCATCAAGATTCTCGACCGCTACACCCTGGCTGATATTGTCGAAATCACGTTGCGCAAAATGCGACGCGACAAGGTCTCGCCCCCCTTTATCTCGAGAGCATTCAACCTCGATTCGGTTCTGACGTCTCTGCCCCCCAACTCCGCGACTTCTCCGAAGCGTTCAAACGAAAGGCGAACCCATGCCGCATGATAGAAGCACAGCATCCGCCGACTGGCTCGAGTTGGTGCGCGAGAAGGTCCAGAGTCTGCGCTTTGGTGTCGTTCAAATCGTCGTCCACGATTCCAAGGTGACTCAGATTGAGCGGACCGAGAAAACGAGATTGCAAAGCGTAAAGAACGATTTAGAAAGCTAACAATTTTTACCGACCAGACCGCTGGAGGATCACACGAGGAGGAATAGCGCTAGCCGGACTTCCGGAGGTTCTTTTCAAGTGAGTAAAATTATTAAGATAAGGAGAAACAAATGCTTGTGAAAAAATCGTCACTAGGTCGGATCGGCATTACCCTTCCGCTGTTGCTTCTGGTAATTCAACCGCTGCGGGCGCAGAACTCCGGCGGCAACTCGGAGTCTGACCGACTGCAGAAGTTGGAGCGGGCAGTGGAGCAATTGCAGAAACGAAACGCCGAGTTGGAACGAGAAGTCGGTAGTTTGAAAAAGCGGAGCGCCTCTGAACCCGGTGCGCCGGGCAAAACGAAGACAGTGGTCACTTACGACGGGAAAACGTACGTTGAAAAAAGCGTAGCCGTAGAAGAGAAACCCCGGATTTACGTCACTCCGCGCGCATCGGAATTCAAGCTGGTGCTTGGTGGGTACATTCAGATGAACCTGGAAGACGGAGATGTCTCCGCCTTCGAAGGCCGCTTTGGTCAGACCGCGTTGAAAGACCGTTTTCGCCTGCGCCGGGCACGCATCAATTTAACCGGTGATTTTGCGGAGAACTTCGACTTCAAGGTTGAGGGCGAATTCGAGAACAGCGATGGCATATCATCCAACCGCACCGATTTTTCAGCCACGGACATTTTCGTTAACTGGCATCAGTTCGCAGAAGCGAACGTCAAGGTCGGCCAATGGAAAGCGCCGTTCGGGTTGGAGCAAATTACTCCAGACCCTTCTCTGATCATAATCGAGCGGAGTTTACCTACCGGGGCTATTACACCGGAGCGGCAGGTCGGTGCGCAGGTCTGGGGCAAGCCGTTCACGAACATCTGGCCTGCACAGAAGGATCTGCTGACCTATTACGCTGGCATCTTCAACGGGAACGGCCGCAACACTAGCGTCAATGATAACAATAACTTCATGTATGTCGGGCGGCTGGAGTTGATGCCGTTCAAAGGCAAAATCTTCGGTCAGGATTCGAGTCTCAAGCTTGGCGGTGACGTACTAAACAGCCGCGATGACAAGGGCACAAATATCTCGCAATCGTTGAACCTGTCGGTGAATCCCGACGGTTCCCTCTCGCCATTTGTCCTGCCGGGCGCCGATGAAAGGACGGCGTGGAGCGTAGACGCCTGGTTCAATCTGGGTCCATTTGATTTAATCGGTGAATACTTTCAAGAGAAAGTAAACGGTCGCACCGTGAACGGGGTGCCTCCAGGGTTCGCCGATTTCACAACGAACGGCTTCTATGTAACGGGAGCTTACTACCTGATCCCGAAGAAGCTTCAAGCCGCCGTCAGATGGGAGCAATTAAATCCAGGACAAAAAGGCAACGATGGTATTCACTCTATTACCGGTGGCCTCAACTATTATATCCACGGCGACGATATCAAGCTAATGGCGAATTACATTCACACTTGGTCGGATTTCCGGCAAGCGAATCCGCATTTGGGGGACGATCAATTCGATGAGGTCATTATGCGTCTGCAGCTGATGTTCTAGCATTACCGAAACTCCAATTTTGCTATTACGTTTGCTGGGTCGGGAGGCGGCCTGACATCACGCCACGGCACCGCTTTGATAACTCACGACCATGTTCACCGAGCGAAAGGAAAATCGATGAAGACAAACCTAGCCCTGTTTTTAACTGCCGCGATCTGCGTTTTTGCACAGATTGGTTCGGCCCAAGATAAAGTTGTCATACGCTTCGGCCATTTCCCGAATATCACCCACGCCCAAGGGGTCATCGCGCACGCCCTTTCGCGCAAGGGAAAAGGCTGGTTCGAGGAGCGACTCGGACCAAAGGTGGAGATCCAGTGGTTTACTTACAACGCCGGACCATCGGCAATGGAAGCGATGTTCGCGGGCTCGCTCGATCTGACCTACGTCGGTCAGGGACCGGCGCTCAACGCGCACTTCAAATCCAACGGGGAAGAAGTCCGCGTCATTGCCGGAGCGGCCAATGCGGGTGCCGCCCTGGTGGTGAAAGCAGATTCACCGATCAAAACCGCGGCGGATTTTCGCCGGAAAAAAATCGCCACCCCTCAGCTCGGAAATACCCAGGACATTTCCTGCCGCGCCTGGCTAAAAGCACAGGGATTTAAGGTCACCCAAACCGGTGGCGATGTGATAGTGCTGCCGACGAATAATCCCGATCAGCTGGTATTATTACAGAATGGCGGGGTGGATGCGGTGTGGACAGTTGAGCCATGGGTAACGCGTTTGGAACGCGAGGCGAAGGCGCGGGTCTTTCTCGAAGACAAGGATGTGATCACGACCTGGCTGGTCTCGAGCGCGAAGTTTCTTAGCGGCCAACGAGATTTGGCGAAGAAAGTAGTGGCCGCCAACGCGGAGTTGACCGACTGGATCCAGAAGAATCCGGATGAGGCGCAAAAGCTGCTAATCGATGAACTAGCGGCCGAAACGAAGACGACCTTCGCGCCGGACGCAGTCGTGCAGGCGTGGAAACGAATTAAGTTCACAACCGCGGTGCCGAACGAGTTGATCGCAAAGGCGGTACAAGATGGAAAAGACGCTGGTTTTCTCAAAGGCAATACCGACACTTCCAAGCTAATCGAGTCTCCGTGAGGTTTGGCCACAAAACCGGTTCGGTCACGGAAGAGCTTGCGCTCGTTTCGCCGAGCAAGCTTGCGATCGACAAAGTGTCGAAAAGTTTTCGTAGCCGTGCCGGAACGGTCCTCGCGCTCGATCGCGTCAGCCTGAATGTCGCCGAGGCGGAGTTCGTCTGCATCGTTGGAGCGAGCGGTTGCGGCAAATCAACCCTCCTCAACATCATTGCCGGGCTGGAGAAACCAGACAGCGGAACGGTCTTGGCTGACGGCAAACCGGTGACTGCTCCGGGACGGGAACGCCTGGTCATGTTTCAGGAACCGGCGCTGTTTCCCTGGCTCGATGTTCTTGGCAATGTGCTTTTCCCATTAAAACTAAAACCAAATCTGACGAAAAAGGATCGCCGTGATGTGGCAAAGTATTACCTCGAACTCGTCGAGCTAACGAGATTTGAACGCGCTAACATTCACGAGCTTTCCGGGGGAATGAAACAACGGGTCGCCCTGGCCCGCGCCCTGGCGCCAAATCCACGCGTCCTCCTAATGGATGAGCCCTTCGCCGCCCTCGATGCCCTTACCCGCGAGCAGCTTTATGGCGATCTTCAGCGCATTTGGAAATCGCGGCGCAAAACCATTGTCTTTGTCACCCATAACGTCCGCGAAGCGGTTTGTCTGGGTGACCGGGTCCTGCTTTTTTCTCCTCATCCGGGACGCGTGCAGGAGGAATTCATAATCGAGCTACCGCGACCGCGCGACCTGAACAGCGTTGAGCTCGCGACCTACGCCAGCCGAATTACCCACGCCCTCAAAAGCGGTGCCCAATCCGAGCCTGCGATAGCGAAATGAAACGATTCCTCCTCGCCGTTCTTTTCTTCGCGGTCCTAATCGCTTTTTGGGAATGGGCTTTTCTCGCAAAAATTTGGTCGCCCGTTTTGTTGCCGGCTCCGCAGCAAGTTGCGGAGTATCTCAAAACAGTGGCCACGGATGGCACTCTTGTTCAGGCTACCGTCATCACCATGCGACGGCTGCTGATCGGTTATGTCATCGGTCTTATTGGTGGGTTGCCGCTCGGGTTATTGACGGCCCGCTGGAAAGTTTTTCACGATACCATTGGGACGCTCGCCCTCGGACTGCAAACGCTGCCCAGCGTGTGCTGGGTGCCGCTTGCGCTTCTGTGGTTCGGGCAAACGGAGGCGGCCATGCTCTTTGTTGTGATAATGGGAACGCTCTGGTCGGTCGTGATTGCGACCGATACCGGAGTGCGGCATGTTCCCCCGATTTACCGGCGAGCGGCGTTGACCATGGGATCAAAGCGTTTGCACATCTGGCTTAAAGTCATTCTGCCGGCAGCTCTCCCATTTATCGTTAGTGGAATGAAACAAGGCTGGGCTTTCGCCTGGCGTTCACTCATGGCGGCGGAAATTTTCGTCACAATTCTAACGGGATTTGGACTTGGACAATTGCTTCATTACGGCCGCGAATTGAGTGCGATGGACCAGGTCATTGGCATCATGCTGGTGATCGTTGTCATCGGGTTGCTGGCCGACAAAATCTTGTTTTCCCCGGTCGAACGTTTCCTCCACCGCCGCTGGGGCACTAACCCATGATCCTGCGCCGATCCCACCCCAACGATAAATTAATCGTGGTCTCACGCGAGATTACCGTTCAAAACGAGCTCGGCCTCCACGCCCGACCGGCGGCGGAGTTCGTTCGTGTCGCGAACGGTTTCCGCGCCGAAATAACCTTGATTAAGGACGAGCAACGCTTTTCCGCCTCCAGCCTCATCGATGTCCTGCGCGCCAATCTCGATCGTGGTGCCACCGCCATGCTGGAAGCACGCGGGGCCGACGCCGAGGCCGCCATCACCCGCCTGGAAAAATTGCTCATCGAATTCCGGAAGCGAAAAGAGGATTAGCGCCTTCGTCGTCCAGCAAATCGAAACTAAGAGCCCGCCGAAACCTTGCCTGCCAGTTAACAATTCATTGTCGCACCTGCAACACGTAAATGTTAACTGGGGAATTTGGTAATTTATCAGATAATTGGCCGGGGATTCGGTTAGCAGAGGCCGCGCCACCAGAATACCGGTGTCCGCGCTATAACGGTAAAGATAATTCGAGAGCCGCGTGTCGATCACCACCCGGCCATAATTGTGCGGCGCTGACGCGTGCATGAAGTGAAGGGTGCCGTCCGCGGCACGTAACGCCAGACCGACGTGCGACGTGGCCCGCTGAGAGGTGTAACGGCCATCGCGCGAGACAATGCCGATGATGTCGCCACTACGCAGTCGCGATTCGATTGCGGCGACGCGACGTTTGGGAATTTCGTAAAGCGAGCGCGAGGAAACATCCGCTTCCATTTCCGCGAGGGGCCGAAGCAAGCCGCGATTGTGCACGAGGTAGCGATAATGCCGCCAGCCATTTGTCATTTCCCGGGCCGAGTGCGGCACGCTCACCCCACCAAGCGAGCGGGTAAGGTCAGCAACCAGGCCGCGCCGGTCATTGTCGTAAAGCCAATCTTCGAGGTAATGGAGGCGAGAGAGATATTCGCCCGTGCATTCGGCGTGGCGATAACGATCAATCTCGATGTAACGCAGCAATTGCGCCGGGGTCCAATTTGTTTCCGGCTCATCCAGCATCCGCGCGAAGGCGAGAGCGGTTTCAAAAAAGGTCCAGCAATCGAGACCCGTGAAATTTACTGAAGGCGACTCAACTCGGTTATCGACTTCGAGCGTGAAAGAGCGATAAGGCGTTCCGACCATCGCCTGACCCAGCGCCGCGGTCCGCTGCCCAATCGGCAAGGCCTTCCAGTTCTCGGCTTTCGCGCGCATGATGAGTTGCTCGAAGCGGTCCTGCCCCTTGAAGACGATGCGCATCGGTAACGTGACTGCACCGCGGGTGGTTCCGGTCAGGGCGACGGCCAATACTGAAATCAAAATTCCCAAACGCATTTAAGCACTCTTTGACGGGATTAAATAGAGCGCAAGCCGTGCCAGATATATATCACCTCGGGCCGAGTGACTTCACCATTACAAATCGCATTAGCACAAATCCTCGTGATCTGCTGAATGATCGAGAGGTCCCTCACTTTCGTTCGGGATGACGGTGCAGAGGCTACACGCGATGAGGACGGCACTGCGCACTTACACCTGTCATCCCGAGGCGCGCAGACGCCCGAGGGACCTCACAATTGCAATTTGCGTCACACAGATGTTGGGTAATCACTCAATAATCGAGGGGTCCCTCACTTTCGTTCGGGATGACATCCGCCGCGGCATTTGCCTGCTCCGTTGAATCCGGCATCACCGATATCGGCGACAACGCACGCACGCAGGATATTTGCAGATGCGCCCAGCCTGCCTGCGCGGTACCTTTTCACCCGATGCAGGATTTGTTCGCCAAAAGCGAGGCGGAAAACCTGGAGCGCGTCAGCGCGGCGGCTCCCCTCGCGGCGCGCATGCGTCCACGGACGCTTGATGAATTTGTCGGACAGGAACATATCCTCGCGCCTGGAAAACTCTTGCGTCGCGCAATCGAGGCTGACCGGTTGCCTTCGCTAATTATTTCGGGCCCACCCGGAAGTGGCAAAACAACTCTGGCGTATGTCGTCGCCGAAATGACCCACTCCGAATTTATTCGCTTGAGCGGAGTGGAAAGTAATGTTGCGGAGATGCGCAAAGTGGTGGCTGCGGCGGCTAATCGGCTCCGGACTTCCGGCCGCAAAACAATCGTCTTCATCGATGAGATCCACCATTTCAATAAAGCGCAGCAGGATATTTTGTTGCCCGACGTCGAGAGCGGAAATCTGAGACTAATCGGGGCCACCACTTACAACCCGTACTTTTACGTTAACAGCGCACTCGTCTCGCGCTCGCTGGTTTTCCGCCTTGAGCCGCTCACGGTCGAACAGCTCGAAATATTGATCGATCGCGCGCTGGCGGATTCGGAACGCGGTCTCGGCAAATACAACGTCAAAATGGATGCTGACGCGCGTGGGCATCTCGCCAAACTGAGCGACGGCGATGCGCGGAAATGCTTAAACGCGCTCGAAGTTGGGGTTTTGACGACGCCCCCTCTCGGAGAAACGGGCTCTCACCTGTCTCGATCTTCCTCGCACAAAGGAAAGGACGCGCAGAAGCGCGTCTCTCCGCCCGGCGTTATTCATTTCACCCTTAAGGTTGCCGAGGAGAGCATTCAAACCAAAGCGGTCGTTTATGACAAGAAAGGCGATGCACATTACGACACCATCAGCGCGTTCATTAAAAGCATGCGGGCCTCGGATGAAAAAGGCGCGATCTATTGGCTGGCGAAAATGTTGCACGCTGGCGAAGACTTTCGTTTCATCGCGCGTCGCATCGTAATTTTCGCAAGCGAAGATGTCGGGCTGGCTGACCCGGAGGCGCTTCCACTCGCAATCGCGACACAACATGCCGTCGAGTTCGTCGGAATGCCGGAAGCGCGGATTCCGCTGGCCCACGCCACCGCTTACATGTGTCGGGCAAAAAAAAGCCGCGAAGCCTACGAATCGTTAGCCGCTGCTAGCGAAGAAATCGAATCCGAACAAACGACGCAAGTCCCAGAGCACCTCAAGAACAAACATTTTCCGGTCAATCCGGAAAGATAACGCTGTCACCGCCGCGGAGTTGGAACACAGACTTGCAGTCTGTGCGCCCAGCGGAGTTGCACTCCGCCGAATCGAGGGCAACGATGCGCGCTGCCGCTGAATCAGAAATAGCGGACAGAATTGTCCTCTTGGCGCACAGGCCATAGGCCCGTTTTCCGTGCGCTGGCCGAGGAATCCCGTTGCAAAAACTTAAAGGTAACTTCCACGGGATCCCTCGACTTCGCTCGGGATGACGGGATTTAGCTTGTGGAAAAAGAGCAAGACCTTGCCAGAAGGACTACATCCGCGCTTGCGAGGTTGGTTTTTCGCGAGCTTTCCGGGTTTCACTCACGCCCAATTGCTCTGCGTTCCCTCCGTTCTCAAGCGTGAATCGATTCTCCTCACCTCTCCAACCGGAAGTGGGAAAACTTTGGCAGGTTTTCTTGGTGTTTTTGATTCGCTCCTTCGAGATCTTGAATCCAACGGACCAAAACCGGCGGTACGTTGTGTCTACGTTTCGCCGCTGCGCGCGCTCGCCTATGACATCGAGAAAAATTTGAAGGCACCTATCGCCGGGATGGGTCTGGAAAAGGAACTGCGGATTCACCTGCGCACCGGCGATACGCCCGCAAGCGAACGCACGAAATTTCGGAACAAGCCCTCGCATTTTCTCGTCACCACGCCTGAATCCCTGGCCATTCTTTTGGCGCAGCAAAGTTACGCGCAACATCTCGCCCACACGGAATTCGTGATCGTCGACGAATTGCATTCCTTCGCCGGCAACAAACGTGGCGCCGATCTGAGCATTTCGCTCGAGCGATTGCAAATGTTGCACGGCAAAAACAATCTCTGCCGTATCGGTCTTTCCGCGACGGCCGCGCCGCTCGATCTGCTGGCCCAATTTCTCGTTGGCAAAAATCGGCATTGCCGCATCGCCGAAGCGCGGTTCGAGAAGGAACAAATTGTGGATGTGTTTTCTCCAATCCGGCGGGATCCTTATCCCCCGTCCGGTTACACCGGGGCGCGCCTTTACGCGGAATTGTCGCAATTGATTCGCTCGCGCCAGTCGGTCATCGTTTTCACCAACGTTCGTTCGGCGGCGGAACAAATCGGCTTGCGTTTGCGCGAGCAACTACCGGAATTGGCGGACGCGATCGAAATTCATCACGCTTCGCTCGATCGCAGTGTGCGGCTCGAAGTCGAAGATCGTTTAAAGAATGGAGAACTGCGTGCCGTTGTTTGCTCAACCAGCCTTGAGCTCGGCATCGATATTGGTGCGGTTGATCTGGTGGTGATGGTGGCAACGCCTAAAGGCGTTTCGCGCGCGATCCAGCGAATCGGACGCTCCGGACATTCATTAAACAGAAATAGTCACGGAATTCTGGTCGCAACCAATGTCAATGATCTGGTGGAAGCAACCGTCACCGCGAAGCTCGTGCGCGAGCGCGCTCTCGATCCAATCAAAATTCTGGACAAGCCTTTTGACGTCGTCGCGCAACATATCGTTGGCATTGTCGCCCTGGCGCCGGCCTCAGCCGATTCGATTTACCAACTGATCACGCGGGCGCGGCCATTTCACGATCTTACCCGCGAAGAATTCGATCGCCTTTTGAATTATCTGGAGGGCGGTGGCGAAGCCCTAGCGCAGCAATACCGCGGCGTCTTCGGGAAGATTTCGGTGAGCGATAACGGCACGGTCTCGCTCGCGCATCCACGAGTGGCGCGCGAATTTCTAGTTAACATTGGAACGATCGTCTCCGAGGGATTCGTCGATGTGATGTTGAAGCGGCGGCGCCTCGGTTCTGTCGAAGAAGGATTTATCAAAGGGCTGCAAATTGGTGATCTTTTCGTCCTCGGCGGCCGGGTGGTGCGGCTAATCGATACCGGCGTGCAGGAAGCGTTTGTGGAGCGGGCCGACGGCCAGTTGCCGACCATTCCCCGCTGGAACGCGGCCAAGATGCCGCTCACCTCGGGAGTCGCGCGGGCAGTACGACAGCTACGCGCCGATCTGGCACATCAACTTCGCCAAGAAAACGATACGCATTGCATCGACTGGTTGGTCGAGAATTACCAGATCTCGTTAGCAAACGCTCAGGCGATGGTAGAACAATTTCGCGCGCAGCTCGCAGTTTCGGACGTGCCGACCGGCAATTCGATGTTGATCGAACTGTATCGCGTTGACGAGTTTTCCCATTACTTTTTCCATGCCCTCATTGGCCGCAGCGCTAATGACGCGCTTTCGCGTATCGTGACCTGGCGCATGAAGAAACGCAGCGGCGGCAACGCGCTCGTCACCATCGACGACTCCGGCTTCCTGCTGACGCTCCGGCGATTCCAGGAACTTACGTTGGAGGATTGGCGGCTTTGTTTCGAGCGCGAAGGAGCGGAGGAGGATTTGCGCCTGGCCTTGCGCGGGTCGGAGCTGGTGAAATGGCAATTCCGGGGCGTCGCCCAAACCGGATTGATGGTACCCCGCAATTATCCGGGTCATCAGCGCGCGCGCAAACAGATGCACTGGAGCACGGAAACAATTTTCCGAGTGCTGGAAGCACACGAGTCGGATCATCCCCTGCTCGAGGAAGCTTACCGGCAGGCAACGCAAATTTTTCTCGACGCGGAAGAGGCAAACGCGTTTCTCGACCGGGTCCAGCATTTCAAGTGGCAATTGCGCGAACTGCCAGTGGTCTCACCTTTTTCTTTCCCCATTTATGCCAGCAAAATTAAAGAAACCATGATGCTGGAAGATCCGACCGTGGCGGTGGAGCGAATTTACCGCGAGTTGTATGCGCGTGTGCGGCAAGTCGCGACAGCTAACGATAATTGGACGATTGCCACGGTCAGATAAATGAAATTCAAGGACCACTTCTCCGGTCACGCTGTCGAGTACGCAAAGTTTCGCCCGCGTTATCCGGACAAAATGTTCGAGTACCTGGCCTCGATTTCGCCGCGGCCTGAAAGGGCGTGGGATTGCGCCACTGGCAACGGCCAGGCCGCGGTGGGATTAGCTCGCCATTTCGATAACGTCACCGCGACCGACGCCAGCGCGCAGCAAATTGAAAGCGCGGAGCCAAATGACCGGATCAGCTACCGGGTCGCACCGGCAGAAGCGAGCGGAATCGATTCAGCTTCAGTGGACCTGATTTTGGTCGCCCAAGCACTGCATTGGTTCGATATCGATAGGTTTTTCACGGAGGCAAAACGAGTCTTGAAAGAAGACGGTGTCCTGGCGATCTCAAGCTATAACGTTTTGCAAATCTCGCCGGAAATCGGCGCGATCATTCGGAATTTCTATCGCAAAACGACCGGACCCTTCTGGCCGCCCGAGCGTGAGCTGGTTGAGACTGACTATGAGGACATCAAGTTTCCATTCGCGGAGCTATCGCCGGTTCGTTTTGAGATGCGTGCGCGTTGGAATCTCCATCACCTCGCCGGTTACTTGCGGACGTGGTCGGCCACGCAAAAGTTTATCGCCGCCCGCGGTTTTGATCCGGTCGATTCACTCGTGCGGGAATTAGGGACGGTTTGGAAAAATCCCGAAGAGCTGCGCGAAATAAAATGGCCGCTGCATCTACGCGTTGGCGTTTTACAAAAATGATGACCTTGCTCATGCTCATGCTCCTATTCGTGCGCGAGAAATTCCTCTCAGCAGGAGCATGAGTATGAGTAAAAAGGAAAGAGGCGGGCCTTGCGACCCGCCCCTCCCCTGTCTTTGAGCAGCTTCTCCTTAGCTATTGCTCTGTGACACAACCCTTAGTTGCTCTTGTTTTGAGAGACAA
>Ga0209474_10004272_pt1 | contig 12362 bp, 10 predicted proteins | sample GraSoiAngelo_145_FD_185902 | JGI IMG/M metagenome (GOLD analysis project Ga0209474, IMG submission 185902) | Grasslands soil microbial communities from the Angelo Coastal Reserve, California, USA - 14_1009_05_20cm (SPAdes) (version 2) | ecosystem: Environmental > Terrestrial > Soil > Grasslands...
CCGTAGAAAACGATCAAGCCGGTCGCCAACATCACCTTCGCCATGTTTTCCATGTGGCGCATCGTGATGAAGCTCTCAAGGCCGTAAATCTTTCTCAACGGAATCGTCAGCAGCAAAACCATCGCAAAGCCCGCGTAGATCGCGCCGGCAACGAAATAAGGCGGAAAGATCGTCGCGTGCCATCCGGGAATGATGCCAACCGCAAAGTCGAAACTGACGATCGTATGCACGGAGAGAACCAGCGGCGTCGCCAATCCCGCGAGCAGCAAGTAAGCCATTTCATATCTGTGCCAGTGGCGCGCGGAGCCTCGCCAACCCATCGCCAGCATGCCGTAAACGAGCCGGAAAGGTTTACTGTTCGCCCGATCGCGCAGCGTCGCAAAGTCTGGAATCAATCCTACGAACCAAAACATTGCTGAGACGGTTGCGTATGTGGAAACTGCGAACACGTCCCACATCAGCGGGCTGCGGAACTGTGGCCAGACTCCCATGGTGTTGGGATAGGGAAAGAGCCAGTACGCCAGCCACGGGCGGCCCAGGTGCATGATCGGATACATGCCCGCTTGCGCAACCGCGAACAGAGTCATCGCTTCGGCAAAGCGGTTGATTGACGTGCGCCACTTTTGTCGCAGCAGCAGCAGAATCGCCGAGATCAAAGTTCCGGCGTGACCAATTCCGATCCACCAAACAAAATTCAGAATGTCCATTCCCCAGGCAACGGGAACGTTCACTCCCCACTCGCCGATGCCGACGAAGACGAGCTTGACGATCGCGAGCATCATCAACTGGAACAGCGCGAACGACACCGCGAAGCCGATGAACCAACTGATCGGCGTCTTACGCTTCAGCACGATCGCGCTGATCTTGTCGGTGACTGAGCCGAAGGTCAGCTCAGTCCCCACGACCGGATGCGTCGCGTGAATCGATGTATGAAGTTCGTCTGGTTTCTGTTCCATTTGATTTCAACCACTAAGACACGAAGGACACAAAGGTGAATTTGGCAGTAAAGCCGCCAGTCTTTCGATTCGACTCTTGGTGCCCTTTGTGTCTTTGTGGTTTGAAATTCATACCTTGATCTCCGGATTCGGATTCCTCAATGCCGTCATGTACGTTGTGCGCGGCCGCGTATTCAACTCACCAAGCAACGAGTAGTCGCGCTCGAGCGCCTTCAGCTTTGAGACTTTGCTGTTAGGATCGTTGACGTTGCCGAACACGATGGCTTCAGTCGGGCAGACCTGCTGGCACGCAGTGACAATCTCACCTTCGCGCACCGGACGTCCTTCGATCTCCGATTGAATCTTGGCGGCCTGAATGCGCTGCACGCAGTAAGTGCACTTTTCCATCACGCCGCGGCTGCGCACCGACACGTCAGGATTTCGCATCAACTGATAAGTCGGCGTGTCCCAATCCTGATAGAGGAAGAAGTTGAAGCGGCGCACTTTGTACGGACAGTTGTTCGAACAGTACTTCGTGCCCACGCAGCGGTTATAGACCATGTCGTTCAGGCCTTCAGCGCTATGCACGGTCGCATGCACGGGACACACGGGTTCGCACGGCGCGTTTTCGCAATGCATGCAGGGAACGGGTTGGAAGAAAGGACCTTCCGCTTTGTTTTCGTCGCCTTTGTAATAAGCGTCGATGCGAATCCAGTGCATCTCACGACTGCGAGTGACTTGCTCTTTACCGACGACGGGAATGTTGTTCTCAGCCTGGCACGCGAGGACGCAGGCGTTGCATCCGACGCAACTGTTCAAGTCGATCGACATGCCCCACGCATAGCCATTGCCCTGGTCCTTGTAATCAAAATCGGGATAGAGCGACAGCTCACGGTTCTCGCGCTCCTGGTGCTTGCGCTCATCGAGCCAACGTTCTTTCTCGCGCTGATACTCATCGACAGTGCTCTCGCGCAGCACGTCACGCTTCACGCCGGTCGGATCGGTCATCAGAAAGTGCGCCTGCGTCGAAGCGATGACGTAATGTTCGCCAGTTTTTGTTACTGAGGCGCCGGCGCCGACCCAGGGCGAATCGGAATAGCGAATCTCATAAGCGTTGAAGCCGCCCTGCGGCAGTGGGCCATCGGGATCGGTGACGTATGGCGTGCCGACTCGACCCGCCTTCGTTCGTCCGTATCCGAGGTGAACCGTGATGACGTCGTCCGGCTGTCCCGGCAGGACCCAAACGGGAAGCTGCTGCGTAATCGTTCGATCGCGAAGCGAGAGCTTGATTGTGTCGGTGTAAGCTTCGCGGCCGTGTTGCCCTTCTTCGTGATTCTGCGGCAGGCAGCCCATCTTCTTCGCCGTGTTCGGACTGACCAGCGCGACGTTGTCCCAGGTAATCTTCGTCAGAGGCTTGGGCAGTTCCTGCAACCAGCCGTTGTTTGCAAAGCGCCCATCGTAGATCGATGGATCGGGACGGAAGATAACTTCGTAGGAGCCTGGGTACGCAGGCGTTCCGCCTGCATTCTGTGAAAGAGAGTTCGCCAGATCAGCTTTCGCCGAAACAGTCTTCGGCGCAAGCGCCGTGTTAGGGATAAATCCATCGTGCAGACATTTGCGCCACCACGATTCAAAATCAGTGGGTGCAGTTGGAGCGCCCACTGGAGCGCCCGCATCCTGCGGGCGGATCGCAGGCATCCTGCCTGCGCTTTGCACCCGGTCGCTACCGCTCCCAGTACTGACTCCTGACTCCTGACTCCTGACTCCCGTTCTTTGCCCGCTCCAGTAATTCCTAACGATGTCGTAAGGCTTTTGATCGTAGTTATCGCTGAACAGCGCCAGCACTTCATACGCGGTCTTGCCTTCATACAGCGGCTGAATCAGCGGCTGCACGATCATCGCAGCTCCGTCGTACGCGCGCGCGTCGCCCCACGATTCGAGATAATGCGCCGCGTTGATGTGCCAGTGACAAATCTCGGACGTTTCGTTGTTATAGAGATTCAGGTGCGCGCGCAGCTTCACCTTGTCGAGCCGATTTTTATCGAGGCGCAAATCAACCGGCGCACTGTAGGCGGGATTGCCGCCGATGATGATCAGCAAATCAACTTTGCCTGAGTCGATATCAGCGACCAGTTCGCGCAGCGACTGAGTTTGATCGACTGAGTTGGCTTCCAGCGGCTCGCTATAAAAAACTGTCTTGCCGACGTTCCCCAGAAAACTGTTGGCCGCATGCGCCAGCGCATGGACGGCTGGCGATTGTTCATCGCCTGCGATGACGATCGACGAGCCCTTATGATTTTGCAGATCGCGATTGACTGCCGGCAGCCACGCGCCAATGTCTCCGGCGGTGCGAATGACCGGCGCGTTTCCGATGGCGCTCGCGACGATCTCTATCTCAGAAGGCTTGACTGAAAATCGATGATCCGCATTCGCACCCGTGATCGTCGGCGTGCTTTCGACGACATAGAGCCGGCTCATCTTCGGTTCAGCGTTGACAGTGATGCCGGTCGATTCGATCTCACGCCGCTTCACCGCATAGTCGCGCGCATATCGCAAAGTCTTCGGCGATGACGCCAGAAAATCTGCACCTAACGACAGAATGCGATCGGCCTTGCTGAAGTCAAACGTCGTATTCACATCCTGGCCGAACGCCATGACCGCGCCCGCGCGCGCATTGTCGCGATTGATTGGTTCGTATTGATGCCACTTTGCTTCGGGAAAGTCAGTGAGGATCTGCTTCAACTGCGCAGCGAGTGACGGTGACGTAATCGTCTCAGTCAAAATGCGCAGACCCGCACCGCGCTTCGCTTTAATGCCGTCGTCTTCTTTTTCGATCAGCCCGCGAATCTCAGCGACGAACTGAGTCCAAGGTCGCGTCTCGCCGCGATACATTGGCGTCTGCGAACGATCAGGATCGTAAAGCGTAAGGATCGAAGCCTGCGAAAAAATATCGGTAGCGGTTGATCCGGGATTGCTGGGATGATCAGGATTGCCTTCAACTTTAGTCGGTCGCCCTTCGTTGCTGCGCACGAGCACAGGCGTCGCCACACCGCTGAGTGAAAACGCCGTCGCGAAGAAGAGGCCCTTACCCGGAACTTCTTCTTCCGGTTGCTTGATGTAAGGGACGATTTTCTCGGGCGGTTGAATGACGCAGCCACTAAGGCCGGCCAGCGCCAGCGACGCGCCCATGATCTTCAGGAAGGTGCGGCGCTCAACCGGATTGTTCCATTCTTCGGCGGCGTGCGGGAATTCACGACGGACGAACTCTTCAAACACCGGCGAGTCGGCGAGTTCTTCGACGCTGCGCCAGTATTCCCGTCCGGGCCGCACAATGTCAGAACCGCCTGCGGTAGCGGGCGGTTGATCGCCGCGAGTTAAACCATCCGCTACCGCAGATGGTTCCGACAGTATGCGGTCACGCAACAGCTTGAAATTGATGTGACGATCGTCGGACATCTTGTTTCCCCTCTCCCTCTGGGAGAGGGTCAGGGTGAGGGCTTACGGCGTCATACCCTTACCCCCATTCCTTTTTTTATCGCACCAGAACAAGGAGGGAGAAGAGAAAGAATGTCTTCGCTCTCTCGCTAAATCCCTCACCCCAGCCCTCTCCCAAGGGAGAGGGAGTAAGACTCACCGATGACAAGTCGAACAGCTTGTCAAAACCGTAATGTTATTTTTCGCGTTCACTTGAATGCTATACTGACTCACCAGCCTGCGTCCTTCATCGAGTTCTTCCTTCGAAGAATTCTTCTGCCGCCATTCCATGTCGAACACTTTTTCTTTCGGCCGCACGTAATTCTCGGGATGGCGGTGACAATCCAGGCACCACTCCATCTGCAACGATTGAGTTTGTGATACCACCGGCATCTGATCGATCCGCCCGTGACACATCGAACACCCGACGCCTTTGTTCACGTGAATCGAGTGATTGAAGTAAGCGAAGTCCGGCAGATCGTGAACGCGCACCCACTCGAGCGGCTTGCCATCCTTGTAGCTGTCACGCACGGGTTTCAGATAAGGACTGTCAGCCCAAATCTGCTTATGACAATTCATGCAGATCTGCGTTGAAGGAATGCCTGCTGACGCGGAAGTCTCGACAGTTGTATGACAGTAACGGCAATCGATGCCGTCATCGCCAACGTGGTGTTTATGGCTGAATTGAATTGGCTGTTGGCGCTCGATGTATGCGCCGGTATTCCAACCTGAACGCATAATCTCGGCCGTGACCCACAGCGCGGCGAGCAGAATAAAAATCGCGCCAAAGATCGTGGCTCGCGCCAGATAGTTCGTACTATGACGGAAAATCTGTGGCATCTACCGCAGACGACTGCGTACTAGCTTTATCAGGCGGACTCGTCCACCAAAATGAATGCAGGCGGGGGTGCAGTCCTTAACGCTACTTCGAAAACTAAATTAGTTATTGCTTGAGTGGTTACTTTAACGACATGGGAAGATTTTTTCAAACGGCAACGAAATTAAATGTTAGAGTGGTCGGCAATGTTCATCGGACATTACGCGGTCGGACTGGTCGGGAAGAAGTTTGCACCGCGCACGTCGTTGGGCGCTTTGATCGCGGCGCCGATCCTGTTGGATCTACTGTGGCCGATCTTTCTCCTACTCGGATGGGAACACGTCACGATCGTTGCTAACAGCAATCCATTTCTCAGGCTTCAATTCGACTCTTACCCGATTTCGCACGGACTGGTGGCAGTGATTGGATGGGCTACGTTATACGCCTCAGTTTATTTCGGATTGACGCGTTACCTCGCCGGCACGATTGTGATTTGGTTGGGGGTGATCAGCCATTGGGTGATGGATTGGATTGTGCATCTACCGGACTTACAGATCTACTCACACAGTCGCATGTTCGGATTGGGTTTATGGAATCATCGCTGGATAACGATTGCAATTGAGCTGACGCTCTTCATAATTGCCATCTGGACTTATGAACGACAAACGCGACCAAAGGACAAGATCGGACTCTACGCATTTCTCGCCTTCGTGCTGTTCCTGGTGCTCGCTTACGCAGGCGCCGTCTTCGGTCCTCCACCACCAAGCGTGAAGAAGCTCGCCCTCGTAATGCTACTGTCGTGGCTAATGATCCCCTGGGCGTGGTGGTTTGATAAGCACCGCGAAGATCGTCGTATCTCAGTTTGAGAGCTTCATACCCACGACCTTCGCGTGACCAAGTTGATCAAAGCGACAAACAGCGCCGCGCCAATAATCGACCAGATTATTGGGAACCTCATACCGCCTGCCGGCAAGACGAACAATTCCGGCAGCCCGAGCTTTCCCGCCAACCAGGTGCCGAGCAGCGCGCCAATAAACCCCAGCGCAATCGAAACCAGACACCCGCCATGCGAATAACCGCCAATGGCCTGACCGATGGCGCCGCAAACGCCGGCGATTAACAACAGCAGCAGAAACTGAATAAGCATATCGTCCTCCGTAATTCCCAGATGGTAATTTGAAGTTTTGGAGGCTTCATTGCGAAAACCTGCTCACAATTTTCTGGAAGCATCGCGTGCAACTTCCAGAAAAATATCTACATCGAAACTCTTCCTCGACACGCGCTTTGGATCGTATAATTCCAGAAGCGTTGGCCGTGGGAATTCATCCCCGGGAAGTTGCGACAACGTCCCTTGCCCACTCGATAGTCCGAAACGCCGTCCCTCGACAACGCATCAGCGTCGGCGCCATTACAAAATTAGGAGTTACAACCAATGTCGAAAATTCTTTCAGCCCTCTTTGTCGTCCTCGCCGCGTTTACGTTCGCAGTGGCGCAGGATCAAAACCACAACGACGATCCGCCCAGCGCCGGGGTCGCTCCCAAAACAATCAACGGCGTCGGTCGCGCTGATGTTCGTGTCTATGATGAGCAAGGCAATCCTATCAAAGATGCCTACGTCAAACTAGAATCGAACCGAACAGATGGGTTTTTCTGCGAGAGTTGGAACAACACCGATGCTCGCGGTCTGGCTGGGTTGCCGCCGCTTCACATGGGCAATCTGAAGTTCAAGATCAAAGCGAAAGGTTACGAATCGCAGGAATTGATCATTCCGTTTGGCGATTTGGGCCAGCCGATTCGCGTAACGATGAAGCACAAATAAGCCGGCTAAATATCTTTGCTAAAGAAAACCGCGAGCCGTGGATTCGATTCTCGGCGGCTCGCGGTTTCTTTTTGGAGCGCCTGCATCTTTGCAGGCGGTTCGCAGGCATCCATGCCTGCGATAAAGCACCAAACCAGTGCGCGCAAGATGCGCGCGAACCGCACGCAAGGATGCGTGCGCTCCTATCCTGCGAGCCGTGCAATCGGAGTGTCAGGCTTAATGATCTCCTTCAAAGCTGAATACGGCACCAGCACGTACTGGGGACCAGCCGCATAAGCTGCGACCTGATAAGGATCGAACGTCACCCAAAGCCCCTTCTTCGTGATTGCCACTGCGCGATAGTTGTCAGCGTGCGGTGACGCGCCACTCTTCATCATTTCTTCGTCGATCATTGAATCCGAATCACGCTTGGCGCGATCTCGCAAATCTTTCATGCAGTAATTCGCGATGACACTCAGATAATTCTTCGCGGTGAACAGATCACTCAACGCCAACTTTCGATTGTTCTTCACATCGTAGTTCAAGACCGTCGTCAGACTGTTTCCGTGCGCGGCGCCGCGTTCATAAGTACCTTCCGTGAACTCAACACTGATAAGATTATCGGTCGCATAGCGAATTTCGTATCGCACGTCGAGCGTTGAGTTCAGCGTTTCAGCCGGCGTCGTGTCCGCTCCCGACTGGTCGCTGGTCTCGCCCGCTTTGAATGCGCCCACATCCTTGGTGACGAGGCTGCGTGCTTCACGATTGAATCCGTCAAAGCGCGAGTCTCCCTGAATCTCGGGATACTCAGCGTCGATGCTGTACCGCTTTTCTTTGCTGCTGTCGTGGATCGTCTTTGGAAAAACGCGCAGCGGAGACGTGAAACCGATCGGCTGTTGCGTCACAACAAAGTCGGTTGATTTCGAGCCATCAGGTCTCGACCACTTGCCCTCGATCTCGGCTAGCGCGGAATCGGGGCCGTCTTTCTGCGGCTGCCATTTACCCTTGAAGACGCCGGTCTGTTTTCCCGTCTCGTCCGCTTCGGTCAGCTCGAGATCTCCAGCGCTGTTAACGGTGCCGGTGAGAGCGATGTTCTTGCCAACACGCGGATAGAAGTATGTACCGCTCACTCGATCGCCATCGCGCACCAGAGACATCTCGATCGAGAGGTTTGCGATGTTGCCGCGAAACAGGAACTTATCGCCACGCTGAGACTCGCCGCCGGAGGGCGCTTCCGTCGCTGCCGGTGTGCTGTTATTGGCCTGTGACCTGTTCGCCTCTTGCTTGTGGCAAGCCCCGGCGATCGCGGCGACGAGCAAGAAGAATATTAAGACTCTCGAATTATTTTTCATTGCGATTTTTGAATTGAGTTTATGTGCTTCTGCGTCACGAAGTCAGTACCATCCGCGTAAGCGGATGGTTCAAAGTGCCCCCTCGGCCTCGACCATTAATCCACCTGCTTACGCAGGCGGTACTGACCTCTTCAACAGACCGCTTCTTTCGATTTCACTTTGAACTTCTGCGAATGTCAGCCGACTCAATCTTCCGCCAGTGAATAGCTCATTGTTAGTTACGTCCGCAAGCGCAAACGAAGGCAACGGAAAATTGTCCATCTCTTCATCGGATTCAAATCCAGTCTCCGCCAGGACCAGGCCAAGCAGGTCGCCAATAAACATATCGATCGAGAACGTCCGTCCTTGGAACTCGAACTTATAACGGTTCTTGCGAATCTCATTAGCATCAAACATCGAGAGCGTCTCAGCCTCGATCGCGCTCAGATAAGTGTTTGTAATGATCGTGCGCGAAAAGTCGTGTGGGTTCGGCGCGAACTTCTGCGTGAACTTAACGACCCATTTGTTGGTTTTCGGATCGCGAACCTTGCGAATGCGGAGGCGCGTTCCCGTTAGGTAGTTGTCGGTGATTTGCAGGTGATGATCGGCGCGTGTCAATCCTTCCGGCAAATCCTGCAACAGATAACGCCGCTCGCGCTCGATGAGCGCGTACTTGCTTTCAGGGATAACGACGTTCTGGTTGGTTAGTTTCGCGACGCCCATGTCTTAATGTTTGGTCCCTAATTCTCCCATCTTCACCACTTCAAAATCCGAACCTCTAACAATCTTCAACCTGCTGAGATCGTCATCGCTCCAACGCGGATCCGGCGCTCCGCTCAGAAACCAATTCGAACCATTGTCAGCGACGAACATACCGTAGCGCTTCAGCGCGCGCAGAATCACCTGGTTCGACGGCGAGAACTTCGAGATGTCGAAGGATGCCTTCAAGCGCACCCGCATGCCCATCGGCGGCAAATTCGGATCATCGCTGTAGCTCGCGTAATGCCGCGCCGGATAAACATAAGCCTTGCGCGTGTGCGCGACGGTGAAGCGCAAAGCGTGGCGAATCTCGCGCTGCTCAAAGACTTCATCGTAGCGCACCAGGCCGGGAAAGATCGGCATTCCGGCCGCATCGAATACCGCGCCGCTCTTCGCGTTCCAACTCGTGCCGGTGATTGTGGGCACCGAGCCGAACATCTCATAGAGCTTCCATCGATCGCGATCGATCACAATCACGTGTCGATCGCCATCTGAATTCGGCCCACCTTCGATTGGCGCATTGCGCGGCACTGGGTAAGGACCTGGATCGCTCTGATCGCCGTACGCTGTGAAGTTCACCGGCACGAGCGGCTGCGAGGCGCCAACGACGATGTAAGGAATTCCGTTCGGCGCGCCACGATAAACCGTTCCAAAATCCGGGTGCAGTTGTCCGTCGTTGCCGATCGCGGCAATCAAACGCGTCGAGTTCGGATCGACCGGCGCACTTGAGATGTCATGATTCCAGGGATTGTCCGGTGGGAAAAGTTGCTTGCCGTGAAGACTCGCATTCGGACCAAGATCAGGAACGCCCGTACTTCGATTGGCCGAAACTATTCGCGGACGAGTTGACCGCGGCGTCGGCTGAGTCTGCGCTGAAACTAGCGCAGTCATTCGAACCGGCACGCTGCTCATTCCCAGTGCCAACGCACTCGAAATCAAAAGAAGAATCAAGAGCAGTCGCCCACTCTGTTTTCTCAACCGTTCAAATTGAATCATCCTGAGTTTCTATCCCGAGACAATTCTGTAGCTGCCTCGCAACCTGCGTAGTATAAGCGCGCAGCGCCGAAAATTACGACGCAGCCAAAACTCAGACGCCCCGTCAGCTCTTACGAGCTGTGCCCTCGCTTCTTCACACTCAAACGTATCTCAACTAGAATGCCTGCGCTTTAACGCGAGCAGTTCAGCTTGCGAACTCTTCATTTCACTGCGAGGTCTCCGTGAGAATCTCCAAAGCGATTCTAACTATCGTTGCATTCACCACCCTTTCGTTTTCCGTTTTGCCGCAGAGCCAAACGCCAATCGGCATTCGACCTCAACCGCCCGAAGGCAAAGGCATTGTCGCGTTGAAAGCCGCGCGTTTGATCGACGGCACCGGCGCGCCGGCAATCATCAACGCGGTGGTGATCGTCACGGACAACAAAATCACTGCGGTCGGTGATGCTGCTTCCGTGCGCGTTCCTTCCGGTGCAAAAGTGATCGACCTTGGCAATGTCACGTTGCTGCCGGGATTCATCGATGCGCACACGCATCTGGTCGGACGCGTGCTTGGCGATCCGGAAGGCGACATGTCGACGGTTAAAGATTACGAATCATTCGGCGCTATCTTGGGCGTGCTGCATGCGCGGGACACTCTGATGGCTGGGTTCACCAGCGTGCGCAACGTCGGCGCATCGGGCCGCTTCGACGACATGGCTTTGCGCAAAGCGATCAACGAAGGCTGGACGATCGGTCCGCGCATGGAAACGGCCGGCCACGCAATCGGCATCACTGGCGGTCACTGTGATGAGAATGGATTTCGTCCGGGCGTCGCGGAACAAACACCACTCAATGGAGTAGCCGATGGGCCGGAACAGATTCGGCTCGCCGTGCGCCAGCAGATCAAGTATGGCGCTGATGTGATCAAGACTTGCGCGACCGGCGGCGTACTTTCCGAAGGCGACGCAGTCGGCGCAACGCAGTACAGCTTTGAAGAATTGAAAGCGCTGGTGGATGAAGCCAACAAACTGGATCGCAAAGTCGCCGCGCATGCACACGGAACCGAAGGCATCAAGCTGGCGGTGCGCGCGGGCGTGTCTTCGATCGAACATGGATCGTTCCTCGACGAAGAAGGCGCGCGCATGATGAAAGAGCGCGGCACGTTTCTCGTGCCGACGTTGATGGCCGCCGAAGGTGTCGAACGCGCCGCCAAGACCGGAGTGCTGAAAGGCCTGCGCGCTGAAAAAGCTCTGGCCGCTGCGGCGGCCGCGCGTCATGCCACGAAGATTGCTCTGGCAAACGGGGTGCAAATCGCGCTGGGCACAGACGCGGGTGTGATTCCGCACGGAACTAACGCGCGCGAATTTTTCCTGCTGATGGATTGGGGCGGCTTGACGAACATGCAGGCTATTCAAGCCGGAACATTGAATGGCGCGAGGCTCCTTGGCTGGGACAAGAACCTCGGTTCATTGACTGCGGGCAAGTGGGCCGACATCGTCGCCGTCTCTGGCGATCCTTTGAAAGATATTCACGCGATGGAGAAGGTCGTGTTTGTGATGAAGAATGGCGTGGTTTATCGGAAGGATTAAACTAGCCTCCGGACGAAAGCCGATCAACGAAGCAATGCTCTGAAGCCTGCTTGCTCAAAATTACGATCGCCTGTCAAAGCCTCAGAGAGATCCTCTCGCCGCATGACCACGAAGGAAATGCAATCAGTCAGCGACCACTCCTTATCTTCACGGTCGCGGTACATTTCCACACCGAGATCGAAGAATTCTTTTTCAGCTTCGTAAATGATTACGTTGGGATTTGCACGTAGAAGATCGAGGAATCTGGCGAAGACTGTTCGATGTCGCGAGGCTGACAAAGCGTTAGCAAGTTCCGGCAGAACCCAGGCCGTAGTGACCGTCGATGAACTGAGTTCGCGCGTCGCACTCACCGCCCTGTCATGTGCCGAGTCGTTCGCGTCAAGAAGCGCGATGTAATAGAAAGTGTCGGCAAAGACCGCTTTCATTCCGCCTTCTTCGGTAGCCCATAAAGGTAATGGTCGTGATTGAGCGCCAAGTCCTCCGGCAATCCTTCAATCACTCCGGCAAAACTCAGCAGCATCTCTGACAACGAACCGTTATTGTCGTGTGCCATTTCTGGTTTTGTTACGGGCCTTACACGCACCTCAGTTCCATCCTCGAGCTTGCCCGGCTGATCGAGGACGACAGCACCGTTAACTACTCTTCCGGTAAATTCGGTAACGTCCGTTGACATATTTGCTCCGA
>Ga0209474_10004274_pt1 | contig 12358 bp, 10 predicted proteins | sample GraSoiAngelo_145_FD_185902 | JGI IMG/M metagenome (GOLD analysis project Ga0209474, IMG submission 185902) | Grasslands soil microbial communities from the Angelo Coastal Reserve, California, USA - 14_1009_05_20cm (SPAdes) (version 2) | ecosystem: Environmental > Terrestrial > Soil > Grasslands...
CGGTGACCTCGGCGAAGGTCCAGCGTGAGCCCTGATAGAGCCGGGTGCGCCCGGCGCTCAGCGCCAACACCCAGAACGAGCCCGCCGGGTCGATCAACGGCAACAGGGGCTTGATGCAGAAATGGTTGGCGATCGCGAGTTCTTCCGGCACCGCGATCGGCAATTTGTGGACACGATCGAAGCCGGGCCCGACAAAAACTGCCAGTCCCTGTCCCTGGTAGCGCCAGAACTCCTCGTCATCGACCAGCCTGCGGGCCGGCGTCAACAGTGCATCGACCTCCGGCGCGCGCCGACCGGCTGCAGCGAGACGCTTGGCAGCGTCGGACAGCAGGTTGCGCAGGCGGATCGCGTCCTGGCGGACTTCGCGGCCCGCTGAATGGGTCGGCAGATAGACAGAGACGGCCGGGGTCTTGTCGAACGCAAGCAATTCGTCCAGGTCGCTTCTGAGCAGCATGACGGACCTCGGGTGCAACAGCCTCTGCTGTCCCAACCCATGAGCCCGGTGGTTCGTTCCGGCGTCGTCCCGTTGCGAAAGCGCGGCCGTTCGCGGTCGCGGCCCGCGTTATGCCGCGCGTCGTCCGGGCAGATCAGTGCTTCTCTTCATGGCCCGGCGGCCCGCCTTTGCCCGGCGGTCCGCCCTTTCCCGGAGGCGGAGCAGGCGGTGCGGCCGGGCGCGCTGCGGGGGCCGGTGGCGCATGTGCAATTTGCGGCGGTGGCGCCGGTGCCGCATGCGGCGCTGACGGCGGAGCCGCGGGCGGTCCGCGGAACACCTGCGGCGGTGGCGCGGGTGGCGCGGCATGCACGATCTGCGGCGGGGGTGCCGCCGGGTGCGGCGCGGCAGCTGGAGGAGGGGCGGCATGCACGGCCTGTGGCGGCGGCGCCATATGCGGCGGTTCGCGCATTATTTGCGGTGCGGCGTGGGCCTGCGGCGGCGGCCCGGCATGCGGCGCCTGGCGCATTGGCGGCGATATGCGAGGGGCCGGGGGCGTATGTGCGGCCTGCGGCGGCGGTCCGATGCGCATCGGACCGTGGGTCGCCGGAGGCGGTGGCTCGGGCCCGGCCTGCATCGGCGCGCTGCGTGCCCGGCCGTGTGCCGACTGCGGCGTCGCTGCCGGCGGGGCGGGTGGGACATGAACAGCACCCGGAGCTTGGTGCGGTCCTGCTGCTGCTTCCGGTGCTGCGTGTGCTGCACCGCGCTCTTTCGGCGCCTGAGCTATGCCGGATCCCGGTGAGCCCGATGGCGCGTGAGCGGCATCGGACGGTATCGGCGCATGTGGTCCATGGATTCCCGCTGCCGTCGGTGGGGCATGCGCGCCGGGTGTTCCTGCGGTGGAAATACTCGCGGTTGGCGGTGCGTGCGCGATGCCGGATGGAGGCGGTGCTCCCGGTGCATGCGCGACACCGGGCGCCGCCGGTGCCGACGCCGTCGGAGCCTGGGATGTGCCGCGTGCTCCCGCGCCTCCTGCTCTCGGCGTTGTCGGCGTTGCCTGCGCTCGCGCCGAGACTGGGGCCAGCTGCGGCGGGCGGAGGCTGACCGGCGCCTGCTGCACCGCTTGCTGTACGACCGGGCGCGGCATCTGCTTTGCCGCTGGCGCGACCGGGGCGGCATTGGCGAAGATTCGCGCCGGCACCACGGTCATCGCATTACGGTTCGTGAAGCGCTGATCCCGGACTTGCGGCGGTGGGTCGGCCGTGCCGCGGCTTGCTGTGGCGTTGGCGATCGGGTCGATCACCGAGCGGCTGACATTGGCGATGTTGATGTTGCGGAAATAATTCCGGTTACGGCTGTAGCTCGGCCAATAGATCTCGCCGGGGCCGAGCGGGAACCAGCCGACCGCCGGCCCGACATCGGCAACGTCCCAGTAACCGACGCCGGGATCGCCAACAAAGGCGACCAGCGCCGGCGCATAGACCGGCTGCGGCACGAATTCGCCGGGGACCCACGCCCATTGGTCCTCGACCATGGCCCAACGGCCGTAATGGAACGGCGCGAACCCCCAGGGCTCGTCATCGACCCAGCTCCAGCCCCACGGATCGAGCCAGACCCAGTGGCCCTCGCGGTACGGCGCCCAGCCGGACGCGACCCGTTTCGGAAACCATACCTCGCCATATTGCGGCACGGCGCGCCAGCTGCCGTATTGGTCGAGCTCCTCATACCCGGTCATCTGCGGCGAGACGCGATAGGGCGCGGCGAGCTTCCGCTCGTCATAGTCGCGCGAGCGGCACCATTTTGCGAACTCGTCCGGGCTCGCCTTCTCGGTCGCGGTCAGCGTCTGGGTGCCGCTGATCACCGCGGCATCGCCGGCCTTGATCGCAACATCGAGGGTGCCGCCGACAAACCGGGCGCTGCCTTCGAATACCGCGATTCGCTCCGGCTGGCCCTCGGCGCCGGCATCGATGTCGTAGGTTCCGGGCTGCAGGATCCAAACCGCGCCGCGCGGCAGATCGATCTGGATGCTCTCGCCCTCGAGTAAGCTGCGAACGCGAAGATCGACCCGGCCCTGCGGCAGCGCCAATTGCATGACCTGCTCGTTGAGCTTTGTGATGTCGAGCTCGGTATTGCCTGACAGGTCGATCGTGCGGCTGCCGATGCGCAGTTCGGCGCGCGATTTCGGATCGGTCCAGAACGAGCCGCCGGTTGCGATCGGGTAATTGGGTTTGGCGGCCGACCAGACGGTCTCGCCGGTCAGATGAAAGCCGAGCTGGCCCTCGACAAAGCTGACCCGTCCGACCCGGGCGGGCGGTTCCTCCTGGGCGAAGGCCGGCACGGCGGCGATTAGGGCGCCGGCAAAGACCAGGGCGCCAGCAAAAAAGTTGATGGCGAAAAAGCCGATTGCGAGGCGGCGCATCGCAGACCTCGGAAGCTGGTTCTGGACGACAACGGTTCGAATGCGGCGCCTTTGTGACGCCTGGTGCCCGATAAACGCTGGAGTTGCGGGGCTCCGTTCCGGGCGCACGATCATGCGGCTACTTATGTCCCTTGCCGCCGCCACCACCGCCGCCATGCGGTCCTCCGCCGCTACCGCCGCCCTTCGGTGCGCCACCACCATGCGGTCCCCCGCCGCCGCCGAGATGGAAGGCGGGACCGCCGCCGTGCGGACCGCCGCCGCCGAGATGGGCGACCGGGCCGGCCCGCGGACCAGCCATCCGGGGCGCCGCCACGCGCGCGACCCGCGGCGCGGCCACATGCGGCGCCGCTGCGCGAGCCATTCGCGGCGCGGCGGCAATGGCAGCACGGCCGTGCGCGACCCGCGGTGCTGCGGCCGTATGCGCGGCATGAGCACGCGGGGTCCGGGGTGCCGCCGCGCCGTGTGGCGCAGCGACTGGCGCCTTTGCCGCCCGAGCACCGCCGCGGGTGCCTGCTGCCCCGGCAGCTGCTGCGCCCGCCGCCGCGCCAGCCGTTGTAGCGGCTGCCGCGGCATGCCTGCTGCGGGCGGTTGCGCCCGCAGCTCCTGCCGGCCGCCCCGGCGCCTGCGCGGTCACCCGGGCACGCTGTGCCGCCGGATCGGAGATCGGCAGCGCGGCGCGGCCGACCGGCTGCGTCGCCGCAAAGGCCTGTTGCAGCACGACGGTCGCGGCGCGGCGGTTGACGAAATTCAGATTACCGCTCGCCGGGTCACCGGCGAGCGCGGCGATGTAGGCGAGATCGTTCGTATACCATGGCCAATAGACCTCGCCCGGCGCGAGCGGGAACCAGCCGACTGCCGCTCCGGCGGCGCCCGCTGTCACGATCGCGGCGGGATCGCCAAGCCATGCGACGAGTGCCGGCGCGTAAACCGGAGCGGCGACGAAATCTCCCGGCGCCCACGCCCACAACCCGTCGATAAAGGCCCAGCGCCCGTAATGGAACGGCGCAAAGCCCCACGGCTCGGCATCGACCCAGTTCCATCCCCACGGCTCGACCCAGCTCCAATAGCCGTCGCGGTACGGCGTCCAGCCAAGCGGCACCGAACGCGGGTACCATACCGTCCCGTACTTGGCGACCGTGCGCCAGCTGCCGTATTCGTCGAGCGCCTCGTAGCCGGTCATTTGCGGCGACACGTGATAGGGCGCCGCGAGGCGCCGCTGGTCATAGTCGCGCGAGCGGCACCATTTGGCGAACTCGTCCGGGTTCGCTTTCTCGATTGTGGAGGTCAGCGTCTGCGTCCCACTGATCACCGCGGCGTCGCCCGCCTTGACCGCGACATCGAGCGTGCCGCCGACAAACCGGGCGCTCCCCTCGAAAACCGTGATGCGTTCCGGCTGACCCGCGGCGCCGGCATCGATATCGTAGATGCCGGGCTCCAGGATCCACACCGCGCCGCGCGGCAGGTCGATCTCGATGCTTTCACCTTCGAGCAATTGCCGCACCCGCAGATCGATCCGCCCCTGCGGCACGGCGAGCTGCATGACCTGTTGGTCGAGCTTGGCGATGTCGAGTTGTGTGTTGCCGGACATCGCGACCGAGCGGCTGCCGATGCGCAATTCGGCGCGCGATTTCGGGTCGGTCCAGAACGATCCGCCGGCTGCGACAGGGTAATTAAGCGAGGCTTTCGACCAGGCGGCCTCGCCTTTTTCGTGAAAACCGAGCTCGCCGAACACAAAGGCGACCCGGCCCACCCGGGCGGGCGGCTCCTGCTGCGCGAAAACCGGGGTCGCGGCCAGCAGCGCGGCGAGAAACAAGACATGGGCAACGGCACGCATCGCGGAGCCTCGAAGAGGAGCGCACCCGGCCATTGTGAACGCGGCGCGCGTGGAGGTGGCGTGACAAAAACAGGAAAAGGCGAGCGCGGTTCCGCCGCTCCGCGGCGGGCACCGCGGCCCGAAGCCGCGCCTCTTTTTGCGGTTCGGACCGAAAAACTTCGATCCGAAACCTCAGCCCTTTGTAATCGTTTCGTTTTCCGGCGAATAACAGGCGAATAACGGGGGCGAAAACAGGGGATTAACAGGAGCCGAACAGCGGCAGGATCAGCGACAAAAATGCAACCAACAGCGGAGGAATCGGCGATAGAAACGCAACATATTGCTGCCCAATAATGAAGCGTGTCTCCGCTCGATTGCTTCTCTTGCGCCGGAGCTGCGGCAACGCCGATTAGGGAGGGGCGGCCCCAGCAGAGCGGACGGTCGAGGAAGCCCGATTTCTCCAGCGTGCTTTCATAACAACAAATCGATCCCGATTTGTCAAGCAAGAAAATGTTATTGCGATTTCGCAATTCAAGGTCGCGGCCGAGCTTGAGGGAGAAGCCAGCCGGCCGGCGAAGTCTAACGGCGGGCGATAAAGCTGCGGCCGATCAATTGCCGGTGGATCTGGTTGGTACCTTCCCAGATCTGCGTGATCTTGGCGTCGCGCAGCAGCCGCTCGACCCGGAATTCCTTGATGTAGCCGTATCCGCCATGCAGCTGCACGGCTTCGGTGGCCATGCGCATCGCCAGGTCGGAGGCGCGCAGCTTTAGCATCGACGCCTCGATCGCGATGTCATCGGCGCCGCTATCGACCAGCCTCGCGACATGCCACAGCCAGGCCTCGCATAGCGCCAACTCGCTCGCCAGATCGGCGATCAGGAACTGGATGCCCTGGAATTCGATGATGCGCCGCCCCGACTGGCGGCGCTCGTTGATATAGCCAACTGCATCCTCGAACGCGGCGCGGGCGATCCCGAGCGCGTGCGCGGCGATGCTCGGTCGCGACTTGTTGAGCGCGGCAAGGAGCAAAGCCAAGCCGTCGCCCGGCGCGCCGAGCAGATTGCCGCGCGGCACGGTGCAGTTATCGAAGGCCAGCGCCGCGGTCCCCTGTGCGCGGAGCCCGAGCTTGTCCTCGGTGCGCAGTACGGTGAGCCCCGGCATGCCCTTTTCGATAATCAACGCGGAGATCGCGTTGCGGCCATTCTTGTCTGAAGGATTGGCGCCCAACTCCGACCATTTGCCGAAGACGAGATAGAGGTCGGCGACGTCGCCATTGCTGATAAAGGTCTTGCCGCCCAAGACCACGATGCGGTCGCCGTCGGGCGTAAAGCGGGTCGTCATATGCGTCGCGTCGGAGCCGGCTTCGGGCTCCGTGATGCACAGCGCGCCGATCGCCCCCTCGGCGACCCGCGGCAGCAAGCGCTTTTTCTGCTCCTCGGTGCCGAAATCGATCAGCGGCTTCATCGCATGGAAATTGGTCGCCCAGATGCTGCCGGTGGCGGCGCAGGCCGCCGAGATCTCGCGCACGCAGGCGAGATAGGCGGCGTAGGAGAGGGCGGCGCCGCCATAGGGCTCGGGCACGAACATCGCGTTGAGCCCGAGCGCATTGATCGCCCGCACATTCTCCCACGGAAATTCGGCGCTGCGGTCGTATTGAGCGGCGCGCGGCGCGATCTCGTCACGCGCCAATGCCTTGACGCTGTCCAACAGCTGCCGTTCCTCCGGCGATAGCGCCGGCAGCGCATCCAGCCGCTCGAAGACGTGCGTCATTGCACGAGCCCCTCTCCCGCATCGCGGGAGAGGGTGGCCGAGGCGTAAGCCGAGGCCGGGTGAGGGTGCCGGAAGCAGTGGGCGGTAATCGCCCCCTCACCCCAACCCTCTCCCCCGGTGGGGGAGAGGGAGTATCTGTTTAACTCACCCATCCCGGAACACCGGTTTGCGCTTTTCGATAAAAGCGGTCATGCCTTCGACCGAATCGGCGGTCTGGAACGCCAGGGTCGACAGATCCGCCTCGATCTTGAGCCCTTCCGGCAATGGCAGGTCGAGGGCGCGGCGGATCGCATCGCGCGCCAGCCCCAGCACCGGCAGGCTGAAGCCGGTCATCTCGCGCGCAAACGCCATCCCGGCTTCGACCAGATCGCTGTCGACGAGCCGGTTGATAAGGCCGATCCGCTCCGCTTCCGCAGCTTCGACGGTGCGCCCGGTCAGGATCAGCTCGGTGGCGCGCGCTTCGCCGACCAGGCGCGGCAGCCGCTGCGTCCCGCCATAGCCGGGGATCAGGCCGAGCTTGATCTCCGGGAAGCCGAGCTTGGCGCTCGGCAGCGCGAGCCGGAAGGTGCAGGCGAGCGCCAGTTCGAGCCCGCCGCCAAAGGCATATCCGTTGATCAGCGCGACCGATGGCATCGACAATTGGTCGAGCTTGGCGAGCACCGATTGGCCGAGGAGCGCCCCCGCGCGCTGTTCGACGAGGCTCCTGCCCATCAGCTCCTTGATGTCGGCGCCGGCCGAGAAGGCGCGGTCGCCGGCGCCGGTGACCAAGAGCGCCCGCGACTTGCTGCCGGCGATCGCGTCGAGGATGCGGTTCAGATCGTGCAATTGGCCAAAGCTCAGCGCGTTCAGTGCCTCGGGCCGGTCCAAGGTGATCAGCGCGATGTCGTCATGGTGGCTCAGATGGATCGCCATAATCAGCGCCTCGCCAACGGTTTGGTCGTCATTCCTGCGAAAGGGCAGGGCTTTCCGGCAAATGAAAAATAGCGGTCCGGTCCCATCTTCGCGCAACCCAAGATGCGTCTTGGCCGGGCTTGGCCCGGCCATCCACGACTTGAAGCTTCCCGCGTCGCAGAAAGACGTGGATGCCCGGGACAAGCCCGGGCAAGGCAGCTTTGGAGCGACAGAGATACGGGTTGCATTCGCATCCGCTTCAACTTTCGTTTTCGCGGGCGGGGTCGGTCCAGCGCACCGGCTCGGGCCGGATCCGCCCCGATTTCGCCCATTCGACGAGCTCGCGTTTCAGGATCTTGCCGCTGGCGGTCAGCGGGTACTCGGTCATCGCGATGAAATACTCCGGCATGTCATAGCGCGACAGCCCGGTCTCGTGCAGGTGCCGCAGCAATTCGTCCGCGCTCGCGCCGGCGTCTTCGTGGAAAATTACCGACAGGCACACCTTTTCGCCGAGCCGCTGGTCGGCTATCGCGAAGGCGGCGCAGCGCGCCACCGCCGGGTGGCGCATCGTCAGATCCTCGATCTTCGCCGGATGGATGTTGTGGCCGCCGCGGATGATCAGATCCTTCTTGCGGCCGACGATCTCGAGATTGCCGTTCGCATCGAAGCGGCCGAGATCGCCGCTCATGAACCAGCCCGAGCGGTTGAAAGAGTCCTCGGTCGCCTGCTGATTGTCGAAATAGCCAAGGGTCAGACAGGCGCCGCGGCCGCCGATCTCGCCGATCTCGCCGGGCGCCACCTCGACATCCGGGTTCTCCTGGTCCCACAGCCGGATCTCATAGGCGCGGCAGGCCTTGCCGCAGGTCGCGACAATCGTCTCCGGGTCATCGGTTGGCAGCGTGTATTGGTGCGAGCTGTTCTCGCTCATGCCATAGACATTCTGCGGGGTGACGCCGCGGTCGAGGAAGGCCTGCGCGACCTCGCGCGGGATCGGCGAGCCGGCCATGTAGAACACCGTGACCGCGCCGAGCCCGTCCATGTTGCGCCGGCGCAATTCGCCGAGAATATCCATCGCATGCGTCGGTACGCCCATCACATAGGTCGCGCCGGTTTCGATGACCCAGTCGAGCGGCGTCATGCCTGGCGGGGGATCATTCACCACCAGCTCCATCCCGGCCGCCATTGCCTGCGCGATCGCGACGGCGGCGATGTGATGGGAGAGCGGGCTGAGGCTCAGCAGCACCGTGCGCTCGTCATGATGCCAGTCCTCGACCATCGCGCGGGCATTGGCGAGCAGCGTGTTGTCGGAATGCATGACGCCCTTTGGCGTCCCCGTCGTGCCCGAGGTGAAGGCGAGATAGGCGACCTTGTCAGGGTTGCGATCGATCGGCGGCAAGCCCCCACCCGCCCGCAGCTCGCGCTGCGGACTCCCTCCCCCGCTTGCGGGGGAGGGTTGGGGAGGGGGCTGCGGGAACGGCGCCGCTTCCGGCGGGTCGTCTCCCAGGGTGCAGAGGTGGCGCAGGGTCGGCAATTCGGCGGCCGCGCCAAAAATGTCCGCTGTTTTGGCATCGGCGCCGTAACCGGGCTGTGCGAACAACGCCGCGGCCCGGGTGCGGGTCAGCAATTCGACGATCTCGGCGACCGTGTAGTTGCGGTGCAGAGACGGGTTGCAGACATAGCCTTGGCGCGAGCAGGCGAGCAGCACCGCGACGGCCTCGATCCGGTTCGGCAGCCACACCGCGACGCGCTCGCCGCGTTTCAGCCCGGCCTCGTCGAGCTCCGCCGCGACCGCGTCGGCCATCGCCTGCAATTCCGCCCAGGTCAGCCGCTTACGGCTGTCGCGCAGCGCGAACTCATCGGGCCGCTGCGCCGCGTGCCCGGCCGCGAGCGTATACAGCGTGTCCTGCCGCCACAGCCCCTCGGCGTAATAGCGCCGCGCCGCCTCCGGATCGTGCAATGTCAGCAGCGTATTAGTCATGTCCCTTTCTGTCGCCAAGCTGCCCGCGCCGCAACGATTTTCCCGCGAGGGTTCGTTCTGCGCCGCTCGCGATTGTCTTTCGGGGAATCATAGGCGTCTTGAATCGATCGAACCGCCCTCCTACCTGTCGCGCCAACGATTGATCCGGGCCCCTCTGGCGAGGACCCCGACATAGGGTCGGGCAACCTCGCGATGTCGGATCACCGTGTTCTGCGCTGTGGCGCTTGGACCGGTGATGTCGCGGGCTCGCTCGATCGACCTTCCCGACAGACCCGGCCGGCTCCTCGGCGCCACACGATGCGAACGAGAGGAGCAATCCATGCGGAAACGCAATATTCGCACCCGCTTCGATGCGACGCCGGCCGAGTTGATGGCCGCGTACATGGAGGATCGCGACGACGAGCTACTGGACGCCGTGATCACCGCCGCGGCTCTGGTCGCCGCCGCCGATGGCTGGATCGCGCCCGCTGAGCGGCGCCAATTGCTCGATTTCCTGCGCCGCCAAGGGCTCCTGTCGGTCGTCACGCGCGCGGAGATCCTCGATGCGTTCGAGACCCGAACCCGCGCGCTCGAAGAGCGCCGCGCCGAGCTGGTGGTCGACAGCCTGCGGCGGCTCGTCGGCCGATCGCCGGCGCGACTCGTCATCGATGCGGGCCGGGAAATCGCCGCCGCGGATTACGATATCGATCCTCGCGAGCGCCACATGTTGCAGCTTATCCGCGTCACTCTCGGCAGGCCTTTGCCGTCGCTTGCTTCGACCTGTGTCCCGAGATGAATAAGATGATACCAATCGGCCACTTGGCCTGCGTGACAACGCCGGCAGGCGACCACCAGTCGTCTCGGCGTGAGCGGCAGCTGGAGCAACTGACGAGCCGGTTGCCGCGGCGCATGCGCGCGACCGTCCGCTGGTTGCGCCGGCCCGCCTCCCGCTGGGCTCGGCTTCCGGCCGGCGTGCTGCTGATCCTCGGCAGTCTGCTCAGCATCCTGCCGTTTTTCGGGCTGTGGATGCTGCCGCTCGGCCTGTTGCTGCTGGCCGAGGATGTGCCGCCGCTGCGGCGCATCACCGATCGTCTGTTGGATTGGATCGAGCGACGGCGGCCCGACTGGTTCGCCGGCAACGACGGTGCGCCATAGTCAACGCCATTGCTCGTCGCCGCGGCGGGATTTGCCGCGATCGGAATACAGCGAGGAACATCTCATGAAGGGTCTTGTCGAACGCGAAAGGGGTTTCGAGGCCGAATTCAAGCGCAACGAGGAACTGGCGTTTCGGGTCACTGCGAGGCGCAACCGGCTGTTCGGGTTGTGGGCCGCCGGCCGGCTCGGACTGGCCGCAGGAGAGCCGGCGGAGACCTATGCGAAGAGCGTCGTGGCTGCGGATTTCGAAGCGCCGGGCGATGGCGACGTGATCGCAAAAGTGCGCACCGATCTCGCCGCGCAGGGCATCGCCGTCACGGAAGCCGAGCTGCGCTCCGAACTCGAGCGGGCCGCCGCCGAAGCCCGCAGGCAGCTCGCGGCGCAAGACTGACGAACGACGCCGGCGATCGCGTAGTCGGGGGAGTGAAGCGGAGTGGCTATCGAGTGGCTGAGCGATCCGGAAATCTGGGTGAGTCTCGTCACGCTGACCGCCCTCGAGATCGTGCTGGGCATCGACAACCTGGTGTTCATCGCGACCCTCGCCGGCCGATTGCCCGCGGACCGCCAGAACCGGGCGCGTCAGACCGGGCTGGCTTTGGCGCTGATTACGCGGCTGGCGCTGCTCGCCTCGATCGCCTGGATCATCGGCCTGACCCGTCCGGTATTCGACCTTTTCGGGCATCCGGTTTCGTGGCGGGACATCGTGCTGGTCGGAGGCGGCTTCTTCCTGCTCTACAAAGGCACGCGGGAGATTCATCACCGCCTTGAGGGTGACGGTCCGGGGGAAGCAAAGCCGCGGGAGAAAATCTCTTTCAGCGGCGTAATTGTGCAGATCGTGCTGCTCGACATCGTGTTTTCGCTCGATAGCGTGATCACCGCGGTCGGCATGGCGAGCGCGATCTGGGTCATGGCGGCCGCGATCGTCATCGCCGTGGCGATTATGTTGGGCATGTCAAAGCCGCTCGCCGAGTTTGTCGAGCGATACCCGACGGTGAAGATGCTGGCGCTCAGCTTTCTGCTGTTGATCGGCATGACGCTGATCGCGGATGGCGCTGGCTTCCACGTCCCGAAGGGATATATCTATGCCGCGATCGGTTTCTCGGTCGGGGTCGAAGCGTTGAACCAGCTCGCCGCGCGCCGGCGCCGCTCGCGCCGCGTGATCCTTAAAAGGTGTTGGCGGAGACCGCAGCAGCCGGCATGGAGCTGGGCGAGCTCGACCTAGTATGATTCGGTTGTATACAACTCAATCGTCTGAGATGGGATGAGGCCATGGGTGCAGGCGATACGACAGTCGTGACGGCGAGGATCGATGCCAAGCTCAAAACAAAGCTCGATGCCCTGGCCCGCAGCACCAAACGGTCGAAATCCTATCTCGCCGCCGAGGCAATTGCTGCGTACGTCGAACTCAATGAATGGCAGATCGCCGAGATCCAGACCGGGATCGACGAGCTCGGCAGGGGGGAAGTGTTGTCCACGCAGGAGGCCGAGGAGCTGTATAGGCGGTTGTCGCATTCGCGGTGAGGCCGCACCGCCTCGTCTATTCGCGTCGCTACCGTCAGCGGCTGGAAGACGTTTATGAACGGATCATGGCAGATAAACCTGCCGCCGCGCCGCGCGTAATCGAACGAATTCGTACAGCCGTCGAGCGCTTGCAAGAATTCCCTTTTCTGGGGCGGCCCGGCCGCGTCGAAGGCACTCGCGAACTTGTCATCGCCGGTACGCCGTACATCGTTCCTATCTGGTTAAGGGCGATGTCGTTCAGATCATCACGGTGCTGCACCGCGCCCAACAATGGCCGGATCGGTTTCCCTAAGCGTCCTGATGTTCGCCGTCGCTACTCAATGCCCGAATTTGTCGGGGTCGGGTTTGCGGCGTTCGGCGAAGGCCGCGCCGAGTTCGTGCGATTCCTCGCTGTCGAGGTAT
>Ga0209474_10004276_pt1 | contig 12351 bp, 11 predicted proteins | sample GraSoiAngelo_145_FD_185902 | JGI IMG/M metagenome (GOLD analysis project Ga0209474, IMG submission 185902) | Grasslands soil microbial communities from the Angelo Coastal Reserve, California, USA - 14_1009_05_20cm (SPAdes) (version 2) | ecosystem: Environmental > Terrestrial > Soil > Grasslands...
TGCCATTCCAGCTTCATTCGCCGGGTTTTGTGACGAACGACCGGCCGGTGCTGGCTCACCTGCAAAATTCGCTGAATGCCGCCAACCGGCTGGCCGGCGCTGCCGCCGTCCAGATCCCGATTGCGCAGAGCATGAATCAGCAGCTGCGCAGTCTTTCGGACCTGAACAACAGCCTGAAGGCGCGTGACTGGGTAGGCGGGGCTCGCACCGCGGCGACCTTATCCGCGGCCGTCAAGCTGCAACAGGCTCCGGCGGCGAATCCCGAGACCTTCCTCGATCCACTCTGGGCTCACTGGATCGACGCCACGCTCGCGGTGGTGACGGCGGCCCAACAGCTCTGCCTCGCGTCGGCCCAAAACCAGGCACCGCTCGCGCAGCAGGACGCCGCCATCCTCCAGACGGCACGAAACCAGATGGCCGCGGCCTACGGCGCGGCACAAACCGGCGCCGCCGCCTGGCAGGTGAAGACGGTCCAGCCGATCCTGGACAAGGTTGCCCACGAAGCGGCCGCCGCCAGCAGCTAACCGATTGGCTTAAACGCGGATGAGGAAATCGCTGCTGAGCTCGCTGAGACTCCTCGCCCCCAGCAGCGTCATCGACAGCGCGATTTCCTCGCGCAGCAGGCTCAGCATCGTGCGAACCCCGTCGGCACCGCCCGCCGCAAGCGCATAGAGGTACGGCCGGCCGACAAGGACACCGTTTGCCCCCAGGCACAAGGCCTTGATGACGTCGGTGCCGCGGCGAACGCCGCCATCGAGCAACACGACGAGCTTGCCGCCGACAGCGTTAACGACGTCGGGCAGGGCATCCAGCGTCGCGATCGAGTAATCGAGCTGACGCCCGCCATGGTTGCTGACGATGACGCCCCGCGCGCCGGCGTCGAATGCCCGCTGCGCGTCATCGCCGCGGACCACGCCCTTGACCAGGACCGGCAGCGACGTCTTTTTCACCAGCCACTCCAGGTCGTGCCAGTCGAGGGCGGCGTGCGTCTGCATGTTGACGTCCTTCGCGAATGGGTCCTGGCCGGTGGCCGTCGACGTATCCGATGGCACCCAGTCGCCGAGGTTGGCGTAGCGGATGCCGTCCGGCAAGCTGAACACGTTGCGGATGTCGCGCTCGCGGCGGCCGGTCTTGGGCAGGTCGACCGTGAGCAGAATCGCCGAGTAGCCGGCCGCCTCGGCGCGTTCGACGAAGGCGGCGTTGACCTCGGGCCAGCGCGACATGTAGAGCTGAAACCAGCGGACGCCGGGGGCGGCCGCTGCGACGTCTTCGATCGAGACGCTCGAGAGGGTGCTGAGCGCGTAGGCCACGCCCGCCTCGGACGCCGCCCGGTGGGCGGCGATCTCCCCATCCGGGTGGCACATTCGCTGGATGGCGGCCGGCGCCAGGTGAACGGGAAGCGTGAAGCGGGCGCCGAATAGCTCGCTGGTGAGATCCGGCTCGCCGGCGCCCGCCAGCGCCCGGAACCGGAACCGATACCGGGTGAACGCCTCTCGGTTGCCGGCGATGGTCGCCTCGTCCTCGGCGCCCCCGGCGATGTAGTCGAAGATCCCCCGGGGTAGGACCGACCGGGCGGCCGGCTCAAAGTCCTCCAGCCGGACCGCCGATGCAGCCGCCCGAGTGCTGGTCGCCATGTCGCCAATTTTGCAGGTTGACGGCCGTCCTGCGTAAGGTTATGAAAGAAGCGAAGGGGCGGGAAGGGAGGTACGCACGTCATGGACGTGGCGATCGTCGTTCTCGCGTTCCGCCAGGCTTACGAGCCTGTCGCGAACAACATCGCGCTCTCGGCGATTATCGCGGGGATTCCGCTCTACATCCTCTTCATCATGCTCGCCGTGTTGCGGCTGCCCGCCTGGCTGTCTGCCGTGACGGCCATGCTTTCGGCGGCGGTCGTGGCGTTTGCTGTTTGGGGCATGCCGGCGCATCTCACGATCTCGGCGACGACCGAGGGCATGGCGTTTGGTCTATGGCCGATCAGCTGGATCGTGCTCAACGCCGTCTTTTTCCATAACCTCACGATTGCCAGCGGTGATTTCGACGTGATCCGCCGGTCGCTCACCCGCCTAACCGAGGACCGGCGCGTGCAGGCCCTGCTCGTCGCCTTTTGTTTCGGCGCGTTGATGGAGGGTATCGCGGGGTTCGGCGCGCCGGTGGCAATCTCGGCGGCCATCCTAGCGAGCATGGGCTTCGAGCCCATCACGGCAGCAGTGCTGGCGCTGCTCGCCAATACCGCGCCCGTCGCCTTCGGCTCGATTGGCATCCCGGTGGTGACGCTCGGCCTCCTGACGACCGGCATCATCGGCCACGGTCCGCAGGATCAGACCCATGTCACCCTCCTGCTCTCCGCCATGGTCGGGCGGCAGCTGCCGCTCTTCTCGGTCATCATCCCCGGCTTCCTGATCGTGGTGCTGGCCGGCTGGAAGCGGATGCTCGAGGTGCTGCCCGCCGTCATCACTGCCGGGGTGACATTCGCCGTCGTGCAGTTTGCCGTCTCCAACTTCGTCGGCCCGGAATTGACCGACGTCCTGGCCGCGCTGGTGTCAATGGGGGCGGTTGCGCTCTTGCTCCGCTTCTGGCGCCCACGGGAGATATGGGGATTTGCCGAAGACCGGTTTGCGCCCGCCCCGGCCATCGCCGGAGGCCGGCCTCGCAGCCTCGGCGCAGCGGTCGCCCAGGTCGTCGACTCGCCGGGCCGCGTCGCGCGTGCCTACATGATGTACGTGATCCTCGTCGTCGTCATCCTGATCGGGCAGATGGGGAACCTACCCTTCTTCAGCGGGAATCCCGCCGGCAACGTCAAGAACGCGCTGCACACCCCGGCCAACATCACCGCGGACCTGAAATGCGGCTCGCCCGCCTTCAAGCTCTGCCCCAAGCCGTGGGTTGGTCCAACGATCACCGAGAACGCGGAGGCCTTCAAGTTCCCGTACTGGAGCTTCCAGTGGCCGGGCAGCTATACCGGGACCAGCGCGAAGCCGAAGGCCGAAATCAGCCGGGAGGCACCGATCGTGAGCAAGTCCACCCCATATCCCGTGACGTTCAACTGGGACTTCCTGGCCGCGGCCGGATCGCTCGTGCTCTACGCCTGCATCGTGGCGTTCATCGCCATGAAGCTGTGGGGCTCACGAGTCCGGTTCTTTGCCACCTACGGCCGGACGCTGCGCCAGCTGGCGCTGCCAATCGTGACGATCGCGTGCATCCTCGGCATCGCCCAGGTGATGAACTACTCCGGCATGACCGGGACGCTTGCCGTGCTGATGGCCAAAACCGGGACGCTGTTCCCCTTCTTCTCAGCGTTCATCGGCGCGCTGGGCGTGTTCTTGACCGGTAGCGACACGTCGTCGAACACGCTGTTCGGCCCGATGCAGGCGCTCACTGGCAAGCTCAGCGTCCATCATTTGAGCCCGGTCCTGACGGCGGGGACGAACTCGTCGGGCGGTGTGATGGGAAAGATGATCAGCCCGCAGAACCTCTCGGTCGGTGCCGCGGGCGTCAACCGAGTCGGCGCCGAAGGTGAGATCTTCCGGCGGACGATCGGTTATAGCCTGATCCTCACCGCCGCGGTTGGCGTAGTGGCGATGATCGAGGCGTACTGGATTCCAGGGATCATTCCGAGTTAAGGGATAAGAAGGCCCCCACCCTGACCCTCCCCCTTATCGGGGGAGGGAAATGGGGCAGGGTAGGCTAGGCACAGCGATGGAAACTGGGGCCCGGGACGGGCTGTTGCGGCGTTTGCGCGAGGTGGTAGGTGAGCAGTATGCGTTCGCCGATCCCTACGAGATCCGCCTCTACCAGTACGACGCGAGTCCCGAGACGGCGTTGCCGGACATCGTCGTCATTCCCGGCAGCGCGCCGGAAGTGGCGGACGTCGTCAGGCTCTGCGCGCAGGCCGGCGCGCCGATCACGGCCCGCTCCGGCGCAAGCAGCCTCGCCGGCGGCACGGTCCCGGTGCATGGCGGCGTCGTCATCACGTTTCCACGTATGGATCGCATCCTCGAGATCGATGTCGACAACCTTCGTGCGGTCGTGGAACCCGGCGTTGTCAACCTCGCCCTGAGCCACGCGCTCAAGCCCTATGGCTACTACTACGTCCCCGACCCCTCGAGCCAGGGCGCCTGCACCATCGGAGGAAACGTCGCCACGAACGCTGGTGGCCCGCACACGCTGATCTACGGCGTCACCGTGAATCACGTCACCGGGCTGGAGGTCGCCCTGCCGTCGGGGGACCTGGTCCAGGTCGGCAGCCAGAAAGCCGCCGAGACGACCGGCTACGACCTGACCGGCTTACTGGTCGGCTCCGAGGGGACGATGGCCATCGTGACCAAGATCTGGGTGCGGATCCAGCCGCTGCCGCCGGTGCAGAAGACGCTGATGGCGGTTTACCCCGATGTCGAGTCAGCCAGCAATGCGGTTTCGGCGATCGTCCGCACCGGCATCCTGCCGGCCGCCATCGAGATGATGGACAAACTCTCCATTCAGGCGATCGAAGCCGCCTCCCACGCCGGCTATCCGCTCGATGCCGGCGCCGTCCTATTGCTCGAGGTCGACGCCATTCCGGAGCTGGCGGAAGAGCTCGGTCAGCGGATGGCCCAGGTCTGCCGCGAGAATGGCGCGACCGAGGTGCGGATCGCAAAGAATGACGCGGAGCGCCAGGCGCTCTGGAAGGGTCGCAAGGGCGCCTTTTCCGCGATGGGCCGGCTCTCGCCCGACTTCTACGTGATGGATGGGGTCGTGCCGCGCACCAAGCTTCCCGAAACGCTGGCAAAGATCGATGCCATCAGCGTTCGAACCGGGTACAAAATCTGCAACGTCTTTCACGCCGGCGACGGCAACCTGCACCCTCTGGTGCTGTTCGACGCCTTCAAAGCCGGACAGTACGAAGCGGTGCTCACCATCGGTGACGAGATCCTCAAGCTCTGCGCGGACGCCGGCGGATCGGTGACCGGCGAGCACGGCATCGGACTCGAGAAGCGCGAGAACATCCGCTACATCTTCTCCGACGACGACCTCGAGGTGATGCAACGCGTCCGTCAGGTCTTCGACCCGCACGGTCTGATGAATCCCGGCAAGCTCTTTCCCACTGATGGTCTCGAGCCAAGCCCGTCGGTATCGGCCCCGTCGCCGGCGCGCCGCCAACCGATGCCTGCCGGCCAGGGAGAAGACCTGTGGGTGTGAACACGCGAACCGAACCGGTGCCCGGCCACCAGATCAGCGTGGAGGTGCAGCGCCGCCTCGAGGTTGACGGCGTGCTGCCGGCGAAGGTCATGCGGCCCACGGATGCGGAGGATGCTGCGCGCGGCTTGCGGCTCTGCGACCTGACGCCAGCGGCGGTGGTCGTCTGGGGCGGGGGGACCCAGATGCGACTGGGAACACCACCGCGCCGGTACGACGTCGCGCTCTCTACCGAACGGATGACGCAAGTGCTCGAGTACGAGCCAGCCGATCTCACCTGCCGGTTGCAGGCCGGCATCACCGTCGCCGAACTGCAGCGAACCTTGGGCGAACAAGGGCAGCGACTGCCCCTTGATCCGCCCCATCCGAAACGCGCCACCGTTGGCGGAATGATCGCCGCCAATACCAGCGGCCTGAGCCGTTCGCGATACGGGACGGTCCGCGATTGGGTCATCGGCGTTGCGGTGGCATATCCCTCGGGCAAGGTCGCCCGAGCGGGCGGGAAGGTCGTCAAGAACGTCGCCGGTTATGACCTGATGAAGCTCCATATCGGCGCACTCGGGACGCTGGGCGTCGTCGCGGAGGTGAACCTCAAGGTCCAGGCCCAGCCGCAGGCCAGCGCGACCGTGCTCGGCCACTTCGAAGCGTCGAGTCCCGCCATCGAAGCGGGCGTCAAGCTGAGCCGCCAGTATCTTGCCCCGGCGGCCGCCATCGTGCTCGACCGCAACGCCCTATGGGCTTGCGGTCTGACGGCCGACTGGAGCTGGACGCTGGCCTTGAAGCTGGAAGGCTACGCTCGGGAAGTCGACGCCGCCAGAGATCTCGCGGCGCGCTCGATCCGCGAGGCCGGTGGCCGGGTCGAAGGCCAGGACATTCCCTCATCCTTCTGGGACGCGGCGCGCGATTGGTCGGTTCCGGATGAGCCCGACGCCGTGCTACGCGCCATGGTCCCGCTGGCCGCGATGCCGGTTCTTGCGAACGCCATGCCGAGAGAGGGACAGGCGATGGTGCAGCCGGCTGCCGGCGTGGCTGAAATTCGCTTGCCGCCCGCGCTGGCGGGTTCGGCGCTTCGTCGGCTGCGGGCCGCGGTGGGCGAAAACAGCCAGGTCATCGTCGCCTCGGCGCCGCCGGATGCGAAGACGTCGCTCGACGTCTGGGGACCGCCACCGCCGGGGTTTGCGATCATGCGGGCCCTGAAAGACGCGCTCGACCCGCACGGTATCTTGAATCCCGGCCGCTTTGTAGGCGGCATCTAAGCAGCGCCATGCCGCAGCCTCCAATGCTCGACTTCAAACGGCAGCTGAGCACGCACGGCGTTCCCACGCCGGTGGCGGACATCGACATGGACCTGGTTCGCGATTGCATTCACTGCGGGCTATGCCTTCCTAAATGCCCGACCTTCCGAGCGCTGCATCACGAGGGTGACAGCCCACGCGGACGCATGTGGCAGATCAAGGAGGCCTCGCTTGGCCTGGTCAGCTTCGACGATCCAAGGTTCCAGACCCACATTTATCAGTGTTTCAACTGCCGGGCCTGTGAGACCGCCTGCCCCTCGGGCGTGCAGTTCGGCCCCGTCATGGAGATGGCTCGCGCCAAAACGCCTCCGCAGAACCGCCGGGACCGGTTGGTGCGGGCGGTGCTGCTCAATGGCTTGCTGCCGCACCCGCGCCGCCTGCGCATCGCCGGCAGGCTCTACCGCACGGCGCGAGCGATTCGGCTGCCCGAACTACTGCGACGAAGCGGCGCCTGGAAAGTCATGCCACTCGGCAAGTTCGCCGCCTTTCCTCCAGTCGGTGACACGTCGCCTCGGCAGACGCCGCTGGCCGCAGTGACGCCGGCCGCCGGCGAGCGGCGTGGTCGGGTCGGCCTCCTGACCGGCTGTATCCAGGACGAGATGTTCCACGGCAGCAACCGCCGAACCGTGCTGGCACTGGCCAAGAATGGATACGACGTGGTCGTGCCCGAGGAGCGGGTCTGCTGCGGCGCCCTCGCCTCGCATGCCGGAGAAGCGAAGACCGCCGAGCGCCTCGCCGCCGGAACCCTGGACGCCTTTACCAGGCTCAACCTCGATGCCGTGATCGTCAATGCCGCCGGCTGTGGCTCGAACATGAAGGAGTACGAGCTGCAACTGCGGCACGACAACCAGCGCCGCGAGGCCGGCGGCGCGTTCGCCGGCCGGGTCAAGGATGCCTCCGAGTTCCTGGTCGACCGCGGGCTGCGACCGCCGACCGGTCACATCCGCGCGCGCGTTGCTTACCAGGATCCCTGTCATCTGGTTCATGGCCAGAAGATTCACCAGCAGCCCAGGCAGGCCTTGAAGATGATTCCCGGCCTCGAACTGGTCGAGATCGTAGAGAGCGACTGGTGCTGCGGTTCGGCAGGAGTCTATAACCTCACGCACCCCGAGATTGCGGAGGAGGCGCTCAGCTGGAAGGTCAAGCACATCATCGATTCCGGTGCGGAGATCATCGCCTCCGCGAATCCCGGCTGCATCCTGCAGATCGGCATGGGCCTGCAGCGGGCCGGCAAGGACATCCCGGTAGTCCACGTGATGGACCTGCTCGGTTGGGCGTACGGCGATGAGACGCAGCGGCCGCCGGTCGTGCGGCGGGCGATGGCGTGAGTGAGGCCGCCGCCCTCCCCGGGCATCGTATCGACGATGCCTGGCTAAGTGATCTCTCGGCACGGATCTGGTCGAAGCAGGAATTTTCGATGATCCCGATCGACATCGACGAGGTGCCTCGCCGCAGTTACAGCGGGCCCGCGCTCTCCGGCCGCGGAGAGCGCGTCGTGTTTTGTGGCATCCCCTCGGATTACGGCACGGCGTTCCTGCTGCACCTGATCGAGCAGCGCGTCAATCTGGTGGCGGTCGTCTGCAGCACCCGCTGGCAGCGGACTCATCCGAAGGCCGACTTGATCGCCCGCATCGCCGGTCATCTCGGGCGGCCGGTCGAGATCACCGCCAACGCCAACACCGAAGCCTTCGTTCGCTCCCTCCAGGGGTATGCGCCCGATGTCGTGATCATGGCCAGCTTCGACCAGATCCTGCAGCCGGCGGTCCTGGAGGTGCCTCATCGGGGTTGGCTCAACGTCCATCCCTCACTGCTGCCGAGGCATCGCGGGCCGGAGCCGATTTACTGGACGATCGCCGATGGCGACGCCGAGGCGGGGATCACCGTCCACCTCACCGTGCCCCGGATTGACGCCGGACCGATCCTCGCACAGCGCCGGACCAGCGTCTCGCCCGACGACACCGCCGGAACGCTCGCCAAGCGCCTGGTCGCTGAAGGTCTCGACGCCGTGGATGAGACACTCGCCGCGCTGCAGAGTGGTCGGTCGGTGCCTCCGTCGCTCGACCGGGGCAGCTATGAGCCTCCGGTTCGGCAGACGGAGCTCGACTGGGACCAGCCCTTCGACCGAATCGACCGGCTGGTCCGTGCCGGCCACCCGGATCAACCCCCGTTTTTCACCTACCGCGGCCAGCGTCGGTTCGTCGAGGCCGTCCGGCCGCTTCGGCCTCGCAAAGCGGAACAACTCGGCGTGGTCGCGACCATGCCGCCGGATGAGATGGTGGTGGCGGTGCAGGACGCGGTGCTGGCAGCCCGCTGGCGTAAGATCGGCCACCAGCACGCCAGCCGGCCGCTGGCCAAGCAGCAGTTTCCTTAGTGTCAGGATTTCGCCGTAGTCACTTGGCCGTTACAACGGCCGGCGTGCGAACCGAAACCAGAGCCGTATAATTGGTGCACATGGCTCAGGAAATGATCGAACAAGACACCGAACTCATCACCATCAGCGACGCCGCGCTGACGCAGTTGCGCGATCTTTTGCAGAAGCAGGGCCGGCCCGAGATGGGGTTGCGCGTCTTCGTCCAGCCTGGTGGATGCTCCGGGATGTCCTACGGCATGGGGTTCGAGGACCAACCGGAGGATGGCGACAGCGTCCGTGAGGTAGGGGGCGTGCGCCTGTTCGTCGACTCGGTCAGCGCCCGGTACATCAGGGGGGCTGAGATCGATTTTGTGGACAGCTTGATGGGTGGCGGCTTCACGGTGCACAACCCGAACGCGGTCTCGAGCTGCTCTTGCGGCAGCTCGTTCGACACCGGCGGTGACGCTGGGACCGCGCACGGCTGTAGTCATTAGCTGAAGCTGCGGTAAACGTGAGTGCGCTGGTCGCACTTATCGACCTAAAACTATCCCTTGACCCGGCCTTTTTTCGGGCGTACGCTGAGGCCCTCGCAGGAAGATCTATGGCAGCACAGCCGCGAGTCCTGATGGTCGAGGATCACCCGGAGATCGCTGAGCTCTATCAGCTGAAGCTCCAGCTTGATGGTTACCGGGTGGCGGTCGCAAGCAACGGTGTCGCCGGACTCGAGATGGCGAAGACGTTGCTGCCGGACCTGATTCTGCTCGACGTCCACCTTCCGAAACTGGATGGTCTCCAACTGCTCAGTGCGCTGCGTGAAGACGACGCCACGCGTGAACTGCTGGTGGTCATTTTCAGCGATGACGACAGCCCGTCGTTGATTCGCGAGGCCGAGCGGCTCAACGTCGCGAGCTACTTGTTGAAGGCCCACCTGTTGCCGAGCCGGTTGAGCAGCACGGTGGCCGACCTCCTCCGCAATCGGGAGAGTCCCAGGCGAACCGGCTCCGAGGCGGTCCAGCAGGCGTCCTGATCGAAATTTCTTAGCCAGCTCTTAGCCTAGCGTCATCGTTTCCTGATCCTGGCTGGTCCATCATTGACTCCGTGACCACTGGCGCACGCCCGCGTCCGACCACGGTTCTGGTCTTGCTCGTCCTGCTCGCCGCGCTGGGTGCCGGCGCGATCACCGCGGAAATCGTCCTCGGCGGCCAGTCCGCGCATCCGCTTGCTGGGACGTCGAGCCCATCACTGACCGCGGCCAGCGGCGGTGGAGCAACCGCCATGGCTCCGACCGCGATCTATCAGCAGGCGTCAAAAGGCGTGGTCACGATCGACACGCACAGCGGTAACGGGTCTGGCCGGGGCGCGGCGACCGGTTCCGGCATCGTGCTCGATCACAACGGCAATATCCTGACCAACAATCACGTCATCCAGGGCGCGGGTCAGGTACAGGTGACTTTCAGCGATGGCAGCACCGCCAACGCCACGATTGTCAACACCAACGCCGCTCAGGATCTGGCGACGCTTCACGTTTCCGTGGCCGCAGCCAGCCTGCATCCGCTGACGCTGGGAAACTCGAACAACGTGCTGATCGGTGACACCGCCTATGCCATCGGCGCGCCGTTCGGGCACCCGGAGTCGATGTCGGCGGGCATCATCTCGGGACTGAACCGAACCGATCCAACCAGCGGACTGCACGGATTGATCCAGACCGATGCCCGCATCAACCCAGGCAACTCGGGCGGGCCGCTGCTCAACACGCTCGGGCAGGTGATCGGCATCAACGACGCGATCGAGAGCCCGATCGAAGGCAGCGTCGGGGTTGGCTTTGCCATTCCCATCAACAGCGCGCGTCCGCAGGACGGCGGGAACTTCTAGTCAGGTTCCAGGACGTGGACGGCGCTCAGGTTGCGATAGAGCTCGTCGTAGTCAAGCCCGTAGCCGACCACGAAGTGATTCGGGATATCGAACCCTTTGTAGCTGATGGGCACCGGCTTGACCCGGCGTTCTTCTTTGTTCAGCAGGACGCAGAGCTTGAGCGAGGAAGGCCGATGCCGCTGCACGTGCTCGAAAAGAAACGACGTCGTCAGCCCGGTGTCGATGATGTCTTCGACCATGAGCACATCGCGACCGGTGACCTCCATGGTCAGGTCTTTCAAGAGCTGCACGACGCCAGACGACTCCGTGCCTGAGCCGTAACTGCTGACCGCCACGTAATCGAAGTTGACCGGCACGGTGACATAACGGCTGAGGTCGGTGGCGAAGCACACCGATCCCTTGAGGACCGAAAGCAGGATCAGGGGCCGGGCAATCCGCGCGTAGTCCTTTGAGACCTGCTCCGCAAGCTCGCGCACGCGCTGCTGGATCGCCTGCGCGCTGAGGAGCTCGCGACCCAGTTTCAACTCGGTGGTGGCGATGGCACGAATTCTATTCGGTGGGCGCGATCAGAAAGATCCAGATGTCCCAACAAACGTGGCTGATGATGAGCGAGGCGATGCGGCGCTCTCGGGCGAAGATACCGCCCCAAAAAAGGCCGGCCGTGGCGGCGGCGCCGGTCAGGGTGAGATTCTCGGAAACGAGGTGGATAGCCCCGTAGATCGAGGAGGTCAGCAGCCACGCGCGGACGGCGCCGAAACGACGCTCGAAGCTTCGCTGCACAAAGCCGTGCCAGAAGATCTCCTCACCGGGCCCGATCACCAGCGCCAGCGCGGCGGCGATCGCCGGGCGTGGCGCGCCGGTCCGCAGCTGGTAGATCGCCTGGATATCGCGCGCGCCGGCCGGCATGATGCGGCGCGCGATGTGGTCGCCGGCCTGGAAGATGCCGTAAAGCGCGGCCGCCGATCCCAACCCGGTCGCGACGTCACGCGCTCGGACTCGTTCACGCCTGAGTGACGGCTCACTGAGGAGGGCGTAGGTGGCGAGGCTGCCGACGCCGACGGTCATCCGCAGCCAGAACCGTGACCGGGGTCCACGAAAGATGGCTACCCAGGCGACCGTCGCCAGCGCGATGCCGAAGTAGACCCGCTTCAGTGCAGTGCCGTTCCGGCGACCAGGCCCACCAGCAGCAGCACGCCGAAGGCGCTGTGCAGCCGAGCCGTCATCAGGTCGATCATGGCGATGGCGCGCAGGTGGCCTTCCGCCCCCAGCTCCGCCGCACGCAAGATCCACGCCATGAGCGGCAGGCTGAAGAGCGTCAGTAACGCCAGCTTGGGCAACGCCCCGAGCATGACGGCGAGGCCCACCGCCACGTAGGCGCCCAGCACGAGCATCACGTAGACCCAGTGGGCGCCCTCCCGGCCCAGCTGCGCCGACAGCGTGGTGAATCCGTGACGGGTGTCCTCCGCGACGTCGCGCCACTCGTTGCCATGCAGAATCGCCGCGACCAGCAGGCCGACCGGGAGGGAAACGATGATCAGGTTGGAGTCGAAGCTCCCCGTGACCGCGTAGTAGGAGCCGATCACCATAAGCGGCCCCATCAGGACGAAGACCAAGGGCAACCCAAGCGCGCGGTACTTGTATTGGAAAGGCGGCGCCGTATAG
>Ga0209474_10004278_pt1 | contig 12349 bp, 9 predicted proteins | sample GraSoiAngelo_145_FD_185902 | JGI IMG/M metagenome (GOLD analysis project Ga0209474, IMG submission 185902) | Grasslands soil microbial communities from the Angelo Coastal Reserve, California, USA - 14_1009_05_20cm (SPAdes) (version 2) | ecosystem: Environmental > Terrestrial > Soil > Grasslands ...
TGAGATAACAACCGAAAAGAAGGTCTGGTCGTAGAAGGTGACTGGGAAGGGCAACGCGATGGGGGTTCTAGCCTCGTCAGCGTGGTTGCCGGTGTCGATAATGCCTGGCACGATGGTGCCGCTATCGGTGGTGATCGTATAATCGTTCGGCATGCACGTCGCCGTTGGCGTCGGCGTAGGTGTTACCCCACCGGACGGGAGGATTCCGTGCCCATTCACGCCGAAGGCAGTGTTATTCTGCGACGTTGGAAACTTCGGATTGGTCGCCGAGGAGAGGGCCACGACGATGCATAAAAAAAGCAGCGCGGCCGCGCTACTGCGAAGAATGTAACCGCTAATGTTAGTTTTTGTCTTCATAGTATTTTTATTCTTACGACCGAGCCCTGGTCGCGATTGCCCCTGCGCGAAGAGGATCAGGAGCTCCTGGGGGGAGACGCCTAACGCACTTGCCAGCGGCGCCATCTTGCCCCCCCACCCGACGCTGTCAATATTATTCTTTTAAAGAAATAGAATTCTTTTTCTTAAGAAACGGAAAGCTATTAAACCGCGGGCTCGCGGATTTGCTGGCGATGCCGTGGCACAGGATTTTGCCTGACCTTGTAGTGGCAGGCGTGTCGCCTGCAATTTCTCCAATTGTGCAGCCGACACGGCTGCCGCTACAGCTATTTGAGCTCTTCGTTCACTTCGGCGAAGGCGTTGACCGCAAATTCCAAGTCTTCGCGGGAATGCGCAGCGGACACCTGCGTGCGAATACGCGCAGTGCCGTGCGGCACGACCGGATAGAAAAACCCGATCACATAAACGCCTTTCTCCAACATTCGCGCAGCGAACTTTTGCGACTTGGCTGCATCGCCGATCATAATGGGGACGATCGGATGCACACCGGGCTTGATCGTCAGGCCGCGCTCAGTCAAAGCCGCGCGAAAGTATTTTGTGTTCTCTTCGAGTTTGTCGCGGAGCTCCGTCGATGCACTAAGAAGCTCGAGCGCTTTCAATGACGCCGCGACAACTGGCGGCGCGATGGTGTTGGAAAATAAATAGGGACGCGAGCGCTGCCGCAAAAGATCGACAATTTCCTTGCGGCCGCTGGTGAATCCGCCGCTGGCGCCGCCGAGCGCTTTACCCAGCGTGCCGGTAATGATGTCGATCTGGCCCAGCACGCCGCGATACTCGTGTGTGCCGCGTCCGGTTTTGCCCAGGAAACCGGTGGCATGCGCGTCGTCGATCATGGTAAGCGCGTTGTATTTTCCAGCGAGATCGCAAATCGCTGCCAGATTCGCGATAGTTCCATCCATTGAAAAGCAACCGTCGGTAGCGACCAGTCGAAAGCGCGCGTCTTTTGCTGCACGCATTTGCGCTTCGAGATCGGCCATATCGTTATGCCTGTAACGAAAGCGCTGCGCTTTGCACAGCCGGATGCCGTCAATAATGCTCGCGTGATTCAATTCATCACTGATCACCGCATCTTTGTCAGTGAGCAGTGTTTCAAACAATCCGCCGTTGGCGTCGAAACAGGACGGATAAAGAATTGTGTCTTCCGTCCCGAGGAATTTCGTAAGCGCTGCTTCGAGTTCCTTGTGAATGTCTTGTGTCCCGCAAATGAAACGCACGCTCGCCATTCCAAAGCCATGCGTCTCGAGCGCCTCTTTCGCAGCGGCGATCAGCGCGGGATGATCGGCCAGCCCGAGATAATTGTTCGCGCACATGTTCAGCACGCGTTTGCCGCCAGTGATCGCAATGTGGGCATCCTGTGGACTCGTAATGACTCGCTCGGTTTTAAAAAGACCTTGCGACTTAATTTCTTCGAGCGTTTGCGCCAGCTGTTTTTCGAATTCCGCGATCATAGATAAATCAGAGATTATCCGGATATCGGCGATAGGAAAAGTGATCCCGCATGAAAAAATTAAGTCGCCACAGATGGACACAGATTTTCACGGATAAAAGACGACACCGCTTTCTCTTGTCCTATCTGTGTTTCATCTGTGTAAATCCGTGGCCAAAAATCTCAAAAACAGCTCTTGCGTAAATTGTGAATAACTGTTAATAACTTCGCCGGCGATCCACCTTGACCTACGCTCAGCGTCGTAATCTTGCCTTAGCCGTTCTCGCGGCGTTCATCGCCCTTATTTTTCTCAGCGCCTGTGGAACGACCCAGCACCCGCTTCCAGCATACGAGCCGCCGCTTGCAAAAACGGATTTTCAACATGTCCGTACGACAGCATACACCCACACCGAAGCGGACCATCGCGAATACAGCAATCACAACGCGCTCGGAGGAGAACTTCACGCGGCCAGTCCGCCGATCCATCGGGCCGAAGCAGTGACGCCCGCGATCCTCGCGTATGAAGTGCGGCGCGCGACTCCAGTGGACGAGACCGATTCGGATTCGCCGCCACTGCAACCGTTCTCAATGGAAAAAAACCGAACGGTTGCCCGTCCATCAAAGCACGCGGCTAGATCGGACCGTAGCGTGAAGCGCGCCATTCCAGTGTCGCCCGGGCGCCGCAGCTTGGCCGAACGCGCCCGACCGCCGCAGATCGGCAGCGCCGCGGCTGACTGGGCACGCTGGCCGGCTGGCACCGTCTTCCGCCTGCTGTCCACGGGACAAAATTACCGCATAGAAGATTACGGCTGGGCGCTTTCCGGACGCAACACGATCGATCTTTACATGGCGAATCAGCGCGAGATGAATTTATGGGGTGCGCGCGAGGAAACGATTGAAATCCTGAAATGGGGCGATCTGCAGGAGAGCTTGCAATTCCTGCAGCGGCACCAGGATTACAAACACATTAGACGGATGGTGCTCGAGCTCGAGGGCAGGCATAAAGAAGCTGCGGCTTTGCGTTAATTGGCTCGAGCACGAACCTGCGTCATCCGCATAATCCGCGGTTGAAAATTCAGCGTTCGCTCCAATCGAGCACGACCTTGCCGGAGTTCCCGGATTTCATGAGCTCGATGGCTTCCTTGAATTGCGCGTAAGGGAAGCGGTGCGTAATGACCGGCGAAATATCGAGGCCGCTTTGGATCATGGCGGTCATTTTGTACCACGTTTCGTACATTTCGCGGCCGTAAATTCCTTTCAATGTCAGCGCGCTAAAAACTACCGTGTTCCAATCAATCGCCGCGCTGCCTGGCATGATGCCGAGGAGCGCGATTTTGCCCCCGTGAAACATGTTTGGCAAAATATCGGCAAACGCTTTCGGGTTGCCGGACATTTCCAGGGCGACATCGAACCCTTCCTTCATTCCGAGTTTCTGCATTGCGCCGGTCACTTTGTCAGTGCGCACATCTAATGCGAGATCAGCGCCCATTTTTCGCGCCAGATTGAGACGATACGGATTCACGTCGGTGATTACGACGTGACGCGCGCCAGCTCGTTTGCAGATCGGAATGGCCATGCAACCGATCGGCCCTGCCCCCGTGATGAGCACATCTTCGCCCACCAGATCGAACGAAAGCGCAGTGTGCACCGCGTTGCCGAGCGGGTCGAAACAGGAAAGCACCTCCAGCGGAATCGACGTATCGGCGTGCCAGCAGTTATCCTGTGGAATCGCTACGAACTCCGCCCACGCACCGGGACGATTGACGCCGACGCCCTGTGTGTTGGGGCAAAGATGACGGCGCCCGGCCAGACAATTCCGACAATGTCCACAGGTGATGTGCCCCTCGCCCACAACCAGGTCGCCCCGCGCAAAGCCTTTCACGTGACTGCCTACAGACTCAACGGCTCCGGCAAACTCATGACCAACTGTCATCGGCACAGGGATTGTCTTTTGTGCCCAGTCGTCCCAGTTGTAGATATGCACGTCGGTCCCGCAGATCGAGGCCTTCAACACACGAATGAGCACGTCATCGCCTTTAAGTTCTGGAAGAGGAACTTCTTCGAGCCATAGCCCCGGTTCGGCTTTGGCCTTCACGACGGCTTTCATCATTTTCTGCACGAGTGGAAATTAGGCGAATCAGGAACGCGGGAAAGCAAGAAAGTTCGCCGTTAGAGGAACGCAACCACCTCGCGTAAGATCTGGCCCTACGCAAACCGCCAATGGCTTAATGTCTTGCACCGAAAGCGCTTTTAGCCTTATTCTCGTCAACGGTGTGAAAACAACGCCGGCTCCACTGCCTAGCGAAGGAGAACGTCGAGACGAATTATTTGCTTCGACTCGTTGGACGATGGTCCTCGAAGCCGGTAATTCAATGACGGTTTCCGCCCATGCGCTTAGTGCGCTTTCGGAGCTGTGCCAGATCTACTGGCGACCGCTTTACGCTTTCCTGCGCAAGCAAGGGTATCGACCAGAGGACGCGCAAGACTTGACCCAGGGATTTTTCGCGCACCTCATCGAGAGCCGAACCTACACGCACGCCGATCGCGAGAAAGGCCGGTTTCGCTCTTTTCTCCTCGGCGGCTTGAAACATTTCATCTCGGACGCTCGCGATCGCAGACATGCGTTGAAACGCGGCGGTGGAATTCTGCCGGAGAACCTGGATGAGAACGCACTCGCCGAGGCAGAGGCGCAAATCGCGCGAGCAACGAAATGGCAGGCGGACGAAGTTTACGACCGCGAGTGGGCCGCGTCCCTCTTGCGGGAGGCGCTGCATCGGCTCACGCAGGAATGCGCGCTGTCTGGCAAAGCGGAACTTGTTGGCTACCTGACTCCGTATCTTGCCACACCGGAAGAGTCAGCGATCCCATATGAAGAGATGGCGCGCCAATTGCATCGGCCGATCGCGACTTTGCGCAGCGATGTGGCGCGGTTGCGCGCGCGCTATCGGGCAATTCTGCGGGAAGAAGTCCGCGGCACAGTGGCTGGAGCGGCGGAAGTGGATGAAGAACTGCGCTACCTGTGTCGCGTCTTGGCCGCAGCTTAAGAGCATGCGTAAGTTCAAAAGTGAAAGCAGAAGGTAACGCGGCAAATGCAGCCCACTCCCGAGCAAATTTCCACGTGTCCGACCTGCGGCGGCGCGCTTGAGAAAACTCATGGTAGCGGGCTTTGCTGCCCGGTTTGTCTGTTGCGCGCTGGAATCGGCGTCGAAGATTTGATTCCTGAAGCGCTGGAGAATTCGGCGACTTCGCGGCGTTTTGGGGTTTACGAGATTGAATGTCGCGAGGACGGAAGCCTTTACGAGCTGGGGCATGGAGGGATGGGCGTTACCTATCGCGCCATCGACACAACACTTCAGCGCAAGGTGGCGTTGAAAATCATAAGAGTCGGAGTCGCCACGCGAAGCACCGAAGCTCGCGAACGTTTCCTGCGCGAAGCGCGCGCTGCCGCTGCGCTGCGACACGAACACATCGCCACCGTGTTCCAATTCGGAATCTCCGAGGAAACAGGCCAGTTCTTCTACGCGATGGAATTGATCGAGGGCGACACGTTGGAGGAACGCGTTCGCCGCACAGGCCCGCTAAGTGTTCGCACGGCTATCGATATTGCCCAGCAGGTCACTTCTGCATTAGCCGCAGCGGAAAAGCGCACCCTCGTCCATCGCGATTTAAAGCCGTCAAATTTGATGCTGGTCTCGCCCGATGACGAAGAGCAAGGCGCCCCCACGGTGAAAATTATCGACTTCGGTTTGGCCAAAGTGCTCAATGCGCCGGTCGATCCGATGCACCTCACCCACGACGGCTTTGTCGGAACGCCAGCATTCGCCAGCCCGGAGCAATTCGAAAATTCCGCGCTGGACGTGCGTTCGGACATCTACTCGTTAGGCATTACGCTGTGGTTCGCACTTACAGGAAAAACGCCATTTGACGGGCACGGCTTCGAGGAGATTCGTCGCGCCCAGCAATCAGACGTGCTCCCCATCGAACAATTGAAGGCAGCGCGTGTTCCGTCTCGTCTGAAGTCGTTGTTCAAATCCATGCTCGCGTTCGAGCCCGCGGCGCGGCCCGGCACACAAGAATTGACAGCGGAGTTGCGACGTTGCACCGCAGAGGTACGCGGCGAACGACGCACCCGCGCGGGTCTTGCAGCTGCTGCTATACTAGTTCTCGCCGCAGCTGCACTTTCTATTCTTTGGCCGCTGTCGACCGGCCACAGGTCGGCGGCTGTAACTAAGAAACCGCCGTTGAACGTAATTGTGCCGGAGAAAAGTATTGCCGTGCTTCCATTTGAGAACCGGAGCGAAGAGAAACAGAACGCCTACTTCGCCGACGGAGTGCAGGGCGAGATCCTGACTGACCTGGCGAAAGTGGCCGATCTCAAAGTAATCAGCCGCACGAGCGTAATGCAGTATCGAAGCGACGCCCAGCGCAACGTGCGCCAAATCGGTCAGGAACTTGGCGTCGGGCATGTCGTGGAAGGAAGCGTTCAGCGCTCTGGCAACCGTGTGCGTGTCAACGTGCAGTTGGTCGATGCGCGCACGGACCGGCAGTTATGGGCGCAGACCTACGACCGAGATCTCGCAGATGTATTCGCGATTCAAAGTGAAATCGCAAAGGCGATTGCCACCGAGCTTGGTGCAAAGCTGTTGCCGAATGAAGAAAGTGAAATCCTGCGTCCCCCGACGAACGATGTCGCCGCGTTCGATCTCTACACCCAGGCCAGGAACCTTTTCTTAACTCCGAGCTTCAGCGTTGGCTCAAAACCGAGTTTGCTGGAGGCGGTCGATCTGCTCGACCAGTCAGTCGCGCGTGATCCATCATTTATCCGCGCATATTGCCAACTCGCCTTTACTCATGATGCGCTTTATTTCTTTGGTCACGACCATACACCGGTGCGCCTGGGCCTGGCGGAAGCAGCCGTTCAAGCGGCCTCGCGACTCAGTCCAGATGCAGGCGAAACGCACCTTGCTCGTGCGTGGAATCTTTACTGGGGATACCTCGATTACGACGGTGCTCTAGCTGAACTGGAAGTCGCCCGCGGAACTTTGCCAAATGATCCGCAGATATTGTTTCTTAGCGGCCTCATCCAGAGGCGTCAAGGGCACTGGGAAGAATCTACGCGAACCCTTGAGCGCGCCGCTGAACGCGACCCGCGTAATTCTAGTAGATATTTTGGGGTGTTGCAGTCGATTGCAGGAAATTATGCAACTCTCGGGCGCTATGCTGAACAACAACGGTGGTTGGGCCGAGTGCTTGCTGTCGAACCCAACGACGCCGTTACGAAAGTGATACTTGCTTCCGTCGATTTTGAGCAGAGAGCCGAAGCCCAGCCGTTGCATCAAACAATCGATTCAGTTCGGGCTACAAGTCCTGCTGCGGTGCCGAGTATCGTTAATCCGTGGCTCACGTTGGCATTAGCCGAACGCGATGCCGCAGCAGCAAAAGATGCCTTAATCGCAACAGGCGAAAATCCCATTCAGCTGGGAGACGATGTTTATTCTAATCGTCCATTTATGGAAGGTGTTATCGCCCGAATGACGAAGGATGATAGCAAAGCGCGGTCGGCTTTCACTGAGGCGCGCGTGGAGCAGGAGAAAGTTGTTAAGGCCCAACCAAATTTCGGCCCGCCGTGGTGCGTGATGGGTCTGATCGATGCTGCTCTCGGGCACAAGGAAGACGCGCTGCGCGAGGGGCGACGCGCGGTTGAGCTTCTACCGGTGGAAAAAGATGCAGTCAGAGGTTCGGCCATGATCAAGTACCTGGCGATGATCGCTGCCTGGGTCGGTGACAACGATCTCGCCTGCGAGCAGCTGGCCGTCGCGGCCCGCCCTCCACGCGTGGTCACCTATGGTCAATTGAAACTGCTCCCATTTTGGGACCCGTTGCGCGGCGACCCATGTTTTGAAAAACTCGTCGCTTCTCTCGCGCCGAAGAAAACGAAACCCGAATCAAACACGAATCGACACTAATCGATTTTTTGAGAATTCGTGTCCATAGGCGGTTGAGGCTTCCGCACAAAGAAACAAAGGTGGAGTCCACCTGTGACCTGATTGCGGAGAGCCTTCGTTTTTTTCGTTTCTTTCGCGCTGCAGGCGCGTCGCCCGCAGTCTATCCGAGTCCTGGGTCACCCCGTCTCATTGTCCGCTAGCCTTGCGCGTAGGCGGAAGCTTCGGCGAAAGCGCGCGCGGTCTATCGCAAACTTTTTTGCCATGCCCGCCAAAATTTTCCGAAGGAAAGGGTTAAAGGCCAGAAATGAGTTCTCAAAGACGAGATATCAAAGAAGGCCAAAACAAGAAAGAAAAACATCATGAAAAATCAAAACCCAGTATTCATAGCCATAATGTTAGTGTGTGCGCTTGCGTTTGCGCTTGCGCCAGTCACCAATGCGGCCCCGAGCCCCGGCGGTATTCCTACCGCATCTGCTGCTGCTAACAACCAGCCGAGCGCTGAGGGGGAGCAACTCCCGCTTATCACCATCCATAGCGCCGGGAATATCCCCCGGGGAAAGACCGGGTCATTCGTCCTGGAGATGAAGCCGGCACTCATGTTCGGTGGGATGTACGTAAACTTCAAGGTTAGCGGAACCGCTGTCGCAGGAGTTGATTACGTTGCGTTTGCCTCCCCGGCCTACCTCGGACAATCCGGTTATGCAACCATCCTGGTTCACACGCTGCCTGATCCCAGAGCATCATCCAACAATCAGGCGTATAGTGTTGTGGTAACACTGGAGCCTGGCGCGGGATATGCACTAGGCAATGCAACAGGTGGAGCGAGGTCAGCTCTAATCTGGATTAAGCCTTGAGCTTGAGTCTTCCACACGCGGCAACGAACGGCGCGCGTCGTCCCCAGGAAGGTTTCGGGGCGGCGCGGCGTCGTTATTTTGCGATCATTAGCAGCCTGCAGCATCGCCACAACGTGGGAAACGCAGTATCGCTCAATGGTTTCCTGTTGGTTTCTGATTGAGTCGTGATCCCGTGCGATTCGTCCAATTGCGCGATAAAAGAATTCCGGCTCCGAAAAAACCTTTGCAACGCCGGGGAAATTTTTCCGAAGGAAATGGTAAAGGCCCAAGAGAAGAAAGGAAACTTCAATCTATGAAAAACGGAGATACCATCGCCACTGTCATAGCGTTTTTATTCGTCCTTCCCTGGGTTGCGCGTCTCATAGCCTCAGCGAAGGCCACATGGCGCGCACTGACGGAAGGCCAAACAAGAAACGAAATCAAGCGGTATGAAAAAAGCGAAGTCCACTGACCAACCTCATGCTGCTATCTACTACCGTTACTAACTCTTTTCGCGCACGAGCATGCTGGAATTCCAGTGCATCGGGACATGCTTTCCTGCAGGCTATTTCTGGGCCTCGCCACACTCTGTTCCCGTAATCACTTCTTGCCGAATGAACGCGCGTCTCGCGGCGCGAGCGGCATTTCTTTCACGACGATGGGCGTATCTCCTGCAAAAACCTACGTTTCCCTTCGGATTCGCGAAATCCGAGGTACCGGTCACGCTTTAGCTTTGGCGAAAGGCGGGTCTTCGGTATCCCGTAACTTTTTTGCCACGCCCGCCAAAATTTTCCGAAGGAAAGGGTAAAGCGAATGCCTTATGAAAACAAAAATCGCACGCCATATCAGCCCCGGTGCAATTGCCATAGCGTTATTTTTGGCTGTCGCACTCCTCACGCGCGGGGCAACCGTTACAGTGATCAGCACTAATGACGGCCACGTCGCTTACTACGCAAAGCGCTCGCCGACGCCAGCGACAGCGGACACGCACAGTAAATAGCCTCCTGGTCGAGGCGGACGCGAAAGCTCCCGGTGCCACCATATGCACTGTTGAGCCGTGAAACTCTGGGGCCAGAAAGGGCAAGTGAGCCAAGTGCCGAGTCGACGGAACGAATAAATCAATGGGATTGCGGAAGGCCCGGCTGATCTGCGCTTGCGCCAACTTCGTTCCTTGGGGATGATGCAAATGCATGCCCGTAATTCTTGAGCAAACCGGGACAAACGTCACTACGTCCCGCTCGGCGTTTGTTCTGCGGTTCATCAGCACCGTCGCGCTTTGGACAATCGCGCTGCTGATCATGTTTTCAGGATATGAGATCTTGTTTTGGTTATTGATCAGCCTCTTTGGAATGATCGGACTCCTGGAATTTTATCGGATGCTCGATCACAAAGGGCTCCCCAATTTCAAAATCACCGGAATGATCTGCGGGGCTGTGATGCTCGCGGGCAGTTTTTATTACTTTTCAAAAATCGGGCCGGCGGGGTCCTACGATTTCGAAGTTGCCGTTCTACTCTTTTTCCTGCTGACCGTCTTTGGGCGACAAATGTTTGCGCGGCTGCGCCATGACGAACCGTTGCAAACGATGGCTTACACTTTGTTCGGGCTGCTCTACGTCCTTTGGCTCTTCAACTTCATTACCAAAATCGTTTATCTGACGCCGCGCTCGAGCACGGGTCAGTTGACCGGACAGTTCTACGTCTTGTACTTGATCGCAGTCACAAAATTTGCCGACATGGGCGCGTATCTCACGGGCAGCGCAATCGGGCGGCATCTGATGGTCCCGCACATCAGCGGCAAGAAAACCTGGGAAGGTTTCTTTGGCGCAATTGTTTTCGCGCTGCTTTGCAGCCTGGCACTGTTCAAACTAATGCCAGGGCATTTGCATGCGCTGACCTGGACGCACGCGACGGTTCTCGGGTTACTGCTTGGATTCGCCGCGGTGCTCGGCGATCTGGCTGAATCAATTATCAAGCGCAGCACTGATGTAAAGGACTCGGGAAATTTGCTCCCGGGAATTGGCGGCGCGCTTGATCTTTTGGACAGTCTGCTTTTCACAGCGCCGTTGTTGTTCTTTTATCTGCGGCTGGTGATTCGAGTGCCCTAAGAAAGAGTTGCTGACAGAATTAACAGAATGATCAGAATGGAAGAGAAACAGGAAAGGTACGACATTTGCGGCCAGATCATCGGCGCAGCGATGAAAGTGCACTCGACTCTTGGTCCAGGATTCCTTGAATCGGTGTATCAGAACGCGCTCATTTGGGAGTTGCTCAAGAGCGGATTCAAGGCGGAAGTCGAACGGCCAATCACCGTTTGCTATGATGGAGAGATCGTCGGTGCGTTTGCTGCTGATGTATTGGTAAATGAAAAGGTGATTGTCGAACTGAAAGTTAGTTTGGCGATTGCGAAGGTACATGAAGTCCAGCTTGTAAATTATCTTGTGGCAACCGGACTTGATGAAGGTCTGCTCCCAAACTTCGGAACCGAGCGGTTGGAGTTTAAAAAGAAATTTCGACGTCCACCGCAAAGCGAAGAAGTCTCCCTCTGAGATATTTTGTTAATTCTGTTCATTCTTTCAAAAAAATGAACCGCAAACGAGTCGTTATCCTGGGCGCGACCGGGTCAATCGGCGAGAGTGCGCTCAAGGTGGCACGCGACATTCCGGAGCGGATTGAAATTGTTGGGCTGGCCGCGAACAGCAACGCGGAAAAACTCGCCATGGCTGCGAATCAAACGCGCGCACAATCTGTCTGTCTGGTCGACGAGACGAAAATCGACATCCTACGAAAAGCACTCGATTACAGGCCTCGAATTTTCTCGGGAGAAGTCGGTTTGCGCGAGATCGCCTGCCTGACCGACGCGGATATGGTGCTGGTAGCGATCGTCGGCACCGGCGGGTTGCGGCCGGCGCTTGCGGCGATTGAAGCCGGCAAGGACCTCGCTGTAGCGAGCAAGGAGATCCTGGTAATGGCGGGCGAGATTGTGATGCGCGAGGCGCGCGATAATGACGTGAATGTTTTGCCGGTGGACTCCGAGCACAATGCAATCTTTCAGTGCCTGGAAGGCAAACGCTCAACGCTCAACGCTCAACGTTCAACGCCCAAGTCAGAAGGTTTAGCGTTGGACGTTGGACGTTGGACGTTGGACGTTTCCGACGTCCGTCGCATCATTCTTACCGCGTCCGGCGGCCCGTTCCGCGAAACCCCGCGAAAAGATTTCTATTCGATTACGCCAGAACAGGCGTTAAAACATCCGACCTGGAACATGGGACCGAAGATCACAATCGATTCCGCAACGTTGTTCAACAAGGGCTTGGAAATGATCGAGGCCCACTGGCTTTTTGGCGTCGAGATGAAGCGGGTCGAGGTTGTCATTCATCCGCAGAGCATCGTCCATTCAATGGTCGAGTTCGCAGACGGCTCGACGCTTGCGCAGTTGAGTCATTCAAACATGCGTTTCCCGATTCAATATGCTGTCACCTGGCCAGATCGGGTTCCAAACACTTTGCCGCCGCTCGATTTTTCGAAATTGTCGAAGTTGGAATTTTTCACTCCGCGCTACGACGATTTCCCTGCACTGAATCTCGCGCGGCGCGCGGGCAAGACCGGCAGCACATTGCCCGCTGTGATGAATGCCGCCAACGAGATCGCTGTCGCGGCCTTCTTAAATCGGCAGGTCCGTTTTCCGGACATCTGGCGCATTGTTGAAGAAGTGATGAATCAGCACACGCACGTTGCGCACTCTGATCTCG
>Ga0209474_10004279_pt1 | contig 12348 bp, 11 predicted proteins | sample GraSoiAngelo_145_FD_185902 | JGI IMG/M metagenome (GOLD analysis project Ga0209474, IMG submission 185902) | Grasslands soil microbial communities from the Angelo Coastal Reserve, California, USA - 14_1009_05_20cm (SPAdes) (version 2) | ecosystem: Environmental > Terrestrial > Soil > Grasslands...
CGACCCAGCGTGGCCCGCCGTTCGGCGAAGAGGCGACCGCATCGAGCGCGTTGTCGATCAGGTTGCCGACCACCGTGATCAAATCTCGCGGATGGCCGGCGTCGCCGTCGAGACGGCTGTCGGGGGAGAGGCGGAACTGGACCCCGCGCTCCGCGGCGACCGCGGACTTGCCCAGCAGCAGCGCTCCCAGGACCGGGTCACCGACGCGTTCCAGCAGCGACTCGGTCAGCTCCTGCGACACGGATGACGATTCGGTCGTCAGCTGCACCGCCTCCTCATAGCGGCCGAGTTCGACCAAGCCGGCGATCGTATGCAAGCGGTTCGAGAAGTCGTGTGCTTGGGCTCGCAAGGCCTCGCTCACGCTGCGGGCGCTGTCCAGCTCCCGCAGCAAGCTCTCCAGCTCGGTACGGTCGCGGAACGTCGCGACATAGCCGATCGTTCGGTTGCGGACGACGACCGGCATGCGGCTGACGACCAGGACGCGGTCGGCGGCCAGCACCACCTCGTCGGCGCCGGTCATCTCGCCCACCATGATGTCCCGCAGGAGCCGTCGAGCCTCGTCGTTGATCAGCGTGATCTTTCCGTCGAGGTCAGTCGCGACCGTGCCCTCGCGGATCCCGTGCAGGCTCGCCTCGCGCTGCTCGAGCAGCGCGGCGATCTCCTGCGGTTCCAGCCCGAACGTCTGCCGTTTGAGGTGACGGGCCAGCAGCAGCGAGCCGACCACGCCAAGCACGACCGCGACGACGAGGTAGAGCAGGATTTGCGGCAGATCGTTGAGCAACTGGTTGAACAGCCGGGTCTCCAGGAACCCGACGGAGACGATGCCGATCACATGGCCCGTCCCGTCGTAGATCGGCGCCTTGCCACGGGCCGACGACCCGAGCGTGCCGCGCTGGACGCCCATGAAGGTTTTCCCCTGGAGGATGGCGCTCGGGTTCTCGTCGATCGGCTTGCCAATCATCGCCGGGTTCGGGTGGGAGTAGCGGATGCCGCTGCGGCCCGCGATGACGATGAAATCGGCGCCGGTCGCCCGCGTGATGCCCTGCGCCAGCGGCTGCAGGGCCTGTGAGGGATTGGGTTCACCCAGCGCCCCGCGAACCGACGGCATTCCCGCGACCGACTCGGCGACGGTGAGGGCCCGCTGTTCGAACTGCGAGTCCAGGCGTGCACGCTCGACCACGACCGAAACGACGGCGCCCATGATCAGGGCCCCCAGAATGATCGCCAGCTGGAACGCCAGGATCCGCGACGCCAGACTGAGTCGGGGTCTCGCCACCGACCTCATCCTATCGAGTTAACGGCCGCGCGTCGATTGACCAGAACGACCAAAACGGTCGCAATCTCCGCAAGGCTATCCAAGCGGCCGGTGGTCCCCCTAGTGTGGGTCGGCAGATGCCCAGCCCAGCGATCGAGCTGCGTGGCGTTACCAAGCGATTCGCCACGCCCAAGGGCGGGATCTACACCGCCATCCGCGACCTGACCATGGAGGTGGCGCCTGGTGAGTTCTGCGCCGTGGTGGGCCCGACGGGCTGCGGCAAGTCCACGACGCTCGCGCTGATCTCGGGGCTGGAGCGGGCGAGCGCGGGCGAGGTCGTCGTCTCGACCCAGCCGGTCCACGCGATCCCCGAGGGGATCGGCTACGTCTTCCAGGGCGATGCGGTCTTCCCCTGGAAGACGGTGCTGGACAACGTCGCGGCCGGCCCGCGTTATCACGGCGTTTCCAACCGGGACGCAAGCAAGCAAGCGAAGGAGTGGATCGCACGGGTCGGCCTCGCCGGCTTCGAGGATCGTTACCCGCACCAGCTATCCGGCGGCATGCGCAAACGCGTCGGCCTGGCGCAGAGCTTGATCAACAATCCGCGAATCCTGCTGATGGACGAGCCGTTCTCCGCGCTGGACGTGCAAACGCGGACGCTGATGGAGAACGAGCTGCTTTCGTTGTGGGCGGCGACCTCGGCGTCGGTGGTTTTCGTGACCCACGACCTGGAAGAGGCGATTGCGCTGGCCGATCGCGTCGTCGTTCTGACGGCCGGCCCGGGAACCGTCAAAGGCACGTTCTCGGTCGATCTGCCTCGGCCTCGCAACGTCGTCGAGATTCGGTTCCAGCCGCGGTTTGCCCAGATCTACGAGGCGATCTGGAGTCAGCTTCGCGATGAGGTGTTGGTGAGTTATGAGCGTCAGAAGCACGCTGCCGCCGTCTAGCCTGGACTTGAAGAGCCCCCACCCTAACCCTCCCCCAGAGGGGGAGGCAAATCGGGCTGCTGGGTCGATCGACGCCGAGCTTTCGGCCCGGCGAGCGGCGGCCGCACGACGTCACCGGCTGCAGGTGTACGCGTTGCGCCTGGCGTTCGCGGTGGTCTGGCTCGGCAGCTGGGAGCTGACGACCCGCCTGAACTGGGTCGACCCCTTCTTCGTGGGACAGCCGTCGGGTGTCGTGTCGCGCCTGTGGACCTGGATCACCGAGGGAACCGCGCTCGGGCCGCTCTGGCTGCAGGCTGCCGTCACCATGGAGGAGGCCGTGCTGGGTTTCCTCGTCGGCGCGGCCCTGGGTGTCGTGTTTGGCATCGTGCTCGGACGGATCCGGCTCCTGGCCGAAGTGCTGTCGCCCTTCATCAAAGCCGCGAACGCGATCCCCAGGGTCGTGCTTGGCTCGCTCTTCGCCATCATGTTCGGTCTGTCGGTTTGGGGAAAAGCGTCGACCGCCGTCGTGCTGGTGTTCTTCGTGGTCTTCTTCAACGCCTTCCAGGGCGTTCGCGAGGTTGACCGCAACCTGATTGCAAATGCCCGCATCCTGGGGGCCGACAACCGACGCCTGACGACCGAGATCATCATTCCGTCCGCGATGTCCTGGATTCTGGCCAGCCTTCACATCAGCTTCGGATTGGCCATCGTTGGCGCCGTCGTCGGCGAGCTCTTTGGAGCGACCGCCGGCCTCGGCCAGCTCATCTACAACGCCGGGCACACCTTCGACGTCGATGGCGTGTTCGCCGGCATGTTCGTGTTGGCGGTTCTCGCGCTGATCGCCGAGGGCGTGATCACCGCCATCGAAAACCGGCTCATCAAATGGCGACCCAAGCAGCTCAGCGGCGAAATACCAATCTAGGGAGGAGAAACAAATCGATGCATGCAGTCAGTCCTAAGGCATTCCTGGCGATCGGCACGATGGCGGTGCTGGCCGCTTGCGGGGGGACCGCGAACAATTCGTCGGGCACCTCGTCGAGCGGATCGACCCAGTCCGTCGACCTCAAGATCATGGTCGGCGGTCTCAATAAGCAGATCTACTTGCCGAACATGCTCGCCAAGCAGCTCGGCTATTTCGACGCGGAGAAGATCAATATCACACTGATCGACGAAGGCTCCGGGCAGGGGAGTGAGCTGGAGGTGCTCGCCGGCAACGTCGACGCCGGATCGGGGGCTTACAGCCACCCGGTCGAGCTCAACGCGCAGGGGAAGAAGATCGAGACGATCTGCCAGTTCGGGATCGCGCCCGGCGAGGCAGAGATGGTCGCCACCAAGAAAGCCGGATCGATCAAGTCGGCAGCCGACCTCAAGGGCAAAAACCTGGGCGTCACCGACATCGGCTCGGGAACGCATACCCTGACGATGGCGCTGCTCGGCAAGCAAGGTGTCAGCGCCGACCAAGCGCACTACGTGGCCGTGGGCGCCGGCGACACGTTCATCGCCGCGATCAAGAACGGCACGATCGATGCCGGCATGACCACCGAGCCGACCATCACCCGGCTGCTCCAGAGCGGCGATGCGAAAGTGCTGATCGACCTGCGCACGCCCGAGAGCACCCGTGCGGCGCTCGGCGGCGACTATCCGTTCATCGGCATCTTCGCTCGTAACGACTGGGTCAGCAGTCACCAGGACGTCGCCCAGCGACTGGTCAACGTCTACGTCAAGACGCTCAAGTGGATGAAAGCCCACACAGCGTCCGACATCGCGGCGAAGATGCCGGCTGACTACCTGGTCCCCAGCAAGGACCTCTACATCCAGGCGCTGCAGAATCAGCTGTCGATCTTCGGGACCGACTGCAAGATGCCGTCGGCCGGCCCGCAGACCGTCCTCAGCATCGAGCAGAACTATGTCTCGAGCTTCAAGGGCAAATCGGCCAACCTCAGCGATACGTACACGAACAAGTTCGCAAGCAACGCAAGCTAGCTGTTCGAGTTAGCGCTCCGCGTCGGCCCTCCCTGATCGCGGGGAGGGCCGGCGTGGGCGCGCACGGCCCCGATGAGCGTGTCGATCTCGCCGATGTGGACGCGAATGTGCGAGATGCACGGCCGGGCCAGGATCTCCCAGGTCGGCCGACCGGCGAGGCTGCTGACCTCTGCCCAAACCGGCTCGGTCAGATAGCGCGGATTCACGCGCTGATGTGCCTGCAATTCTGGAATGCGCTCGAGATCCGCATCAGTCTGTGAGGTCAGCCACCCAAGCACCATGCCTCGAAGCTCGTTGACATACTTCGCGACTTCAGCACGCGGGACCGATTTCGCGACGTCATCGGCAGTCTCCTGCGGGATTCCCGCTCCGTAGAGGAAGTCGCGGGCGCGGAGCCCGCTCCAGCCATCCCGCGTGGCCAACTCAGGAAGTCCCTGGATGGCGCAGTGAATCGCCCAGTCGATCGTCCGTGGGGTATGCCAGAGGATGAACCCCAAGAGGTTTGTTCCCGGAAATGCACGCTCGGTCCATTCGGCGTCGCTCACCGCGGCAATACGCTCGCTCAGCATGGTGAAGGACCCGGCCAGCTGAAACTTCAGGACGTCATTGGCGATCAATCCCGACTCCTTTTGATGGTGCGCCGAGCGGGTAGAATGGCCCGACTATAGCGCCCCGTGGTGGCGCATCACTCCGGCGCGATGCAGCGTCGCCGAGGAGGAACCGATGAGCCTCAGGGCTTTCTGGTCGTCCGTCAAATCGATCTTCGCGCCGACCGAAGTGCTGACCAGCGTCATCCTGATCGCCCTGGTCATGGGCTTTGCGTTTGTCTACTTCGGCGCCAGGCCGTCGACGAAGGCTCCCACGGCGGCAACGGCGGCGGAAACCCTGTTGACCAGCGTTGCCCAGCCGTCGGCGGCTGCTTCACCTCAGCCCAGCACAACCGGCCAGGCGTCGGCGGGCAGTGGGCTCGGAAGTATCCTTCGGGCCGCCTCGACGGCAACGCATCGCGGCAGCCGGCCGACCGGCTCGCCCATGGCGACCGCCTCGAGCAGCGCCTCGTCGAGTCCGTTGCCCAGCGATTCCGCGAGCGCTTCCCCGTCCGGTACGACAACGCCGTCTCCGTCGCCGACGGATAGCGCGACGCCCTCACCGAGCCCGACGGCATAGCATGGGGCGAGGAGGTGAGGCGTTGCGAACCAGGAACGTCGTTTCCGGCGCGGCGGCCGGCGTCATTGGCGGCTATGTCGGAACCAGGGTTATGAGCCCGGTCACGAGCAAGCTGCAAGAGCTGGCACCTGAAGCCGACAAGGCGCGCGAGAAGGCTGTCAGTCCCGGGTCGGCGTACAAGATCGGTGTCAGGAAAGCGGCCGGCATCGCCGGCGTCAAGCTGGATGAGGAGCAGATCGAAACCGCGGCCTCCGCCATGCCCTACACCGTTGGCATCGCAGGCGGTTTACTCTACGTCTTCCTGCGACGCGTTCTGCGAATGAATCCAATGCTGGCGGCTCTACTCTCCGGGATGACGCTTTTCGTTGTCGTCGATGAAGGTCTGACCCCAACGCTTGGGTTGAGCGCACCCAACCTCGAGTACCCGCTCTCGACGCATCTGCGCGGCTTACTCGGCCACCTCGCCTACGGCGCCGGGGTTGCGGTCACGGCTGAGCTCCTGATGGCCGGCGCTAGCGAACGGTAAGCGTTCCCTGCATCCCGGCCTGGCGATGGCCGGGGATGGCGCAATAGTAGATGTAGGTTCCTGGCGCCAAATTCAGACTCAGCTCGCGGTGGCCACCGACGGGCACCAGGACGTTGACGCCGAGCTTGTCGATGGTGAAGGTGTGCCAGAACAGGTCTTGGTTCGCGATCGACACGGTCGCCTGACCGGAGCCGGCGGTGAGCGTCTTCGTCGAATAGGCGGCGTTGTGGATGTTGAGCTGAAGCGACCCGGACCGAGCCTGCAGCGCACTGCTGGCGAGGAGCGCCTCGCCGGCAAAACCAACAACAAAGACGGCCAACCCGAGCCCGGCCACCGTCCAAAGACGATGGCCGCTTCGCGGCTCGCGGGTGATCAGCGTGCCGACCACGGCGATCAGCGTCACGGCGGTGGCGATCGCCACGGCCAACGGCTGCGCGACGGCGATCAGCGATTCGCCATTCTGCAGGTTGCTGACGGTCGCGGTCGCCATCCAGAACTCGGTGTCAAGCGAGAGGAGTCCGATGAGAATGACCCCGAGGATTCCGCGGCGCCCCAATTGCAGGAGCGCCAGTCCGGCGATGTAGAGGACCGCAAACGCGATCGCTTCGCGGTCGACATCATGGATGCCGATCGCCGCAAACAGGCCGGCGTCGATGGCCGCCACCCAGACCAGCGCGGATCGCCACTTCATGACGTGAGCCGGCTCTGCATCATCTCGGCGATCGGAGATGTTTCTTGCGTGTCAGGCGCCACTAGCCGGCCCCAGCCCTCCGCCCGGTCCTCTCTGCACGGCTTCCTGCAGTTCCGGCATGTTGCCGACCAGACTACTGAAATCCTGTCGGGCGAGCGCCAGGACCGTCGTGTCGCTGAGGGCGCGGACGCTGGCGGTCCGCTTGAGATTCTGCAGCAAGGCGAGCTCGCCGAAATGGCGGCCAGGGCCGAGCCGCCGCAGCCGCTGCTCGGTGCCGTCAACGTCCTGAACGACTTCGACTTCACCCGAGGTAATGATGTAGAAGCGGCTGGCGATCTCACCCTGCCGAACGATCGTCTCGCCGGCGTTGAAGCGCATCGGCACGATGGCATCGCTTCGTCCCATTCGAAGCTGGCTGATATCACGGCGGAAGATGGCGCTGGACCACCAGTGCAAGACGAGTGCCATGCGGCGCTGCCACGTTGGCATGTAGGTCAGGAACAGGCCGCGCGAGAGGACGGCCGCGGGCCAGCCGTGCAATCGCATGCCTCGCACCTGGGCGAGGCCATAGCCACGGCTGAGCAGCGCGACTTCGCCAAAGCCCTTGAACTGGACCGGCCGGAGCGGCTCGCCGCGGACCTGCGCCAGGATGTTGCGCGCGACCTGGCGGCCCTCGGCGAAGGCGACCAGCAGCATCGCAGGGTAGGGATTGCCCGATGGGCTCGGAACGGCGGCGTTGTCGCCAACCGCGTACACGGTTGGCCATCCGTGGACGCGGCAGAACTCGTCGCATTGGACCCGGCCGCGCACCAGGGTTAGCGGCAGCGTGCTGAGCAGGGGATTGGTGCCAACACCGACGGTGACGATGATGCTGCGCGTTGGGATCCGCTCGCCGTTCGACAGCGTCACCGAGCCGGCCGTCGCATCGGAGAGCCCGACGCCGAGGCGCAGGTCGATCCCCCGCTTGCGCATCCGCTCCATCGCCCGGTCCGCCATTCGCTGCTCAAAGGCCGGCAGGATGCGGGTGACAATGTCGACCTCGATCACGCGCACCTCGGCGGGATTGATCGATGGATAGAAGCGAAGTGCCGACCGGATGAATTCGTTCGCCTCGGAGGCGATCTCGATGCCGGCAAAGCCCGCACCCGCGATGAAGAAGGTGAGCAGGCGCCGGCGCTCTTCGACATCGGTCTCGACGGCCGCCGTCTCGAGCATGTCGATCAGGTGATTACGCAGATACACGAAGTCACCGATGCTCTTCGTCTGCAGGCCGTGCTCCTGCAGTCCGCGGAAGCGCGAGAGATCGGTTACGGAGCCCAATGCGAGCACGAGCTCGTCGTACTCGAGCACGATCTGCTTCCCCTCGTCGCCGCGCATCAAGGTGACGCGCCTGCTGTTCAGATCGATTTCCTCGATGTCGTAGGTGTAGACGCGGACACCGGGTAGGAATTCGCGTAGCGGGACGAGGACATGCTGCGGCTGCAGCACGCCGGACAGGATCTGCGGCATCAGGCCGTGCCAGACCTCCGAATTCTCGCGACTGACGAGCGCGACATCGAGGTTGTCGGCCGGCCGGCGTCGCCGAAGGAGTTCCTGGGCGCAGCGCACGCCTGCATGACCGCCCCCGAGGATGACAACTCGCCTTGATTTCCCTCCGCCGCTGGGAGAGGGTAGGGTTGCGGTCGTCATCGAAAGGCGTGCCTCAGCGCCACATTGGCAGCGAAGTAGCCGCACAGCCCATGGACACCGCCGGTCGGCGGGGTGGAGGACGAGCAAATGTAGATCTGCCGGTTGGGGGTCGCATAACGCCGCCAGGTTGGCCGCAAAAACCACTGACGCAAGTCGCCGCTGCCACCGTTGATGTCGCCACCGATGCAGTTGGCGTTGTGTCGCTCGATATCGGCGGGCGTCATCACGCTTCGCGCCAGGATCCGGTTCTTGAAGCCGGGCGCAAAGCGCTCGATCTGCGCCTCGATCCGGCTCGTCATGTCAACCGTCGATCCGTTGGGGACGTGACAGTAGGCCCACAGCGTGTGTTTTCCGGCCGGCGCACGCGTGGCGTCGAAGAGGCTTGGTTGCGAGAGGAGAACGAAGGGAGCCTCTGCCGGATGGGCCTCGCCGACCGCGGCTTCCGACGCCGCGACCTCCTCCATCGTCCCCGCCAGGTGGAGCGTCCCCGCCTGCAACCAGCGCGGATCGCGCCAGGGCACCGGGGCGTCGAGCGCCCAATCGAGCTTGAAGACGCCAGCCCCGTAGCGAAAGCGGGTCAGCTCGCGTCGATAGGCATCGGGCAGGGCATTGCCCGTGATCGCGAGCAGTTGGCGCGGCGTCACGTCGAACACGTAGACGCGCGCCTTTGGAACATCGTCCAACGATTCGACGCGCCGTTTGGTCTCGATCGTGCCCCCGAGGGTGTTGAGATGCGCGACGAGCGCGTCCGCGATCTTCTGTGAACCGCCGCGTGCGATCGGCCATCCATACGCGTGACCGCTCATAGCCAGCATCAATCCATAGCCGGCGGTCGAGAGGTTCTGCAGCGGCTGGATGGAATGCGCGGCGAGGCCGGCGAGCAAGGCGCGAGCGGGTGCGTCCTTGAAGGCGCTCTTCGCCAGACCGACGGCCGATCGGATCGCCATCAGGCCGAAGCGAGCCAGCAGCACCGAATGCGTGACCGTCGCGGGCGTGACCCGAAGCGGAGCGAAGAACTGACGCATCAGGAAATCGGCATTGCGGACCAGCGGGCTCAGCAGGCGACGGTAGGCCGCCGCATCGACGCCGAGCCCGTCACTGGTTTCGACAAAGGATCGTCTGAGCTCGACGCCCGAGCCATCGAGGGGATGGACGAGGGGGAGGGGAGGCTGAATGAATTCCAGGCCATACCGCTCGAGCGGCAACGTTCGGAAAAAGGCGGACCCGACGGCCAAGGGATGGACGGCCGAGCAGACATCGTGAACGAACCCAGGACGCGTCAGCTCGGCCGACCGAGCGCCGCCTCCGATGGTGTCGTTCGCTTCCAGGACGGTGACGCGCCTGCCCGCCTGGGCGAGCCGGATGGCGGCGGCCAGCCCGTTCGGCCCTGAGCCGATCACGACGGCGTCGATCACGCCTTTGACGTTACCCGCTAGACGTTTTCTTCCCGGCGGTGACCACCAGCCACCTCGGCGAGCGCTTCCGCGGAAACCTGATCTGGGCTGGCGACCGCGACGCGAACGGCGGTCAACGCGCGCAGCGTGGCCGTGCGGGTTCCCGTTTCAAGCAACGCGCGTTCGCCAAGGATCGCGCCCGGCCCGACTTCGGCGATCGGCTTGCCGTCAACTTCGACCGAGAGGACACCGTCGAGGAGGAGGAAAAGCTCCTGGCCCGCGTCGCCTTGCTTGACGAGGATTTCGTCTTTGGCAAGTTTGCGGAACTGTGGCTTGGCCCCGCCGCGCATGATCCGCTGGGAGAGCTCACGCTCGAGCTCGCTCTCGACCTGCGTGACGAATGCCGGCGAATCCTCTTTGCCCCAGGGGGTGCGGGCGCCGAAGATGTCACCGGACCAGCTGGAGAAGTCGGTTGTCGCGACCTTGTTGGCCAGCTTGCCTGAGGCGTCATAGATCCAGTGACGCGGGAAGGGGCTGGCGCCTAGCACCTCGTGCGAGCTCGACCCGTCGGCGTTGATCGTCAGGGCGAGGGTGGTCCAGACGACAGGCGGGATGATCTGGACGAAGGGTGGCCGGTTTAGCTTGCGCGGTAGCGGCAACGGAGGCCGACCGCCACTCGTCTGCGTGAAGCGTACGGCTTTCCTGTCGGGTTGCGGTTGCGGCTGAATGTCCGGCATCGGAATCGCGGGGAACAGCAGCAAGCGTGAGCCGAAGCCAAGCTTGGTCCGGCCGATCCAGCCGCGGCCGCTGTGGCCGTGACTAACGATCGAGCCATTCTCGACCTCGATCCAGGCGCGAAGGTCATTGATGAATCGCACCGCGCCAGAGCCCGCCAGCTCCGGGATATTGGCGATCCGGTCCGGGGGCGGGTCGTCGTAGTGAACCGGGCCGATATCGAACGGCAAGCGCATCATGCCGGAGATCGCCTCCGACGGGATCCAGGACAGCGATGTCACGGAAGACTCGATTCGCATGGCCAACCCTCCTCCGGCTGTTTGATTGCTCAAACCAGAGGGTAAGCCCTGGCCCGGTGGCCCGTCGAGCGAGCCTCCCGGTTGCTCTCGAACGGGCCAGCATCCCCGGGCCCGACATGGCTGCCTCCCTTGACCAACCGACCAGCCATGCTCAAATAGGCTGGGCATGCTGGATCACAAGATTTCCGTGTTCCTGGCGGATGACAACCTGATCGTCCGGGAGGGCGTCCGCGCCCTGATCGGGACCGCCCCGGACCTGGAGGTGGTCGGGGTGGCCGGCGACTACGACAGCCTCGTCTCCGGCGCCGAGCGGCTGGCACCTCAGGTGGTCGTGACCGACATCCGCATGCCGCCCAACTTTCAGCGGGAAGGGATCGATGCCGCCAAAGAGGTGCGCAAGCGCCATCCCGGAACTGGCATCGTCGTGCTGTCGCAGTTTGACGAACCGGATTACGCGATTGCGCTCCTGAGTGAAGGCGCCGCCGGCTGTGCCTATCTGCTGAAGGACCGGGTGGCCGAGGGCGACCAGTTGTTTCGGGCAATTCGCGAGGTGACGACCGGCGGCTCGATGCTGGACCCGAAAATCGTCGAGGCGCTGGTGCAGCCGGCCAGCCAGGGGACCGATCTGACCGCGGACGAGGAAGACCTGCTGCAGCAGCTGGCGCAAGGCCGGCCGATCAAGGCGATCGCGGTCACCCGGCGGACGACGCCGGCTGATATCGATGACGCGATCCAAAAGCTGTTCCTGAAGCTGGCGCAGGCCGCCAGCAGCGGCGCGGCGGGCGCGTTGCGGCGCCTCAAGCTGCTGCATCAAGCGATCGTCGACCGCGAAGAGCAGGGTGAGAGCCTCAGCCGGCTCCTGCCGACCGGACTGGCGGAAAAGCTGCGCCGGGAGGGTCGAAGGATTGGCGAGACCGAAACGCTGATGGTCACCGTGCTGATGTCGGACATTCGCGGCTACTCGACGATCGCGGAAGATGCGGACCCCACGGTGCTGGCGCATCAGCTGAATGAGCATCGCGCCGAGATGAATCGATGCATCCTGGCGAACGGTGGCACGGTCATGCAGTTCGTTGGTGATTCCGTCATGGCCGTGTTTGGCGCCCCGTTGCCGGAATCGGATCACGCCCAGAAGGCGTTGAAGACCGCCGAAGCGATGCACCAGGGGCAGACGGCCGTCAATGAACGATGGGCAAGGGAAAGCTTGCCTCCGTTTCATCTGGGCATTGGGCTATCGACCGGCGACGTGGCTGCGGCGCTCCTGGGATCTGACGAGCGGCTCGAGTATTCGCTGGTCGGTGACAGCGTCAACCTCTGTCAGCGGCTCCAACAGTTCGCGATCGGTGGCGAGACCATTCTGAGTGAGCCGACGTATCGTGCGCTCAACGGCACCGTCGACGCCGAGGCGCTGCCACCTTCGCAGGTAAAGGGTCGTCATGCCGCGGTGCATGCGTACCGCATAAAGAGTGTCCTCCCACTTGTGGAGAGGGTCGGGAACAAGGCTTGAAAAGCCGGTCCTTCTACGTCGCCTCCGGCCTCTGGGTGCTCATTGTCCTGCTGGCCATCATCCAGAGCGCCGGCACCCTGGCGGTTGATTGGCATCCGGTGCCCGACGCCTTGCGTCCTAACGGCAGTACCGTTGCAGGTGCCGTCACCGTGGTGGTGATGGCGACGGTCGGCTGG
>Ga0209474_10004280_pt1 | contig 12348 bp, 11 predicted proteins | sample GraSoiAngelo_145_FD_185902 | JGI IMG/M metagenome (GOLD analysis project Ga0209474, IMG submission 185902) | Grasslands soil microbial communities from the Angelo Coastal Reserve, California, USA - 14_1009_05_20cm (SPAdes) (version 2) | ecosystem: Environmental > Terrestrial > Soil > Grasslands...
TGCTGGCATCGGCATCGAGAATGATCACGTGGTTAAATTGTCGATCCAACCAGTGACGCAACCCTGTCTTGATCGCTTCACCTTTGCCGCGGTTTTGGCTGTGTGCGATCACCTCTGCACCGGCCTCGCGCGCCCGCTGTGCGGTGGAATCTTCTGAGCCATCATCGACCACCAGCACATGGTCGAGTTGCTGGCGTGTCCGGCGAACGACGTCGCTAATATGTTTCTCTTCGCAATACACCGGGATAACCGCGGCAGTTCTTAAACGGATCTGCGCGAGCCGCTCTCGGGCCGCTTCCGTCATCGGCGAATTACCGGATGAAAATCCGCCGCATGATAGGAGCTGCGAACAAGCGGCCCCGAAGCGACATGGAGAAAACCTTTTTTGCGCGCGATCTCACCGTAGTAAACGAATTGTTCGGGCGTGATATATTCAATAACCGGCAAATGCTTTGGGCTGGGCCGCAAATATTGGCCCATAGTCAACACTTCACAGCCCACCTCGCGCAAATCGTCCATCGTCTGGAAGAGCTCCGTCTCTTTTTCGCCAAGACCAAGCATCACGCCGCTCTTGGTCACAATCCGGCAGCTGCCGGACGAGAGTTCCTTCGCCCGACGCAGAACTTGCAGCGAAGTTCGATATTTGGCGCGCGAGCGGACCAGCGGCGTGAGGCGTTCCACCGTTTCCATGTTGTGATTATAAATGTCCGGCCAGGCATCAAGCACAATCTGAATGCACCAGTCTTGCGCGTGAAAATCAGGAACGAGCACTTCGATAATGATCGAGGGATCCATTTCCCGAATGGCAATGATCGTACGGGCGAAATGATTGGCGCCACCGTCTTTGAGGTCATCGCGCGCGACGGCGGTGATGACGACATGCTTTAGTTTCATCCGGCGTACCGCCTCAGCGATGCGCTGCGGCTCATCTTCTTCCAGTGCGAACGGCTTCGCCGTTGTTACGGCGCAAAATCCGCAGGCGCGCGTGCAACGGTCGCCTGCAATCATGAAGGTGGCCGTGCCCTGGCTCCAGCATTCCCAACGGTTCGGGCATTGCGCGCTTTCGCAAACCGTGTGCAACCGCAAATCGGAAATCAGCGCCTTCGTTGAAAAGAAAACCGGGTTCGATGGCAGCCGCACCTTGATCCAGGGCGGCTTTTGCGCCTGGTGCAGCGCCGGATCAATTTTGATGCACGACATTTCTAAGAAAACTACTGCAACGGGCTTCAAAATTAAAGCGCCCTGTGGGGCTCGCCGTGAGGGCCGATCTCATGGCTGCGCGGTCAGAGACGGGCGCTACAGTTTCGTCCTGCCCGAGAGCGCGGCCGAGAGCGTCAATTCATCAGCTGATTCGAGACCGCCTCCAGCTGGGATGCCGCACGCAATGCGCGTGAGCGTGACCGGCTTGCTCCTCAAAAGATCGACAATGTAATTTGTAGTGGCTTCGCCTTCCACATCCGCGGGCAGCGCGAAGATGATTTCAGAAATTTTTTCTCGATCTACGCGCTCCAGCAATTCCTCAATCCGCAGATCTTCTGGCCCGACATGATCGAGCGGAGAAATTTTACCGCCTAGCGAATGATACCTGCCTCGAAAGGCGCCGGTTTTCTCCAGGGGAAGAATGTCCGTAGGCTGTTCGACCACGCAGAGCAAATCGGATGAGCGCGAGGAGTCCGCACAAATATCGCAAATTTCTGCGGTGGCAAAGAATCCGCACAGCAGGCAGGGACGAACGGACTGTCGACTGTCAGTGATGGCGTGGGCGATCTGCTCGGGTTGATCGTTTCGCGCGCGCACGATCCAAAGCGCAATTCGTTCTGCCGAACGCGGTCCGACGCCGGGCATTTGGCGCAGCTGCGCGATCAGATTCCGAATCGCTGCCGGATACTCGGTCTTTCTCAAAACGCTAGCAGGTTCGCCACGGCAAATCCGTCCTTTGGCGGATTTAATCCGGAGGCGCCTCCATCAGGTGAAGAGCAAGCGGCTCCAGCCTGCGCAGGTAAAATTGCAAAGGAAGATCGTTCTCTTCATCCGAACCGCGCGCTTTCTGAAACTCCGTGTAGGCTTCCGCCCAACGTTTCTCCCGATAGAGAACGACTCCCGCCCAGAAAGAATCGCGGCGCGCGATATGTTCCGGCCGGGCTTCACTGGCCAGCCACAGTGGCTCGTAAATTTCATGCCGGTCCTGCCCATCGATTCCCTTCATAAAATCAATCGGCCGCGCGACGATGCTCTGGCTCGCCAAATCAAAAGTGCGTGTGCCGATCAGAACGTTCGATCCATAGAAATTGTTTGCAGCACAGAATCTGCGCGCTAGCTCGATTGGTTCGCCGCTTGTTAACAACCGCGATTTCCCCGAGTCCTTTACCGGAGCGGTGACTATCGCGCCGGAACTGATTCCGACTTGGATATCGCAGTTTTCAGGAAGGTCTCCGTCATTCTGCCCACGTTTGCGAAAGTCCTCAAGTAAACTGAGGCCGACACGCACAGCTTTTTCCGCGTGCCCGGCATTGTTGGCGGGGAATCCAAAAATCGCGATCACGCCCTCCCCATTAGCAGTTTCGAGGTAAGCGCCCGCTTCCAATAGATGCTCGGTCGCGTGTTGAATAAATGCCTCAACCGTTTTGGCGAAAACCGCCGGCTCGGAACCTTCAGCGAGCGCGTATTTATTGGCGACGTCGCAAGCCACGACGCTTACTTCATATGTTTTTGGCTGCGCATCGAACGAAATCGCCCCCTCGTGGAGACGGCTAAGTTCTTTCTGCGACAAACGGTTGGCAAAGTAAGTTCGCGCCAAAAGCGGTCGACCTCGCCCTGCAAAAGCAATCCATCCCTCTGCGGCGATCAATCCGAGCACAACCGCAAAAATGGAAGGCAACGGTTGGAAATATACCCGATAAAGCGAGCAGACCCAGGAAAGACCGAGCAACTCGATCAGTAAAAGAACAATCAACAACCTTGCGCGATTTTGCCGCACGCTAGTCAAGCTGAGCCACGCGACACCGAGCGCGAGCAGCGAAACCAAAACGTACTGCCATTTCTCGCCGACGACTCGCGTGGAAGTGGCATAATGAGACACAAGTCCCCCAAGAGTAATCTCGAGGCCGTGTATTACTTTAGTCGCATGCAGGACGCCGACAACGAGGGTCACGGCGACTCCGATTATCATGGTGGTGATGAGCGACCGCTTCATGAACAATTAAGCCTTTTGTGCCGCGGCCGCCGGATAATACGATCGAACAACTATCTCACTCAAAAATCTGTCCGGAGCATCGACTGCCTCGGCATTAATCACAAACTTGGTTTGGCCAGTGTTCTTTTTGATCAGGCTCAACCCGAATTGATAATCTTTAAACAGGTGCGCGCAAAGATCGCTCATCCTCATCCGCTCAGCCTGTGCGCGCTCAACCAGACGCGGCACAGCTGTCTCATCGAAGACAATTTCCAATCCATGGTCGGCTTTGAATTTCTCGGCGAATTGAAGCACTCCGGCTTCGAGGGTTTGCGCTTCGAGCTTGAACCCCTCCACCATCAACCGATCCAGCACCCGCTTCGGCTCGCTCACCAGTTCGGCTGTGACACGTAACTGACTCAAGCCCGAGCCCGCCAGATAATATTTGTAATCGCGGAATAATTTTTCAAATACCGTGAGCAGTCCGCGCGCGCCAGTTTTTTCCTGCGCGGCCGCTTCCGCAAGCAAGCGGAGCGCGTCATCTTCAAAGCTAATCCCGATGCCGTAGGCGCGAAATGCTCGCTCGTATTGCCGGAGCAAACTACCCTCAGAATATTTCATGATCTTGAAGAGATCGTCCGCATCGAGATCTTCACAGACAACGCGCACCGGCAGGCGGCCAATGAACTCAGGCTCGAAACCGTATTCCACAAAATCTTTCGTGGTGACATGCTGGAAAAGCTCGTTGTCCATCACCTGAACCGGCTCAGCCTTGAATCCGATCTGCCCCTGCCGCACCCTACGCGCGACTTGCTCCTTCAACTTTTCGAACGCGCCGCTCACTACAAAAAGAATGTGCCGGGTGTTAATGGTTTCCCGCTTCGCCTTCCCACGGCGCTGAAATTCGAACGCGGCCTGTAGTTGTGCCTGCAGGTCGTTCATGCTCCGCACCGGCACTTCCGTTTCTTCCATTAGCTTCAGCAACGTGGTCTGCACACCGCGTCCGCTCACATCGCGCCCAATCAAATTTCCGGCCGAAGCGATCTTGTCGATCTCGTCGATGTAAATGATGCCAAACTGCGCAAGATTCACATCGCCGTCTGCTTTGTGCACCAGCTCGCGCACCAAATCTTCCACGTCGCCGCCGACGTAGCCAGTCTCGCTAAACTTGGTCGCGTCCGCTTTCACAAACGGCACTTTAATCAGCTCGGCGATGTGCTTGATGAGATAGGTTTTTCCGACACCGGTCGGGCCGACCAGAATCACGTTTTGCTTGATGTATTCGGTCTCCTCCGCGCGCCTCGGGTCTTTCTTCTCCAGCGCGCGCAGATATTTGGCGTGGTTGTAATGATCACAAACCGCGATCGACAGGACTTTCTTTGCTTCCTCCTGCTTGATCACGAATCGGTCCAAATGCGCTTTAATGTCTCGCGGAAGAAGATTGAACTCGAACTCCCGATGCTCGGTCTTCTTCGGTTTTTCTTCGTCAGCGGCGGGAGCAGGCTCCGGTTCCGCGAAGGTCGTGACCGCAACCCGATCGCCGAAGTTCTGTTTCATGAACTCCGTGATCTTGGCCTTCAATTCTTCCGGCGACGGAAATGGTGGTGGGTTTTGTTCCATGGGGTGGCGACGCAAGGAGTCGCACCAAAAAATCTACTATGGCTAAGGCCCGTGTAAATATGACTCTCGTCAATGAATTTCGTTCACTTTGGCGATGATGCCGTGAATCAAGATCTCTTCCTTGGCACACCGTAGTCCGGCTGCTGCAGACGACGCAGCGAACTCGATGCAAGTCTTCGCCGAAGGCGCAGTAATTTTCCCTAGCGATTTCGACGGCGACTAAGCCATCGCCACCAGCGGGAGCGAACTACATCGACGTTGTCGAGGCTTTTCAATGCGTGCTGTGCTTCCTCGAGCCGCGAAACCACTTCGTCATAAGAAGAAAAACGTTGTGCGGGATTCGGTTCGATCATGCATCGAATTGCGCTGACCGTCGCATAGGATACCTCGGGAGCCACGGCGCGCAAATCGAGCGGCCGTTTCTTTAAATCAAGCAGCGCAGCGGCGGAATTTGTGTTGCCTTCGATGGGCGCTTTGCCCGCGACCGCGTGAAAGAGAGTTGCACCCAGACTGTAAATATCGCAGCGGAAATCTTCGGGCCCATGGGTCAATCGTTCCGGAGCGACGTAGTATGGCGTTGCCCAAATCTCCGTTTCCCGCTGAGATGTTTCACCTGCTACACCCGCCAGACCGAAGTCGCCGATTTTTGCTATATGTTCGTCGACGAACAAGATGTTGGCCGGCTTAACGTCGCGATGGATGAGACCTTGCTCATGCGCCGCGCGCAGTCCTTTTGCGACTTGAATCCCGGACTCCAGCACCTGCTCCTCAGGCAATTGCTTTCGCTCCTCGATGAGGTCATCGAGGCTTCCTCGATCAACCAGTTCCATCACTACGTAAAACTGCCCGTGATCAGTTCCGGATGAGAAGATCCGTATGACGTTTGGATGATCGACCGAGCCGGCAATGCGTGCCTCGCGTTGGAACCTCGAAGCGTGGTCTTTTTCGCTGCTGAGGTCTCGGCGCAACAGCTTCAGCGCCACAAACCGATCCAGGCGCGTGTCCCGCGCCTTGTAAACGGTGCCCATGCCGCCAGCGCCCAGCGTCTCGACCACCTCGAAGTGATCGAAAGTGCGTTGCACTCGCGTTTCCTGACCACAGCTAGGGCAGCCAATTAGTGTCAGCGGTTCAGCTTCGCTTGTATCGATGGCAGCGCTGCAGGCCGGACAGGTCTGGGTCATCGCGAGCTCTCCTCAATCGACATGGAAATCGACTGTAACATTGACGAATTTCAGGGCAAAGAGGATGGGGGTGGCGAGTTGAAAACGGCAAGCCAAAGATCTGTAACGTTCAAATTCGTAGTGCCAAGACGCGATGCAGGGCTGCGTCTCGATCGGTTTCTGGCGAGCGAACTTCCAGAATATTCGCGCTCCCGAATCCAACAATTAATCCATACCGGCTTCGTCCACCTCAATGGCGCCAGTACGCGCCCCCGGCGACTTGTGCGAACCGGTGATGAGATTGAAGTCAGCGAGCCGCCAGTCGAAAAGATCGAGACGCGACCAGAGCCGATCCCGCTCGATATTCTCTTCGAAGACGATGATCTCATCGTCATCAACAAACCGGCCGGGCTCGTCGTTCATCCTGGGGCCGGGCACCGCGAGCACACGTTGGTCAACGCATTGCTTAGCCACTGCCCGACGCTGTCCGGAATCGGTGGAAAAGAACGGCCCGGCATTGTGCATCGTCTCGATAAAGACACCAGCGGTTGTCTAGTCGTCGCCAAAAATGACGCAGCGCATCGGGAATTGTCGAGACAATTTGCCGAGCGCTTAGTAGAGAAAATTTATCTCGCGCTTGTCGCTGGAAAATTGCGCAAACAGAGCGGCGTCATTGAAGAAAAAATCGGGCGCCATCCCGTGCACCGACAACGCATGAGCGTGGCTTCACTACGTGGCCGATTGGCCAAAACTGAATATCGCGTCCTCCGTACTGGCGACAACGGAAGTCTGATCGAATGCCGGTTGCACAGTGGACGCACTCACCAGGTTCGTGTGCATCTAAATCATCTCGGTCATCCGGTGCTAGGCGATAAAGTTTATGGGACACGCTCGGCAAAAGATTTTCCCCGCCAAATGTTGCACGCCTGGAAACTGGGCTTCCGTCATCCACGCACTGGCGAATGGAAAAATTTTGAAGCACCATTGCCTGACGATTTCGCGACCGCGATGAGACTGATAATCGAATCTTAGCAAGCGATGAAACAACGAAAACTTGGGCGCGGCGGACCGGTTGTCTCAGCAATCGGACTCGGCTGCATGGGGATGTCGGACTTTTACGGCAAACGCGATGACGAAGAATCGATCGCAACGATCCATCGCGCGCTCGAGCTTGGCGTCACCTTTTTCGATACAGCCGATGTGTACGGCCCGCACACGAATGAACAACTGCTCGGGCGTGCACTGAGAGGGCATCGCGAGGAGGCGATCATTGCCACAAAGTTTGGAATTCTGCGTGACCCAGCCAGGCCGGACTACCGCGGCATCAGCGGCAAGCCCGATTACGTCCGCAAAGCATGCGACGGCAGCCTGCGCCGGCTAGGTGTGGATGTGATTGATCTCTACTACCAGCATCGCGTCGATCCAGACACACCAATTGAAGAGACCGTTGGCGAGATGGCGGAACTCGTTCAGAAAGGCAAAGTGCGCTTCCTCGGTCTTTCGGAAGCTGGAGCGGACACGATCCGGCGCGCGCACGCCGTTCATCCCATCACGGCGTTGCAATCGGAATACTCACTTTGGACGCGCGATCCCGAAAAGGAGGTGCTCGGCGTGTGCCGTGAGCTTGGGATCGGTTTTGTGCCGTACAGCCCGCTTGGCCGCGGATTTCTCACCGGAAAAATCAAGCGCTTTGACGATTTGCCGGAGGACGATTACCGGCGCACGTCACCACGATTTCAAGGTGAAAATTTCCAGCGCAATCTCGATCTCGTGAAGCGCGTCGAAGAGATTGCGCGCGAAAAAAAATGCACTCCGGCGCAGCTGGCGCTGGCCTGGGTCCTGGCGCAAGGGGACGATGTCGTCCCAATCCCCGGCACAAAGCATCGCAAATATTTGCAGGAAAATATCGGCGCACTGAATGTCGATCTTACCAGCAAAGACCTGGCGCGCATCGACGAAGTGACGCCGCAGGAAGCTGTCGCTGGCGCACGCTATCCCGATTGGGCGATGGAGATGGTCAATCGGTGAAGGCCGCGCGCCGCGGGACCATTGCGTTTGCAGTCATGGTCTGCACAATTTCGCCGCGCTGATTCGTTGTCACGTTGCGCAGACGAATGATTCCGTAATTGGGTTTCGAGCGCGAGAGTCGCAGATCGATAATCTCCGTCTCGACTGTCAGCGTATCGCCGGGTCGCACAGGATTCGGCCAGCGCAATTCATCGACGCCAAGGCCAATCGCGCCTTCGGCGAAGCTCAATGTTTGCACAAAAAGCCGCATGGTGATCGCTGCCGTATGCCAGCCGCTTGCGATTAAGCCTTTAAAAAGCGCTTGCTCTCCCCTTGCCGGTTCGAGATGAAAAATCTGCGGATCGAAATCACGGGCGAAGTCGATTATCTGCTTCTCCTTCACCTCAAATAGGTCGGACTTAAAGCGATCGCCCACCTTCAAATCATCGAAGTAGCGGTTGGACATAGGACGGGCAAGTGTTTTGTCGCATAGCTTCTAAATCGGCAATGTATAAATGCGGCGCAATTGCTGGATTCCTAATCAATTGTCGCGCGCATGATTGACAGCCCTTCTCAAGAGGCTGACACTTCGATTCAATTTTTACGGGAGACGAAGCAGTGCCGGCGACGAACACCACTGGAGAACAAGTTTTGGAGGCAGTTGTAAGCGGTCCCGATCGAGCGAATCGGCTGTTTATCTGTACCGGAATTGCGAATGTGCAAATGTCTCTGGGGCGTGACCAAGAGCAGATAACCGAGACATGGACTTTCTTTGTGGGTCCTAATCTTACGCGGACGCAATTTTATCGCGCGATCGGTACGGCTTCCGTGTCTTTCCAGACCATGGACATACTAGGGGCCCCGGCAGGCTTCACGGTCCAGATCGTCTCCATCGAGGCGGATTGGGATGATGAATCCGAGAGGGTTGAAGTGCGCGTTGAAGTTTTGCTCAGTTCAAGTTTAACGAGCATAGACATCACTCAGCTTCGCTATTGGGTCACGATCTTGGCCCAGATTTGATCGATGTGATCCACTAGGAACGGTCCGGGGTGCCCGGCGATAAGCACTGCTTTGTTTACTCACCGGCTCGCTGCCAGTTGATTCTATCGATGACGGAACCACGAGCGCAACGGCGTGCACCAGTCGTGCGCGCGAAATTCACGCTCTGGCAGCGGACGGCACTCGTGGTAGCGATCATCGTCGCTGTTGTCTTGGTTTATCTGCCCGCTTTTCGAGGGGATTTTGTATGGGACGATTTTCTTCTGATTACCGGCAACCCACTGCTGCAAAACTTTTCGGGCCTAACGGAGATCTGGTCAGGCGGAAGAACGGCGGATTACTTCCCGCTCACCAACAGTGTATTCTGGATCGAACATCATCTTTTTGGTGGGAACGCAACTGGCTATCACGCCGTTAATATTCTTCTTCAAATTGCAAACTCATTACTGGTCTGGCTGTTGTTGAGCCGACTGAACATTCCCGGGGCCTGGCTGGCGGGCCTGATCTTCGGAATCCATCCGGTTCATGTGGCATCGGTGGCGTGGGTTTCCGAGCTGAAAAATCTTCTCTCGATGTTCTTTGCGCTGTTGTCGATCCTTTGCTTTCTTGAACTCGGTGAAAAGCAGCTGCGTAACTCGGCAGCTGTTTATGTTTCGTCTTTGGTGTTCTTCGCGTTAGCGCTTCTCTCAAAAACGCAAGTCGTGTTTTTGCCCGTTGTCCTTCTGCTTTGCGCATGGTGGCGCGACAAAAAATCGCCCGGAAGGCAGACCACCCCAAACCCAAACCTCCGCCGCGACATCATTCGATCATGGCCATTTTTTCTGGTCGCGATCGTTTTGGGCGTGGTCACGATATGGTTTCAAAACCGCGGGATCGGCGAAGAAGGGATTGTTATCGGGTCGCTCCCCCGCCGTTTTGTGAACGCCGGAATGGTGATCTGGTGGTACGCCGGGCATCTCTTCGCCCCTATTCGATTGATGGCGATTTACCCCACTTGGCGATTTGATTCTCCCAACCTTCTGGAATGGCTGCCTTTGATTGCACTCCTCGGCATTCTGGCCGGCCTCTGGCGCTGGCGGAATCGCGGCACACGCGGCGCTTTTTTTGCCATCGCCTGTTTCGTGGTCGCGCTCCTGCCAGTGCTTGGGTTGATTAAAATGGCTTACGTGCGCAGCGGCACGCCCGTCGCCGCTCATTTCCAGTATTTTGCCGACGTTTCGCTGGTCGCACTCTTCAGCACGGGCGTCGCGTACCTGTGGAGACAGCCACAACGCACAATCAGGATCGCTACTGCTGCCATTGTTATATTCCTAGTTGGCGTAATGGGCACTTACGCCTTCAGCCGGACGGAAGGATATCAGAACGAAGAGACGCTTTGGCAGGACAATCTCTCCAAGAACCCCGATGCATGGCAGGCGCACATCCAGATGGCGCAACGACGCTTCAAGCAGGAAAGGTATGCCGAGGCCGCTTATCATGCCGGTCGCGCGGCGGAACTGAAGCCGGAGCTGGCCGACATTCGTAACGAGCTTGGCCTGGCCTATTGCCGGCAGCAGCGATTTGACGAAGGGATCGCCGAATATCGCAAGGCATTGCAGTTGAAAGAGGCTAAGCCGTCTACAGCCAGGAGCGCTAGCGTCGCAACTATCCGGACCAATCTCGCAAACGCGTTGACGATCACCGCGGAGCGGTTGAGCCAGTCAGCTCCGACAGTCCCCGAGGAAGCAACGCGTCGTTACGAGGAAGCCATCCGACAGTATGAGTCTGCGCTGGAGCTCGATCCGAAGCAGCCTGCAATCCATCGCAATCTTGGAATGCTTTTGGTCAGACTTGGCCGATACGACGAAGCGATAACACATCTGCGGGCGACGTTGCAAATCGTGCCTAACGAGCCAATCGCCCGGCAAATGCTCGACGCGATTGAGGCGAGCCGCCGCTAATTCAAAAAAAGAGTTTAGGCAAATTTTCGTCGAAACCAGGACTTTTGAGTTGTGAAAATGCAGTGAACTCTCAACGCACTGGAACTCTCTCTACGCCGACGATCGCTCATCTGCTCGCGATCGCTTCTGCTTCGATTTCCACAAGCATCTTCGGATCAATCAGCGCCCGCACCTCGACCATGCTGGTCGCTGGCCGAATAGCTCCAAACGCTTCGCCGTGCGCGCGGCCCACCTGCTCCCAATCGCGCGCGATATCCACCACGTACATGCGCGTGCGCACCACATCTTCCATGCGTGCGCCCGCTTCCTGTAGCGCGGCCTCAATGTTGTGCAACGTCTGCCGCGCTTGCGCGTATGCATCGCCCTCAATAATCTTGCCGTCCTCACCGGTCGCGGTCGTGCCGGAAACGTGCACTACGTTACCCACCCGCACCGCGCGCGAATACCCCACTACTGGCTCCCACTTTGTTTTTGTATTGTCAGAGGAGGAAGAATTTGAAAAACTATAAGCATAATGCTCCCGACCGCCCTAGTGAAATCGAGCCGATTGATCCTCGCCTTCGGATGTGCGCTGATGGAATGCGATTGCTCCCGAAATCGCGAGGTTAAGGGCGAAATCGTTATTGTAACAGGCCACGCAAGCGTTAAACTTGGGCTTGTCGAAGTTCAGGCGTTTTTGCCTGCGCACGTAAATCCGGTCGTAGCGTTTGTAAAAAGCCAGATTGGCGAGCAGGAGGCCAGTTTGGAGCCGATCGGGAAACAAATCCAAGCCCTAAAAACGCGAGCAACTAACGACCAGCAACAAATCAGAAACGCGAGCCGGGATGTCTCGTTGCGTTTTGGGGATCGCATCGATTCATTTATCAACGACTGCACCACGCTTAGCAATCGAGTATTGATGCACCGTCAATACTTGCATTCAGCCGCGCGTTTTTTCGAACCGCTGCCCAATGCATTAGCAACGGCAAAGAGCGATTCTGACGGCAAGTTCATGATTGCAGTGCCACGTTCCAGCGAGACAATAATCTGCGCCACCGCGGATCATGAGGTAGCCAACTCGACTGAGCATTATCATTGGATGGTCAAAGTCCCACAAGGCGCTAACGCTTCAATCACTCTGTCGAACGATAATCTTGCAACCGCTGGTTCTCCGCAGTCAGTTATACATGCTTCTTTCGATTCCAGCGGGAGGGAAGAGTCAATCGAGGATTTGCGGACAGAGGTTCGCAACTTCGAAACAGAACTTAATGCGTTGGAGTCAGATTTGGTCGCGGCTAGGCAAACGCCCTTACCAGTGCAGCCTGAAGCGGCGGAGGCTTTGCCACACAGCGTAACCTTAAAACAGTCCGTCTCAGTTCAGCTTAGGGACGGAAGCGTCGTCCTGCTTCCGGCAGGAGGTCAGTTCGAATTTGTTTCTAAGAAAGGCTCCGAAGTCCACATCCGCTACAGA
>Ga0209474_10004282_pt1 | contig 12346 bp, 12 predicted proteins | sample GraSoiAngelo_145_FD_185902 | JGI IMG/M metagenome (GOLD analysis project Ga0209474, IMG submission 185902) | Grasslands soil microbial communities from the Angelo Coastal Reserve, California, USA - 14_1009_05_20cm (SPAdes) (version 2) | ecosystem: Environmental > Terrestrial > Soil > Grasslands...
TGACGACGGAAGCGGAAAGAAGCCTATCAGCTTCAAAATGCACGGTACCCTTGATGCCATGCAGGCAGCGACTGCGGCTCTGGCCCCGGTGCTTCACGGCTTTGCCAACGAAGCGGAATCGGCGTTTTTTTACGGTCAGGCGGCCAATGAGCTTGCCGTGATCGCCGGTACCGATTGGGACGCCGGCATGCCGACTGGCAAGAGGCGTCGTAAGGCAGCGTAGAGTTGCTAAAAGAACACTTCGGGCGAAACGTGGAAGCGCCGGCTAAGCTTCTTGATATGTTCGATGGTCAAGCCGCGTTTTCCGTTTAAGACCTCGGAAACAATGCTGGGAGTTCCGAAGACGTCAAGCATATCTTTCTGCTTCAAACTGTTCGCTTTCATTAACTCGAGAAGAATCTCACGTGGATGAGCCGGCTTGAGGGCGTACGCGTTGTCTTCGAAATTTTCGATCAGCAGGGTCAACAACTCGGCCAGACGCTGTTCTGCTGGCGAAAGTTTGTCCTTCTTGTCTAATTCTTCCAGCAGCGCCAAATAGCGTTCATTCTCTTTTTCGCTGTGAATGACAGAAGGCAGAGTCCTCGCGAGCAAAGTCGCGTACTCAGGACGGCTGGTTGCGGTGCTCATCGTGTCCACTTCTCCTGATCGTATTCAGCGTGCGTCAGTACGTGACGAATGTAGAGACGCTGGTATCGGTAATTTATTTCGCTTATCAGCCGGTACTTGTTCCCTTTGATGTTGAACACGGTCCATTTATCGACGGCGTCAGCATTCGCGAATGTCTTTCGCACATCCATCAAGTTCTGCCACGATGCCTTCTTCGCAATCCGGAACCACGCGTCCAAGGCCGTTTCCAGTTCGGGATGCCGTACTGCCGCTTCCTTGAGCCTTTTGCGGCTAATTACGTGCATGTCACTCTCAGAGGCCAAGTTCGCAATATGCGAATATCTTAGTTCGCAATATGCGAATTGTCAAGGCGCTCCGCTTTGCGCACGCCGCGTAAAATTGGCGCAGATATCCATGTATGTAACTGATTCTCCCTCCTAATATTGATCTGTCTGTTACGAAAACGGAACGTATGCCGGGCATCTTTTCCGCGTCTTTTCGCGTAGGTTATGGTTTCATCAGGGAATAGTAAATGGCGAAGAGATTATCACCTGCAGCAATGGTTGGACTGAAGGAGGCGCTATGCGCCATTTATTGGTACAAGGCCGACCTTCGTAGTTTCCTTCAGCAATGTCTTTCCGATCGGCGCGTTCTTGGAATGCTGGATTGGGATAATTACAAACGACAGATTGTCTCGGACCTCGTTGACCATCTCACTCAAGGCGACGAGAACATCGGCGATTTGACCCGATTGTGCCACGAGGTCTGCGGTATCACTAGTTTCGAGCATTTGGAACAGCTCGATGGAGGAGTCGAAAAGGCGCAGCGCGCTCGCGCGGCAGTGGTCCAGCTAAAGAAATTGGTAGAACCACATGAGCAGGCCGTGAAAGAACAAGACGACCTCGCGAGTAGGCAGAAGCGTGCTGCGGAAAAACTTAGAGCCAATGCCGCGGTGAGGCAAAAACTGGAAGATATTAAAACGCGCTACATGGGGCTGGTTGTATCGCCGAACGTCCAGGGCCGCGGTTTCGAACTCGAGAAGATCATGTATGACCTATTCGAACTTTTCGATCTGGATCCGAAGGCATCCTTCCGCAACACCGGGGAGCAAATCGATGGAGCGTTTTCGCTGGAAGGAACAGACTATCTGTTTGAGGCCAAGTGGCAACAGCCTCAAGTGGCAGCGGGTGACCTTGACTCATTCGCCGCGAAGGTTCGTAGGAAGCTAGAAAACACGCTAGGTGTTTTCTTGTCGATAAATGGGTTTTCAGCGGACGGAGTCGATGCTCACTCTTCTGGCGGTGCGGTACTAATTCTTATGGATGGGGCAGACCTGATGGGAGTGCTTGAGGAAAGAATTGACTTTGTGACACTCCTCCTCCGAAAGAAAAGACATGCCGCGCAGAGCGGCAATATTTATCTGCGGCTCCACGAAATACTAGGGAGCAGTTCTTAATTCAAAACGCATCAATTCCTGTCACGCTTTGGCCAATGATAAGCGTGTGGATGTCATGGGTGCCCTCGTAAGTCTTGACCGACTCAAGATTGGCCATATGGCGGAAGATGGGGTACTCGTCAGCGACGCCGTTTGCGCCCAGTATGTCGCGCGACATGCGGGCGCACTCGAGAGCCATCCAGACGTTATTGCGTTTGGCCATCGAGATGTGCTGGTGCTTCACCTTCTCCTGATCTTTCAGGCGGCCGACTTGCAGCACGAGCAGTTGCGCTTTCGTGATCTCGCTTATCATCCAGGCCAGTTTTTCCTGTATCAGCTGGCGCGAGGCGATGGGCTCGTTGTGGAACTGCTTGCGGAACAGCGAATACTGCAGGGCGCAATCGTAGCACGCCATAGCCGCGCCAACGGCTCCCCAGGCGATGCCGTAACGCGCTTGATTTAGGCACATCAACGGAGATTTGAGGCCGCCTGATTTGGGCAGCAGGTTTGAGGCCGGAATTCGCACGTCCTGCAACGAAAGCGATGACGTAACCGACGCGCGCAGGGACCATTTGCCGTGAATGTCTTCGGCGCGGAAGCCGGGGCGATCGGTTTCGACGAGAAATCCGCGAATGGAGCTACCGTCGCCAGTATCCTTAGAATCTTCCGTCTTCGCCCAAATGACCGCTACGTCTGCGATTGAGCCTGAGGTGATCCACATTTTTTCGCCATTCAGGACGTATTCGTTGCCGGATTTCCGGGCCCGGGTCCTCATTCCACCTGGATTCGATCCGAAATCCGGCTCTGTCAATCCGAAGCAGCCGAGCTTTTCGCCTTTTTGCATCGCCGGAAGCCATGTGTTCTTTTGCTCATCGCTGCCGAAGGCATAAATGGGATACATCACGAGCGCCGACTGCACGCTGACGAACGACCGTACGCCGGAGTCCCCGCGCTCCAGCTCCTGCGTGACCAGGCCGTATTCGACATTCGACATGCCGGCGCAGCCATAACCCTTCAAGCTCGCGCCAAAGAATCCGAGGTCGGCCATAGGTTTGACGAGTTCGCGAGGAAAGCGGCCAGCACGGTTGCACTCTTCGATGATGGGAATGAGATTGTCTTCAATGAATTTACGGGCAGTGTCGCGGACCAGGCGCTCGTCGCCATTGAGCAACGTGTCGAATTCAATGAAGTCCACGCCGCGGAATTTAAGGGCCATAGGAAGCTCGATTCTGTTCCCGTGGGAGTGAAGTTCAGGCGAGCGAGGACGCCCGTCTCTCCACAAGCAACGAGGAAGGAAACGTTTGAAGTTAGCAGACGCAACTTTGCGGGTCAAACAAGTGTTCTATTCAATGTGCGGAGCGCATCTAAGCACGGCGGCAGACACTCGCGTGACAACGTTTTTACAGTATTGACAGGGCAACAAGAACAAAACGCATCTATACTTGTACGGCGCTGAATGCGAAAAAGAAGGCAAGTTCCACTGACGATATTGGCCCTGCTATTGCTCTTGCCGCCAGCGATGGCCACGGTTGCCAAATTCTCGCTGCCGCCTCTCGACTACGGGTTTCAGCTTCTATACAACTTGGATTTCGATCGCGCCCACAATGTTTTTGCCAGCTGGGAGCAGAGCCATCCGGATGACCCTATGGGTCCAACTTGCGATGCCGCCGGACTGCTGTTTTCGGAATTTCACCGATTGGGGATTCTGGAGTCCCAGTTCTTCGAGAGATTTGAGAACCGCCCCAAGCCCGCCAATGATCCAGCGATGCGTGCTCGGTTCGACGCTGCGATTCAGCAGGCCGAGGCGATAGCACAGCGGCGGTTGGCGAAAAATCCGAAGGATAAAGACGCACTCTTTGCCCTAACTCTGACTAACGGTCTGCAAGGAGATTATGCAGCCCTGATCGAGAAGCGGAATCTGGCATCGCTGCATTACACGAAACAAGCGACCGCTTGGGCCGAGCAAACCTTGGCGGTCGATCCTGACTGTTACGACGCGCACATTGCCGGCGGCATCAGCAAATACCTTATTGGCAGCATGGCCGCGCCGGTGCGTTGGCTGGTACGGTTGGGAGGAGTCTCCGGTGATAAACAGGCAGGAATCAAGGAGCTGAAACTGGTTGCTGATCGTGGGCATTACCTTGCGCCATTCGCCGATATTCTGCTGGCCATTGCGTATGTTCGCGACCACGACAAGCAGCATGCACGCGAATTGCTGGCCTCGCTGGAGGTACAGTTTCCGTCAAATCCTTTATTCGCGGAAGAGATCGCAAAACTGAATTCGTCACACTGAGACGTTTCCTCGCTGTTCCTATTCCACACGAAGGCTATCTAAACTCCGCGATTTTCATATTCCTTTAACACTTCCCAGCTAAATTCCTTATGAGATTCGAGTGGGACGGCTGCTTTATACTGATTCAGGCGGCGCTGCCCAGGCACACCGTAGCGGGCTGCCACTTCTCGGTATTCTCCTCAGAACTTACTTATGGCACGCGCCTCGGTCGACAACCCGGACTATTACATCAACCGCGAGATTTCGTGGTTGCAGTTCAATCGCCGGGTGCTGGAAGAAGCACAGGACGAAAACAACCCTCTGCTCGAGCGTCTGAAGTTTCTCTCCATCAGCGCCAACAATCTCGACGAATTTTTTGAGGTGCGGCTGGCGGGCTTGGTGCAACAGATCGAAGACGGCTACACCGAAGCCGGCCCTGACGGTCTAACTTTGACCGAAGAACGCGATTTAATCTCCGAAGAAGTGCACAAATTTATTGCCGAACAGTACCAGTGCTGGAATGAGCAGTTGCGTCCGCAGCTTTCGGAAAAAGGAATTCGAGTTCTGGGGTTGAACGAACTCGATGAAAACGCTCGCGCCTTTGTTGAAGACTACTGCGACCGGGAACTCGATCTCCTGCTAACGCCGGTCACTGTCGATCCTGCGCATCCGTTTCCCCGAGTCATTAATAAAGCATTATGCGTCGCATTCCTGCTACGCCGCAGGCGGCGCTCTTCCCTCACCTACACCGGCGTGGTCACCGTCCCACGCGCTCTGCCTCGACTTGTGCGGCTTCCCTCGGAAGGTACAGTTGACTTTATTTTTCTCGCCGACCTGGTCTCCTTCCACGCGGCACGGATGTACAACGGGTACGACATTATTTCCTCGGCGGCCTTTCGCGTAACTCGCAACAGCAATCTTTATCTGGAGGAAGAGGAATCGCGTAACGTGCTCGATTCAGTGCGCACCGAACTTCACAATCGGCGTAAAGGTGACGCGGTCCGCCTGGAGATCGACGCTGATACGGACCCGGAAATTTCCGAGCGCCTGCGAACAAATTTTGGCCTGGAGCCGTGGCAGGTGTTTCGTGTAGATGGGCCGGTGAATCTGCCAAGACTTTTCAACATTTACGAGCAGACCGACCGACCAGACCTGAAGTACAAGCCGTATGTTCCGCGCGAACTTCGCCTGACCGCGAAATCCCAGGACCTGTTCGAAGAGCTCCGGCGTCACGATATTCTGCTTCATCATCCCTTTGATTCGTTCGACGCAGTGGTGTCCTTCATTGAAGCGGCCGCCGAAGATGCCAATGTGCTTTCGATTAAGCAAACCCTGTACCGAACCAGCGAAAATTCCATGATCGTGAAGGCGCTTATTGCTGCCGCCGCAAAAAAAGAAGTTACGGCAGTAGTGGAGCTGAAAGCGCGCTTCGACGAGGCGTCAAACATCCGCTGGGCAAGGGATCTCGAAGACGCTGGAGTCCAGGTTTTCCATGGTCTGGTCGGTTTGAAGACGCACTGCAAACTAGCGCTGCTCGTTCGGCGAGATCCTGATGGAGTCTCACGGCGTTATGCGCATTTAGGGACGGGGAATTACAACTCGACTACCGCGCGAATCTATACCGACCTGAGTCTTCTCACCGCAGATCCCGAAATGACCGGGGCCGTTCACGATGTATTTGCATTCCTCACTGCTTATTCTGAGCACTCTAGCTATGCGCCGCTCACGGTATCCCCTATCAACCTTGCGGAGAACTGCCTGGATTTGATCGCTCGCGAAACCGAGCACGCCCAGTCAGGGCGTCCAGCGCGGATCATCGCTAAAATGAACGCGCTACTCGACAAAAACATTATTGCGGCTCTTTACCGGGCCTCTCAGGCGGGGGTGCAAATCGACCTCATCATCCGGGGAATGTGCGCTCTTCGCCCGGGAGTTCGTGGAGTCAGCAACAACATTCGCGTGCGCAGCATTGTCGGACGATTTCTTGAACACAGCCGCATCTTCTATTTTGCTAATGGCGGGGAGGATTCGATTTACATTTCCAGCGCTGACTGGATGCCTCGGAATCTATATGAGCGCGTCGAAGTCATGTTTCCCGTTAAAGACCCAATGCTGCGCGACCGCACCCGGCATGAAATTCTCGATGCTTATTTGGCGGATACGATAAAGGCGCGGGTGCTGCGGCGTGATGGTTCGTACGTTCGCGCATGGCAAGCTGCCGGCAAACGGAAGCCTCCGGTCCCTGGCTTCAGTTCGCAGGACTTTTTACTTTCGGTGGCTGAGGGAAAACAGACATTGACAAACTTACCTGTTGCACCTGAGCAGAACCGTCCGAAGCCGCGATTAGCAAAAATAACCAAGACATTATGATCATCTACTTCGTCAGACATGCCAGTGCGGGTCAGCACCTCACCAACCCTAAAAAAGATGAAAAACGTCCGCTTGATGCCGACGGCATACAGCAGTGTGGAGCGATGGGTCGGGCTCTCGCTGCCCTGATTGCGCTACCCGATTTAATTATTTCGAGCCCCTTGAAGCGCGCAACCCAAACGGCATCGCTGATCGGCAACGAGCTAGGGTATGAAGGCAAGCTGCTGCTGGAGCAAGCTTTGCGGCCGGAATCGTCCTTTGCTGATTTTCGGAGAATGTTAGATAAGTATTCGAAGCATGAAGCCATCATGGTTGTGGGACACAATCCCAGCATTTCAGAGTTCCTGGCACGTATCATCGGCAAAGCAGGCTGTGAAGCGCAGGTCGATTTCAAAAAAGGCGCCGTCGCACGGGTCGAGACCGTACGCCATACGGCGACTATGAACTGGTTCTTTACTCCGAAAATTGCGCGTGAACTTCAGGCGGCCGGGGCAGCTGTCGCAGAAAAATCTATACCAAAAACTTCCCGGAAATAGGGCCTCTCTTTTTCCACCGCCCACAATTCCAGGTCGACATTTTGGGGACGCTTCGGAACCAATGTCACATCGACCGAACCGTCGTGAACTTTCACTTTAGTCATTTGTAGTGAACCGCTGCGACCGAGGTTTAATCCCCACGCCAGCCGTAAAAGAAGCGATGCCTTTTCAATCTGTTTTTGGTCGGAGGCAGGAAGAACCTTAATCGGTCCATCCTCCGGTGAAGGCCTGGACTTTCCAAGATAGCGGGCTATGGCTGCGATGATTTTGCGCTGCTGCAGTGTATAACCGAGGATTTCCGAATTAGAAATAATGTAGTAGGTGTGCCGGTGACGGCCAGTGCGGTTTAGGTAATCTCCAACCTCGCACAACATGGCGGCCGCCCCAAGCCACTCTCTATACTCTGATGGAAGTCGATGGATTGCCCTCAATTCTGAGAACAAGTGCATGGCGGTCTCGCGGACCCGGTCAGCGTGCTCAAGATCCACGCGATAGTGTTGGACTGCTGCAAGAATAGAATCGCGCCGGTCAGACTCAACCTGCCTTCCCGAGCGGGTGGCGTGGTCGTATTCTGCGGCCATTTGCGCCAGCAATCCGTCACGAAGGCCAAGCGGTGAAAATCGGAATCCCCCAAGTTTGTAGCGCTCGAGCAGTTCCGCGTAGACCGCCGCTCCCGCGATCACGATTTCAGCGCGACGCAGTCCAATGCCCGGGACTTTTCGTCTCTCTTCCAACGAGAGCCGCGCAAGCATTTTGGCAATGCGCCGCATTTGCAAGTGGCTGACCGTCATTCCGCGTTGGCTCTTGGTGCGATACATCTCGTGACAAACTGCCGCGAGCGCCTCTGCGGTGCCTGAAGTTGCAATGACGATTTTGGGCTTGGCACCAGCAATTTTTCCCGCAACCCGCCCTACCTCGCGCTTGACGAAGCTGCGCAGTTGCCTCATCTCTGATTTTCGGGGTGGATCATGGTGCAGGAAGTCATTGGTGAGTCGAACCGCACCAAGCGGAAGGCTTACGGTTTCGCGAATGTGCCCTTTGTTTGAGATGGTCAATTCGCAACTGCCGCCACCGAGATCGATCATCAATACGGGAGAGGAGTTCACCCGCGTGCTTGACGTCAAACCCAGGTGAATCAGCCGCGCCTCTTCCAGTCCGGAAATGATTTCGACTCGCCATCCGGTGGCGGAGCGGACCCACTCCAGAAAAGCGCGGGAATTCCTTGCATCGCGCAACGCGCTAGTGGCGACCACGCGTACAGTGTCTGCGCCAGCCCGCTGAATCGCACGATGAAAACGACGCAGTACCTTTACCGTGAGCGCGATCGCTTCTGGCGAAAGCAGGCCGCTGCCGAAAACCGATTCCCCCAAGCGAGTGACTTCACGGTCCTCGTGGATCTCAACTAGCCGGTGGGCAACCAAACGGGAAATTTTCAGCCGGACAGAATTCGATCCAATGTCAACGGCGGCGAAGGTCGGCATTCAGAAACAGTTTAGACCATGTGGATTGGAGCTCGTCGTGATCGACGTTCGTAGGAATTCGCGCAGCTCGGGGTCAAGCTACTGCGGATGCCGCGACTTTATCTTGAGTGTGCGCCGGCCGTTTGGCTCGTCCCAGCTCGCGAGAATGAGGGCCCCCAGAAAGAGTCGTCACTGCCGTCATCAGGGCATTGCTGGCGCTGCGGAAACGAGCGCGGCTGACGTTCTGCAGCACGGAAACCAGCGCAGAATCAGACGCGCTACCAAAATGTTTTTCGGCTCTCTCTTTCAATTTCACCGCATCGTGCCATTCACCCGTTGCATCCTGGGCTCGTTTTAATTCATCGATGAAGACCTTTGCCGCGGGATTTTCACCCGCGAGTTCGGCCAGATATCGGGCGTGTTTGGCGGCAATACGGAATGAGTGAAGAGTTTTCTCTGTCAATGGAACCTGGCCGGGTTTGGGAAGTAAGCTCGAAGCCAGCCGCAAAGGATTGACCCCGTCCAGTTTCAAAGCTGCTTCCTCGCGGCCGAGTCTTTTGCGTAGTTCCCGCAGCGTCGCTGGATCGGCGGCCTTACTGAACTTTCGCGAGCGCCGCGCACGATCTTCCTCGAGCAATTGAAGCAACTGCGCACGGTGATTCTGCCGGTCCGGAACCTTCAGTTCCCTCAACAGAGCGATCTGAACATCCATATCACGCAGTTTACCTGCCCGTTTCCTGAGCTTCGAAACCAGTTTGAGAGCCTTTTTTTTGTTTCCGGTTTCGGGTGCAAGCTTGTCGATCAGGGCCTCTACCCGCCGGCCGTTGGTTCGAAACCGGTGCACATTTTCAGGCGTAACACTCTTTGAGAGTCGGCTTATGCAGCGACTCATGCGCTGAAAGACGAGCCGGCTCTGATGCTGCGGGGCGGTGAGATAGAGACGGGTATTGCCTGGTTCGTTGGATTGCATACCTAGAACTGGGAGTCGATGGGATCAGACCAAACAGCGCCCGCGACTTGGGTTAGTCATTGTAGCATTTGGGCGGCGAATCGAGCGATAGGCCGCTACATCCCACATCACAAAGGAGTTAATTGCTCTCGCGAGTTGCTGCCTGGTTCCTCTCTGCGTCGGCCTCCTCGAACGAAAACGCGGTGCTCACGCGTAAATATTCTTTTCCATCCATCTCCACATACGGGTATACGAAATAATTCAGGGGATCCCCTTGCTGCGCAGGATTAAGTTTCAAGTCTCGGCCGATCGAGAATTGGACCCGGTCCGCATCATGGGCGCCGAAAAAATAATCCTTCTTCTCCGGATGTTTCCAAGCCTCCGAGATATCGACGGGAATCCACCCATTTTGCGGAATGAAGAACTCGGCCCAGCAGTGATAACCCGGAATTTCTCCGGACTTCTTGTTGGCCGGCAAAGGAAATCCAATTTCAAAGCGTGCCGGAATGCCTTGGGAGCGCGCCATTGCAATGAATAGCGAATGAAAGTCGGTGCAATTACCTTTCTTTGCATTGCACGCGTAAAGCACATCACCGTGACCCCATCCCGTGCCGCTTTTGTCGTAGCTCATATTCGCGAAGACATAATCGTAAATAGCACGTGCTTTTGCGAGCTGAGAGTCCTTGCCGGCTGATACTTGAGCGGCGAGTTCAGCCGGAAGCCCCGTAATCGGAACCAGCTTGTCTGCACTCAAATACAGTTGATTGTCTTTTTTATTAAGCGAGGCATTCTGTAATCGAGGGCGCATTAAGCCGAGCGTCAGATGCTCGCGGCGAACTACGTCATAAACAACCTCGAAGTGCAGATCACCACCCTTTGCTTTTGAAACCTCGGCAAAGTAGTTCTGATTTCCGAAGCGTGACTCGCGCGTTTTCTTGAGCGGCAAGTCTCCCTTCGCCGAAACCACGCGCACTTCTTGATATTCATCGGAATGCGCGCCAGGAAACCAAATGCGCAGTCGTTGGCCCGCAGCGACGTTCTGAATCGTGAAAGCGTAGTGGAACGTGAAGTGCCGGGTGGCCTGAGCGGAGACAAGGCACTGAAACGCGAGAAAACAAAAAAATAGCAATGCAAACTTGCGCAGCATAAACTCTCTCCTGAATTTAACAGCCAATCTGCTGTGAACAGTTCCGGTTGAAGACACGCACGGTGTTCAGTTGAGGATCATTCAGGTAAAGCCGCGCGTCGCAGTTTGCGTGGAGTACATGATATTTGCAGAGAAGCATTATAGCCGCGAGAGAAGGGGTGCGCTTGGCTAAAGCTCGCGCCGTCCTTCCATTGCCTTGAGCATGGTGATTTCATCGGCATATTCAATGTCACTGCCGGCAGGGATGCCGGTAGCAATGCGCGTGACTTTCAATCCAGCACGGCGGAGCTGACCGGAGAGATAGGTGGCCGTGGCCTCGCCTTCAACCGTGGGATTAGTTGCAAGAATGATTTCATCCGCCTGCTCATCGTCCACTCGCTTCATCAGATTCGAAATTCGCAATTGCTCAGGACCAACACCGTGAATTGGTGAAATCGATCCATGCAGCACATGATAGACGCCGTTGTAGTGTCTGGTCTTTTCAACCGCTGCGATGTTTGTGGGTTCCTCGACAACGCATATGAGACGCTGGTTTCGCGTGGGACTGGAACAATAAACACAGGGATCAACATCAGTGATGTTGTTGCAAACGGAGCAAAGCCGAAGGCTAGCCTTCACTTCATGAATAGCACCCGCCAATGCCGTCGCGTCCTCTTCGCTTGAACGCAGGATGTGAAAAGCTAGCCGCTGGGCAGACTTACTCCCAACACCAGGAAGTTTTTTAAGCTCGTCGATGAGGCGAGCCATCGGTTCAGCAAAGCGGGACATATATGGATTGAGTAATTTGGAAATTGAGTAATTTGGAATGTGTGAGCCGCAGCGAGGTCAGATTTTCAAAATTACCCAATTACCAAATTTCACAATTATTACATTCCAGGAATTCCCATTCCGCCGAGCATTCCACCCATGACGGATTGCATGCTGTCATCGACTTTTCTGCCTGCGCCATTGATTGCCGCCGTGATCAGGTCCTGCAACATCTCAAGATCGCCTGCCTTCACCGCCTCGGGGTCGATTTTGATGCTCAATACCTGCTTGCGCCCATCCATCTTTACCGTGACAGTGCCACCGCCAGCTGAGCCCTCGACCACGGTCTCCTGCAGTTTCTTTTGCAAGACTTCATACTGCTGCTTGGCCTGCGACATTAACTCCTGAATATTGAATCCGCTCATAATTCCCTGCTCAATTTTTTCGATAATCGATAACGGTTCGGATCTCTGCGCCAAATTTTTCTTTCATCCTCCGTACCACTGGTTCTTCCTCGGCACGAGCTCGACTGCTTCCATTCGCGTAGTGGGGCGCGGATCTTTGCGGCACCGTTGCCGGTTTCGCGCCCGGCACAATCTGCAGCTTGATCGCGCGTCCCAACACTCCACTGGCATTGGCGATTATCAACCGTTTGGCGTCGGCACTCACAGACATGTCGATTAACGTCGCGGAGGCTGCGACGGAAATGATCAGTTGATTTCCGTCAACGTTCCAGTCTCCGGCGTCGAACATGGTGCAGAGAATGTTTTGATCGGCTTTCGCTAGTGCGTTCATGACTGCAACCCGAACTTGTTCAAGATTAT
>Ga0209474_10004283_pt1 | contig 12344 bp, 9 predicted proteins | sample GraSoiAngelo_145_FD_185902 | JGI IMG/M metagenome (GOLD analysis project Ga0209474, IMG submission 185902) | Grasslands soil microbial communities from the Angelo Coastal Reserve, California, USA - 14_1009_05_20cm (SPAdes) (version 2) | ecosystem: Environmental > Terrestrial > Soil > Grasslands ...
AATAAAAAGACCGAAGCAATCTAATCGCGCGCGCTATTTGGTATTGGAGGACCGGTAGCGACCGAATGGACTACGCACGATAAGCTAAGATGAAAATGTTCCGGCAGATTGGTTGTTTCCTAACTCGCCGCTTGATCCGGTCGCTACCGCTCCCGGTTCTGACACTCTCAACTACTACTTCACGTACTCCCAATGCCAGGGCTCATAAAAGTACGGACGGAAGCCAAAGCGCTCGGCATTGCGCACGAGCCACTTGTAGGCAGGCGTGTTGACCTGAATCGCGCGGTTTGCGTCCTTGGTGTCAACCGGATCGCCGCCAACATACAAATCAAGAGCGCGGCCTGTGAAGTGTGGACTGTTCGTAGCGAGACCGGCGCTGCCTGCATTGGGCGCTTTCCGTCGCAACTCTTCCTGATACTCGCGCGAACGGAAAGCAGAAACGATCTTGAAGAACCTCTCAGTCGGCGCGAGTTCCGTTGACGAAGTGTGCGCGAGCTTCAATGTAGGATCGGCGATCGCCGCTGCCAACAAAGCCTTGTAGGCGGCATACGTGCTCTTCTCAACCTGACGGAGTTCCGGCAGTCGCGACGGATCGTAGAAATCAGACGAAGGCGCCATCAACAATTGATCAGGTGTCGCCGGGGTCTTGTCTTTCAAACGATCATCTTGCCACGCAGCCACGAACGTCATCCACGAGTTTTCGTCGAGCACTCCGTTTGCCATCATGCCTTTCTGTTTCTGCCATGCGGCAATCGAGCTGGCGAAATCATTAGCTGAAACATCAGGTTTGAGCTTCAGGGTTCGCCCGATCAGCAAATCGTAGAGATACCAACCGTGCTGCTCTTTCTTGCCAAACGTCCAAATCAAATCGGTGTGGAGAAGCGTGTTTTGCGCCGCCGCTTCGGAAAACAGCGCGGGCGATGCACTAGTTGCCACGGGCCGATCAGTGGCGAGCACGGTCGGTTTCACGAGCGTCTCGGTTTTCGGGAGTTGTGTTTGAGATTCCTTGGTAGATTGTGTTTGAGATTCGTTTTTCGGCTGAGAGGATTGGCCTCGGTTGCGTTCAGCGAGCACAGCAAAACCCGCGATTACGACAATAGCCGACAGTAACTGCACAACTCGAATTCTGAGGGTCTTCATAACTTCTGATTGTTGCCTTTTCGTGAGGACTTTATTGTCGGGCAGAGTAATAAGATGCGCAAACGTCGGGATGGGTTTGATGGAAATTTACCACCGAGGACACAGAGGAAAGCAAAATCTGGGACCGGGCTCAACGGCTTCTTTTGCCTTTGCCGTTGGATGCACTTGGCTTTCTCACAACTGAGGCTACGGTCAGCGGCTGGGTCTTACCGGCTTCCAGCGCGCGTCCAGCTTTGATATCGGCGACACTAACCACGAACTCCTCGTTCATGGTCACGCGATCCAACATCTGTTGTAATGCCTTGTCATCCAGCTTCGATTCATCGAATCCGTTGTCCCTCAACTCAGCGCGCAGATTCTCAACTATATTTGTCTTTTTGTTATAGACATCAGGATAAAGGTGCAGCACGCCACCCTCGATGACTTGCGTGTCGTAATTGATGTCGACAACCAGAGGCACGTCGAGTTTGATGACAAAACGATCCTTGCTGTTCTTGGCACGATCGAGTTGTGGTCGCGACACCTGCAACGAACGCGCCGAAATTATCTGGTCGATTAAACCGTAAAGTTCGTCCAGCTTCAGCCTTACACAGCCATGTGAAACCAGGTGACCAATGTCGCTTGGCTTGAATGCCTGGTGAATCAAGATGCCGCCATTCCCTAAGGGAATTTTCACTTTGCCGAGCGGGTTGCGCGGATCCTCAGCCTCGACTCGCTCGCCGGGAACGACGTCATGCTCTTCGACCCAGGGGCTATCGGGCGGAATCCATTCAGGATTGAAAATGATCTGCTTCGCGTATCGCAGACCGCTCGGCAGCGGAAACTCTTTACGGCCGATTCCGATCTGATAGAGCTTCACCTCTTTGTTTCCCTGCCAAAACGTGAGTTGAAATGCGGGAATGTTCACGGTGATGTGAATGTCGCCATTGCCGGGTTGGAGGTTCGTCTCATCGATGCGGCCGCCGGTGAACTTGTCTGAGCGCGCGGACTCTTCGGTGTGTTTGTATGAAGCGCCGGCGAGTTCGTCAGCCGAAATGGATTCAACCGTAAGCGAAATCGGCTTCGACTCTTTCTTGCTGCCGTTGCGATAGTAAGCTTCGGCCCAAACGTCTCCCGCAAAATCAGAAGGCACTTTGAACTGGGTCGAGAATTTTCCCGCGGCTGAATCCGTCGGCGCAGTCAACCTCTTCAATTCAACATGCCGCCCCTCTGCAAACGCGGGCCGGTAAAGGATCTTCACCGACTGCGCTTCGGGCGCGGCCACATTCAAAGTGATGTTGTCGGAGCTTACGACTTGCCATTGATCATCGGCCTTCGAGGTGGGCGTGGCTTCGATTGTCGGTTCAATTATCTCTCTCGTTTGCCGATTGTCTGATCGTTGCGTGACGGGACTGTTCACCTGACAGGACGCCAGCAGCGTCGCCACCAACATCGACAGTACTAACTTCATCCGATTTGAACACTCGCACTTAAGCATTCCACGACCCACTCGTCCGCTTATCAGTCAATCCAGCCGTCAAGCGATTAACTTCGGCAAGAGCGATGCCAGACGACGCTTTGGTTTAGTTTTGAGTTCTGCGTAGGGAAAATGCTAGCGCCGTTTGCGCGGTTTAGGATTCTTGCGGACCGGAGATTTCCGGGCAGCCTGATGTTTCGTCTTCTGAGATTTCGTCTTCGTGTCTGAGACTTTTTCGTCCGTATTTTCCGCATCTTTCAGTGACGGATCGACATCCACCAACGAAGCTTTGATCAGTTCGTCAGGCGGCCGAACACCATCGGTAAAAGCGAACACGTGAAAGTTGGCGCCGCGCTCGCGCAACACTTCGATGCGGCCGTCGCGCTTTAACTGAGCAAGATAATTCATCACGAAGTTCTGTTCAGCGCTGCTCATGTAGCGATAGTCAATGTCGAACGCGAGCCCGGTCGAATGCGGTGGCGTATCAATGATCACCGCATAGCGATTAAATCTTCGCAGCGTATGCTGATATTCCTCGGGCCGAACCATAGAACTGATTGGTAACGGCCGATTGAATTGGCGGCTATATGCTGAGGCAACTTCTTCGAGGATTTTCAACGCTGCTGGCCGAATAGAACTGAGCATGGCGATCTTCAAAGCTTCGCGATCCGTCGCATTGCCGAGATCGTACGAACGACCTCGAAAGTTTTTTGCCAGCGTCTGAAGTGACTCGAAATCTTTGAACAACTTCTGTCGCTGATCGGCCTGGCCATACGCTTTGTCCAGCGCAGATTTCTGACCATCAATCGTGGCGAGCTGGTGTTGCTGAGCGGACACTTGCTTTTGCAATTCATTTCGCTTTGCCCGATCGCTGCTCTTCAACGAACCAATCTGGCTATTCAGCCGCGAAACTTCGCTTTGAATATTTGAGCGCTGATTTGCGAGCCGCTGATATTCGTTCGCGAGTTGCGTTTCATCATAAAGAGCGAGCGGATGATCGTCCTCATATCGCGTGAACGCGTCCTGATCGGCTCGCGCGCCCACGCCGAACAAAACGTAGTCATCCGTCACGACCGGCACTGGCACAAGATCGCCACGCGAAATCATCGCCGCTACGTCGAGGTAGTCCTGACAATTCTGAATGCTGTTCTTCTTTACTTCGGCCACTTGCGTCGCCAGGAACCAGTGACGATCTTCATAGTGACGCAACTCTGCCGGGACCTCAAGCGCGACGTTGGCGTTCGCATCCTGAGTACGATCTTCTTTGACCTTCGAGACAGCCTGCTCCCACCGATCAGAATCGGTGCTGTAAATGAGGTTGGCGGGTTGGGTTGGGGATGCTGTGAACCAATGCTGCTTCGGAGCACTGAAGTGCAACGCGGCCCACACCGCTATGCCGCTGACGGCGCTTACGACAATCAGCAACAGATAACTTCTGACAGTTCCCTTCACCATCAAAACAGCAGAATACCTCGATGAGTTGCGGATCGCCGAACTCACACCGCGGATTGCCTTATTACAATTTTAAAACAGCGATTGAGATTTAGGATGAGGCGGGTCTGATTCGGACCGCAACGAGATTATCTAGCAGCGCGCCCAATCGAAACTAGCTTGGCTTCGTGCTCGGTTCAGTCTTCGCGGTTGGTGCTTGCGACGTCGTTCGGCCGTAGCGCTTGATGATCAGCTTGACGTAATTTCGAGTTTCGTCATACGGCGGAATGTTGTAGCCGTACTTGATTACTGCGCCTTCGCCGGCGTTATAGCCAGCGAGCGCCAAATCGATCCGGCCATTGAACATCTTCAAAAGATCTTTCAGATAGCGCGTGCCGCCAGAGATGCTCTGCGCTAAATCGTAAGAATTGGTCACACCATACCGCGCGGCTGTTCCCGGCATAAGCTGCATCAACCCTTGGGCGCCTTTCGGACTGATTGCGCCTGACGTGAACTTCGACTCTTGTGACATCAAACAGAAGATGAGGTACGGATCCACTCCTTGCTGATTTCCGTAATAGCGGATGAGGCCATCGATCCGGGCATTCCGAGTCGTCCAAGAATTGTTCAAAGCAATCGAGCTGTTAGAATCCGCAACGGCAATCGGTGCTGGCTTGTTCGCGTCGGCAATCTGTTTCTCAATTTCTTCCACCTTGGCTCGTGCATCTGCCAGGGTCTTGTTGCTCGTCTCCATCTCTACGCGGGAAATGAGGCCGTCCTTATAGAGATCCTTGGAAGTAGCATTCTGTTTCTCGAGCCGCGGCACCTCGTTCTGATAAAGCGTAGCCAGGCTGTTGAGGCTGTTCTTGTAATCGCCGCTCGAAATCACTGCGGAGGGCTGGTCAAGTCCTGCCGGTTTTTGTGTTTCGGCCGCAACGGATTGAGTGGGCGTGGCCGTTGCCGGCGCCGTGCCCTGCGCCAGCGCGGGTTGCGCCAGCACGAACGAAACCATCGATATTCCTAAGAAAAGTACTAGTTTTGGCATGGGAACAAAATTCTTCAGCGAGCGTGAGGTCGTCCTTATCACTGTATATAGACCACCGTACGGCGGGATTGGTTACAAAGTTCCTTTCACAATTGTGAGCCACTGATCGCTGTCGCCACAACCTGGCGCGCTAAAACCGGAAGCGTCGACTACCTCAACTCGCCGCTCTTTAGAATCCAAAAGTTAGAACGCAGCAACATGGTTGTCACCGAACCTCGTTATGTTTATGCAGGTTTTCAATCACACACGAGAGGAACAATCGTGAAAACTCCGACTCGAATCGCATCTGCTGCGCTACTTTCGCTCACGCTGCTTTTTGCGTTTAGCGCCAATTCGTTTGCGCAAAAACGAAGCTCGCACTCCAAGACTAACTCGCTCACTCGATCTGAATTGAAACAAGCGCAAGGGCGACTTGCTGAGATGGGTTATGGGAAAGGAGGCCTCATCGCTTTTCAGAAGTACGAAGGACGAAAGCCGACCGGGCAGCTCAATCGCGCGGAGTTCGACGCGATCATTAACGCCACCGCGCCGCAGCCGAAGGATTCAGGTTACAAGCATGTCGAAGTCGATCTGGATCGTCAGGTCCTGCTGTTGACCGACGAAGACGGACAAGTGAAGAAGGTGCTTCCCGTATCGACCGGCAGCAACAAACACTACCGCGAGAAAGGAATGAGCGGCCTCGCATACACGCCGCGCGGCCGATTTAGGATCTACGCGAAGATGAGCGGCTGGCGAAAGTCGCCGTTGGGTCTACTCTACTATCCGAACTACTTCAGCGATGGACTCGCCATTCATGGAAATCCTTCGGTGCCTCAGTCGCCGCAAAGCCATGGCTGTATTCGTATTCCCATGTCAGCGGCAGTTGAGATGAGCCGTCAGTTGCCAGTCGGCACTATTTTGCTTATCTACGACAACCAGTCGTTCGTGTCGGCAAAAGATTGGGTGACCAGTACTGTCGGCGTGCGCACTCCTAATTAACTTCGCTGATTCGTTCCCGCCATGATTCGCCAACGGTAGGGCTTGCACCAAAGCGCGCGCGACACGGTCAACTTTCAAATGATCTGTCACAATTTCAATTTCCTGCTCACCAAGGTCAACATTAGGTAGTAAGTCTGGCCTTAATCTCTAGTATCCCTTGTAACGGGGTAGCTCCCGCTATACGTCTTCTTACCTTTACATACAGAACAGGGAATTTCCCTAGAGTAAGATGTGGTGCCCCAGAATGTATTTGATGTATATCCAGATTGAATCTCGATTCCCGTTCCGCGGCATGAGATACATTCCTTAGTCCAACTCACTATTTCACCCGTCGGAACCGCGAAGTCATTGTTACCGCAATTCATACACTTCCTCGAGCGTCTTGCGACTATATGTCCGCATACTGGACAAGGCATATGACTATCCGTCCCTTGAAAAGTCAGCAACATAGATTTAGCACACTACCCAACGCTACGCTAACACGTGCGTTTGCGAGATAATAAGCAACGCGCTCTCTCAGAAACTCGTCAATCATTAATATGCTCCAATGCCCACGATGCGGCCGACAGTTTTCCAACGATGTGATGGTGTGTCCAAACGATCACACGCCATTGCAAGCCGATGCGACGATTGCTGACGTGGCGCTTGATCCGCTCCTGGGCCGAGTCTTCGATGGTAAGTATCGATTGGATGAACGCCTCGGCAGTGGCGGCATGGGCACCGTGTATCGCGCGACACATCTGCTCATCGATCGTCCGGTCGCGTTGAAGGTGTTAAGCCAGAGGTTCGTCGGGGACCAAACGGCGCAGCAGCGCTTTCGTCGTGAAGCGCGCGCCGCCGGCAGGATGCAGCATCCGAACGCCGTCACGGTCACCGACTTCGGCGCCACTGAAGATGGTTATCTCTACATCGTCATGGAGTTGCTCGAGGGGCGCACGCTGCGTGACCTGCTCGCGCATGAAGCGCCGCTCGATCCAGCGCGCGCGGTTTCGATCATCCTGCAAACTGCGTCAGCGGTCGGTGCAGCACACGATGCCGGTTTAATTCATCGTGATCTGAAACCCGCAAATATCTTCATCGTGCAGCGGTCGAACATTCCCGTCATGGTAAAAGTCTTGGATTTCGGCGTCGCCAAGTTCATGGTCGAAGAGCAGGACGACGACTACAACACGCTCACCCAAGTCGGCGCGATTATCGGCACGCCGCGCTACATGTCGCCCGAGCAATGTTCCGGCGCAGCATCTCTGACGCCGGCTTCCGATGTTTACAGCCTCGGAATAATTCTCTACGAGATGCTGACGGGCGTTGTGCCATTCAACGCCGACACTCCGCTGGCGGTCGCGCTGAAACAGGTTACCGAACAACCCCAGCCGCCACATGAAATCATCGCTTCACTTCCTGGACCGCTCGAACGGATCGTGCTGAACGCCCTGACCAAGGATCCCAACGCGCGACCGCGAGATGCGAATGAGTTTCGACGAGAAGTATTCGCGACGGCCGATTCACTCGGATTGGAGCATGCGGAAAGTCCGAACGTCACGACGTTTGAAAGACTTCGCAGCGCCGGGACCGAGAGTCCTTCCGGCCGTTTGGTTATCGATCTCGCAACCTTGCGGCAAGTGCAAGCGGCAACGGGCGCATCGGTTGCGACAACGTCTGAGAACCCTCCCAATCAAACGGTGCGATTGGATCCGGCGGCAGCGAAACCCGAATTCCATCGGGTGAATGTTCCTTTCGCGGCGCCAAAGGCCCGGCGATCGCAGCTCGTCGTTGCGGGAATCATTTTGCTAATCGCGATTCTTGGTTCAGCGGTACTGGCAGCTCGATGGTGGCGCGGTGCGAACGCGAACCCAGACGCCGGGAACGTCGCAGCCAGTGCATCTCCGACGCCCAGCCCAGTTGAGACAGCGTCACCGTCGCCCAGTCCGACGCCGAAAGTGCAACCAGCGAATCGACCTTCGCATCGACGTCAGGCAAAACCTTCTACCGCGAAGAAGATCCTAAATAAGATAAAAGGAATATTTAGATAGAGCGACGGCACGCGACGCACGGGCACACCGCTACATTGGATAACCGGCATCGTCGTTCGACGTTCTGTCAGACCTGTCATCCGGAGACAGAGCAGGCGAATCGCCTTGCGATTCACTCGTCTTCTCTTCCTGTTCGAGGTCTTCGAGCGTTCGCGAATCTGTCGCATCTTCCTGACGCTCTTTTTCTTCGTTTGGTTTTGCGTTGACCATAGCTTCGCCTCTTACCATCTTCAGGGAATAGGAACCGGGGGCGGGAAAAGCCTGGGGAAACTACCGCGGCGCATACGCAAGAAGGTACGCCGAAATCAGAATTGAGTTTACGATGAGCGCATAGATTCCGGCCAACACATCGTCAGCCATGATTCCTAATCCTGACTCAAGTGCTTCCAGTCGGCGAATCGGATATGGCTTCCAAATGTCGAACGCGCGAAAAAGAATGAAAGCCGAGAGGACGCTCCACCACGTGTGAATCCAAAACGGTCCGGACAAGAGAGCGATCATCTGGCCGGCAACTTCGTCGATGACCACGATCGAAGGATCTTTTTTCTGACTTGCCTGCTCGACTCGCGTGGCTGCCCAAATTCCTACGACGGTGACCACAAAAATCACGAGCAGCATCACGGCCAATTGCGGCGTGAATACATAAAGAAGATTAAGTCGCCCTCGCGATGCATTCGTTTCAAGGATCGCATAGAGCCATCCCCAGACCGCGAGATAGAGTCCAACGCCCACCAGCGATCCCACCGTCCCCGGCGCGATCGGAAAATATCCCACGCCGACGGTTGCGATGGCCAGCGCGACATAGTCTCCTGCAGTACGCTTGCGCTTCGCGCGAGGAATTTCAGCCGCTGGGATAGCGACTGGAGGATTTAGTTCATCGCTGGATTCTTTGATGGGCATTCATTATTCGTCCGCGCAGCGGACGTTTGATAATAGCCCAGCCATTTATGGCTGGGTATCCGCGTCCCAATCATTCTCAGCCGGAAGAGACGACAGAAACCGTCTGTCGTCTCTTCCGGCGATTACTTCAAGATGATCTAGTTCCCAGCGATAAATCGCTGGGCTATTTCCGATTGTCCGCTTCGCGGACTGTCAAGATGATGGAGAGTCCGCCGAAATGATTCTGCCAATAAGATCGTACTCATGCGCCTCTTCAATCAATACATCTACTATCTGGCCGGCGGTTGGAATAACATCTTCCGGCGCATCATTGATCAGCACGCATCCGTCGATGTCAGGCGCCTGAGTTTCCATCCGCCCCTGCCAGAGCAAATCGCTTTCATTCGATTCGCCTTCGAACATAACTTGCACAGTTTCGCCAATCATCGCTTTATGCTTTCGTTTGGCGATTTTCGATTGCTCTTTCATCAATTGAACGCGACGACGCTCCGCGATCTTAGGATCGACTTTGTTCGGCAGGTCGAACGCCGGCGTGCCTTCTTCATCTGAATAGGTGAACACGCCGACGCGATCGAACTCGACGTTCTTGACAAAAGTCATCAGCTCAGCGAAGTCTTCTTCAGTCTCGCCGGGAAAACCAGTGATGAATGTCGTGCGCACGGCAATTCCAGGCACCTGCTTTCGCACTCGTTCGATCAACCGCTCCAGCGATCCGCGGTTGCCGCCGCGCTTCATCAGCTTCAAAACGTTCTGCGAGGCGTGCTGCAAAGGCATGTCGAGATACTTCACAGCCTTCGATTCTTCCGCGAGCACGTTGAGAAACTCGTCGCTGATGTGCGTCGGATACGTATACATCACGCGCACCCATTCAATCCCGTCAGTGTGCGATAGCTCGCGCAGCAAATGCGCCAGGGCATCCTGTTTGCCAAGATCTTCGCCATAGCGAGATGAGTCCTGCGCCACGAGAATTAATTCCTTCACACTTTCTTCGGCGAGCTGATGAGCTTCGGCGACGATCGAGCCAAAGCGCCGGCTGCGAAAGTGTCCGCGCATCTGCGGGATGAAGCAGAAGGCGCAGGGGCGATCGCAACCTTCGGCGATCTTGATGTAAGCGTAATGACTCGGCGTCGCGAGCAAGCGCGGTGTCGATTCGTCGTAAAGATAAGTCGCGCTCTGATTGCCGAGAGGAATCACCGGCAGTGAACGCGTATTCGTCTTCGGATCACAGACACTGAGGATATCGTTGATTTGACTCGTACCGATGAACGCATCGACTTCCGGCATCTCGGCTTTCAATTGATCGCGATACCGCTCGACTAAGCATCCGGCGACGACCAGACGGGTTGCCTTGCCGTTGGTCTTCAATCTTGCTGCTTCGAGAATTGCATCGATCGATTCCTTCTTTGCCGAATCAATAAACCCACACGTATTAACCACCACCGTGTCCGCGTCCTCAGCGTCGGAAGTAATTTGATAGCCGTGTTGCTTGAGTTGGCCCATCATCACCTCGCTATCGACGAGGTTCTTCGGACAGCCCAGACTGATAAAACCAACTTTGTTCATAAGATCTATTAACCAGAGGACACAGACAAGAAAATTCAAATCAGCAAGAACAAGTTTGATTTCTTTCCCTTCATGTTCCTCCTCCGTGCCCTCTGTGGTTCAATTATTTCTTCGCTCAATTCGCGTCAACAAACTCTCAATCTGCATCCGCTCAGATTCCGGCAACTTCTCGTCTCCGAATCTCAGGCGATTGTAAGCAATTGTGATCATCTTCGCTTCGCTCACGCCAGCCGCAGACGCAAATTCCAAAGGAGTCTGGTACAGCTCGCGTTTGATGCCCTGCTTCTCGAGAGCCTTTAACAAGCGACGATAAAAATCGACGGAGGTCGCGTCCGCATCTGAAGACTTCTCCCAAACCTTGAGCGCGTGCTGCCAACCGTACCGGCGCACGCGTCCAGTGAAAAAGATCGTCATCAACAGCACGGCAATGCCGCCAATTCCCAGAAGCACACGCTTGATCAAGAGGGGAAAAGCTTCACGAAGATTTGCGAACTTTGTTGTGGAACTCCGGCGCAAATCAACCAGTCGTTGACGAATCGACGAAACCAACGAGCGCTGTTCCTGTTTGTCGTACGCGACCACGTATTGAAACCACATCAACTCTATGGCTTCGGAATACTTGCTAAATATGCCTGCGAGCCCTGTGCGCTCGTGCGACGTGCGACCAGCCGACGGTGTCGGATCGAAAGTCACCCACGAGTTCGTCTGCGGGAAATAGACTTCCACCCATGAATGAGCGTCGCTCTGTCGAACCGTGTACGCGCCCGCGGTTTCGTTGTATTCCCCCGGCAGAAAGCCATTCACGACGCGCGTCGCGACACCTTGCGTGCGCAGCATCATCGCCATCGCGGTCGCGAAATATTCGCAGTGGCCTCGCTTCACATTGAAAAGAAAATCGGCGAGTGGATCTGCACCGCCCGCTTTCAGCTCCAGCGTGTATTCATAGCTTTCACGCAGATACGATTCGACCGCGCGCGCGGCGTCATACCAGTTTCTCGCGCCATTCTTTTGAATCACATTACGGGTTAGCTCGCCGATGCGCGGATCGAGATTCGCCGGCAAGTCAGCATAACGCGCGAACTCAATCGTGTACTCGAGGCGATCCGAGCGCAGCGTCGCCGGGCTTGGCTCGGTCGTATCCGAAAACACTTTGTAAGCGACGCGCTCCTGATCGTGCGGCCGGGTTTGGATCGCACCTTCTGAATCAATCCGCAGAAACGGCAACTTGCCCTGGACAGCGACCACGCGCCGTGCGCCGAAGAGAACTGGGGTATCGACCGGCTCAACAAAAAATGTTTGCGTCGTCAATCGCTGAAGATCTTCGGTGGTGCCTAGTTTGAAAAATCCGCTCTCGCTCTGCTTCGTTTCGAATCGTTCAGCCGTGCGCGATTTCTTCCAGGCTTTGCCGGTGAATTCATCAAGCGCCACTCCGCGCCAGCGCAAACCATTCGGGGGCACTGCGCCAGGATTATCGATCCGTACGTGCATGAAGACTTCGTCATTGCTTTTGAGCTGGCCAATTTGTCCGAGCGTGACGTTATCGGAAAAGCCGATGAATCCTGAGACGCCATTGCCTCCACGGCGAAGCGCACTCGACGCTGTGCGCGGGGCAATTAGAAAGAAAGGCAGCGCGAGTATGACAATTAAGATCAATAAACCGACAGAAACAAGAGGGAGCCGGCGCGTCTCGAGATACTTTCTCTTCCAAAGCCTCATCGGCAGTTTCCGAAACAGCGCGTTGTCAGGGGGAACCAGTAGCCTGGTCTGCGTCGCGTTTACTTTCTTGCGCGATTTTTGAATC
>Ga0209474_10004284_pt1 | contig 12343 bp, 8 predicted proteins | sample GraSoiAngelo_145_FD_185902 | JGI IMG/M metagenome (GOLD analysis project Ga0209474, IMG submission 185902) | Grasslands soil microbial communities from the Angelo Coastal Reserve, California, USA - 14_1009_05_20cm (SPAdes) (version 2) | ecosystem: Environmental > Terrestrial > Soil > Grasslands ...
CCTCGACATGATCCGGGAGTCGGTGGCGTATGGCGTGAAGGCCGGCCACGAGGTGATCTTCGACGCCGAGCATTTCTTCGACGGCTTCGCCCGCGACTCCGAGTACGCGCTCGAGGTCTGCGCCGCAGCGGCTGAAGCGGGCGCGTCGTGGGTCGTGCTGTGCGATACGAACGGAGGGAGCCTGCCCGCGCAGATCCGCGCCGGCGTCGAGGCCGTGCGGGGACGCCTGTCCGAGCTCGACCGCGGGACGGGTACTGGCATCCACTGCCACAACGACTGCGAGCTCGCGGTGGCCAACACGCTCGAAGGCGTGGCCGCCGGCGCGGACATGGTCCAGGGCACGATCAACGGATACGGCGAGCGCTGTGGCAACGCCAACCTGATCTCGGTCGTGGCCAATCTGGTCTTGAAACTCGGCATCGAGGCCATGCCACCCGCAGCGGTCGGGCGCTTCACCGACCTGTCCCGCACCGTGGCTGAGATCGCCAACCTCGCCCTGCCCACGCAGCAGCCGTTCGTCGGCCAGGGCGCCTTCGCGCACAAGGGCGGCCAGCACGTGGCCGCGGTCCTGAAAGCTGCCGACGCCTACCAGCACATCGACCCGCAGCTGGTCGGGAACCACCAACGCGTGCTCGTGTCCGAGCTCTCCGGCCGCGGCAACGTGCTCTCGAAGGCACGCGAGTTCGGCCTCGAGCTCGACCGCGACGACCCGCAGACGCGCCGCCTGGTCCAGCACCTGAAGGAGCTCGAGCATCGCGGTTATTCGTACGAGGCGGCCGACGCCTCGTTCGAGCTGCTGCTCCGGCGGCTGCAGCCCGACTACAAGCCGCCATGGCACGTGGTCGACTTCACGACGATGGTGCGCCGGCATGGCGACGCGGTGCAGGCTGAGGCGACGGTGAAGGTCGAGGTCGGAGACGACGTGTACCACACGGCCGCGTCCGGCAACGGGCCGGTGAACGCGCTGGACGCTGCGCTGCGAAAGGCCCTGATCCCCCGCTTCCCCGCGCTCAAGGGCGTGCGGCTCCTCGACTACAAGGTGCGCATCCTAGACGGGGGCAACGGCACCGGCGCGACCACGCGCGTGCTGATCGAGTCGGGCAAGGGCTCGAAGCGCTGGTCGACGGTAGGCTGCTCGGCCAACATCATCGAGGCCTCGCTCGAGGCGTTGCTGGACTCGCTGGAGTTTGCCCGCCTCGGGTAAGCGCGCGGCCGCGCGCCGTGAGATCCCAGATCCGCTGCGCCGGGACGTCGGGCTCCTCGGCCGGCTGCTCGGGCAGGTGATCGCCGAGCAGGGCGGCGCCGCGCTCCTCCGCGACGTCGAACGGCTGAGGCGGATGGTGATCGCCGCGCGCGGCTCCGCGCGGCACGAAGGGATGGCGGAGCGGCTCGTGGCGTCATGGTCGGTCGAGCGCGCGGAACAGGTGGCGCGGGCGTTCACGTGCTACTTCCACCTCGCGAACCTGGCCGAGGAGCACCACCGGGCCCGCGTGCTGCGCGAGCGCGACAGCGGCGAGCGACCGTCGAGCGAATCGCTGGCCGCGACCATCGGCCAGCTGCGCCGCCGGCTCGGCGCCCGCCGCTTGCGAGAGCTGGTCGCCGGGCTGGAGGTGCAGCCGGTGTTCACCGCCCACCCGACAGAGGCGCGGCGCCGGGCCGTGGTCACCGCGATCCGCCGCGTCGGCGACCAGCTCGAGCGCCTCGAAGATCCGCGCGTCTCATCCGCGGAGCGGCAGGACGCGACGCGGCGCCTGCTCGAGGAGATCGACATCCTGTGGCGGACCGGGCAGCTGCGCTCGACGCAGCCCCAGCCGCTGGACGAGGTGCGCGCGGTGACCTCGGTCTTCGACGAGACGCTCTTCCGCGCCGTGCCGGAGATCTACCGCGCCTTTGATCGCGCGCTCGACCCGCGGGGCAGCGGGCGCCGGCCATCCCAGGCCCCCGCGTTCCTGCGCTTCGGCAGCTGGGTCGGAGGGGATCGCGACGGCAACCCGTCGGTGACCGCCGCGGTGACAGAGGAGGCCGTGGTGGTCCAGGCCGAGCACGCCCTGCTGGCGCTGGGCAACGCGGCGACCCGGATCGGGCGCTCGCTCACCGCCGAAACCGGCACGACGCCCGCCAGCCCCGCCCTGCGTCGCCGGCTCGCCGCGGCGCGTCGGGCCGACCCCGCGCGCGCCGCCGAGCTGGAGAAGCGCTCGCCGTCCGAGCTTCACCGCCAGTTCCTGTTGCACGTCGCGGACCGGCTGCGGACGACGCTGCGCGGACTTGACGGCTCATACGAGAGCGCGGCCGAGCTGATCGCGGACCTGCGCCTTCTCCAGTCATCGCTGGTGGCGGCGGGCGCGGATCGCCTCGCCTACGGCGAGCTGCAGCACCTGGTCTGGCAGGCGGAGACTTTCGGGCTGCACCTGGCGGAGCTCGAGATCCGCCAGCACAGCTCCCAGCTGACCGCGTCCGAGGACATGCTGGAGACGTTTCGAACCATGTCGCGCCTCCAGCAGCGCTATGGTGTCGACGCCTGCCGGCGGTTCGTGGTGAGCTTCACCCGGGACGCCGCGGACGTGGCCAAGGTTTACGAGCTGGCTGCCCTGGCGACCGGTGGCGCCCCGCCGGTAATCGACGCCGTGCCCCTGTTCGAGACGCAGGCCGACCTCGAGCGCGCGGTCGAGGTGCTCGACGACATCATCCAGCTCGAGCCGGTGCGCAGGCGCCTTGCCGAGACGGGTCGCCGGGTCGAGGTGATGCTGGGCTACTCAGACTCGGCGAAGGAGGTCGGCCCGGTCTCCGCGAGCCTGGCCCTGTACGACGCCCAGGCCGCGCTCGCCACTTGGGCGGCGGCCCGTCGTGTCCGCCTCACCATCTTCCACGGGCGTGGTGGCGCGCTGGGCCGCGGCGGCGGCCCGGCCAACCGTGCCGTCCGCGCCCAGGCTCCGGGCTCGGTGGCGGGCCGCTTCAAGGTCACCGAGCAGGGCGAGGTGATCTTCGCGCGGTACGGGAACCCCGCGATCGCACGGCGTCACATCGAGCAGGTCACCTCCGCCGTGCTCGAAGCCTCTACCCGGCCGGTGCAGCTTCGGGCCGAGCGCGCGGCCCGCCGATTCCGTACGGTCGCCGCCGACGTGGGCCAGGCCGCACGCGTGGCCTATCGGGCGCTCATCGAGTCTCCGGGCTTCGACGAATGGTTCGCGCTCGTCAGCCCGATCGACGAGCTGGGCCGCATGCGCATCGGCTCCCGGCCATCTCGGCGCACGGGGGGGCGCCGGCTCGAGGACCTGCGCGCGATTCCGTGGGTCTTCGCGTCGCAGATGCGGCTCAACCTGCCCGGCTGGTACGGGCTCGGCAGCGGCCTGGAGGCCGCCAGCCTCTCCGACCTGACCGACGCGTACAGGTCATGGCCGCTGTTCAACGCGCTGGTAGACAACGCGGAGATGAGCCTGGCCAAGACCGACCGCCGGATCGCCGGGCGCTACCTCGATCTCGGCGGGCGCCCGGACCTCGCCGAGCGCGTGCTCAAGGAGTACGACCTGACCAAGCAGGCAGTCCTCGCGGTGACCGGTCACCGGCGCCTGCTGGAGGACCGGCGCGTCCTGTCATGGGCGATCGAGCTGCGCAACCCGTACGTGGACGCCCTCTCGCACCTGCAGCTGCGGGCGCTGCGGGCCATCCGCCGGGGCCGGGGCGGGTCGAGCGCCGAGCGCCTGCTCCTGCTCACGGTCAACGGCGTGGCGGCCGGCCTTCAGAACACGGGTTAGCTGACCTTCTTCAGCTAGCCCCCCACCTCGAGTGCCGGCTCCCGGACCCCTCACCTCGCCGGCGGGTCTCCGAGAGCCGGCTCTCGGATGGATTCAGGCCACGTAGCGGTACGACCTGCCCGGCACGAACGTGCGCACCAGGGCGTCGACCACGCGCGGGTCGAGGTGCGGCCCGGCCTCCTCGAAGATCCTGTGCAGCGCTTCGGGCTGGTTGAAGGCGCTGCGATAGGGCCGGTCTGAGGTGAGCACGTCGTAGGTGTCGGCGACGGCGACGATCCGGGCCTCGATCGGGATCTCCGCGGCGATGAGCCCGTGCGGGTAGCCGCTGCCGTCCATGCGCTCGTGGTGGTAGAGGACGGCCAGCATCTCGCGGGTGAACCGGCCTGTCTCGCCGAGGATGAGCAGGCCGAGCTCCGGATGGGTCTTCATCACCCGCCACTCCGACTCGGTGAGGGCGCCGTTCTTCTCGAGGATCGAGGCGGGTATGGCCAGCTTGCCGATGTCGTGGAGGAGCCCGGCACGCCCGAGGACGTCCAGGGACGTGGGGCTCATGCCCAGCTCCCGTCCGATCTCAATCGATAGGTGGGCGACCCGCCGGTCGTGCGAGCTGTCTCCAAAGAGCGACGCGTTCGCGCCCATAACCACTACTCCCTCAGGCGGGCAAAGCCCTCGGGTCGCCCCTAGGCCACCGGCGCGAGAAGTGGCACGGACCGCTGTGTTCCCGCCTACCAGCCCTCCCTGATCACCGCGGCGCCGAACGGGCCGATTTTCAGCAGGCCTGCGTGGACCTGCGTTCCGTCGACCAGGTTAGTGCCGGCCTGGGTGATGGGCACGTCGACGGCGACTTCGCGGTGGTTGAGGAGGAAGAGGATCGAGCTGCGGGCCTGGTGTCGGCGCACGACCTCCACGCCGGCGGGCGCTTCCATCACCGGCTCGACGCCGGCGTCGCCGCACGCCGACCTGATCAGGCGTGCCATCGCGAGCTGGTCGAGACGCGTGCCGATGTAGACCGCCAGGCCCGAGCCGACGGCGTGGCGTGTGACCGCCGGCCGGCCCTCGAGTCGCGTGCCCGCGAACCTGGCCACGACCTCGGCTCCGTGCGGCTCGATCAGCTCGCTCCACAGGTCGGCTCGGCCCTGGGTGCCGTCGCTGAAGTCGAGCTTCACCTCCTCGCCGTCGGCCAGCGGCAGCCAGTCGAGCACGGTCAATCCGAGCGTTCCGTGAAACGGCTCCGGATATCCGCCGAGCCGGATGTGCTCGAAGGGGTCGACGATGCCGCTGAAGAACGACATCACGAGCGTGCCCCCCGCCTTGACGAACTCGTTCAGGTTGGCCGCGCCCTCATCGCCGACCAGGTACAGGTTGGGCACGAGCACGAGCTTGTAGCCGGTGAGGTCGTGCTCAGGCCGCACGAAGTCGGGCACGACGTTGGCGCCGAACAGCGGGCGGTAGTAGTCCTCGAGCTGAGCGAGCTGGCTCACCCGGGTGGATGGCTTCGACGGCAGCTCGAGCGCCCACCACGATTCCCAGTCGAGCGCGATCGCCACCTCCGAGCGCACCCGGCTTCCGCACACCGGGTCGAGCCCACGCAGCTCCTGGCCGAGCTGCTTGACCTCGTTCCACGTGGGCGACGACTCGACAGGGCCGTGCGGAACCATCGCGCTGTGGAACTTCTCCGCGCCGGCTCGCGACTGCCGCCACTGGAAGAACATCACGCCGTCGGCCCCACGCGCGACCGCCTGGTAGCTCCACAGCCGCATCTGCCCCGGCAGCTTCGCGACGTTGACGTCGCGCCAGTTCACGCGGTTGCTCGTCTGCTCCATGAGCACCCACGGCCGCCCTCGCCCCAGCGAGCGCATCAGGTCGCCGGCCATGGCGGCGCGCATGCCCGCCTCGGGATCGGACGGGTCCTGGTAGACGTCGTCGCTGACGATGTCCTCGCGCTCGGCCCATTTCCAGTAGTCGAGCGGCTTGAAGAAGCGCATGAAGTTGGTGGTCACCGGCATACCTGGGCTCTTCTCTGTCAGCACGCGGCGCTCGAGCTCGTAGCACGCGAGCAGCTCGTCCGACGAGAAGCGCATGAAGTCGAGCTGCTGGCTCGGGTTCGGCCATGTCGGCGTGCGTCGGGGAGGGATGACCTCGTCCCACTCGGAGTAGCGCTGCGACCAGAAGTCGGTCCCCCACGCGCGGTTCAGGTCCTCGATCGATCCGTACCGCTCGCGCAGCCACGCCCGGAACGCCTCGGCCGAGACATCGCAGTAGCACGCCGGCACGTGGCAGCCGTACTCGTTGCCCACGTGCCACATCGCCAGCGCCGGGTGCATCGCGTATCGATCGGCGAGTGCGGAGACGAGGTGCTCGGCGGCGAATCGGTACACGGGGCTGCTCGGGCAATAGTGCTGCCGCCCCCCGTGCCACAACCGCACTCCGTCGGCGAGCACGGGCAGCATCTCGGGGTGCTTGTGCGACAGCCATGGCGGAGGCGACGCGGTCGCGGTGGCGAGGTCCACCGCGATGCCTCCTTGGTGGAGCATGTCCATGATCCGGTCCAGCCAGTCGAAGTCGTACTTCGCGGCTTCCGGCTCCAGGCGCGACCACGAAAAGATGCCGAGCGAGACCAGGTTGACGCCGGCCTCTTTCATGAGCCGCACGTCCTCCTCCCACACGCTCTCGGGCCACTGGTCGGGGTTGTAGTCACCCCCGTACAGGATGTGCGGCAGCCTCTCGCCGAGGAGCGGGCCCGTCTTTGCGGTGCTCAGCCTTTTGTCGATCCGAGCGTCAGGCCGGCGACGAACTGCTTCTGCAGCAGGACGTAAACGATGATCGGGGGGATGCAGGCCAGCATGGCGCCGGCCGCGATCAGGTTGTTGTTGGTGAAGAACTCGCCCTGCATGTTGTTGAGCGCGCTGGTGATGGGGCGCTTGTTCCCATGCGAGATGAGGATCAGCGCCCAGAAGAAGTCGTTGTAGATGAACGTGAACAGCAGCGTGGCCATGGCGGCCAGCGCCGGCCGGCACAGAGGCAGGATCACGCTCCACCAGATGCGCAGCACGTTGGCGCCGTCGACCAGCGCCGACTCCGTGATCTCCTTCGTGATCGTCTTCATGTAGTTGCTCAGCACGAACGTCGCGAACCCGGTCTGGAAGACGACGTGGATGAGGATGATGCCGATGTACTGGTCGTAGAGCAGGTTGTTGTCGCTGAAGAGCGCAAACGAGAAGTTGCCGATGTCGATCGAGCCGAGCATTGCGATCGGCGTGTGCAGGTACATCCAGTAGAGCGGGACGATGATGACCTGCGGCGGCAGCAGGTTGCCGGCCGTGAAGATCATGAGCACGATCAGGTTGAAGCGCCAGCTGAACTGGGTGCAGCAGAAGGCGACCATCGACGCCATCAGCAGCGTGAGGATCACGCCCGGGATGACGATCACCAGCGTGTTCAGGTAGTAGTAGGGCACGTTGCCCTGCGTCCAGAAGGTCTGGTAGTTGACCAGCGTCAGGCCGTTCGCCGGCCAGGAGATGTATCCGTGCAGCGCCGTGTCGCCATACGTCCGCAGCGAGGTGAAGATGGCCCAGGCCAGCGGAAACAGCCAGGCGACCACCATGAAGATGAGGAAGCCGTGCAGGATCACGCGGGCCGGCCTGACCCGACGCGGCCGCGGCCGCGGCCGCGGGCGAGCGGGGGCTGTGGCGACCGCGGTGCTCATGCCAGCGTCCTCATCACGCGCGACAGGAAGGCGACGATCGGGACGAGCGAGATCAGGAGCAGGACGACCGCGATCGCCGAGCCGAACCCGACCAGGCTCGCCTCGCTGATGCTGTTGTTGGTGATCAGGATTGACAGCAGCTCGAGGCCGTTCTTGCCCTGGTTGATGATGAACGCGATGTCAAAGGCGCGTAGGGACTCGATCGCGGTGACGACGACGATCACCACGTTGATCGGAGCCATCACCGGAAGCACGACGTTGAAGAAGGTCTGGACCTCTGTGGCGCCGTCGACCCTGGCCGCCTCGCGCAGCGACGGGTCGACGCTCTTGAGGCCGGCCAGGTACAGGATCATCACGTAGCCAATGTGCCGCCAGCTGGCGGCGACCAGGATCGCGTAGAGGTTGATCCGCGGGTTGCCGAGCCAGTCGATGATGTTGCCCGACTTGACGAGACCGAACGCGTTGTTGATGAACCCATCGGTCGGTGTGTACTGGAGCGTCCAGATGAAGCCCACCACGACCAGGGCGAGCACGACCGGCAGAAAGAACACGCTCTGATAGATGCGAGAGCCCCGGATGTCGCGGTCCAGCAGCACCGCGAACAGGATGCCGAGGGGGGTGGCGACGAAGGTCAGCCACAGCAGCCAGATCACGTTGTGCTGGAAGGCCGGCCAGAACAATGTGTAGCCCGTGAACATGAACTGGTAGTTCTTCAGGCCGACGAAGTTCTTGACGGTCAGGTTGCCGATGCCGTCCCAGTTGGTGAACGAAAGGCCGATCGACGCCAGCGTCGGGCCCCACACGAGGATCAAGTCGAGCGCCAGCGGTAACCCCACCATGAGCGCCAGCAACAACTTGTCGTGGCGGGTCAGCAGTGAATACCGCCGGCGGCGCTGGGCGACGAGGGCCCCCGCCTCGGGCGTCTTGACCGCCCGGGCAGCCGTGCGCGTGGTCATGTGGGGGTCCCCGCGAAATCTCGGCGGAGCCTCTGATTTCGCGGGGATGAAGCCACGTTCAGATGATATTGGTGGCTTTACTCTGGGGGAAGCGAGTCCCAGAACTTCTGCATGTCGCCCTGGAGGCCCGCGGTATCGCCGCTGGGGCTGGAGAGGAACCTGAGCAGGAAGCCCTGCATGCCGTTCGGTCCGGAGAAGTCCGGCCGCGAGTCGCGGTCGAAATACTGCGTGATCTTCTGAGCCTTGCTGACGATCTCGACCGCCTTCTTGGTCAGGGCCGGGTACTGGCTTGTGTCCGCGTCGCTTGCCGTCGGGATCGATCCGGGGGCGTTCTTCCAGTACAGGACCTGCGTCGAGCCCTTGGCCATGAACTCCATGAACGCCTTGGCCTGGCCGAGATCGTTGCTCAAGGCCGGCGACTTCTTGCTGACCATGTAGACGTCGATCGGCGCGTCGAGCGCCTTCTCGGCGTCGTACGAGCTGCCCACGTCAGGGAAGGCGAAGAAGTCCAGCTGGTCGACGTCGGCCGGGGTGCCGCTAGCCTTGAACTCGTCCGAGACGAACAGGCCGAGCAGGTACATGCCGGCCTGCTTGCGCAGGAGCTGGTCCGCGCCCTGCTCCCACGTGAGGCCCGCGAAGGCCGGCGAGTAGTACTTGGTGATCTCGCTCCACTTCTTGAACACGGCCGTGACCTTCGGGTCGGTCCACTTCTGGCCGTTCTGGCCGGTCAGCAGGTTGACGTGGAAGTCGTAGCCGTTCATGCGGAGGTTGAGGATGTCGAAGGTGCCCTGCGCCGGCCAGCCGTCCTTGTCGGCGAAGGCGATCGGAGTCAGGCCGTCCTTCTTCATCTTGTCGCAGAGGGCCTTGAAGTCGTCCCAGTTCGTCGGCACCGTGTAGCCCTTGGCCGCCCACACGTCCTTGCGGTAGAAGACCGCCCACGGGTAGTAGTCGGTGGGCACTGCGTACGCGTGGCCGTCGTTGCCCTTGATCGACGCCTCGAAGCCCGCGGTGAAGTTCGACTTCACAGCGCTCCACACGTCGTCGATCGGCGTGGCCAGGCCCTTGTCGGCGAAGAACCGCATGCGGTGGCCAGAGAACCAGGTGAACACGTCCTCGGGCGTGCCCTGCAGGTAAGAGGTGATCTGGTTCTGGAAGGTACCGTGGTCGACCGTGTTGACGGTGACCTTGGTGCCGCCGTTGGCGCCGCTGAACGCATCCGCTATGGCCTGGATGCCGGCTTTCGAGCCGGGGTCCGAGCCATAGCTGCCCAAGGACAGCTTGCCGCCCGTGGCGGTGATCCCCGTGTTTCCGCTCGTGGTGGTTCCGCCGCAGGCGGCGATGAACGCCGCGAGGCTTCCGAAGCCCGCGATCTTCAGCATGTCGCGCCGGGAGAGGTCGAGGTCGAGAGGCAGCTCGACGCCTGTGTTCAGGAGCGCGAGCCGGTTCGCAACCCGTTTGGCTTCCCGTGAATCACCCATAGAACTCCTCCTCTAGATCGGCGCCGCTCTCGGCAGATCGGCGGGGAATGGCGTTGGCATTAGCGAAGGTTACAGATTCGGTCACATTTGTCAACTCGAAAGTTTCGCTTCTGCTCACTATTGATCAAAGTTGATCGATGACGTAGGATCGGGCGGTGCTGGCGGCCGAGCGTAGGCGGCTTATCGCGGAGAGCATCCGGTCCCGTGGGGTCGTTTCGGTGGCCGAGATGGCCATGGCCCTCGGCACCACCGAGATCACGCTGCGCCGCGACCTGCGCTCCATGGCGCGCGAAGGACTGCTGGTCCGCACGCACGGAGGCGCCGTCCTCCCGGCCGCCCTCGGACACGAGCCGAGCTATTCGGAGAAGGCGCGTCAGGCCGCCCCCGAGAAGGTCGCGATCGCCGAGCTTGCGCTGAGCCTGATCCGCCCCGGCGACTCGATCCTGCTCGGGCCGGGGACCACCACCCTCGCCCTGGCCCGGCTCCTCGTCGCCTCGCCCGAGCTCACCGTGGTCACCAACTCTCTGCTCGTGGCGCAGGCGTTGATGGAGGCGCCGCACGTCGAGGTCATCATCACCGGGGGCACGCTTCGCCGCTCGATCCACGCGCTCGTGGGCCCGGCGGCGGAGGACTCTGTGCGTTCGCTCCGGGCCTCGCAGGCCTTCATCTCCGGGAACGGCTTCAGCGCGGAGCGCGGCCTCAGCACCCCAAGCCCGGTCGTGGCCGCCACCGACCGAGCTCTGGCCGGCGCCGCGCAGCAGGTCGTGGTGCTGGCCGACCACACCAAGATCGGTCAGGAGACCATGTGCCAGACCGTGCCGGCCGCCCGAATCCATACGTTGATCACCGACTCACAGGCCGATCCGGTCGAGCTGGACGCCATCCGATCCGCCGGCGTCGAGGTCCTGGTCGCCGGTGCGGGCGAGCATGAGAAGACCCAGTCAGTCGCCTCCTGACGGCGAGCCCGCGCGCCCGCGCAGTGCCTCTAAGGCGAAGACGCCCAGGCCCGACTTGATCCGGAACGACTTCGAGCTGCCGGACGGGCGCTACGAGATCGCTTACGAGCGCAAGAAGGGCGGCGATGCCTGAGCTCCGGTTCGACTCACTGCGCCGCGAATGGGTCGCCTACGCGACCGAGCGCAACGACCGGACATTCCTGCCCAAGGATTTCTGCCCGCTGTGTCCGAGCGGGCCCGGCGGCCGATCCGAGGTGCCGCTCGACACGTTCGAGGTGGTCGTGTTCGAGAACCGCTTTCCGGCGTTCGGCCCCGACCGGGTCCGTGGCCGGCCGGTCCGACCGGCGACCACCGGCTGCGAGGTCGTGGTGTACACGCCCGAGCACGAGCTCACGCTCGCCAAGCTGCCGCCTGAGCGCGTCCGGCTGCTGATCGACGTCTGGGCGGATCGCTACACAGAGCTCGGGGCCCGGCCCGAGGTCGCATATGTCTACATCTTCGAGAACAAGGGCGAGGAGGTCGGCGTCACGCTGCACCATCCACACGGCCAGATCTACGCGCTTCCGTTTGTGCCCCCCTTCGCCAAGGCCGAGCTCGACTCGGCGCGCGAACGGCTGGAGTCCGGTGGCCGGTGCCTGCACTGCGAGGAGATCGACCGCGAAGCCGCCGGCCCCCGAAGCGTGTTCGCGAGCCAGTTGATGCTCGCCTTCGTTCCCCATGCAGCCCGCTGGCCGTACGAGGTTCACGTCTATCCGCGACGCCACGTGGGCTCGATCGCGGAGCTCGACGACGCGGAGCGGGCGGAGCTGGCGGATGCGCTGCTGCGCACGGCGCGCGCGTACGACACGCACTTCGGCTTCTCGACGCCATACGTAATGGCCGTCCACCAGGCCCCGACGGACGGCGAGTCCTGGCCGCAGGCCCACCTGCACTTCGAGTTCTATCCGCCGCACCGGCGCCCAGACCGGCTGAAGTACCTTGCCGGCGTCGAGCTGGGCGCGGGCACGTTCGTCAACGACACCCGGCCAGAGGAGACCGCCGCCCACCTCCGAAAGGCCGCCGAGCTGGCCGTTTCCAACGTGCCCGGCTCAGCCTAGGATTAGCGCCCATGGCATCAGTGACGTACGACCGCGTGACGAAGAGGTTCGCCGGCGGCACCCTGGCCGTGAAGGAGCTTTCGCTCGAGATCAAGGACACCGAGTTCATGGTCCTGGTCGGGCCGTCCGGTTGCGGCAAGTCGACGGCGCTGCGGATGCTCGCGGGCCTCGAGGAGATCTCCGAGGGCGAGATCAAGATCGGTGACACGGTCGTCAACGAGATGCCGCCGCGAGACCGCGACATCGCGATGGTGTTCCAGTCGTACGCGCTCTACCCGCACATGAGCGTGCACGACAACATGGCGTTCGGCCTGCGCATGCGCGGCATGGCCAAGGACGACATCGAGAAGCGCGTCACCCACGCGGCCGACATCCTCGAGCTGGGTCCGCTGCTCAAG
>Ga0209474_10004285_pt1 | contig 12342 bp, 10 predicted proteins | sample GraSoiAngelo_145_FD_185902 | JGI IMG/M metagenome (GOLD analysis project Ga0209474, IMG submission 185902) | Grasslands soil microbial communities from the Angelo Coastal Reserve, California, USA - 14_1009_05_20cm (SPAdes) (version 2) | ecosystem: Environmental > Terrestrial > Soil > Grasslands...
CCCATTGGCCCGGAAGATGGAAGAATGAGCTGGCGGGGTAGTCGGCTCTTCGTCATCGTGTTGGCTCACGACGGAGGAGGTTGTGATGGGGATATTTCGACGCAGGCTGCTGCATCTGGCCGCGATCGTGCCGCTGGTGGGGGCCGCCTTCACCGGCTTCTCGACCAACGGCTCGGCGGCTCCGGCCGCGCCGAGCGCGGGCACGTGCGTGCTCAACTCGGCCAAGGGCCAGGTACAGCACGTGATCAACGTCCAGTTCGACAACACTCACTTCACCCGCGACAACCCGAACGTACCGTCCGACCTCGAGCAGATGCCGAACCTTCTCAACTTCATCGAGAGCAACGGCGTCCTTCTCTCCAATCACCACACGCCGCTGATCTCTCACACGGCGACGGACATCCTCACCTCGTTCACCGGCGTGTACGGCGACAAGATGGGCGTACCGGTATCGAACAGCTTCAGGTACTTCAACCCCGACGGCTCGACGAACCTCGGCGTGTCGTTCGCGTACTGGACGGACCCTCTCTTCGACCCGAACACGTCCACGCCGACCGACACCAGGTTCAACATGCTGACCGCGGACGGCCACAACGCGCCCGCGCCGTGGGTGCCGTACACCCGCGCCGGCTGCAACGTCGGCCAGGTCGCGACGGCGAACACCGTCCTCGAGAACATCGCGACCGACATTCCCACCGTCTTCGGCGCCGGGTCGCCACAGGCGGCGGAGGTGACCGCCAACCCCGGCCAGGCCTTCGCGGACTTCGTCGGCATCGGCGTCCACTGCGCCGCCGCGAGCGCGATGTGCTCTGCCGCCAACGGTGGGGAGGCGGACCGGCTGCCCGACGAGCCTGGCGGCTACTCCGGCTTCAACGGCCTATTCGGGCATAAGTACGTCGCGCCGCAGATCAGCCCGAACGGTCCGATGACGGACCTTGACGGCAACGTCATCCAGGATCCCAACGGGCACGTCGGATTCCCCGGCTTCGACGGCATGGCGGCAAGCGTTTCGCTCTCGTACGTCGCGGCAATGCAGGAACATGGGATCCCGATCACCTACGCGTACATCTCGGACGCACACGACGCTCATCCGAACGGGCCGGCGTTCGGTCCGGGCTCGGCCGGCTACGTCGCGGCCCTCAAGGCCTACGACACCGCGTTCGGCAAGTTCTTCCAGCGGCTGGCCGGCGACGGCATCAACAAGAGCAACACGCTGTTCGTGTTCACCGCGGACGAGGGTGACCACTTCGCGGGAGGACCGGCCAGCCCTGCGGGGTGCGACGGCGTGACCACGCCGTGCACCTACAGCAAGATCGGCGAGATCAACACCAACTACACAGGACTCCTCGCGACCGAGCAGGGCATCACGACCCCGTTCAACGTGCACGGCGACGACGCGCCGACGGTTTACATCGACGGCAACCCGGCGCCCGCCGACCCACTCGCGCGCACCTTCGAGCGCGCGTCCAGCGAGCTGACGGCGGTGAGCCCGATCACCGGCAACACCGACACGATCACCAAGTTCCTGGCCGATCCGGTGGAGATGAAGGCGCTGCACATGGTCACGGCCGACCCCGCGCGGACGCCGACGTTCACCCTGTTCGCCGATCCTAACTACTTCTTGTTCCACGGCGCGCCCAATTGCAACTCGCCGTGCGTGAGCGAGAATCCGAAGTTCGCCTGGAACCACGGCGACGTGCAGCCCGAGATCGTGACCACTTGGCTCGGCATGGTCGGCCCTGGCGTGGCGCAGCTCGGGGTCGACAGCTCGACGTGGTCCGACCACACCGACATCAGGCCGACGCTGATGCTGCTGCTCGGCCTGAAGGACGACTACAGCCACGACGGCAGGGCGCTGACCGAGGATCTGAGCGGCTTCGCAAGGCCCGCGGCCACGACGATGTCGGGGGGCTTCATCAAGGTCGCGCGGATGTACAAGCAGATCGAGGCGACGGTCGGCGACTTCGGCCTCACGACGCTGTCGGCGTCCACGCGCGGCATCGAAAGCGGCAGCTCGACCGACGACAGCGGCTATTCGAACATGGAGAGCCAGCTGAGCTCGCTCACCAGCCAGCGAGACGCGCTCGCCGCGCAGATGATCAGCGCCCTCGAGGGCGCCGAGTTCAACGGCACTCCGATCAGCGAGGCGCAGGCGCAGATGCTTGTCGCCCAGGGGCAGGCGCTTCTCGACGCGGCCCACGCACTCTAGTCACTGAAGGCCCGCGGGGCGAGCTGTTCGCCCCGCGGCGCCCTCTCTCCTCCAGGCCTAACCGTTGAGTGCTCGCCAGCGCTCGCGGTTCATTCGATACAGGACGTGGCGGCTGAGCCTGTGTCCGGGTGGAAACCCCGGGTGGTCGAAGTCGTCCTTCGGATCGCGCGTCATGCCCAGACGCTCCATCACGTGCGTGGAGCGGACGTTGGCCGGAATCGTGAACGACACGACCTCCGTCAGGCCGACCCGCTCGAAACCATCCGCCAGCGCCGCGCGGGCGGCCTCGGTGGCGAGGCCCCGGCCCCAGAAGCGGCGAGCGAGCCGCCAGCCGATCTCCGGTGGAGGCATGAACGGGTGGACGTCCAGGCCGGTGTATCCGATCAGCTCGGCTTCGTCCGGAACTTCGAGCGCCCAGAGCCCGAAACCCCGATCGCGCCAGTGCGCCTCGATGCGGTCGACGAAAGCATCCGACTCTTCGCGTGTCATCAATCCATGGAGGTGCTCCATGACCTCGGGATCCGCGTTCAGCGCGGCGAACGGCTCATGGTCGCCAGGCCGCCACCGCCGCAGCAGGAGCCGCTCGGTGCGCAGGTGATGCTCAGCGTCCAAGGCAAGGTGCCTAGAAGTCGGGGTCGGTGACCAGGCCCTCGAGGCGGCTCGCGTGGCGCAGCGTGTGCAGCGCTTCGCGCTCGAGCTTGCGCACCACCTCCCGGTTGGTGCCGAGCCTGCGAGCTATCTCGTCGAGCGTGCGCTGGTGACCGTCGAGGAGTCCAAAGCGAAGCTGGACTACCCGCCGCCCGCGGGCGTCGAGCGACTCCAGCGCGGCCTCGACCTGACGCTTCATGTCCGACTCGGCCGCCGCGGCCGCCGGCGACTCGGCGCCGGCGTCGGCGATCAGGTGCCCGAGCTCGGTCTCGCCCTCCTCCCCGATCGGGGTCTCCAGGGACACGACCTCGCGCGAGATCTTGCGCAGCTCCGCAACCTCGGCAATCTTGAGCCCGAGCTCCTCGGCCAGCTCGTCCTCGGTCGGCTGCCGGCCGAGCCCGTCGCGGAGGCGGTCGGTGGTGCGGATCAGCTTGTTCAGCTGGTCGCCCATGTGCAGCGGCAGGCGGATGGAGCGCGCCTTGTCGCCGACCGCCCGCAGCACTGCCTGCCGGATCCACCACGTGGCGTAGGTCGAGAACTTGAAGCCCTTGCTGTGGTCGAACTTCTCGACGGCACGGATGAGGCCCAGGTTGCCCTCCTGGATCATGTCCAGCAGCGAGAGGCCGCGGTTCTGGTACTTCTTCGCGATCGACACGACCAGCCGCAGGTTGGCCTCGGTCATGCGCCGCTTGGCCTCCAGCGAACCCGACTCGATCTGCTTTGCGAGCTCGATCTCCTCGGCCTTGGTCAACAGCTTGCTTCGGCTGATCTCGCGCAGATAGGCTCCCAGGAGGTCGTCGGTGTCGACCGGATCGCTCGGAGCGGGCGCGGGCATATCGGGATCGGCGGGGACGGCGTCCTCGCGGTCGGGATCTTCAAGCCATGCGGAAGACATCGTCTGGAGCTCCATCGCTTGAATTTCTACCCGATCCGCGAGGTCCGCAAACCCTGGAGAGGCAGTCTATGCCGCCTCCTGCAGCACCTCCGCCGGCCGTGCCGATCGCCGGCCGCGGACCGCCACGAAGGCGGCGGCGAAGCCTACCAGCGAGATCAATCCCGCCACCTGGAAGCCCGCGCTGAACCCACCGGTCAGGGCGTGGCCGAGGACGGCCTGGGTCAGCGGCCGGGTCAGCTGGCCGGCCGTCACGGAAGTGGCCACCGTGCCCATGACCGCGATCCCGATCGAGCCGCCTAGCTGACGCCCGACGTTGAGCAGCGCCGAGGCCAGCCCCGACTCGCGCGGGGTGACGCCCGAGATGGTGACGATGCTCGTGGACACGAAGATCTGGCCAAGGCCGAGGGCAAGCACCACCAGTGGACCAAAAACCGCCTCCGGGTAGGCGGCATGGGGCGTGATCGCCGAGAGCCAGAAGAACCCGATCGCCGACATCAGGGCGCCGACCAGCATCGGCACGCGCGGCCCTGTGCGGCCGATCAGGCGTGAGGTCGCACCGGCTCCCACCACCACGCCGGCGGCTGTCGGCAGGAACGCGAAACCTGCCTGGAGCGGGCTGTACCCCAGGACGTTCTGGAGGAACAGGGTCAGCAGGAACAGGGTGCCGGACAAGGTGGCGCCGTTGGCCAGCGAAAGCGCATAGGCTCCCGAGCGGTTGCGGTTGCGGAATATGGCCAGCGGCATCAGCGGCTGCCGGGTGAACATCTCGATGACCACGAAGGCGGCGAGCATGACGCCGGCCAGCACGATGGTCGCCTCAGTCACGCTGTCGCCCCAGCCGTGCGTGGCCGCGCGTGAAAGCCCGTAGACGAAGAGGGTCGCCGCCGCGGTTACGGAAACCGCTCCCGGCAGGTCCAGCCGCCCGCTCCGCCCCTTCCTCGACGCAAGCACGCGCGGCGCGGCGAACACGAGGAAAAGGCCGATGGGCACGTTGACGAAAAGGATCCAGCGCCAGGAGAAGTAGTTGGTGATGACTCCGCCCAGGAGCAATCCAAGCGCGCCACCCGATGCCGACACCGCCGAGTAGACGCCCAGGGCACGGTTGCGCTGGGGTCCTTCTGAGAAGGTGTCGGCCAGCAGCGAGAGCGCGGTCGGCGCGACGATCGCGCCTCCGATCCCCTGCACAGCGCGGGCGACGATCAGGAACGTGGACGTGGTCGCCAGCCCGCCCGCCAGCGAGCCGGCGGTAAACAGCAGCAGGCCGATCACGAACATGCGCACGCGGCCGAACAGGTCGCCCGTGCGCCCGCCCAACAGCAACAATCCGCCGAAAGCGATCAGGTATGCGTTCACCACCCACTCCAGGTCCGGGGCGCTGAAGTGGAGCTGATGCTGGATCGACGGCAGCGCGACGTTGACGATGGCGACGTCGAGCACGACCATCAGCTGCGCCATCGCGATGACGGCGAGGGCCAGGCCGAGGGGACGCCGCGGGGATGCGGCCGGTGCATCGGGGTTGAATGACTTGGTGTCGATGGCCATGGGGAATGTCTCCTTCGTATTCGTCTGTTCGCCCTCCGTCGTGAGGCGAAGGAACTCGTTGATGCCGATGAGTCGGAACTGCAGGCGTTCGTAGCGCGGGAACGACGGCGCCGCGCTCGCGAAATCGACGACCTCCGGCCGGCCCAGGGTGTGATCGGCTCCCTGGTACGTGACCGTGCAGGAGCCGCCGGCCAGCACGTTCTGGTACCAGGCGGCGTTGTTGCTGAAGGTCAGGGGGATTACGAATCCGCCGGCCGCCGGCCGCATCCCCAGCGGTGTCGAGTAAACGCGTCCCGAGCGCCTGCCGCGGTGGTGGAGGATGCCGACGACCGGATTCCACCGTCTTCCGGCGATCAGCAGGACGATCGGATTGACCAGGCGCGCTGCCGCTCGGACGGCCCTCCGCGCCCGCGGGCCGAGTCGGATGGTTCGTGGTTCGCTCATGTACCCAGGACGGGGTAGGGCCGCGAGGTGTGACGTTCAGGCATTGATGTCACACGCCGGCGGCCTGTCTCGTCTATCTATGTATGGGCGAGATGATCGAGGGCGACTCTTCCTTCGCCGGCGCGTGGTCCGAGCACCACGGCTTCCTGCTCGACGTCGCCTACCGGCTGCTGGGCAGCTACAGCGACGCCGAGGACGTGGTGCAGGACGGGTTCAGCAGGCTTCTCCGCAGCGATCTCGACCCGATCGAGGACGTGCGGGCGTGGCTGGTGGTGGTCGTGAGCCGGCTGTGCCTGGACCAGCTGAGATCGGCGCGGGTGCGCCACGAGGCGTACGTCGGGCCATGGTTCCCCGAGCCGCTGCTGGGCGCCGAGTCATCGACGGCGCCCGACCCGGCCGACGTGGTCACCCTCGACGAGAGCGTTCGGCTGGCGATGCTCATCGTCCTCGAGCGCATGTCCCCCGCCGAGCGCGTCGTCTTCGTCCTTCACGACGTGTTCGACATCCCGTTCGAGAAGGTGGCGACGATGGTCGACCGGACGGTCGCCGCCTGTCGCCAGCTGGCGAGCCGTGCGCGGAAGAGGATCGAGGAGGAGGGCGGTGCGGGCCGCTTCGCCATCGACGCGAACGAGCAGCAGAGGGTGATCGACGCCTTCATCGCCGCCTGCGCCACCGGGCAGGTCAGAGAGCTGCTTCCGCTGCTGGATCCGAGCGTCATCGGCTGGGCGGACACCGGCGGAGCAATGGCGACGGTGGCTCAGCCCAACGTCGGCGCACAGATGGTCGCCGAGCGCGTGATGAGCTTTTTCGGAGCGCCTTCAGGCACCACGATGGTTTCGCGCTACGTCAACGGCGAGCCGGCCATCGTGGCGTCCCGCGCCGGCGAGGTCGTGGCGGTCCTCGCCATCACCCTGAAGGGCGGCGCGATCACCAGGATCTACGGGATCGCCGACCCGCGCAAGCTGGCCCACGTCAAGCGCGCTCTCGCAAGCTAGGCCTGCTCGTCATCCGGGAGGCGGTACGACCGACTCCACCGCGGCCGCGCGACCGCGCACCGATACGCTCGCGACGATCAGCGCCACCGCCACGACGGTCATGAGGATCGCGATGTCATGCAGGCCCGCGGTGCTTGCGTGCTGCTTGAAGACCGCGGCGAGGAGAGTCGAAGAGAGGATGGCGCCGATGTAGCGGAAGGTCTGGAACTGGCCGCCCGCCCAGGACGTGCGGGCCGGCGGCGCCGCCTCATACAGGGCTGCCTGCAGGCCCATGTTGTTGAATCCGTTGGGAATGCCGAGCACGAGGGCCACGGCGATCAGGGCGGGCACTGGCGTCGTCGGACCGAAGGTCAGCAGCAAAGCCGAGCCCATCAGCATGAACACCGATCCGATCACCAACGAGGACCGCGTCCCCCTGCGGCTGACCAGCCTGGCGGCGAACGGCGTCACGAGCACCCCGAGGCCGGTCACGGGGAGTATGAGCAGGCCGGCGGCCCGGGCGTCGAAGCCGCGAATCTCCTCCAGCCAGATCGGCAGGCCGAAGAAGAACGTGTAGAAGACGAAGGTCGTGGCCGCGAACTGCATGAACACGCCGATCAGCACTGGGTTCGCGGCGAGCAGGCGGAGATCGAAGAAGGGCGAGGCGCAGCGCAGCTCGCGGACGGCCAGCAGCGCCGCCAGCAGCGGCACGGCCGCGAGCAGGATCAGCCCCTGCATGGACCCCAGAGCAAGCAGGCCGGCCAGCAGGCTGGTCAACGTGCCGGCGAACAGCAGCACCCCGGGCACGTCGAGATCGGCCAGGCCCGCGCTCGCGGCCTCGGATGGAGGTGGGGCCGGCAGCCATCTCAAGCCGAGAACGATGCCGAGGGCGGTGATGGGAACGTTGACCAGGAAGATCCATTGCCAGCCGCCGACCGACAGGACAAAGCCTCCGATGGTCGGCCCGAGGGCGGCGCTGACCGAGGCGGCCACCGACATCATGGCCAGCGCCTGCGCCGGGATCCGGCCGCCGCCGGCGGCCGCGCGAATCAAGCCCAGTCCGGACGGGTACGCCGTCGAGGTGGCGAAGGCCTGCACGACCCGAGCCGCGACGAGCCAACCAAAAGTCGGTGAGAACGGCGCGGCGATCGAGACCAGGAGAGCCACGGTGAGGCCGGTCAGGAACACTCGGCGGGCGCCGAGGAGGTCGGCCAGCCGTCCCATCAGCGGCTGGCCGACCGCACCGGCGAGGTAGAAGGCCGAGATGAGCCAGGTCGACGTGCCGAGGTCGATCCCGAAGTCGAGGTGCAGCGTGACAAGCGCGACCGCGATCATCGACGAGTTCAGAGGGTTGAGCAGGGTGCCGAGGACGATCGCGAAGACCACGCGCCTCGGCACCCCACCCATCTTTCAAATCATGGCGGGAGATCGGGAACGCCTTGAGATAATGGTCGCCGTAGACCGGTTGGCGGTTGGGGGCTCCGTCGCGGGCTTGCCGCAGCAAGGCCGTTACAGCGCTTCCGCTCGGCTGCTCGCGCAGCTTGGCGCGGTGGCCCTGGCCTACTGGGCCGCCGCCTACCTGAGCCTCGACCTGGCGCTCGTGCACGGCCAGGTCACGCCGGTCTGGCCTCCGACCGGCATCGCCCTGGTCGCCCTGCTCGTATTCGGCAGGCGGGTGTGGCCCGCCATATTCGTGGGCGCCCTGGCCGTGAACCTGCCGCTAGGACCGTCCCCGCTGGGCGCCGCGATCATCGCCGTCGGCAACACCCTGGCGCCCCTTTTTGCCAATGAGCTGCTGAAGCTGGCCGGGTTTCGCCTGGAGCTCGACCGCATGCGCGACGCGGCCGCGATCATCGGCCTGGGGGCGCTCGTCGGCATGTCGGTCAGCGCCACGTTCGGAACCACGGTGCTCGTGGTGTCCGGCGCCGTCCCTTCCAGCAACTTCTGGCCGACCTGGGCGGTGTGGTGGACCGGCGATGCGATGGGCATCCTCCTCGTGGCGCCTTTCCTGCTCAGCCTGATGCCGAGCGTGGCCGCGCCCCGGCTGAACTGGCGCAGCGGCGCCGAGCTGGTGCTGCTTTTGGTGGGCATCGGCGTGGTGACGTTCGTGCTCTTCCAGAACCGCCTTCGCCTGGAGTACCTGGTGTTCCCGCTGATCATGCTCGCGGCCTGGCGCTTCCGGCTCCGAGGCGCCGCACCGGCGGCGCTGCTCGCCTCGGGGATTGCGATCTGGACCGCGGTGCAAAGCGCCGGACCGTTCGTGACCGAGACGCTGCTTCAGAAGATGGTCACGCTGCAGGTTTTCAACGTGTGCGTGGCGCTCACCTCTTTCGTTCTTGCCTCGTTCGTGACCGCGTACAAGCGCCAGGAGCAAGTCACGGTCATGTATGCGGCGGCCCACGCGGCCAGTGAAGCGAAGAGCGCGTTTCTGAACGTCGCGGCGCACGAGCTGCGGACGCCGATCACCGTTCTCAACGGCTACCTGTCGATGCTTGCCGACGGATCGCTTGGACAGGCCCCTGAGCAGTGGGAGAAACCGCTCGGCGTCTTGATGACCAAGACGATCGAGCTGGAGAAGATCGTCGAGGACCTGCTCGACGCATCGCGCATCGACGCCGACCACATGGTGCTCGAAACTGAGGTGGTCGACCTACGTACGATCGTCGACGACGCGGTCGAGCGCGCCCGACCTCGGGCGAACATGATCGAAGCCACGCTCTCCGAGGCGCTGGGCTCAGACCTGGTGCTCGTGGACGCGGATGAGAGGCGTATCGGACGCGTGCTCGACAACCTGATCAACAACGGGATGTCGTACAGCCATCGGCCGGCCCACGTCTCGGTCGAGCTCTCAACAGAGGGCCGGCGGGCAGTGGTTAAGGTGAAGGACACGGGAATCGGCATCCCGTCCGAACTGGTCGAGTCCGTTTTCGAGCGCTTCTATCGCCGCGCCGGCCGCGGGCCCGATGAGGTTCCGGGCGTTGGGCTGGGCCTGTACATCAGCCGCCAGGTGGCGCAGCGCCATGGAGGCAATCTCGTGGTTGCGAGCAGCTCCTCGGGCGTGGGTTCGGTTCTCGTCCTTACGCTGCCCCTGGTGTCCGAGACCTAGCGCAGCACGAAGCCCGTGCCCAACGGGTCGTGAGGGTCGAGGACGAAGCGATGCTCCGCCGTCCGGTAGGCCATCCCCTCGACCTCCGTGATCAGGCCGGCCTGGGTGCTTTCGACCACGCGCGCGGTGAAGGTCGTGCCGATGATCGAGTCGTGACGGAGCGCCTGGCCCTCGTGCAGCGTGCCTTCGTCCGCGAGCAGGGCGCAGCGCGCGGAGGTGCCTGAGCCGCACGGCGAGCGGTCGACCTCGCCGTCGGCGAAGATCGTCACGTTGCGCTGGTGAAGTCCGGCGAGCTCCTCGTAGAGGATGGTGCCGTAGATGCCCGACAGCCTCTCGTTGGAAGGGTGCCGAGCGACGTCGGAGCCCTCCAGGGCAAGCTTGACCTCGCGCCCGGCCGCGATGAGCTGAGCAAGATGCTCGGGGACGACCCGCAAGCCGAACCGGGAGGCGGGCACCGAGGCGTAGATGGCTCCGCCATAGGCGACGTCGACCGAGACGCCGGCCGCGCTGACCCCGCGCGCGATGACGAACGCGGGCACGTTGCGAAAGATGACCGACTCGACGGCGCCTGCCTTGCGCCCGACTCGCGCGACCACCCGCCCCGAGGGCACGTCGATGGTGACGTCGACCTCGCCGTCGGGGGATGCCTTCACACGCCCCGACTCAACCGCCCAGGCGCCGAGCGCGATGGTGCCGTGCCCGCACGCGGTCGAATAGCCGTCCTTGTGCCAGAACAGCACGCCGAGATCCGCGCCGCCATCGTCCGGCGGCACCAGGAAGCAGCCGTACATGTCCGCGTGCCCGCGCGGCTCATGGCAGAGGAGCTTGCGGACAGCGTCGACCGACTGGTCGGCGGCCGCCCGCTCGCGGCGATCGCGGACGCTGGCGCCAGGAATCTCCGGCGCGCCCGCGGTGACGATCCGGAACGGCTCGCCGGCGGTGTGGTAGTCGGTGCAGGCGTACTCCAACGGTCGGGCCGCCCGAAACTTCTTGCTCGCTACGCCGTGAAGCGCTTCACGAAGGCCAGCGCGGTGTCGGCGACCTCCTGCCAGCCGCTGTCGATGGTGAGGGCGTGGCCGCGCCCCTTGATCTCGACGATCTCGGTCACGCCGGGGTTCCGCCTCTGCCGCTTGAACGAGGCGTTCGCGATCGCCCAGGGAACCGTGTGGTCTTTCTCGCCGGAAATGATGAGCAGCGGTCCACGGTCGGGATTGATCGTGTTGACCTTCGCCTCGGTCCACGGATTGATGTTGGCGGCCGCAGCCTGAAAGATCGGGGCTCCGGACGCGGGCACCGCGTAGGTGTCATACAGCTGCTTCGCCTCTTCCTCGCTGACCGCGTTCGCGAAGGCGTAGCGGAACTGCTCGTACGTGAGCGGGACCGCCCGGTTGCGGTTCGCCGGGTTGCCGAGCACCGGCTGGGCCGCGCGGAGGGCCGAGCCCGGCAGCGGCAGCACGCCTCGGAACGGCGCCGGGTCGATCGCCACGGACACCGCGGCCACGCCGCGCCCGGCAACGATCTGCGTCAGCAGGCCGCCGAACGAATGGCCGAGCACCGCCGGCTTCTGGTTCAGCTTGCCGATGATGGCGGCGAGGTAGTCCGCGACCTGGCCCACGGTCTTGTGGGCGAAGACATCCGGATGCGCCTTCGCCTCGGCCACGGTCTCGGGGTCGTCGGGCCAGCCTGGCGTGAGAGCGCTGTAGCCGGCCTCCTCGAACTTGGCCGCCCACCGGTCCCAGCTGCTGGGCAACAGCCACAGGCCGTGGATGAACACGACCGGGGTTCGCCCAGAGGTGTTGGCGCGCTCGATCTGGTCCGACTCATGCGGGGTCATGCCGGGCGTTTTCATGACGGCTGAGCTCATGCCCTTCTCCTCGTGCGGCCGAGATCGGCTCGGCCAGATCCCCGCTTCGACGCGAGCATGATACGCGGGCCGCGTTATCGCACCGATCCGACGGTCGAGCGGATGTACATTCGCTCCTGGTGGACGCGATCGACCGCGTGCTGATGAACGCGCGGCTCCATTACCTCGGGAGCGCGGCTCGGATCGTCGAGCCCGTCCAGCACCTCGCCGTCCTCACGTGCATGGACGCCCGAGTGGACGTGTCCGCGCTGCTCGGCCTGCGGCCGGGCGACGCACATGTCATCCGCAACGCGGGCGGACGCGCCTCCACCGACGCCTTGAAGGCGCTCGCCGTGTCTCAGGCGGTCATGCACACCCGCGAGGTCATGGTCGTGCACCACACCGAATGCGCGCTGGGCCGCTTCACCCAGGCCCAGCTGGATGAGCAGATCAGCACCGCGAGCGGCCAACCCTTCACGGGGGAGATGGACTGCTTCACGGACCCGGTCCAGGCGGTCGTCGAAGACGTCGAGCGGATCCGCGCCTGCCCATACCTGCCTGCTCGCAACCACGTTCGAGGCTTCATGTACGACCTGGCCGCAAGCACGCTGACCGAGATTCGGGCCGGCTCCTAAGCCGGGACCAGCTCCTTGTTCTCGGCTTCCACCAGCTCCGGCTTCG
>Ga0209474_10004286_pt1 | contig 12341 bp, 9 predicted proteins | sample GraSoiAngelo_145_FD_185902 | JGI IMG/M metagenome (GOLD analysis project Ga0209474, IMG submission 185902) | Grasslands soil microbial communities from the Angelo Coastal Reserve, California, USA - 14_1009_05_20cm (SPAdes) (version 2) | ecosystem: Environmental > Terrestrial > Soil > Grasslands ...
GTGAGCTGGGGCTGCAACCCATTCCCGTGCCACATGTGCTCGCTCGACCTCTCCTCGAGCGGCTCTGGACGTATCGGATCACCGGGTTCCCGCCGCCCGAGCTCGATCACCTGCAGTTCCTCTGCACGGTCGACGGCTCGAAGGCAGAGAAGGAGCTCGGGTATCGCCCGTCGTTGACGCTGCGCGAGACGATCCGGAGCGTCCTGGGCGAAACGCCGCCTCGCCCGAATCTATCCGTCGTCGCCTAGCTCCAGGAAGCCGAGGCGTACGCGGCTCATTATCCTGATCGCATGTCCGACCAGCTCCTCGTCTTCGTTGCGAAGGACGCCGGCGCGCGGCTGGCCGTTTGCGTCACGTCTGCGCTAGCGCGAGAAGCTGCCGGGCGGCATGCACTCGCACCCGGGAGCGCCTCGGCACTGGCGCAGGCGCTCGCCGGGACGCTCCTGCTCGCAGCCTCCGAACGCCGCCCGCCTCAGGCGCGCGTCGACGTGCAGCTCGAATGCGTGGGCCCACTCAAAGGTCTGCTGACCGACGCCGACGGGTCAGGAGCAGTCCGCGGGCTGGTCCGAGCCGCGCATCTCGACCGTTCTGGCCGGCAGATCATTCGCTTCGCCGCTTCGATCCGCGGCCCGTGTTCGCCAGCAGGCACGATGAGCGCGCCGGCATCCTCTCGATCGTGCGCGCGGAGCCCGGAACCGACGAGCTGCACCGGGCCGCATTCCCCTTCGCGGGTGCGGATCTCGGCGCTGCGCTCACCCTCTTCCTGCGCAACGATCGTGCTCGCGGTGGCGAGATGGCGCTCGAACTGCTCTTCCGCGGTGACGAGCCGATCGCGGCCGTCGCGGGCGCGCTGCTCTGGCCGGAGCGCGAAGACGATGCCGACGAGCTGCGCCGGCTGGGAAAGCCGCTGCGGCAGCACCTGCTGTTCGAGTCGCTCTCTCGCGTCGAATCCGGCTCCGGGGCCGGCGATGCACGGGTACTGGGCGAGGATCTGGGGCGCGCCCTGGGGCTCGGCGCGGTCGAGCTGGAGCTGGAGATCCGTCCGCGATTCGCATGCCGCTGCTCGCGCGAACGCGTCGTGCGCGCGTTGGCTACCCTCGCGACGGAGGAGTTGCGCGATATGGCCAGGCGCGACAACGGCGCCGAGGCGAGCTGCGACTTCTGCGGCGCCCGCTACGGCATCTCGGCGAGCGAGCTGCTGAGTCTCGCGGGCGACGGGCCACTGCGCGTCTGACGTTACTCCTCCGGTCCTACCCAGGACTTCAGTTTCTGCACCGCGTGGTGGAAGTTCACCTTCGCGTTCACTTCCGTGATGCCGAGCGTGGCGGCGATTTCCGCGAATGGCATGTCACCGTCGATCCGCAGCAGCAGCACTTCGCGCTGGCGGCGCGGAAGGCGAGCGATGCCCTCGCGCAAGAGCCGCTGTTTCTCCGCGCGCTCGAGCCTCTCGTGGGCGCTGGGTTCGCTGGGGGGCGCCTCGCGCTCGTGCGCCTCCTCGCTACGGTCGAACCGCGCCGTGTCGCGCAGGTAGTTCTTCGACAGGTTCACCACGATGCGGAAGAGCCACGACTTGAAGGACCCTCCGCGCCATCCGCCGGCACGCTCCGCGGCGTTGATGAACGCGCGCTGCGCCAGGTCTTCCGCGTCGTCGATGTCGTGCGAGAAACGGCGCGCGATGGTCACCACGGCGCGTTGGTATCGGCGGACCAGCGCTTCGAACGCGCGCACATCTCCCGCGCGGAATGCGGCCAGCAGCTCGGCGTCCGACGGAGAACGCTGTTCGGGCATGGAAGGCGCGGGAGCTGTAGCACGCCGCAGCGGCGCCTTTCATCCGGCGAACGCTTGTGGCATCCGTCTGTGCCGGCGCTTCGGTGCGGAACTGAAAGGAGAGCGACGCGTGCTGGATCTACGCTGGGTGGTGGCGAATCTCGACGAAGCGAAGCGCCGCCTGTCGACGCGCGGCCCCGCGTCCGCCGCGGCGCTGGAGCCCATCGAGCAGCTCGCCAGCGAGCGGAAGGCGCTCATCCAGGCGACCGAGACGCGCCGTGCGGAGCAGAAGAGGGCGAGCGAACAGATGCGCACGCGCGGAGCTCAAGACGCTGTCGGACGAAGTGAAGGAGAAGGAGCGGCGGCTGAAGGAAGTCGAGGAGCAGATCGAGGCAGCGCTCCTCGCCGTTCCGAATCTGCCGCACGAGTCGGTACCGATCGGCAGCGGCCCTGAACAGAACGTCGTCGTGCGCTCATGGGGCGAAAAACCGCGGTTCGGCTTCGAGCCGCGGCAGCACGACGAGATCGGCGAGAAGCTCGGGATGCTTGACTTCGCGCGAGCTGGCAAGGTGTCGGGCGCGCGGTTCGTCTTCTACCGCGGCAATCTCGCGCGTCTGGAGAGAGCGCTGGTCGATTTCTTCATCGACTTGCATCGCGAGCGTGGATACGTCGAGTTGATCCCTCCCTATCTGGTGAACGCCGACTCGATGCGCGGCACCGGCCAGCTCCCCAAGTTCGAGGAGGATCTGTTCAAGACGACGAACGGCCTCTATCTCATTCCTACCGCCGAAGTTCCGGTGACGAACTACCACCGCGACGAGATTCTCGCGGACCTGCCCATCAAGTACTGCGCCTTCTCGCCGTGCTTCCGGAGCGAAGCAGGCAGCTACGGCAAGGACACCAAGGGAATCATCCGCCAGCACCAGTTCCATAAAGTCGAGCTGGTCCGCTTCGAGAAGCCCGAGAACGCGCTCGCCGCGCTCGAGCAGCTCGTCGATGACGCCCAGGAGCCGCTGCGGCGACTCGGGCTCCACCACCGCGTCGCGGCGCTGTGCACGGGCGACCTCGGATTCTCCGCGGAGAAGACGTACGACCTCGAAGTATGGCTGCCGGGCCAGGGCGCGTACCGCGAGATCAGCTCCTGCTCGACCTTCTCGGACTACCAGGCGCGTCGCGCGCAGATCCGCTTCCGTCCCGGACCGCAGGAGAAGCCGCGTTTCGCGTATACGCTGAACGGGAGCGGGCTGGCGGTCGGGCGGACGGTCGTCGCCATCCTCGAAAACGGTCAGCAGGCAGACGGCTCTGTCGTCCTGCCGGCGGCGATCCGTCCATATCTCTCCGGAATTGAGCGCCTGGAACCCGCCGCGTAGATCGTCATCGGCCTTGCCGCGGAAGGCGCGCGGCCAGAATCTCGTCAGTCGTGGCAGCGCTGCCAGACTACGAGCCGCAGCTCGCGACGCTCGTCGATGCTCCGCCGGAAGGTGACGCCTGGCTTCACGAGGTGAAGTTCGACGGGTACCGGATCGGCTGCCGCATCGGGCGCGGCGAGGTCACGCTCATCAGCAGAAAAGGAAACGACTGGACTCGCGACTTCCCCGAAGTGCGCGTTGCGATGGCCAAGCTCGGCGTGCGCAGTGCGCTGATCGACGGCGAGGTCGCGATCGTGCTGCCGGACGGTCGCACCAGCTTCCAGGCACTGCAGAACTCGTTCGCGGGCGGTGACCGGCGGGGCTTGACGTATTTCGTCTTCGATCTGCTGTACCTCGACGGACGCGACCTGCGCGGGGTGCCGCTCGAAAAGCGAAAAGGGGCGCTGCGAGCGTTGGTCACCGACGGCGAGGTCGTGCGGTACGCCGAGCACTGGACCGGCGGCGGCGCGCGGGTCTTTCGCGAGGCGTGCCGGCTGCGATTCGAGGGGCTGGTTTCCAAGCGGCGCGATGCCCCGTATCGGGCGCGACGCAACGCCGACTGGGTGAAGTCGAAGTGCATCCAGCGGCAGGAGTTCGTCATTGGCGGATTCACCGACTCCGAACGGGGAAAGGACCGCATCGGCGCGCTGCTCGTCGGGTATCGCGGCGACAAAGGCGAGCTTGTTTTCGCGGGGAAAGTGGGCACCGGCTACACCGATGCGGTCGCGCGGGACCTGCGACGCAAGCTCGAGCCGCTCGAGCAACGCGAGTGCCCGTTCGCGCGCCGTCCGGCGGGATGGCTGGGCCGCGGCGCGCACTGGGTGCGACCGGCGCTCGTTGCGGAGGTCACGTATACGGAGTGGACGCGGGACGGGAAGATCCGCCATGCCTCGTTCCAGGGACTCCGCGCCGACAAACGGCCGCGAGCGGTCGTGCGCGAAAAGCCGCGCGCGGAAGTCGCCGGCGTGCCGCTCAGCCATCCGGAGCGCGTCGTCTTCCCCGGCGTAGGACTGATGAAGCTCGATCTCGCGCGCTACTACGAGTCGATCGCCCCGGACGTCGTACCTCACGTCGCGGGGCGTCCGCTTACCCTCGTGCGCTGTCCGGGCGCGATCGGCGACGACTGCACTTTCATGAAGCATTCGAAGGTCTGGGCGCCTCCCGCGCTGCGCCGCATCCGCATCCAGGAGAAGACGAAGCTCGGCGAGTACTTGGTCGCCGATACGCTCGCCGCCGTCGTTTCGCTCGTCCAGATGGACGTGATCGAGATCCACACCTGGAATACGCGCGCCGAGCACGTCGAGGAGCCCGACCGCATCGTCCTCGATCTCGATCCGGGACCGGATGTGTCGTGGCAGCAGGTGATCGAGGCCGGGCGGCTCGTGCGCGATGCGTTGCGCGCGCTTGGCCTGGAGAGCTGGCCGAAGACGACGGGCGGACGCGGGCTCCACGTCGTCTGTCCGATCGTGCCGGAGCGGGACTGGACGGATTGCCTCGCTTTTGCACGCGGGCTGGCGCTCGCGGTCGAGCGGCAGAACCCGCGTCTGTACACGACGCGATTCGCGAAGGCAGGACGCGAAAAGAAGATCCTGCTCGATTATCTGCGCAACAACCGCACGAACACGTCGATCGCGGCGTTTTCGGCGCGAGCGCGCCCCGGAGCACCGGTATCGGTTCCGGTGAGCTGGGACGAATTGACGCCGCGCCTGGATCCGCTGCGGTTCACCGTAGTCACTGTTCCGCGGCGCCTGGCGCGGCTGCGGGAGGATCCGTGGGAGGGCTACTTCCGCGCGCGGCAGCGGCTCAGCAGCTCGTCATTGCGCGCCGCCGCGGCGGTCTGAAAAAACGACAGTCGATTTTTTTGCATTCCGTCTGCGTACGTATAGGGTCGTATCCGGTGTCAGCGCACCCCTCGCGCGCTCGCCGTCCGCCCCCCTCAGGTCCACCTTCGTCTCAAAAACAGGATTTGCACGGCGATCGAGTCGCGCGCCCCCCGCGCGACCCGGCGTGACGATGCACAGGCGCCTCCGCCGGCACGTCGACGAAATCCTCGGTGAGCAGCCGGAGACGTCCCCGCATCTGCGCAAGCTGTTGCGCAAGATCGACGAGGAATACCGCCGCGCAGATGGAGATCGCGCATCGCTGCAGCACGCGCTCGGGCTGTTGTCCGAGCTGCTCAAGAAGCCGCCGGAGATCGAACGTCGCCAAAGCGTGTCGCCGAAGCTGCGCGCGGTGGCGCGGCTCTTCGATCAAGCTCCGTTCGCGGCGGTGCTTTGCGATCCCGATCGCAAGGTGACGGCGTGGAACGAGACCGCCGAACGCCTCCTGGGCATCCCGGCTGCGGAGGCCCTGGGCCGCGAGCTGTCGATGTTGATCTTTCCGGACACCGATGCGGATCGGGCGCAGGCGCGCTCGGAGGTACGCGAGCTGCTCGACAGCGGCGAGTCACGGCAGCTCGTGCGCGCAACGCCGACGCGATCCGGCGCGGAGCGGAGTTGCGAATGGACGATCGTACCGCTGCGCGATGCCAGCGGCGTGCAGGTGGGGCACGCGGCGGTGGTGCAGGAAGTGGACCCGCTGCGCGACCGGTACGCCGCGGCGTGGGAGGGTTCGGGCGACGGGATGTGGGATTGGGACGTGGCCACCGGTCGATTCTGGGTTTCCGATTCGTGGCGCGCGATCGTCGGTGCGCCCGCGGGCGCGGAATCGACGTCGGAGTGGTTCGAGCGGGTGCATCCGGGGGACCGCGACGCAGTCGACCGCGCCGTTCGCGACCACATCGAGGGGCACTCGCCGCGTTTCGAGAGCGAGCACCGCCTGCGGCACGCGGACGGCAGCTGGCGCTGGGTGCTCGTGCGGGGTCAGGCGACGCGCGACGCGACGGGGAAGGCCGTGCGCTTCTCCGGCTCGATGATGGACGTCACGGAACCGAAGGCGCCCACGTCGCTCGTGCTGCACGACCCGCTCACGCGCCTTCCGAACCGATCGCACTTCCTCGATCTCGTCAAGCGGTCGCTCGGGCACGCGCGGCGCAGCGAGGGGTACCGGCTGGCGGTGCTGCTAGTCGACGTCGACGGGTTCAAGTCGCTGAACGAACGTCTCGGACACGCGGGCGGCGACGAGATCCTCGTCGAGCTCGCGGACCGCCTGCAGACCTGCCTGCGCGACGGCGACGCGCTGGCGCGACCGGCGTCGGACGAGTTCGCGGTGCTTCTCGACGACGTGAATGACGCGGCAGAGACGCAGGCGGTCGCCCGGAGGATACACGAGACCGTCGGGCGGTCGTTCCACGCCGCGGCGCAGGAAGTGATCGCGACGGTCAGCGTCGGCATTGCGCTGAGCAACGCCGCGCACGCGACCGCCGAAGACTTGCTGCTGGAGGCGGACGTGGCACTCCGCCGCGCGAAAGCGCAAGGCGGTGCTCGCACGTTGCTCTTCGACGCAGCGATGCGCGAGCGCGTTCCGCAGATCGTGGGGCTGGACGCGCCACGCGCCGTCACTCGGCCGAACATGGCGGGCAGCAACGGATCGGAGCCCGACGCGTGGACGGCCCCACGCCGCGTATCGCGCTCCTCGAAGCGCTGATCGATGGACTTGTCTTTCTAGAGCTCTTGGTTCTGCTGGGCACCACCTGGTTCCAGCGTCCCGGCCATCTGATGCTCTCACGCGATCGCCCGAGACATGCCGGCGCCATGCGCCGAACTAGCCGTACAGCTCGACGTACCTGTCGAGGGGCTGGCCTGTCGATGTCGCGCTCGGCGCGCTTCGATGAGCCCTGTCTAACGTCAAGCGATCGCGTTTCCTTCGTCAATCGTGTCGACGTCGCACGCCATCGCACGCCGGACGCCGGCCACTCGGCTCGCTGACTACGGTCGTCAATGTTGCGGGATTGCGATCACGGTGGACCGCTCGAACTTCGAATCGACCGTCGCTGCGCCCTCCGCAGCGCGGAAGGAGTCCATCGTGACACATCATCGATCCTCGCATCCGTGTCGACTAGTACATCGCTGGCGCTGCGTCGCTCTCTGCGTGGTGATTTGCATGTTCGCTGCCGCGAACACTGCTGCGCAGACCTCCTCCACACCGGCGTTCAGCGGGCGGGCGTACGTCGTGCAGGCCACCGTCCCTCCTCTCTCGCCGATCACGATCTCCGATACCAAAGCGATTCCCTCGACGGGCGGTGCTCAAGACGCGTCGCTCCTGGAGGTACAGCCGATCCCCCTTGGAAATGTCGGCGCCGTGAACGGGGCTGACGTCGCTTCCGCGAGCGCGGTCGCTCAGGGGAACGGCAGCCGGTCAGCGGCATCGGTAGCGGACCTCAGCCTTACGGTCGCGGGCAACAACGTTTCGGCTGACTTCCTGATGTCCGAGGCAGCAGCCGAATGTCAGGGGAGCAACGCGTCGGCCAGCGGTAACTCGCAGCTGGCCAAGCTCGTCATCAATGGCCAGACCATCGCGATTTCTGGAGCGACCAACCAGACCGTTCAACTTCCCCTTGGCGCTGGTTACGTCGTGATCAACGAGCAGTCGGGCTCGGGCAGCGGCCAGTCGAGAGGCATGGACGTGAGCGCGCTGCACGTCGTCGCCAACAATCCGACGACGCCCAGCGGACCGCCGCTTGCGGACGTCGTCGTCTCGCATGCGCATGCCGACATCACTTGCCCGGCCTCCCCAGCCGCGCCTCCGCCGTGCAGCACGGTGACGACGGACTTCGTGACTGGCGGCGGCTGGATCGTGTCGCCTTCGGATCCGAATGCGAAGGCGAACTTCGCGGTAGCGGGCGGCAAGGACGGTACCTGGGGTCACCTCATGTACATCGATCACGGTAAGAGCATGCGCGTGAAGAGCATTGCCGTGAACGGCTACGGTCGTTACCTGCCGCTCGGGCCGAACGGACGCTTCACGAAGGGCGATGCAGACGTGGACGGCACTACGCACGACTATGAGGCGGACGTCGCCGATAACGGAGAACCTGGCATCAACGTCGACCACTTCCAGTTGAAGTTGGACAACGGCACCGTTGTCGTCGCCCCCGATTCGCCGTTGGCGGGAGGCAACATCCAGCTCCACAAACCGCAGTGCCAGTAAGGAGCTAGCGCGAGGTGTCTGCGCTCGCGAGGCGAGAGTCTCGCGAGCGCACTCGTCTGCGCGGCATGCCCGTACACGTAGCCCGACGACTACGTCCCCGCGACTGCTACCACTTGCCGATGCCGACGAGCGCGCGAGGACAACCTTGCGGCCAGCCAGAAGAGCACGGCGGCGACGGAGTGGTCCAGCCAGAAGAGCACGGCGGCGACGGACTGGTGCGGCGTCGGATGAGCGACCCTACGTTTCCGGACGGAACGCTTCTCCTTGTACAGCTTCTCGTCCGCGCGACGCAGCAGGTCCGCGGCCGCTTCCTCGCCGACAATTTCGCTGGTGGGGGACAACTCGGCGACGCCGATTGACGCCCGCACCGAGAGACCCGTCTCGTCGCTGACCTTGAGCAGGCGGAGCCGGAGGCGTTCCGCGAAGAGTTCGGCGGCCTGCGCACTTGTCTGCGGCAGCAGCATGGCGAACTCATCGCCGGCCCACCGGGCGGCGAAGTCGTTCTCGCGTCGCACCTCCCGAAGTGCGTCAGCGAGCGCGAGAATGGCACGGTCCCCCGCCGCGTGGCCGCGTCCGTCGTTGATCTTCTTTAAACCGTCGAGATCGATCATCGCGAGCGCGAGGGGGTGCTTGTACCTATGGACGCGCGCAATCTCTTCCTCCAGGCGCGCTTCGAAGCTGCGGCGGTTTGGCAACCCGGTGAGCCCGTCCATCCCGGCGAGGGCGCGGAAATGTTCCTTCTCGGCCGCCACCTTCAACCTGCGTTCGACCCGCGCCAATAATTCCTGCACGTCGAATGGCTTCGCCAGGTAGTCGTCCGCGCCGCGGTCAAGACCCTGCGATTTCGTGTCCGCGTCACCCTGCGCGGAGAGGAAGATCACCGGCACGTCGGCGGTCGTCAGGTCTCGCCGGAGAGCGGTCAGGACAGCGAAGCCATCCTCACCGGGTAGGAACAGATCGAGGAGGACCAGGTCGGGCAACAACTCCTTCGCGCGTTTCACGGCGGTCTCGCCATCGCCGAAAGTCTCGACGTCGTATCGATCGCGAAGAAGTTCCTCCAACAGGTCGCGCGCGTCCTCGTCATCGTCCACGACAAAGATCAGCGGAGGCCGTCGCCGCTTCGTGCTGACGAGCGGCGCCTTTGCCGGGTCGTCCTCGACAGACGTTCCCAGCGCTTTGTGCACCGCGCTTGTCGCGATCTTGAGGCGCACCTCCACTCGTTGAGCGACCTCGTCGGGCTCCTTGCCGGCATCGTCCGCGCCTGCCTCAATCGCGGCGACGGGGTCCTCCGTCAGAACGACGACGAGCGGACGGGCAGCAGGCGAAGAGTCCCGCATCGCGAACGCGCGAAGCAGGTCACTCTGGGCGCAGACGATCGCAGCCGGGGTCCCTGCGGCCTCCCGTAGTCCGCGGCGCCCGAGCGCATCGCGCAACGCGTCCGCGGTTTCGCCTGTCCCCAGCACCAGGACGCTCACGACCGCTCCCTAGGCGCTTTTCCGCGCGTGGAAAAACCGAAAGCGCCCACTGGTGCTTCTGATAGGAAGCGCCAGACGCGAAAAGCTCTTGGCAGGGATCGCTCGCGCGCGAATACGGCCAGAAGCTCTCGCGATCGATGCCACCTAATCTGCGCGAGCCGGCCGACGATCAAGGGTCCATGCGTTACGAGCGCTTGGTCTCGCCCCTTCCGTCATCGCCGTCGGACACCCTGGAACGTCTGCGCTCCGCTTACCGATTGGCTACGCTGCGCCTCGACGGTGCGTGGACGGCTCATCTAAAGTCCCGTAATCACTCCTGCGGAGGAGTGGCCGAGCGGCTGAAGGCGGCGGTCTTGAAAACCGCTGGCCCGCAAGGGCTCGCAGGTTCGAATCCTGCCTCCTCCGCCATTCGCTGCGCGCCGCGCGCAACGCGAATCACTGAAACGGCCGAGACCGCCTGCGACCAGACCGCTAAAGATGGCGAGGTTGTGCGCGTCCTCGAATAGAGCTCTGCCGACCACCGGCACCGCTCCAGCGTACGCAGGACGACCGGGCGACCTGGCGCTTCTCCTCTTGTCCGGTGGGCGCGGCAGCACGGGGCACGACGGGCGCGGCGCCCGTTGACGCAGCGCAGCCCAGAAGCTATATAGAATTCGATATGGGCGCGGAGGCCGAATAGAATCACGAGATGAGCGCCTTCGATCCGATAGATTATCAGATCCTGGCGCTGCTTCAGGCTGATGCACGCACCACGCAGATGGCTATCGCCGACGCGGTGGGCCTCTCGCAACCCGCGGTGGCCGATCGTGTGCGCAAGCTCGAGGAACGCGGCGCCATCCAAGGCTACGTCGCGCGCCTGGAACCGCGCCTTCTCGGCAATGACATCCGTGCGTTCGTGGGCGTGCGCATCGCGCACCCGCGCCACCACGACGGCTTCATCCGAAAGATCGTCGAGATCGGCGAAGTGCTCGAGTGCCATCGGGTCGCCGGGCTCGACTCGTACCTCCTCAAAGTCGTCACGCGCGATACAGCCAGCCTTGATGAGCTCGTCTCGGAAACGTTGCGCCGCATCCCTGGCGTGACGCGCACGCACACCACGGTCGTTCTCGCCACGCTGAAGGAACAGACGCAGATCCCGCTCCCCGCGCCCAGCGGTGGGCCGCGCCGCAAGCGCAAGGAGGCCGCATGAGGTCGCCGACGTTCTCGAAGCGCGCCGGCAGGGTGAAAGCATCCGCGATCCGCGAAATCCTCAAAGTCACCGAGCGGCCGGACGTCCTTTCGTTCGCGGGCGGTCTGCCGGCGCCTGAGACGTTTCCGATCGAGGAACTGGCCAGGGCGCACGCGGACGTGTTCGCGCGCGAAGGGGCCGCGGCGCTGCAATACAGCACGACCGAGGGTTTCGGACCGTTGCGCGCCTGGATCGCGGAGCGGATGCGCGCGCGGGGGCTGGCCGCGTCGCCCGACGAGGTGCTGATCACCAGCGGGTCACAGCAGGGCATCGACCTGGTCGCGCGCGTGCTGCTCGACCCGGGTGACGCGGTCGTGGTGGAGAACCCCTCCTACATCGCCGCGCTGCAGGTGTTCGAGGCGCACGACGCGACGTTCGTCACCGTCGGAAGCGACGAGAACGGGATGCGCATCGACCAGCTCGAGCGCGCCATCAAGCGGTCGCGTCCGCGCCTCATCTATGTCGTTCCGACGTTTCAGAACCCGAAGGGCACCACGCTCGCGCTCGAGCGGCGCGAACAACTGGCGCGCCTCGCCGCGGAGCACGGTGTTGCCGTGCTAGAGGATGACCCCTACGGCGAGCTGCGCTTCTCGGGAGCGGAGGTTCCCGCGGTGGCGGCGCTCGATCGGCGAGCGCCGATCATCTATCTGAGCACGTTCTCGAAGACGCTCTCGCCCGGGCTGCGCATCGGATGGGTGATCGCGAGCCCGGAGACGATTCGCGCGATGACCGTGGCGAAGCAGTCGTGCGACCTGCACACCGCCACGCTCGCGCAGCGCGCGGTCGCGCGTCTCCTCGAGACGTTCGACTACGACGCGCACGTCGCGCGCATCTGTTCCCTGTACCGCGAACGGCGCGACGCGATGCTCGAAGTGTTGGAGCGCGAGTTCCCCGCGGGGACGACGTGGACGCGTCCGGACGGAGGCCTGTTCGTCTGGGTCGGAGTGCGGGAAGGGGTCGACACGGGGCGGCTTCTCACCGAAGCGCTGCGTGAAGGCGTGGCATTCGTCCCCGGAGCGCCTTTCTTCGCCCGCGCGCCCGAGCGCAATTACCTGCGGCTGAACTTCTCGAACCGGCCACGCGACCTCATCGCCGACGGCATGAAGCGACTCGCTGCCGCGGTGGCGCGCGCTCCCCTGGCGACACCCATCCCGCCTGCGGCAGTGGCGCGGATCGGCGCATCGGGTTAGCTTGAGCGAAGCTCACGTTCCGCATCTTGGCTTGAGGAGCTCTCGTGACGGACCTGCCGCTCGAGCTGCTGCGCACCTTCGTCGTGACGGTCGATACCGGCTCGATGGCGAAGGCGGCCCGCACGGTCGCGCGCACCCCGTCGGCCGTCAGCCTGCAGATGTCGCGGCTCGGAGGGCTCGTCGG
>Ga0209474_10004287_pt1 | contig 12339 bp, 15 predicted proteins | sample GraSoiAngelo_145_FD_185902 | JGI IMG/M metagenome (GOLD analysis project Ga0209474, IMG submission 185902) | Grasslands soil microbial communities from the Angelo Coastal Reserve, California, USA - 14_1009_05_20cm (SPAdes) (version 2) | ecosystem: Environmental > Terrestrial > Soil > Grasslands...
AGCGCGTCGGCGAGCGTCAGGCGGCCCTCGGCGTCGGTGTTACCGATCTCGATCGTCGTGCCATTCATCGCGCGCACCACGTCGCCGGGACGGATGGCCGAGCCCGAGGGCATGTTCTCCGTCGCGGCGATGAGGCCGTGGACCTCGACGGGCGCCTTGAGCGCCGGGAGCGCGCCCATGACGCCGAGCACCGCGGCTGCCCCGGCCATGTCGTACTTCATCCGCAGCATGCCCTCGGAGGACTTGAGGTCGAGGCCGCCGGAGTCGAAGGTGATGCCCTTGCCGATCAGCGCGACGCGCTTCCGCTTGCTGCGGCCGGCGGGGGTGTAGGTCAGGTGGATGAACTTCGGCGGCTCGACGCTCCCCGCGGCGACGCCGAGGAACGCGCCCATCCCCATCCGGCGCGGTCGTAGACGGTGACACCGAGCTTTCGCTCCTTCGCGAGGTCGGTGGCCGCCTTCGCGAGGTCGGTCGGGCTCAGGTCCTTCGCCGGCGTGTTGATGAGGTCGCGCGCCAGCCACGTCGCGCGCGCGAAGGCTTCGCCGCGGGCGGCGCCCTCGGCAACCTCGCGGCCGCGCCGCGCGTCGGCTTCGACGACACGCAGCTCCTCGACGACGCGGTCGGCCTTCTCCTTCTTGTAGCGCTCGAACGCGTAGGTGCCGAGGAGCGCGCCCTCGACGACCGCCTGCGCGCGCTGCCGGGCCGGCAGGCGGTCGCCCAGGACCTCGACGGCGACCGCGCGCGCCCCGAGGTCGCGCGCCCGGCGCAGCCCCGCCGCGGCCGCGCGCCGCAGCACCTCGGCCGTGGTGTCGGCGCGCGGGCCCAGCCCCGCGACGATGACCCGGCGGCCGAGGGCGTGGAGGTGCGTGACGTGTCCGGCCTTCGCCTTGAACTTCTCCGCCTCGAGCGCGGCCTTGATCTGGCCCCCGGCCGAGCGGTCGAGCCGCGCGAGCCCCTCCGGCAGCCGCTTCTCCTCGGCGTAGAGGCCGACGACGACCGCGTCGGCCGCGACCTCCTCCAGCCGTTTCGTGACGATCGCGACCTTCACGCGAGGTCTCCTTCCTTGAGCGCCTGGGCCCGCCGGACCATGTCGAGCAGCCCCTCGGTCGTGTCGAGCTCGCCGAGCCGGTCGACCTCGACCCAGCGGACATCGGCCGCGTCGCTACCCGGCGCGACGCGCGTCCCCTCCGGGAACGCGAGGTAGTCCACCAGCACGTAATGATAGCGAATGCGTCCAGCCTCGTCCCGGACGACGCGCTCCACCACGCCGGCGACGTCCCCCACCGTGATGCGGACCCCGCACTCCTCGGCGACCTCGCGCGCGACCGCCTCGCGCGTCGTCTCGCCGAGGTCGACGAGCCCGCCGGGCAGGCTCCACTTGCCGAGCGCCGGGGCCTGGCCGCGCTTGACGAGCAGCACGCGGCTCTCGTGGAGGACGATGGCGCCGACGCCGACGCGCGGGTGGTCCGGGTACTCGCGGCTCACGCGGGACCGCAGAGCCACGCGTCGGTGGCGTACTTCTCCCTGACGAGCCGCTCGACGGCTTCGGTCTCCTCGGCGGTGAGCCCCTCGGGCCGGAGGTCGAGCCCGTGCTCGCCCTCGAACGCCGCCGCGAGCGCCTGGGCCACGTCGTCGAACTTCGGTCGGTGGCCGAGCGCCGCCTCGAGCGTCGTCAGCGTCGCCAGCGGGTCCGGTGTCGTCGGAAACACCGCGCCGACGCACGGCAGGTCGATGCCGAGCAGGATGGAGCCGTGCTGGAGGAACGTGGCGCCGTAGCGGCGCTGGGCGCTGCCCACGACCTTCCGGCCGCCGAGCTCGATCTCGCAGCTGCCGGTGCGCGCGAAGCAGAACGCGGGCGTCGGCTCATCGCCGCGCGCGACGCCGACCATCTCGACCGGCGCGCCGAGCGCGCGGAGCCCGGCGACCAGCGCGCGCCCGATCCACTGGTAGCTGTGCAGCAGGTCGCGGGCGCCCCCGCCGATGTCCCCGGCCGCGGCGACGACGCTGTAGGTGAGCTCGCGCTCCGGCCCGTCGTGGTAGATCGCGCTGCCGCCCGTCGGCCGCCTCACGAGCCCGACGCCGAGCCGCCGGCAGGCCTCGACGTGGCGATCGAGAGGCTGGCCGTAGCCGAGCGACACCGTCGGCGGCACCCACGCGAAGAAGCGGATCGTCGGCGGCGAGGCGCCCGCCCGGCGGCCCTGCCAGAGCGCCTCGTCCACCGCCATGTTCGTCGCACCGTCCGAGGGCTCCGTCACGAGCAGCCGCCAGGTCCGGCCGCGGGGCCTGTCCGTCATGCCCACAGCATCGCACGGGACCCCGGCGCCCGCTCGGACGCAAGCTCCATCACGTGCGTGTAGTCGGCGGTGCCGCCAGACGGACGGAAGCCGAGCGCTTCGTAGAACCGGGCCGCGCCCGCGTTCTCCGTACGCAAGTGGAGCCGATCGAAGCGGCCCCGAGCCGTCTCGATCACCGCTGTGACCAGGTGCCGGCCCACTCCGCGCCGCCGGAACGCCGACAGGACATAGAGGTGTCGCACTCTGCCGACGCGTGGATCGGCGGCATACGGGTCGATGTTGAGCCCGCACACACCGACGAGGCGCCCGCCGACCCTCGCGGCGAACAGCGCTTCGCCCGGCCGGTCGAAGCGATTCGCGCCGCGGGTCCACTCGTCGAGGAGCCGACGGACAAACCGCACGCCGGCCTCCTCGCTCTCAGCGACCAGGGCGCCGAGGGCATCGCTCGGCAAGTCCTGGAGCCGCTCGATCATGGAACTCTGAGATTGCGCGGATACGTCTGCTTCGCACGGTCGGCCGTGACCAGGTCGACCTCCGCCGTCAGAAACGGCGCGTCGGCGCTCGTCTCGCCGAGGATCTCTCCTTCGGGGGACACGAGCCAGCTGCGACCGGCAAACGCCTCGGTGTCATAGGACCGGCGATTCGCAGAGGCGACGAAACACCCGGACATGATCGCGGCCAGGGACGCGGCCATGGGCCAGCGCCGGTGCCCGCCGGTCGCCCGCGGCGCCGCGATGAGCTGCGCGCCTCGCCGGCCGATCTCCCAGGCTGCCTCGGTGAACAGTAGCTCGGTGCACAGCTGAAAGCCTACGGTCACCAGGCCCACGGTCAGCGCGGAGAACTCTCGGTCGCCCTGATCGAACCACGTCGCCTCCCACCCGTCGGGCTCGTCCGGCAGATAGTATTTGGCGCGGGCGCCCTGATACGCTCCGTCCCGCGTCCAGCAGAACGCTTGATTGAGGCGCTTTCCCTGAGCTTGCACTGGGCGGGACGCGAGGACCATCTGCGTTTGCAACTCCGCCAGCCGCATCATCATCGTGTCGTGACTGGCCAGGGCGGCCCGCCATGCGGCAGGGTCGACCGTCCTCGTCGTGAAGGTCTTCCAGTCACAGAACGGCATTTCCGGCAGCACCACGATGTCCGTGGGGCTCGCCTGGAGATGGCGAACCAGGTCGGCCCAGGCGACGTTTCTGCGGGCGGCCTCGTCGGGAAGCTCGCACACCGTGATCTTCATTCGTCGGCCGGCGCCGTCAACGGCGACAGATGTAGATGCTGTTCTGCGGGCCGGGCGCCTCCACGACCTCGACCGACGTGAAGCCAGCCGCGGCCAGGTACTGCCGCGCCGTCTGCTCTCCCCAGGCCGTGCCGAGCCCCGCCCCGCCCTCGGCCAGCGAGACCGTCATGCAATGGAGGACGCTCACGCCGTACATCCACGCGGCGAACGGGTTGGCGAGATTCTCCTCGAGCTTGCTCGAGGCTCGCGGCTCGAGCGCGAGATAGACGCCGTCGGGAGCCAGCGCCGCCGCGGCGCTTCGCAGGACCGCCGCGGGGTCGCGCTGGTCGTGAATGGCATCGAACGATGTGATGAGGTCGAATTTCGTCTCCGCGGGCAGGCGGGTCACATCGGCGACCTCGAACGCCGCGTTCGAGAGAGCCATCGCGCGCGCTTCCGCGCGGGCTCGCTCGATGGCGTCGGCGGCGATGTCGTAGCCGACGAAGCGCGAGCGCGGGTATTCCCGCGCCATGAGGTTGATCGCGTGCCCGGTTCCACATCCGAGATCGGCCACGCGCATGCCCGCCGCGAGGCGTTCGGGAAGACCTTTGGCGGCCGGCAGGAAGGCCTTGACGAGCAGCCCCTCGTACAGGAGCCGCCACGAGGCGTCCATGTAGTCGGTGAAGTCCGGCCTGAACTCCGAGTACGGCACGCCCCCGCCGCTCTTGAAGCACTCGGCCACCCGGGGCAGCCGCTTGGCGAGCATCGCCACGCCCTGGCTGCCCGCCGCCAGATTTCGGCTCGACGCGCCCGTCAGACACACGGCGTGCTCGGCCGGCAACCGGAATGTTCGCGAGGCGGCGTCGTACTCCATGATGCCGCCCGTCGCCATGGCGCCGAGCCACTCCCGGACGTAGCGCTCGTTCAGGCCGGCACGCTCGGCGATCTGCTGGCTGGTGCCGCCGTCCTTCGCCGCCGCTTCGAAGAGACCCGTCCGCTGACCGATGTCGACCATCAGTGTGAGGATCCCACTCGTGTAGTGGCCGAACAGCTTGCGCGCAAACGCCTGGACGCGCTTCCGGTCGGGCGGCTGCTCCATGGCGACTATCCCTCCTCTGCCTGCCGCCGGGTCGGGCGGCCCGAGCGATTCACGCGCGATCCACGAGCACGAACACGCAGCCCGTGTCCGAGTGCATGTCCTCGTCCACGCTGTCCGCGCTGGCGACGCTCGCCCATCCGGGTCCGAGGCGCCGGCCCGCTTGGACCAGCTCGCCTTCGAGGACGAAGACGAACTCCGGGCGCTCGTGAGTATGCACGGGAAACCGCGTGCCCGGCTCGAATCGCACGACCTGCATTTCCCAGCCGTCCGTCGTCGCGATGTCCTTCACGAACACCCCCGCGGCGAACGTGGACGGCCTCCAGGGCAGATCGTCGGTGTCCACCCACCGGAAGGTGCCGCGCTCAAGCATGCTCATCGTCGTCACCTCGCCGACTCACGTCGGGGGACACCTCGCCGAGCCAGTCGCGGAGGGCGGCCGTCACGAGCTCGGGCTGCTCGAGCGTGGGCAAGTGGCCGCAACGATCCAGCACCACGAGGCGGGATCGCGTGATCCGCGCCGCCATCATCGTCCCGTGCGTCACCGGAGAGAGCGCGTCGTCTCGCCCCCACAGCAGGAGCGTCGGACAGCTCGTCCTTCGAAGATCATCCCGCCGGTCAGGCCGCCCGAGCAGCGAAGCACTCTGTCGCTCGAAGACGCCGACACCGAGACGCCGGACCATCCCCTGGAAGGCTGATCGCGCCACTTCCGCGTTGGGGCCGCGTGCATACACGACACGCTCGGCCAGCTCCTCCACGACCGCGTCGAATTCCCCCGCCCGTACTCGCTCGGTGAGCCGACGCCCACCCACGGGGTCGTCGTCAGGCCCTGGATTACAGCCCATGAGCCATAGCCCGGTGACCCGTGCGGGAGCCCTGGCCGCGACCTCGAGCGCCAGATTGGCGCCGTACGAAGTACCCGCGAGCAGGAACCGCGCCGGGGCGCGGCGCATCACGGCGGCTGCCGCCTCCGCCATGCTCGCCTCGGCAACGAGGAGCGGCAGCGGCTCGACGAGATCACGCACGGCCTCGATCTGAAAGCGATACAGCTCCTCGTCGCAGAGCATCGCCGGCAGCAGGACGAGGTGCCTGACGCTACGGCTCACGCTCTATTTGAGCGGGTCGGCGATGAAGCTCAGTCCCGCCAGGTCTCCCTCGGCCTCGGCCTTGTCCACCAGCTCCGGAACGATCCGGCCGACAAATAGTCCCATCTGGATCTTGAGGCGCACGTAGCGCTCCTGGCGGGGCTCGAGCGTGAACGTCAGCTTCTTCTCGGTCTCCGTCGCGGCTGTCACCTCGTAGTCGCCGGGGGCACGGTCGACGAAGTAGAAGCCGTGGGGCTTCGCCGTGCCGACCTTCTGGCCGTTGAGTTTGATGTCAGGCTGAACGGCGGCGCCAAGGGCGCTGGGTCGATAGAAATAGATTCGGCCTTCCGACGGCGTCAGGGATGGGAGGGTTGAGATGACTTCCGTATACTTCGGGCCCGTGGCGCAGCCCGCGAGCAGCAGCATCAGCGGCACGGCCGCGAAGAGCGCCCTCCGCATCGTCATGGTTCCCTCCTTCGGATAGACAGTCGGGTGCCCGGCCCCCCGGGCGCGGGCGAGAATGCGCGCTCGACCGGCAGATAGAAGCCAACGACGCGATCGCCGTCGAGAACCAGGTATGCCTCGTGGATCTGGGCGCCCTCAACCGTGAAGACCCGGTTGACGGGCTTGTATACCTCCCCTTCGACCACGCGCCCGATCCTCGTCCAGACACTCCCGCGACCGATCACCCGCCGATATCCCGCCGGGCCGACCAAGATGGACGTGTCTTCCAGGATCTCGATCGTGCCCCCGGCTTGTTCGGTCACGGGCGTCAGTTGCGTAGGCTGACGCACGATCTCCGGTGCGCACGCGGCGAGCGCGAGCGCACTCGCGAGCACCCTCAGTAGAGCCATCGTGCTCCCTTCAGAAACCCGACTATAACCCACGAGGTGTATAACGAGTAAGAAAGGAGAGGCATCCATGGCCACGGTAAAAAAGCTCAGGGCCACGACGTTCACGACACCGTCGGATCGGGAAATCGTCGCGACGCGCGTCATCGACGCGGCGCGCAGGCTCGTCTGGGAGGCCTGGACGAGCCCCAAGCACGTGCCGCACTGGCTGCTCGGCCCGGAAGGCTGGACCATGCCCGTCTGCGAGATCGATCTGCGCCCGGGCGGGGCGTGGCGCTACGGCTGGCGCGGGCCCGACGGCACACAGATGGAGATGCGCGGGGTTTACCGCGAGATCACGCCACCCAAGCGGCTCGTCTCGACCGAGTCGTGGGGCGGTGACTGGCCCGAAACGCGCAACACGCTGGTTCTCACCGAGGAGGACGGCAAGACGACGATGACGTGCACGGTGCTCTATGCGTCGAAGGAGACTCGCGACGCCGCGCTCGGCACAGGGATGAAGGAAGGCTGGTCCGCGAGCTACGATCGTCTCGACAAGTACCTGCGAAGGATGGCATGAGGTCTTATGCGGCGCCTCCTCAGGACCTGTTCAGCCAGTAGAGAGCCAGCAGAGAGCACACGAAGGAGATTACATCGAGAGGCTCTCTGAACCAGGTCCAGTATGTCCACCGGGCGACTCTCGCTGAGAGCTCCGCGGATGGAGCCGCATCAGGCGGAATCTTCTGAAAGGCGAGCATCCCCCGGATGAAGAAGAGACCGCTCCACACGCGCATGACGATGTAGGAGGCCAGCGCGATCAGCAGCAGCCGGCGCACCGCGATGTCGTTCCAGGTCATGAACAGCGACAAGAGAACGAACACGCTGATGGCCGCGTGAACGGGGATCCAGAACCGCTGAAGTGGTACCCCGGTACCGGGCTGGATGATCGAAAACGATGCTGGAGGCGACTTGCTCCAGATGGGCGTAAGGACGGTGTGTTCGTAAAGGCCGCCTCCAAACGCGCCGGCCATCGAGAGGCAGAGGAGAATCAACGACCACTCCGCCAGGCTCATCGCGGACGCTCGGCCACCTGAAGCTCGGGCCCACGCCTTGTTCTGCGAACTGCCGTCGGTGGCCTCCGATACACCGTGCGAAACGCCGCGTTGAATCGCCGAATGCTCGCGAACCCCGCCGCAAACGCGATCGCGGACATCGGCAGCACGGTCTCGTCGATCAGCCGTTTCGCGCGTTGCACGCGCCAGGTCGTGGCGACGGCGATCGGCGACGCACCTGCGTGCCGCATGAACAGCCGGCGCAGATGTCGCGTCGTCATCCCGAGCGTGTCGGCGAGGTCGGCGACGGTCTTGCCATCGTCGAGAAATCCGCGCTCGATGAGTCGCAGGGCCCGTGTGACCGTGGCCGCAGCACCGTTCCACGCCGGTGTCCCTGGTGCCGTCTCGGGTCGCCGCCGAGCGCGCAGGGTTCCGTCCCTGCTTACGGTGTCGACCCGCCAGTGAAGAACCGCCCATCGAACCGCGGGTCGCGCGCGATCCGGGCGCGATCGCACGTCTTTGAATCGAGGCCGGGGGCGGTCCTCACGACAGAGCGAGCCTAGCACGCGAACCGTGGCTCCTGGCGTCGTCGGGACGATGACGTCCGAAAACGGCGCGACCCGAACGGCCCCGGCCGCTAACGTCAAGCGATGAGCGCTCGATACTTCTACGGCTGGAACGTCGTGGGCGCGACCTTCGTCATGGCGCTGCTCAGCTTCGGCCTCGGGTTCTACGGGCTCAGCGTGTACGTCGCGACCCTCCAGCGGCTGCATCGATGGTCGGCGTCCGCCGTGTCAGCGCCGGTCACGATGTACTACGTTGCCGGCGCGGTGCTGACGGCGGCGATCGGCGACCTGTACGAGCGCTTCGGGCCGCGCGCCGTCGTGGCGGGAGGCAGCGTCGCGATGGCCGCCGGCGTGGCGGCGCTCGGCGTCGTCACGCAGCTGTGGCAGCTCTATCCCACGTTCCTCGTGATGTCGCTGGGCTGGGGGACAATGAGCGGCGCCGCGATCAACATCATCCTCGCCCCCTGGTTCCAGCGACGGCGGGGCCTCGTCGTCAGTATCGCGTTCAACGGGGCCACCCTGGGCGGCGTCATTGTCGCGCCGGCGCTCATCTTGCTCATCGACGCGGTCGGCTTCACGCCTGCCCTCGACGTCGCCGCCCTCGTCCTGCTCGTGGTGCTGGTCGCTGTCGCGGCCGGTGTGATGCGGCGGGGTCCTGAGGAGCTCGGCCTCGGCCCCGACGGCGACGCCCCTCCTTCCACACGCGCCTATCCCGAAGTTAGCGGCGCGCGAGGCTGGCGCGGCGAGGCGGTGCGCACGTGGCGCTTCTGGAGCGTGTCCGCGCCCTTCGCCCTCGGCCTCACGGCTCAGGTCGGCGTGCTCACGCATCTGGTGGCGCTTGTCACGCCGATGCTCGGCGCGGGCGAGGCCGCGCGTGCCGTGAGCGCGACGACCGCGGCGGCGCTGATCGGGCGTCTCGTGACGGGCTTCGTCGTGGATCGCCTGAACCGTCGTCTCGTCTCGAGCGCGACGCTCGTCACCCAGATCATCGGCCTCGCCCTGCTGGCCTGGGCGCGGTCGCCCGTAGTCGTCTACGCCGGCTGCGCACTCTTCGGCCTGGGCGTCGGGAACCTGACGACGCTGCCCGGTCTGATCCTCGCGGTCGAGTGGCCGCGAGAGCAATTCAGCGCGCTCGTGGGCCTCGTCGTAGGGATCAATCAGTTCACGTTCGCCTTCGGGCCCTCCCTCGTCGGCGTCGTGCGTGACTGGAGCGGCACCTATGGCGTGGCGCTCGGGGCTTGCACGGCTCTCCAAGCGATCGCCGCCGCCCTGGTCCTGCTCGGGCCGTCGAGGTTTCTTCGCCGCCCTACACCCCCACGGTTGTCCGAGTCGGGCGCATCACGACGATCTCGTTGAGCACGCCGACCACGCCCGGGATCCGGCCCACCACGTCCGCCGCAATGGTGCGCGCCGCGTCCTCGCGCACCCCGCCCGTCAGCCACACCTGGCCGTCCTTGCACGTCACGGTGATGTTGCGCGCCTGCACCTCCGGATGCGCGATGAGCGCGGCCCTGGCGAGTGCCGCGAGGCTCAGGTCCACGACCTCCTTGCGGCCGGCTTCGATCGACTGGAAGTGGTCACCCCGCAGGCTCTCCCGGATGAGCGCGGCGCCCTTCTCCACGGTGAGGCGGTCGGTGTTCAGCATGAGATCGTAGAGCAGCGGGTCGTCCACATCGACCCGATAGAGGAACTTCACACGCGCCGCCCGCTCGCGGTCGCTCTGCCGCACGTACTCGAGGCTCGCCTCCTGGGTCAACCCCTGCTGGTGCTCGAGGCGTTGCGCGCGCTTGCGCTCGGATGCCGTCGTGCGCACGCGCACCGCGTGCGGGATCTGGCGCAGCACGATCGTGGACGAGCGCCCGGCCAGGACGACGTTGTCGTGCGCGGCCATCTCGAGCATGATCGCCTCGATGTACGCCTTGTAGCGGTGCTGGGAGTCGCTGAAGCGCTCCCAGAGCGTGGGCTTCTCCTCGATGCTGTGGCGCAGGTCCATCACGTCCTCACCGAACTGCTGCGACGCCTTTGCGATGATCTCCCGGTCGGCGAACTCCCAGCCGAGCTCTTCGGCCAGCTTGCGGCCGATCTCGATGCCGAGGCTGCCCGCGGTCTCGGAAATGGCCACGATGCTCATCGCCTACCCCCTGTCACGTGTGAAGGCCCGGCAGACAACTGCCCTCGCGAGCCGCCGGGTGGCCCACGAGGGCATGGAAGGATTGTCCAGGCGCCCGATCCAGGGGCGCATCGCCTCCCTAGAGAATCGCCGGACGATGGGTCGAGGGTCTGTCGGGCAGTCTAGGCGCGTGCCGGAAGGGCTGTCAAGGCGACGGGTAGCGACTCCGCGCTACCCCTTCAGCTCCTTCTTCAGCTCGTCGAGGAAGCGCCAGTCGGTACCCTGGGCGATGATCTTCTGGGGGCTCAACTTGATCATCCCGGCCTCGTGGAGGCGGAGGGCGTAGAAGCGTACCGTGTCCTCGGGGTCGTATTCGCGCCAGTGCCCGTAGGGGATGTCTTTGACCGCCTGAAGCGCGTGGTCGAAGCGCTGGGTGAAGCCCTTGTCCACGAGGTAGCGCGCTACCCGCTCCGGCTCCAGTGCGCAGAGGCTGTTGGCTTTCAGGATGGCTCGCAAGGCCCGCTTGGTCGCCACCGGGTGCTGGCGGACGAACTCCCGGTTCCCGATCATCATGCAGCAGAAGTACTGGGACCACGGTCGATCGCGCGTACTGTTGACCACGACGTGGCCGATCTTCCTGGCTCGCAGCTGCTGGGGCTCCGGGGGGAACCCGAGGAACGCATCGACTTTCCCTTCCGCCAACAGCTGCATGGACTCCGCCGGTCGGTGGACGACCCAGTTGATGTCCCGTCGCGGGTTCAGGCCGACGTGCGCGGCCATGGTCGATAGGAACACATGCTGGGCGGATCCAATCTCCAGCACGGCAACAGTCTTTCCCTTGAGATCACGGATCGTACGAACGCGGTCTGTCCCAAAGAGCTCGAAGCAGCCGATATGGAGGCCTCCGAGGATCACGATCGGATCCCCGGCCTCCACGCGAATGATGCTCGGCGCCGCGAAATGGTTGTTGATGTCGGCCTCGCCCGATGCGAGCGCTTCGGTGATTCCGAGCGCGCCTGCCTTCTGGACGTACTGGACGTTGGTGAATCCCTCAGCCTGCAGGAGCTCGCCGGCGACGTACTGCGGGGCCTGACACACGCTGGGGATCTTGACCAGCCTGAGGGTCGCCGTCTCGGGTGGCGGCTCGGCAGCGACAGGTTCGGGTCGGAGTCCGTGGAGCCCCGCCATGCCCGCGAGGGCCAGCCCACCCACGAACTCGCGCCGGCTCAAGCTCTCTCGGTCGCTCATGAAGACCTCCTCCCGAAGCACGAAACGCGGTGGCACCGGGAATGGGCCTCGATGCTACCGCAACAGGTTATCCCGCGGCGTAGTTGACCTGCCCCCAGATCGACGCGCGCTCCCGCGGCACCCTGGGACCTCGCCGCATGTGACGCGTACCGCCAGTCTGTGCGAAGCCGTAGCGCGCCAGCACCTCGCGTGCTGCCCGGTTGGCGCCGGGCGAAATGACGCTGGGCGCGTCCGAGAAGCGCAACGACAGCGCGGCGAGCAGCAGCAATTCGGCGAAGGCGGCGTCGCGCGCCACCCACGGACCGATGCGATTCTCCTGCGCGATGGCGAAACCCGAGAGCTCACCGCCCTGGTCGTGGACGCCGAAGGCGCGGCCTGGAAACGCCGCCAGCCAGAGGCCGAGCAGCCGTTGCCGGTCGGCACCGAAAATCGGAGCATCGAGGCGTCTGATGCCTTCGACGTCGTCCGCGCCCAAGGTGATGGCGTTGTCGGGTCGTGCAGTCGGCCCCGCGGCGTCCGCCCGGGTGTAAAGGCACACGTCGTCCTCGTCCTCGAAGCCGAGCGAGGTGTAGAGCGGCGCGCCGGCCGGCGTGGCGTCCAGCAGCACCGACGCCGTGTCGCGATCACCGATCCGCGCGAGCACGTCTTGCATGAGCGCGCGGCCGATGCCACGCCCCTGAGCGTCCGGGCGGACAGCCATCATCCCCACGTAGGCGAAGCGACCGTAGTCGAGGGCCCCGACACAGCCGAGGATCGTGTCACCGTCCACCGCGACACGCCAGCCGCCCGCATCGAGCGTCAGGAACCGCCGCAGGGTCTCGGCGCGGCTCTCGCGACCGCCGTAC
>Ga0209474_10004289_pt1 | contig 12339 bp, 7 predicted proteins | sample GraSoiAngelo_145_FD_185902 | JGI IMG/M metagenome (GOLD analysis project Ga0209474, IMG submission 185902) | Grasslands soil microbial communities from the Angelo Coastal Reserve, California, USA - 14_1009_05_20cm (SPAdes) (version 2) | ecosystem: Environmental > Terrestrial > Soil > Grasslands ...
GCCAGACCAGCGTGATCAAGGTGGCGCCGGAGCGGACAAACGCCAGCACACCGAAGATCACCGCAGCCAAACCGCGCAAGGCCAGCAGCCACCAATTGCGCCTGAGGGTATCGGCAGCCGTCCCTGTAATATCAATAGCTCCATTCATGTTTGCCTCCTCCATTTTTGGATTTCGATTTTCTTTTCCGCGGCAGATTCATCGTCGACGACGAACGCGCCTTCTGTAATTGTTTTTGATGGGTTAGGTCGAGAATAATTTTGGCACGGTCCTAATTTCTACGAACGCGGATCTCCAATGCGCCACCGAGGCTTCCAGCCTTTATCGTGCGGAAGACAGGCCGGCCGTTCGACAGGCTTAGGCCCGATGGGAGACCCATCTTCCCAGTTCCTTCGCGTCAATGGTTGAGCACATTAAAGTTGGCAGTTAGAAGGTCGATGCTTTAAGGCTCATTCAAAGCATGGCTGACTACGAAACTTTTCAGCACGACGTTCTCGTGATTGGTGCGGGCGGGGCGGGGTTGCGCGCGGCCATTGAAGCGTCAGCTGCTGGAGTGTCAGTCGGGCTGGTTTGCAAATCGCTTTTGGGCAAGGCGCACACCGTGATGGCGGAAGGCGGGATCGCTGCGGCGCTCGCCAACGTCGACGATCGCGACAATTGGAAAGTGCATTTTGCCGACACAATGCGTGGTGGTCAATACGTGAATCAATGGCGCATGGCCGAGTTGCACGCGAGAGAAGCGCCGGATCGCGTGCGCGAGCTGGAAGCCTGGGGCGCAGTATTCGATCGCACCAAGGATGGCCGCATTCTTCAGCGCAACTTTGGCGGTCACAAATATCCGCGCCTGGCGCACGTGGGCGACCGCACCGGGCTGGAAATGATTCGCACCCTCCAGGACCACGGCGTGCACCAGGGCATCGAGGTGTACATGGAGCATACGATTCTTGCGTTGCTCAAAGATGGTGAACGGGTCGTCGGAGCCTTTGGTTACGAACGCGAGCGCGGCCGATTCAGAATTTTTCGAGCAAAAGCGATCGTGCTCGCCACCGGCGGAATTGGCCGTGCTTACAAAATCACAAGTAACAGTTGGGAATCGACCGGCGACGGTCTCGCGCTCGGCTACGAAGCGGGCGCGGAACTGATCGATATGGAGTTTGTTCAATTTCATCCCACCGGAATGATTTGGCCACCGAGCGTGATGGGAATCCTGGTGACGGAAGGAGTGCGCGGCGAAGGCGGAATTCTCACAAACAAAGAGGGACGCCGTTTTATGTTTGAAGCCATTCCGGAAAATTACAAAGCGCAGACCGCAGACAACGAAGAAGAAGGATGGCGCTATTGTCAGGGTGACAAAAACGCGCGGCGACCGCCGGAGTTATTGACGCGCGATCATGTCGCGCGCTGCATTGTTTGCGAAATCAAAGAGGGACGGGGGAGTCCGCACGGTGGCGTTTACCTGGACATTGCCTGGATCAAGCAAAAGCTGCCGAATGCGTCCGACTATATAAAGAGAAAATTGCCGAGCATGTATCATCAGTTCAAACAACTGGCCGATATCGATATCACTGAGCAGCCGATGGAAGTCGGGCCGACCACACATTACGCCATGGGCGGAATTCATGTCGATCCCGACACGCAAATGTCGCGCGTGCCCGGATTATTTGCGGCGGGTGAGTGCGCCGCCGGCATCAACGGCGCGAACCGGCTCGGCGGCAATTCCCTTTCTGATATTGTTGTTTTCGGAAAACGCGCCGGCGAATTCGCTGCGAAATTCGCAAAGGAAAATTCGCTGGGCAAAATCGAACAGGACAAGATCGACATCCTCGCCCGCGAGACATTGGCACCATTCGAGCGCAGCGCCGAAGAGAATCCTTATACAGTGCAACGCGATTTGCAGGAGGTGATGCAAGCCGATGTCGGCATTGTCCGAACCGAATCGGAAATGAAATCCGCACTCGAACATTTGAAAACGTTGGGGGAACGCGCGAACCGCGCCGGTGTCACCGGCCATCGTGAATTTAATCCTGGCTGGCACACCGCGCTCGATCTGCAAAATTTGCTTACGATTTCCGAAGCGATCGCACGCGCGGCGTTGGAAAGAAAGGAGAGTCGCGGCGCGCAATTTCGTGAAGATTACCCAAATAAGGACGAACGCTTTGCCAAAGTGAACACGATGATTTCGAAAGCGCCCGATGGCTCCATGCAAATCCGATTGGAGCCCTTGCCGGAAATGCCGGATTATCTCAAACAGGTGATTGAGGAGATGAAGTGAGGCATGAATCGAGAACCGAGAATCGTGAATCGAGAATCGTGATACCCATTAAAGACAAGCCCACAAAACAATCGGCATCGACATTTGAAGACTTGGAGGTTTATCAGGTCGCGCGTGAGTTTCGAAAGACAATGTATCGTGTCGCCAAGGAATTACCGGATATCGAAAAGTTCGGCTTGGCGAGCCAAATGCGTCGCGCTGCTCTTCCGTTAACAAACAATATCGCCGAAGGGCACGGCCGATATCATTATCTGGACCAAATTAGATTTACGCTTCAGTCGCGCGGTTCTCTAGAGGAGTTGATCGACGACCTGAATACCTGTGGGGACGAGCAATACCTGCCCGCTGATCGCGTCGATTGCCTAAAGCAAAAGGGCTGGCGACTGCGACAGCTAATTGACGGCTACATAGGTTATTTACGCGAGCAAAAGAAGTCCGACGCATCTTCGTCGGCTCAGGAAGCTTCGCCTCTGTATGGCGTTATGGCGGCCATCGGTGACGATTCACGATTCTCGATTTAACGAATTACGATGGCAACCGCCACCTTCAAAATCTGGCGCGGCAATGCGAGCGGCGGCGAATTTAGCGAATACACTACCGAAATATCCGAGGGCATGGTTGTGCTCGATGCCGTGCACGACATTCAGCGGACGCAGGCGAACGATCTGGCCTGTCGCTGGAACTGTAAGGCGGGCAAATGCGGCTCGTGTTCGGCGGAAGTAAACGGGATGCCGAAGCTCATGTGCATGACGCGAATGAGCGATCTGCCGCTAGAGCGGCCGATCACGCTTGAGCCGATGAAAGCATTCCCAGTGGTGAAAGATTTGATCACCGATGTGTCGTGGAATTTTCGGGTGAAAAAGCAGATTAAGAAGTTTAAACCGCGCCCGCCCGATGCGCCCGATGGCACCTGGCGAATGCAACAGGAAGACATCGATCGAGTGCAGGAATTCCGAAAATGTATCGAATGTTTTCTTTGTCAGGATGTCTGTCACGTCTTACGCGATCATCAGATGCATGATCGCTTTATCGGGCCGCGCTTTTTGATTTACGCCGCCGCGCTCGAGATGCACCCCCTCGATACCGAAGATCGGGTGACGGAATTGCGCGAAGCCCACGGAATCGGCTACTGCAACATCACGAAATGTTGTACCAAGGTTTGTCCGGAGGAGATTCAAATCACGGACAACGGAATTATTCCGTTGAAAGAACGGGTGGTGGATGAGTTTTATGATCCACTGGGATGGATTTGGCGGCTGGGGAAACGGAAGGGTGAATCGTGAATCGGTTTGTATTTAGCGATTTAACGATTTAACGAATCACCATCTTCGCCATGTCGGAACTGAAACAGCTCTCAACGGACGCGATCCCGGGCGCGCTGGAAAAAGCGGAACGCTACCGCCTACTAAACGAACCGGCCGAAGCGGAAAGCATTTGTCTCGACGTTTTGGCGGCAGAGCCGGAAAATCAGGAGGCCTTAATTATATTGTTGCTGGCAGTGACGGATCGTTTCAGCAAGAGCTATGGTGTGAGCGATACGCAAGCGAAAGAAATTCTGCGCAGGATTACGGGTGAATACGAACAAGCCTACTATAGTGGCATTCTCGCAGAGCGCCGCGCAAAAGCTCAGCTTGCGCGCGGCACACCCGGTTGCGCGCATCAGGCCTACGAGAGTCTGCGCGAAGCAATGCATTGGTTCGAAAAAGCTGAAGCTATTCGCCCGTCCGGAAATGATGATGCCCTTCTACGCTGGAACACCTGCGCCCGTATGATCGCACGCAATCAACTCACCGCCCGGGAAGAAGAACGAGCCGAGCCTCCGCTGGAATAATCCGGCCGCTACAGCGAAACGTCGGCACGCGTCCTCTCGCCGGGAGGCGGAGGACCCTCTCCAGATTTCGCCGCGCCGTCCACAATCAGGCGGTAGAAACCTTCGAGCGTGCGGGCACTCTTTTCCCAATCAAAGTTTTGTGCGTAAAAGGTCAACGCGCCTTCACTCAGGCGCTGCACCAAGAGCGGATCCTTTAGGAAGTGGATTATGGTCTGCACAATTCCCAACGCATCGACCTTCGGCAAAACCCATGCGTGTACCCCGTGTTGAACGAAACGACCAACGTTAGTTCGCGGCAGGACAACTGGCCGCCCCATCGCAAAAAATTCCGGCAGTTTCGACGGTAATCGGTATTCGTTGAATTGATCCGCAGTCCCAGGCTGGATCAGAAAGTCAGCCAGGCTAAGAACGCGCCCAATTTCGGTATGTTTCACGTAGCCTAATTCAACCGAGTATTTTCGCGCCCATTGCCCGTCAGTGCCGAGAAACGGGTAGTAGTCTCGGCCCGCGCGCACCAGGGTAGTTGGTACTCCTTCACGATGGAGCATCGCTACCGCAAGGTACAGGCTCCGTACTTCACGTGCATTCGCGGCATGGACGTTACCGGTGTAGGAAAGCACGATGCTGTTCACCGGGATGCGCAATTCCTTGAGAAGCACCTTGTCTTTCGGGCAGGCGTAAAATAGCTCGGAACTCGCTCCCGGCCAGAGAAGCAGCCGCGGTGTTGCCGGAGGCACGAACTTCTCCAGCCGATCCATGATGATGGTCATGCCTGAAGCCTCCGCAATAAACTGCCGGTAAAGCCGCGGATGTACAAGCGAAGAAGGAATCTCTTCCTCCGGCATGCCTGCCCCTTCGGCGAACGGCATCTGGAGATTCGCTTCGAAAATCGTCTCTTCGTTATCTTCGAGGTGCAAACAGAGTTCGAACGAGCACAAGCGCCTTAGTTTTTCGCATAGACGCCGCACGTTTTCTCTGGGCGTCCATGCGTGCACCAACTCGGGCGGACGACCATCCTTAAACAATCGTAACCAGTCGCCGCTAATCTCAGAAAAGTTGGCAATGGCATAATTGCGAGGTCCGAGGTTCTCACAACTGATCTTGTTTTTTGGCACGGTAACTGCCACGCGATGTCCAAACGCCACCAGCTGATTTGCAAAGTTATGGACGTGAATCGCGCTATTAGCTCCGAAATCGTGATAAAGAACGAAGAGTATATTCACCGTTGAGGAGCCAGGCTGTAGTCACCACGCTCTACATTGAGATTCCGGTTATAGTAGGGATCTCCGCGCTGGATGACCTCTTCCCACTGGTCGAGTAACAGATATCGATCAACTACGTCGTAGTAGCTCTGTCGCGACAAAGATTCGTGATGCAGAAGCACTGCTTGCGGCGTCCAAATAATGCGCAGACCGCGCTCGCGCAAACGCAGGCAGAAATCAAGGTCCTGATAGATGGTAAAGAAGTGTTCGTTCAATTCTCCGACCTCGAAGAAGGTCGATTTTCGGACAGCCATGCAGGCGGCTGTAACAGCCGATACTTCGCGCGCACAGGACAGGCTGCCGGCGTAACCATCCGACTTCGCCCTAAAACCCCGCATACTGTGGTCGGCGGTTCCACGCATCCCGAGGATTACTCCGGCATGTTGCACCGAGCCGTCGTCGTGCAGGAGAAGAGCTCCGACTGCGCCGACGTCGCGCTGCTCAGCATAATAGAGCAGGTGATCGAGCCATTCACGGGAAATGATCTCAGTATCGTTATTGAGAAAGACGAGATATTCCCCGTCGGCACGCCTTGCGGCGAGATTGTTGGCGCGAGAGAAATTAAACGGATTCGGCAGGTAAATGCGAGTAACTGGATAGTGCCGCATGAGCTCGAGTGCCTGAGCGTCGCCTGTATCGTTATCCACCAGAATTACTTCGTAGTTTGGGTACGCGGTAGTCTCAAAAAGGCTTTTAAGGCAACGCGCAAGTAGGTCCGGGCTATCTCTTGTAGGGACAGTGATGCTGATCTTTGGAGAAGAAGAACGCGGCTTTGGAACTATTCTAAGCCGATGGGGAGCTGATCCAGCCCTAGCTTCGGCCGGCAAATTAACTCGCTGGAGGTGAGCATTAACGGCTTTTTCTTGAAGAACTGCCGCTTGAGGCTTCGCTGCCGAAGTTTCAGCAATGCTTCCAGGAGTTTTTCGCCAATGGTAAAGAATTCTGGGCACGTGACCGATGCGAGCGCCAGTCTCGCCAACCCGCAGCATGAACTCAAAGTCCTGCACCCCATCGAAGTTAGTATCAAAGCGGACCCGACAAGCTAAATCGCGCCGAAGACAAAGCAGGTGACCTACATACATAGCCCCGCGAAAATATTCCGGCGACCAGTCCGGCTTGAAGAATGGTTCCGTTAAGAGCCTGCGGTTATCGTCCAGCTTATCCTCATCGGAATAAACGACGTCAAAACCCTGGCTCAGTACATCGTACATTGCCTGCAACGCCTCTGGCGCCAGTAGATCATCGTGGTCCAGAAAACAAACGAACTCACCGCGCGTCATTTCCAGCGCCTCGTTAGCGGCGGCGCTGATGCCTTTGCTTGAGCTTAGCTTCACGTGAATGTTGGGATGCGCCTGGGCAAGAGACTCTAATATTCGTTTTGTCTGCAGATCTTGTGAGCCGTCATCGACCAGGCACCATTCCCAATCGGCGAAACTTTGGTTCAGCAGACTGGCGCCGGCCTCGACGAACCATCGCGGTGCAGTGTTAAAAGTAGGAGTAATCACTGTGATGATCGGCTTGGTAACATTGGCACGAGCAAGATGTTGCTGAATATGGGGTCCCAGCAGGGGTAGAACTTCATCCGCGCTTACATTGGGATAGAGCACCGGTTGGCTGCCGTTCGCATGAATCGGCCGATCGAGCCGCTCAGTGGGAGGAGGCTCAATAGCAGGAGCTGATGTCGAGCGGTGGCGCGGCGGAGCAGGCGCAGCGAGCGAGTGCTCCAGCACGAGACGCCACGGCCCATCGTGAGTAATAGCTTCCAGGCGGATAACCGAAGTTTCGGGCGTGACAGGAATCCGGAGCGAAAATCCGCTGTATAGTGTTGCCGGGCCAGTCATCGCCATTTTCGCGACATCCGCCCGCTGCAAGCCGTAGCGCGCGAAGTATGATTTGCGGCCAATCTTGGCGCGCACGCCGACGATCTGCGGGCCACCGCGAGTGAAGCACCACCCGGTGAGCTCAACCGAATTGCGCCGGGCATTCCAAACGCCGGGACCATCGAGCGCGAAAACAATTTCATCGGCCGCTGGCTCGGGCTTGGCCGCTTTACGGCGCGACAGATGTCGCTCCGCTTTCCAAAGCGGTTTCGCCGCCTTCCAAACAAGTGACTCCTGGAGCTCTGTAATCCACTTCTCGCGTTCTTTCAGCCGAGCGGCAAAGTCAGCCCGGCGAACCCGGTTCTCCCAAACTTCCCGCTCCAAACGCTCAAGTTCCGAGCGATGGGCAGCGAGCTCTGCTTGATGTTCGTCTAGCGCGACTTCAAGACTCAAGCGTTGTTCTTCGAAGCTGCGCAAATTATTTTCCAAAGCAGCACGCTGCTGCTCCGTCTCCCGTAATTGCGCTTCCCTCTTCGCGAGTGCAGCACGCTGGCGCGATTGAAGTGCAGCAAAACACTCCCCAACGGTCTCGGGCCCGATATCGAGTCGCAACCATATTTCCAGCTTGAGCGGTGAGCCGGAAGCGACATCGATCCGCGGGAGCAACACCTGAGGATCAATGCCGTAGTTGAGAATCCGGAAAACGCGCTCGTCCGGCACGACCACCGCTGTCCCGCCGACGACCAGCTGAGCTAGTTCAGCCACTCCACGCGCTCTCCATATCAGTTGGTTTGTGGCCATGCGGACTTGGATGCGCGCAATCTGGATTACACCTATCTCGTTCCCTGGATCGAACCGCAGCGGTGCGCTGCCGTCACCCAAGCCGTGCGGCAGATCAACCCGCACACGACGCCACCGATTCCGCGGAAAAGCAGCCGTGCTGCAGGGATGTTCATCGTAACTCCCATTCTGCGATACGAAAATCTGGAGCTTGGCCTCGGCCTCGTCCTTTGCCAGCCACTCGCGCGCGCTGTGAACGACAAGCTCGGAATCGACCGGGTCCTCGAAGATCCCGACGTTCATTGCTGGCAAGTCCGCGGTCGAGCACAAGGCAAGTAAATAGCGCGGTCGCGCCAGGCCCTCTTCGCCGTCAGCGTGGTAATAATCTCCACGATAGCTCACATAACGCACATGCGATCGGGTAGCTGCGGAGTCTTCGGCGACGTTGGATGCATAGGCAACGCGTTGGCCAAATAGCTCAACGTTTTTGAAGTACCGCTGCAGTAGCTGCTTAAACTCATCGCGTGAAAGCTCCTTTGTGTGGTATGGGTTCGGCGGAAGGTCGGGCGCGTTATATTGATCCTTGTCAGGAGTTGATACGATCAGAAGGCCGGCTGGCTTTAGAACGCGTTTTATTTCACCCAGTATTCCTTCCTGGTCGGCCACGTGCTCGATTGTCTCGAAGCATGCTACCAAATCGATACTGCAAGAAGCGATTGGCAGATCAGTTGCCGAACCCACCACAAACTTCAGGTTTTCGCGCTGATACTTGGCCGAAGCCGCAGTAATTGTTTCTTCGCAAATGTCCACGCCGGTAACACGGTCAGCGGTTTGGGAGAGCAGCGCAGCGCCAAACCCTTCTCCACAGGCAAGGTCTAGCACTCTTTTCCCGCCACTAAGATCCCGCGCAATGGCATACCGATGCAGATGTTCCATCGCCGTCTCGCCTTTGATGCTTGGAACGAGACGTTCGATATGCGGATTATGCACAGGAGTTGCGGACTGGCTTGGCACGGGCATCACCGCCAAGCTAAGCACGATAGCTTCTTCATCAACCACGAGCTACGCAGGTCACCGCACTTTATTGTAAGCGATTGCGAACGCATTATCGCGGGTACTGCAGCGAGTCGAATATCGGCGGCGGTCCCCGCAACCACGATTCGTACACCGGCACAACGAAGTAGGAATGCAATACACGTGTTCCAACGAGATTGATTTCAGTAAACCAGTGACTGAAAGCAACGCGGTCAGCCCCGTAGATATCTGGAAAAGCTACATGAAGGTCGCGACGGTTTTCGTAAATATAGGTGCCAAGGTTTGTGATCACCGGTGGAATTTCAGCTCCATGCGAATCTTTTTCTGAGACCGAGTTCAGCCAGTCGTAGTAAGTTTCTGCCATGGCTATTTTTTCCGGTGTCATAAACGAGTGGGGAAGAAACGGTAAGCTACTTGGCGGAGGCGGAGGACGGGTAGGTAACCCCGATTCGGCCTTTTCGCACGCCTCCGTATACCCATCGAGACTGTACCCGAGCCAGTCGATTTGCGACGGGTACGGAGGCAGGTGCGCTAGCGTACGAACAATAGAAGCCGGCAGGCTCGTCTTCCAATTTCCCACCCCGCCGCCGCGAAAGAAAACAGCATCTGCTTGCGCATCTTTGCGCATCTGTTCCAATCGGCACCTCTCCAGACAAGCTAAAATGTGTTCCCGCGAGACGGGAGAGATTTGATTCGTTAACGGGTGGACAGTTTCGAATGGCTTATACCAAAGATCTTCGTAACGAATTCCATAGCTCAACCTCCGTTGCAGCCACGCAATTGAGAAATGCAATGTCTTGAAGAATTTTTCTCTGACATACGCCTGCAAACGGTCGCTCGCAGGCAAATCGTCATCTGTTTCCCGCTTTTCGCCATTCGTGAGAAGATTAGTCGTCTCGGCATCAATTCGTGTCCGCTCGCGGAAGTTGCGGACATAATAATAGAGTGAGACTAAAGTATCGGCCGGGTGCCGGATTGTAGTAATTAGGATTACACCGCGATCCCGTGCCCAGCGCACAAGTGACTCAAAAGGCGGCAGGTGTTGGTGGGCGATCCAGCGCTCTCCAAGTTGATCGTAGGGATGCGCGTCAAACGGCCGCCAAAATTCTGGAGGAGGAAAATCTACAACGGGTAAACCGTAGATAAGAGAAAGACAGTACTTAATCCACGTATTACCCGTCCTTGGTGTGCTTACGATTAGAATTTTCAGGTCGCTAACGGACTTCTCAGGAATCATCGAACTAGCGCTTTGATTAGATGAAAAAGCACAACCTTCTAAGGAATCTACTGCAACTTTCGCCCGCTAAGATCTGTGAACTCTATGTTAGACCAGCCAGTCCACGCCCAGTCGATTTTGCCGCTCGGGCCGGGCAAGGTACGCAACGCAAGCTGACCCTCGCTGTCGCGCGGAAGATCAGCTTCGAACCTCTGCACCTCTCGATCCCCAGCTGTGGTTAGTGGAGCTAGGATTCGACGGCAGAAAACGGTGCGCCCCGCGTTTGGAATCCTTGGCACGAATTCAACCTGGAAAGTAGCTCCGGCTGTGTTCCCCATCGTGTATGACTCTTCTTTCATGGCGAATTCGCCCCGCACACGCGCAGCTTGGGCGGGAATATCCAGTCGGACTTCGCCTGTCGGATGAACCAGTAAAAACTCGCGTCCTTGTACAAAGAAGCGTTCGACTGGGATATGCGTAGTGATCTGTGCCGCCGGATGACCGAGAACATCAGCATAGCCGCGCAAGTCCGTTGCCAGCGCAGCAATCCGTGGGTTTCTAGTGGTTAACTGCGGCAAACTCCAAAATCGGCATCGTGTAGTATGCTTATAGAATAGCTGCACGATACCGTTGTTCACGATTTTGAAGCTACGTACAGTTATGGCTGGGTTTGGCTCACCACTAATGAAGTCGAGGAAGTCAGCCGCATTAAATGGCACAGGATTGATGAGAAATCCGCTATGCGCGAGCGTCGGGAGGAATCGTCGGCGACTCGCTTTGCCATTATCCATATTCAGCTCGACTTCGACCGTGGGAGCTTGATAAATGAACGAAATCACTTTGCCGATGAAACTGTCTGGTAAATCAATTTCACACCAGACAGCACCAGGCGGAACATCGATTGTTTGGCCTGCAGTAAACTCGCTGTCAGAAATTGGTGTCTTGATGGCGTGGCCGTAGGAGGGTGCTTTGGTAAGCTGGAATAGCAGGTATCCTTTTTCGCTGAATAGCGGGAGGTACCTTGTGGCTAAGGAGACGAGCACATCTGCGCAGTCAAGCGTCGGTAATCGGTTATCGATTGGTTGTAGCTTGAAAATTGCGTGTTTGGGAGCAGCCGAAGATCGGTAAAAATCTCCGTTTATCGTTGCCAGCCGCGGCGTGTAAGCACAGTATGTTTGCACTACGGGATTTGGCGTGTAGTTCAGTCGATTAAGTAGAGCGATGGCCTGCTCGTAACCAAATACATCTACCGTATCTCGACCAACCGTCTGCTTGATTCGAGGGAGCTCGTAGGTTTTCGCAAGTTGAATGTCCCTCGCCTCGTACTTCGCGCATTGCCGGCCAGGAGAGATTAAAGTCCAGATATTCGAAGTCCATCGCGCGCGGCCAACTGTCACTAAGGTAGAAAATGTCCCTGGCACTTCGAGAAGTATGGAGCTGCAGCTAGTCATGATAACTACGGCGGCGAGACCCGTTTCGATCAGGCCCGATTTGTGAAAAAGCGCTGGCCGGAACAGCAGGCGCGCACCGAGTGACAGTAACATTGCGTAGTAGAAGAATTCAGCAATATGGCCGCCGGCGCGCGAGAATCCTAGCTTCCAAGCTAAGAACAGGACAACAGCGACGGATATGACAACAGCCCAGTTTTGACGGTTCCTTTCGGCGTGCTTAAAGCACATAACTAATTGCGCTATAACAGCGGCCAGGACTACGACGGCAGCGATCAGGGCACCAGCTGAGGGCGGTCTGCTCATTGTCGCGGCATAGCCGGTCGTCACGTCCACGCCATTGCGCAGAAAATCAGGGAGCGCGCCGAGCGTCTGACCGGCAAGGTGCCATCCGAGGGCGAAAAAGCCGCTGTAAACAACTGGTGCGATAAGAGCGAGGATGACTCTACCCTCCAGCAGAGCGAAGAAAACTCCGCAGGCAATCACCAGCACTGCTGCCCAGAGAAAAGTGAGTTTAACTAGCGAGGCAACAGCGGCGAATGCGAGCAATGGTAAAGCTAAAATTAGACTGGATCGAGACTGACATGCGAGGCAGATCGCGAGGCAGGTGATAGTAAAGAAATAGATCACCTGGTAGCTCACAACCGCAACAAGGGTTGCGACGATCAGAAACCCGC
>Ga0209474_10004290_pt1 | contig 12338 bp, 11 predicted proteins | sample GraSoiAngelo_145_FD_185902 | JGI IMG/M metagenome (GOLD analysis project Ga0209474, IMG submission 185902) | Grasslands soil microbial communities from the Angelo Coastal Reserve, California, USA - 14_1009_05_20cm (SPAdes) (version 2) | ecosystem: Environmental > Terrestrial > Soil > Grasslands...
CGAACAACTTGAGATCTTTGCCCGCGTCGGTGTTCCCGAAAAGGAACGCGCAAGCGCGCAGCGACTAACGGTCAACATTACGCTTTGGCCACGGCACCGCACACGCGATTCAGAAGACAAGATCGATAAGACGGTCAATTATTCGGCCGTCGCCGAAGCAGCCAGGAATTTCGCACGCGACCAGTCGGTAAATTTGATCGAGACTTTGGCTGACCTGCTCGCCATGCATTTGCTTGGAAAGTTCGCCGTTCAAAAGATCACGGTCGAGCTGCGAAAATTCGTTCTTCCCGATGCAAAATATGTCTCTGTCACCGTGACACGCAGTGCGGTCGTTAATTGACGATGCGGAAAGGAAGATTCAACGCACAGGCTGCGGAAGTAGCGCAGCGCTACAGCGAATCGGTCTCATTCGATTGGCGGCTTTATCCATACGACATCGCAGGATCGATTGCGCATGCCGCTGCTCTTGGGCAAGCCGGAATTTTAACCGCCGACGAACGGAAAAAGATCGACAATGGCTTGCGCGAGATCGAGGCCGAGATCGAATCCGGGAAATTTGAATGGGACCAGTCGCTCGAAGACATGCACATGAATATTGAAGCGGCACTGACGAAGCGAATTGGCGCCGCGGGAGCGAAACTTCACACCGCGCGCAGCCGGAACGATCAGGTCGCGCTCGATCTGCGGCTCTACGTCAAAGCAGAGATTGCGGAGCTGAGTGCCGGACTTCGCTCGTTGCAGACCGCATTGCTCGATCTTGCGGAGCAACACGTCGATGTTGTCATGCCGGGTTATACCCACTTGCAACGTGCTCAGCCAGTTTTTCTCGCGCATTATTTGCTGGCGCAAATTGAAGCTTTCGGCCGCGACGCTGAACGCCTCCGTGATTGCAATGCACGAACGGATGTTTTGCCACTCGGTTCCGGCGCGCTGGCTGGATCGACGATCGCCCTCGACCGCGAGCGAATCGCGCAGCAGCTCGGGTTTGCGCGGGTAAGTCAGAACAGTCTCGATGCGGTCGGCGATCGCGATTTCGTTTGTGAATTTCTTTTTTGCCTCGCGATGATCGGGATGCATCTCTCGCGATTGAGCGAAGATTTGATCACCTGGAGCACGTACGAATTCGGTTTTGTAGAATTCAGCGATGCTTTTTCCAATGGTTCCAGTTTGATGCCACAGAAAAAAAATCCCGATATGGCAGAGCTCACCCGCGGCAAAACCGGCCGACTCTACGGCAACTTGTTGTCGATCTTGACCACGTTGAAAGCGTTACGGTCATCTTACAATCGCGATATGCAGGAAGATAAGGAGGCGCTTTTCGATTCGGTAGATACCGTTCGCGCGGCGCTGGAGGTGTTTTCCGCAATGCTGCCGAAAATCGAGATCAATCGCAGTCGCATGGAAGCCGCGGCAAGCGATGCCAACCTTCTCGCAACCGATCTGGCGGAATATCTCGTTAAGAAGGGGACGCCGTTTCGTGAGGCGCACGAGATCGTCGGCAAACTTGTCGCCCATGCGGCGAAGACGAAATCGCCGCTCAATCAAATTCCGATCGCGAAACTGAAAAAAGCTTCGCCATTATTTGATATCGATGTTGCGAACGTTTTCGACGTTCGCCGTTCGCTCGCGGCGCGGACTGCAATCGGTGCTCCCGCGCCGGGAAACGTCGCTGCGCAGATCGCGCGCTGGCATAAACTGCTCGACTAAGCTCACAGCGAATCCAGCAGTTTGCCGCTGGGGCAGCGGCCGCTACAGTTTCCCGCGTGAAGCAGAGCAATCTCGTGCGCGATGGCGAAGGATGGGAAACTATCTCGAGCGACCGGCATTTTGGGAACGCGCACCTAGAGGTCGTGACCGATCATGTCCGGACACCAACGCGGGCGACGCCACGGGCTTGGACGGTTGTGCATCGCAAAGCCGCCGTCATCATTGCGCCGATGACTCGTGCCGGGAAAATTATTCTCATTCGCCAAGAACGCGTGCCGATTCGCGCGGCGATTTGGGAATTGCCATCCGGTCAAATCGACAAGGAGTCGAACCCGGATCAAAAAGAGATCGAAGCCGTTGTATTGAGCGAGCTTCGCGAGGAGGCCGGCTATGAACTGGCCAAAGACGGCCATTTAATCGGGCTCGGTCATTATTTTTCCTCGCCGGGGTTTACTGACGAGCACGGCTACTTTTTTCTGGCCCGACCGGTCGAGCCGTGCGCTGATTACGTGCGCGATGAAACAGAATCGATTGTCGATTGTCGCGAATTCGGCATCGAGGAACTGCGGCGCATGATCACCAAGAACGAAATTCGGGATGCAAACACTTTGAGCATCTGGGCGCGGCTCGTGGCGGGCGGTTTTCTTTCGCCCGGGCGGCCCTGAACGATTGTCGATCTCAAATGGCGCTGCGAGACATTTTTAAATTCCGCGAAATGCCAGAGAGCGAAACTTCCAAGCCGTTTTTGGAGCACTTGGAAGACTTGCGCTGGACCATCGTAAAGATGGCGATCACGCTCGTGGCTGCGATGATCATTTGCTTCGCCTTTCGCTCGACCCTCGTGCGCGTGATGCAGGCGCCACTCCACGATGTGGATCCACAGGTTGGAGCGCTGCGCGCTCTTGGAATCACAGATTCCCTGGTGATTTCATTTCATCTCGCGTTTTACGCAGGCATCGTTCTTTCCTTTCCACTCCTTCTCTATTTTTTGGCGGAATTCGTTTTGCCCGCGCTCACAGCCGTGGAGAAGCGCTTTTTGCTTCCCGCCATTTTTGTCAGCTTCGCGCTATTTCTGCTTGGCGTGCTCCTCGGCTATTTCTGGCTGCTGCCAAAGACGATTCTCTTTTTCTTCCGCGACACCCAATCGCTTGGCTGGACGCCCACCTGGACGGTGCAGCAGTATTATTCTTTTGTGACGCGATTCACGATCGGTTTCGGTCTCGCTTTCGAATTGCCGGTGGTGGTTTTGGCTCTCGTGCGCTTCGGCTTGGTCACTTTCAGATTCATGGCGCGCACGCGACCGTATGCGATCGTGCTCATTTTTATCCTGGCCACAATCATTACGCCGACGCCGGACATCCTGACGTTGATCGCGATGGGACTCCCGATGTGTCTGCTTTATGAAAGCTGCATCTGGATTGCCTGGATCATGGAGCGCCGTAGATCGAGATCGATCGCCGGCTAATTACGTGGACAATCCGATTTACCAATTTCTCTTCAGCACATTTGCGTTCATTCTCGGCGCCGCGGTCGGCTCGTTTTTGAACGTCTGCATCTATCGCTTGCCTCTCGATCTTTCGGTAGACGAGCCGCGCCGCTCTTTTTGTCCGGCGTGCAAGAAGCCGATTCCGTGGCATCTAAATCTGCCGTTGATCAGCTGGCTCGTGCTCCAGGGCCGCTGCGCAAATTGCGGGAGCAAGATCGCTTTTCGCTATTTTGCTGTGGAATTCCTCACCGCTCTTCTTTTCCTCGCGATCTGGCAAAGTTTTTCGTGGCCGATGGCGATCGCCTACTGGATTTTTATTTCGTTCCTGATCATTGGGACATTTATCGATTTCGAACATTTCATCATTCCAGATCGGGTGACGATCGGCGGAATCATCGCGGGATTCGTTGCCGGCATTTCAGTACCGGTGTTGATGGATACGGATTCACGGATCGCTGCGGGTATTCGCTCCGCGCTCGCGGCGGCCCTGGGCTATCTGATTCTTCTGCTCGTTCTGGAAGCGGGCAAGATCGCCTTTGGAAAAAAAAGAATTCGTTTCGACGCACCCACGCCGTTTACCTGGAAGAGACAGGGTGACGACGCCGATTTTGTGGTCGGCAGCGAACAAAGTTTGTGGAGCGACCATTTCGCCCGCGAGAAAGATCGATTATTGCTCTCGTGCAACGAGGCTAGGTTCGACAATCACGCTTTTGGAAATGCGACACTGGACTTTCACCATGATCGTGTCGCGGTCGAAGGTCATGAATTTATGCTCGACAATGTCACCGAGATTTCGGGCGTCGTGCGTGAACTCCAGATTCCGCGCGAAGCGATGGGTCGCGGCGATCTGAAATTTCTCGCGGCGATTGGCGCATTTTTGGGATGGCGCGCGGTCTTGTTTAGTCTTTTTGCCGGGTCCCTGCTCGGTTCAATTGTCGGATTGATCACGCTCGTTGTCGGGAAGCGGGTTTGGTCGGCGAAGTTGCCGTTCGGCCCTTATCTGGCGTTTGGCGCGCTAAGCTGGCTCTTTTTCGGCGACGCGTTTTTGCGTTGGTATTTCGGATTCGTCAATCCGCAGTGACCGGGAATACGGGCGCGTGACATCTGCAGCCTGTAAAAATGTTTCTCCGCATTTGTTTTCAGCGGAGCAAAGCTTCGCTATCCGCACAGACTGGAAGTCTATGTTCCGGCTTCGAAGATTTCAGTTCGCGCCGTTGCCGAAGCTTCGCTGGCTGGAACGGGCGCTCGTACAGTCAACATCAATCTCAGATTAATGAGCTCACACTTCCACCAACGCCGCAAGCCTCGCCAGATTTGCTTCCGAATGCGGGCATCCGGAACAAATCCATCGTAAAGTTCGCGCCACCCAGAGTTTCGTCTGCCATAGTAGCCGGTTGCCCATCGCCGCCTCGCAAGCGCCACCAGACGGCGATTGTAAAACTTCATCATGCCCGCGGCGAATCGGCCGCCGGGACCGCCAAATGGAAGCTTAAGGAACTCATGCTCGGGATCGCGGTAAGCAGTCCTGACTAGACTAAGATAATAGCTGCTGACATCGAGCAAGAGTGCAGCCGACATCAGATCGGCATCGCCCATGTAGTAGTACTTGTCTTTATACAAACTCTCGAACCAGAAACGATAGGTGATCGGATACTGCTGGTTATAATAACGAATCTGATCTGCAACCTCTTCACCCGCTAAACTGCGGGCGAGCAAATCGGCCACATAATAAGATGTGTAAGAGCAAAAATCGAGACCCGGACTGTAAAGGGGATCGATAAAACCGGCCGCGTCACCTACCGTCGCCCAGCCGTCATCGCAAACCTTTTCACTGTGATATGGCAACATCGACAAGGCATGCACGTCCCCCTCAATCACGCGTGCCGGACCGAAAATTTCGCGACCTACGGGATTGCTAAGAATGTGCGCGTGCAGCCGTTGGCCCAGGCTTGGTCCTTCCGGAAGCTTGAAAATGCGATTGTCATAAACAATGCCTGCACTGACGTCGCCTCCCTGGAGAGGAATGATCCAGACCCACCAACCGCGTCCGAATAAGTGATTAGTGGCCCATTCACGGCTGGTGTGAACACGGTTGGCGTATTCGGGAAAGCGTTCTCGCCATTCGTAGCTATCCCACTGCTTGACGTCACTGAATCGCGCCCAAACCGCCTTGATCGGATGCTCGTTGTTTGGGCGAAGGTGTCCGAGCTTCCGAGCCAGCATGGTCGCGCGTCCTGTCGCGTCCACGATCCAACGACAAGTGATGCTGCGTTCACTGTGGTCGACAACTGCATTCACAGTCTGCCCATCCCTGTTATTCAATTCACACTTCGTTACCTTGGCTGGGCGCCAGAGGTCGCAGCCGGCTTCCACCGCGAGCTTGAGCATGTGCGAATCAAGTTTCGCCCGATCAACTTGAAAGCCGGGCAAACGGCTCTGATAACGTGAGCCAACTTCGACGCAATCATCGAACGACTGGTCCGGGCGATTCGAAAACCATAGGCGCAAACCCTGTTTTGCGAGCTGATGATGACCGAGATAGTGGGTCAGGCCCAAAATTCGGGTCATATAACAACTGCTCACTTCGGTAGTCGATTCCCCGACTTTGCGATCGAACTCGGCCGCTTTTTCGATGACGAGGACGCGCGCTTCAGGCCGTTTCCGTTTGAGCATTAGCGCGGTCGCGGCGCCGGAAAACGCGCCGCCGATGATCACGACATCGTATTCGAACCCCATGGCAACCAGAAAATGGACTTTGCGGATCGTAAACGCAATCAGTTCCGGCAAGCCACAGTTTACTTGGCCTCGAATTTTCTGGCGAATTTCGCCGGCTCGACGGAGGCTCGCCCGACGATCAATGATTTTTCGAAATGTTCGCTTGATTTTCTCGGATGGAATTCGTGACGGCTTGGAAATCGTTACGCAACAAGGGAAAATTGCGGAGATTCGGCAACAAACGAACACTCCCGCAGATGATGTTGCCAATCTCGACGGAAATTACCTCGCGCCTGGCTTTGTCGATCTTCATGTGCACGGCGCAATCGGCCGCGACACCATGGAGGCCTCGGCTGAGGCCTTTCGCGCCATCTGCGGTTATCATGCGAGCGGCGGGACGACGTCGCTTCTGCTGACCACAGCGACGGCGCCAATCGATACCATTATCGATGTCCTAAGCGCGGTCCGCGATTTCCAATCTTCTATCACGCAGATCGCTGGCGTTCATGTTGAAGGGCCATTTATTTCAAAAGCCAAATGCGGCGCACAGCGCGCGGAATTTATTCAGAATCCGACTCCAGATGCCGTGGCGCGAATACTTGAATATGCGGATGTGATCAAGCGTATCACGATCGCTCCGGAATTGCCGGGGGCGCTGGAAGCGATCGAAAAGTTTCACACGCGCGAGATCAGCGTGAGCGGCGGCCACAGCAATGCGTGGGATGACGAAGCACAGGCTGCTTCGGCGCGAGGAATGTCGAGCGTGACCCATATATTTAATTGCATGTCATCGGCGCGCCGGCGCGGCATTCATCGTGTCGCAGGTTTGCTTGAGTTTGGATTGAGTGAGCCAACCGTCCTCTGCGAATTGATTGCGGACGGTCATCATGTTTCGACAACGTTGATGAAAATGTTATACCGCGCAAAACGCGGTGCCGGAATTTGCCTCGTGACAGACGCAACTGCGGGCGCGGGTCTGCCCGATGGGTCCCGGTTTTCGCTTTTCGGTAATGATTGCATCGTCGACGGGGGCGTTTGTCTGCTAGCTGATCGCTCGGCGCTGGCGGGCAGCGCGGCCCGCATGATCGATCTTGTCCGGACGATGGTGAACGATGTTGAGGTACCGCTGCATGAAGCGTTTGCAATGGCGACAGAAAATCCCGCACGCGCGATTAGTCTCGCAACGAAGGGCCGATTGGCAATTGGAACAGACGCGGACTTGATTGTTCTCTCGCCGAAGTTGGAAGTATTGCGAACATTTGTCGGCGGCGAAGAAATGTTCTCCCGTTAGATCGACGATAAAAACTCCGCGATTTCGAGCGCTGCCCGCGGCTTGCTCAAACGCCTAATATTCGTTGCCCATTCGCGCCATTGTTTTCCGCCGTTCGCAAACGCGCGCCGGACTTGCGCGATAACGTCAGCGGGCGAAAGCGCAACAGTGCCCGAATTCGTTTCGACGATCAGCCGGGCATTGCCTTCCTCCTGACCAGAGACGACGTGATTAATGATCATCGGGCAACCGGCAGCGATTGTTTCCTGCACCGTCGCGCCCCCGGCTTTTCCAATAAGCAAATGGCTGGCCCCAAGCATGCGCGGAAGCTCCTCGGTCCAACCGACGATCTCGATCTTGTGATGACCTGCCGCCTCTTCGATCGCCGGGCGAAGTTTTCCGGCATGGCCGACGGTGACGGTCAGATGAATATCGAGCTCGACAAGTCGTCGCACGAGTTCGGCCGCTCTCATGGAGGGCGGATTCACCACATAAAGGACTCGCCGATCGTTATTCGGAGGCGATGGGCGATCCTGTATCAAGTCAGCAAATTTCGGACTTACAGGGAATCCGAACGTTTTGATGATTTCCGGCGAGATTCCACCAGCGCGCAGCACCGCGGCGCTCTGCTCGTTTGGAACGAAGAAGTAATCGGCAGGGCAACGATACCAGATGGAATTCACCGTGATCGAGTCGGTGACGACGACCACGTTTTTGCAGCGCCTGCTCGGCCCGAAAATTTGCTGTAGTAAATAGGGAAAGGGTGGAAAAGTTGAAACGACTACGTCTGGTTGAAAACGATCGAGCAGGATGGCGAAATGATTCTTGAGCCGAGAGAATCGCCGGAAACTCCTATCGAAATCTTCTTTGCGATCGAGCCAGCGATAAACGTATCCCCAAGAGCGCGGCCAACGGTTGATCACTGCGAGGTACGCCTTTCGCACAAACTCATTCGCTGATCCGTAGGCCTCTGCAGACAGATCACGCAATTCGACATTGGCTGTTGGAGCGACACGGGCCAACCCATCTCGAACTCCTCGCGCAGCGCTATTGTGACCCTCTCCAAAACTGGCAGTGAGGATCAGTATCTTTTTCACGATTCGTTAGGCGAGGCAGGCAAAAATGAAACTGACACAGTGACGGAAGTTTAATGGATATTTATGTCCGGCAAAGTAAACTCCAGGACGGAGATGAAATATCTCGGATTTGTCTGGCGAATCCTGCGCCGCCTGGTTTGGGAAACGGTCACCGATAACACCGCCGGTCTGGCTGCGCAGATGGCGTACCTGCTTCTTTTCGCTCTCGCGCCTGGTCTGCTCTTCCTATGGCATCTGCTCGGTCTGTTCGGCACCGATCCGGCGAAGCTCCACCAAATGTTCCTTCTCTTGCAAAGTTTCATGCCGCCAGATCCAAAAGTGCAGGACATTCTCGATACGGCGGTTGCCAGCGTGGTAGTCACAGGGTCCAGCGGCCTGCTAGCCAATGCCGGGATTGTCGTCGGAATTTATTTCGGTACCGTTTTCATCGCCACCATTTCTCGATCACTGACGCAAACGCATGGCGTCCGAGAAGATCCCCACTGGTGGTCAAAGTATATCATCTCGTTGCTGCTGCTCTTCTGGTTCGGCATCATCATTCTTTTTTGCTTTAACGCGATGGTCTTCGGTGAAACACTCGCCGGAATTGCAGAAGTTAATTTCCAACTCAAGATCCCACTGCAGGAATGGGTTGCTGCGTTAAATTTACCGTTCACGGCAGTGGCGCTGGTCATTCTTGCGCTACTGCTTTATCTCCTGACGCCGGAAAATTATCTCACGCTTCGCCAGGCATTGCCGGGTGCGATCTTTTTCTCCGTCGGCTGGATTATCGCGACCAAGCTCTTTCAGCTTTACGTGGCAAGATATGATCGTTACAACCCGACCTACCTCGCGTTGGCGTCAATTATCGTGCTACTCACCTGGATGTATTTGACCTGTTTGCTGCTGCTTGTCGGGGGAAAATTAAACGCGATCCTCCGCCGCGAACACGCGCGCGAACCAACGCAGCGCGGAGCTGCATCTGCCGCGCACCCAGCTTGATCGCTCGGCCTGCTCTGCTACGCTCCGCTGCAGTGGTGCGCTTTCGCCTCTGGCTTGCAATTGCGTTCGCGCTCGGCGCCATCGTCGGAAGCGTCCTCCGCGCGCAAGTTAGCGATGAGGAAACGCCCAAGGGCGAGCAATCGGTAAAAAAACACCACAAGGCGCACACGCCCTCGCCGACACCAGAGAAGTCACCGAGCCCGATCGCCAAAGCAAAGCCGGTCTCAAACAAGTCGAAAAAGAAAACTGGCACATCGCCGACGCCGGAGGAATCGCCCAGCCCGATTGCGAAAGCGAAAGCGGCGAAAAAATCCGACGAAGAAGAACCAGTCCCAAAGTCAAAACCGAGCGAAACGCCTGAACCAACTGTTGCGCCAGCAAGAACGGAGAAATCACCGAGCGCGACGCCAAAGACGCAACGGGGAAAGAAAAAATCAACTCAGAAAAAGAAAGCATCTCCAACCTCAAAGAAAACTGCGAAGGGCAAAGTGAAAGCGACCCCGGGAAAAAGCGAAACGCCAAAGCCTGAAAAGAGTCCCAGGCCAGTTCCAGAAGAGTCTCGCGTTCCATCGGAAAACCCGACCCCGTCACCTCCGCACGCGATTGCTCTACCAACGCCGACGCCGTCACCAAAAGCAAAAGTTCCGGGCGCCGTTCCAGCGAACGATCGAGCGCAAGTTGTAATCGAGAAATCCGGCTTTGAGGAAGAGCAGGGTCTTGAGCCTCCTCCGGCGCCGCCACCGCGTAGATTTGGTTTTTGGCCATGGTCCCGGTCGCGGTCGAGCGAAAATTATCGCTATCTTACGCGTTCAGTCATCGAGCAAATCCGCCGCGCCCCCGTGCAGCGGCGTCGTTGGCAATTTATCGTCGTCCATAATAGCGGCACGCGGCAGGGCAACGCGCGGGTGTTCGATTATTACCACCGGCATGTCCGCCGGATGCAGAATGGGCTCGCCTATCATTTCGTGATTGGCAACGGAACATCGACCGGCAACGGGCAGATTGAGGTAGGGGATCGCTGGCGTCGCCAAATTAACGGAGGTCATGTGCACAGCGATTATTTGAACAACATCTCCCTTGGCATTTGTCTGGTGGGAGACTTCAATCGCGACCAGCCAACCCGCGCGCAGCTCGAATCGTGCGAAGAACTAATTCGTTACTTGCGGCAGCGATGCGGCAAAACCGCCGGACACGAGATCGTGGTCCGGCCACATCGTGAAATGAATCCGCCGCGCTGGGCTACTGATTGTCCAGGCGATGTGTTTCCCTATTCGTGGTTCCGAAGATTTTGACGATGAGATAGAATCCTTCAACGCTCATTGCGTTGGATCACCATCAAATTGCTTTCCTTGTAGTTCCAGCGATAACCGAAGTTGAACTCCAGTGGCGGTGAATTGCTCTGCGCATAGAGCTCTTGCAGTTTCGGCTGGTAATGCTGTTTGAAGATCTCGATCGGGCCAATGTAGTTGCCGAAGAGTCGGATATTCCATTTGTCCCGGTTAAAATAATCGAGCGGAATCCCGGCGTCGTCCTGCACAATTAGCCTGCTATGATCGAGAATAAAATTACGGATAGTAGCGAAGCCGCTTTCGAACAGGAGATAGGAAGACGATTTGAGGAGGCTCGAGCCGACGCCAAAATGCTGACAGAATTTCAGGAAACCGGGGTTCGAATGGATGCCTCCATCGGAAATATCGGTCGTGAAATAATACAGGGTCTGTGAATTGCCCGATTGGTTGTCCGTATAGTTAATGCGCACGCCCGGACTGCCGCCGCCTGTTTTCCCCGGCGCGTACTCTTGAAATGCGCCGCTTCCATTAAGCGAACCGAACGTCACATGCATGATCGATTTATCTGCGCGCGCGATGAAAACGTAAAGGATTGGCAGCGTGCCTCTGAGCTCTTGCGATTCCAAGTCGACTTTCATGTCTTTCGTGATGAAAAAGCTATAACTGAGCGCGGAGTTCATCGCGTTTTCGAGATTTTGCAGCGCGCCGCGAAGGTTGGCGATGCGCAGCGGATCCGGTGGTGGCCCCATCGATTCCTTGCCGCAAAGGACATACACGGATGCGTTGGGAAAAAATTGATCGAGATACAGAAAATCGGGGCCGCTGAACATGTAGAAGGCGGCCGGAATCGGCTGTTTCGCTTCCGGAAGATAGGTGTCCTCCCACACGTGTAGTTTTTCGAGTTGGCGCAGATTGAGTTTCGCGAACTCCTTTTCAAAAAATGCGGAATGTTCCTGCCATGCCGGATCGCGTGTGAGCGGTGCAAGCGGCGAATCGGGCGGCACCGGCATTCCAGCGAGGAACCGCGCAATGTCGTTAGGCCCTGCGACCGCGCGGACGGCGACTTCCGGATTTTGCTGCGCGTAAAGGGCAGTCCCCATGACAAAGATCGACAATACGACCTTCGCAATCGTCCTTATGACGGAGGTGTTATTCATGCGGAGCGGCGGAGAGGTTGTCTCGCGCAAAAGTAAAGGGCGAAGCCGACGACCGCCGTCCCGAGCCCGGCCAATGATTCCGTGGTCTTCGAGCACAAAAGATAAATCATCATCCAAAACGTGATCGTCGCGAAAACAAATGGTGGCAGGGGATAGAGCCACACGCGATAAGGACGGACAATTTCAGGACGCTTTACCCGCAACACGACTACGCCGATCACGGCGAGAAGCGAACAAATCAATAGACTGAACTGAGTATACTGGACCACGCTTTCAAAACTTCGCGTCAACAAGAGCAAACTAACCATGAGCAACTGCACAGCCATGGCGTTCGTTGGAACCCCTTGGCTATTTTTTTGTCCGAGCAATCGCAGCAGCCAATGATCTTCGCCCATCGACATCGTGACGCGTGGTCCGATCCACGTCATCGAACTGATTGTTGAAACGAGGCCGAGACAAATGAGCGCACCTACAATTCGCCCGCCATCGGCGCCGAAAATGTGTTTGCCCGCAATCAAGCCGACCTCGATTCGACCGCGCATTTCTGACATCGGTGTAGTCGTGAGGAAGACAGCGTTGAGAAGGACGTAAGCACCAATCACGACGATAGTGCCGGCAAAAAGCGAGCGCGGCACA
>Ga0209474_10004291_pt1 | contig 12338 bp, 9 predicted proteins | sample GraSoiAngelo_145_FD_185902 | JGI IMG/M metagenome (GOLD analysis project Ga0209474, IMG submission 185902) | Grasslands soil microbial communities from the Angelo Coastal Reserve, California, USA - 14_1009_05_20cm (SPAdes) (version 2) | ecosystem: Environmental > Terrestrial > Soil > Grasslands ...
TCTCCCTGAAGGGTCGTGGTAGACCACCACGTTGATAGGCTCCGGGTGTAAGCACAGTAATGTGTTCAGCTCAGGAGTACTAATAACCCGTTCGGCTTGATCTTTTACTTTTCTGTTACGCTGTAGCCGGGATCGGTGATCCCGGTTTCAGCAATCAGAGGAGACAAAAGATCTCAAAACAAAACGAAGCCTTAAGTTGTAGCGTCGGCTGTCCTCAGCCGAAATGAACGCCTGTATGTAGATATCAGAGAATCACAGTTCTTTGAGATAGTGACATGTGACGAGTGACGAGTTTGCAGAACTCGCCAATCATAGTCCCCAGAGATTCGGCCTCGTGCTTGCGTCGCTGCGACAGCAGCGAAATGCCAGTGCGGCTCCGCACTCTGGTGACAATAGCGCAGTGGTCCCACCCGTTCCCATTCCGAACACGGCAGTGAAACGCTGCAGCCCCGATGGTAGTACGGCGACAGGCCGTGCGAGAGTAGGACGTCGCCAGAGTAGAATGTCCGGTGGTAATCCCATCGGGCATTTTGCTTTTTTGGCGTCGCCTACTCGCCTGTCGCGCCGTGGCCTCGGCGAAGGCGGAAGCGGAGAACACGGCGAGCTAGGAAGCCGACGGGTAGCCGGTCAAGCCCGCGCGGGCAGCGGGCGAGCGTGTGGGCACATGCGAGTCAATAGGACGTCGCTATGCCGTCATGCCTGCCCCGCCAGCGCGTCAATTGCCTTCCATTCGTCCGCGCTCAACTTCACTTTCGCCGTCGCCATATTTTCCTCCAGGTGCGCGAGGGAGGATGTCCCAGGGATTGGCAGCATTACGGGTGATCGATGCAGTAGCCATGCAAGACCCAGCTGATAAATCGTTACCCCGTGATCTTTCGCGGCTTTTTCCAAGGCAGTGTTGGTCATTCCCCTTGTCCCGCCAACCGGCGCCCATGGCATGAAACCGATCTGTTCTTTCTCGCAATATCTAAGCGTGTTCTCCCATTTTCGATCGGTGATGTTGTAGCGGTTCTGCACGGTCACGATAGGCACAGTCTTGCGCGCGCGCGCGACCTGCTCGCGGAATACTTCCGATAATCCGATGTGGCGAATCTTTCCCGCGCTCTGCGCTTCCTTTAGCGCGCCTAGCGAATCTTCCATCGGCACCTTGGGATCGACGCGATGCAGTTGATAGAGATCGATGCGGTCAAGCTTTAGACGCTTGAGACTTTTATCGACGCATTGTTTGAGATATTCAGGCCGTCCGTCCGGTACCCATTGGCCGGGTCCGGGCCGGGTATTACCGCCCTTCGTCGCGATGACGAGTCCTTTGGGGTAAGGGTAAAGCGCTTCTGCTATAAGCAATTCGTCGGTCTCGGGTCCGTAGGCATCCGCCGTGTCGATCAGGTTTGCGCCGAGGTCGACGGCACGCCGCAAAACTTTGCGCGCGTTCTCGCGATCCGGCGGCCAACCCCAGATCCCCTCGCCCGTTAGACGCATCGCACCGAACCCAAGTCGATTGACTGCCAAATCGCCACCGATGGTGAAACTGGTGTTATCGCTCGCGGATGCAGCCGCGAAGATCGTGGCCGCTCTGCCGGCTAAAAGCGACGCTCCGCCTGCGAGAGTTGTGCGAAGAAATAACCGCCGGCTGATGCCGGCGCGAACAATTCGCTCGCTGTTTATTTCAAAAAGTTCGTCATTCATATGTAAAACGTACGTTCAGATGGAATGTTTTCACCAACCAAGTTACTCGTCACTTTGTTTCCTCCGGAAAAGCAATCGGCTGGCAGCCGATTGCGACAGACTAGCAGCCTGTGCTCCCCAGCAATTCGTCCCCAAAATTGATCCGTTTGCATCCGTGCCTGGCGCACCGTAGTCACTGGACGAAGGCGGGTAATCCGCAGTAAGGTGTTCGTTATGCTAACCAGCCAAAAAGTAATCGACGCCATTAACGAACAAATCGGCTACGAGTTCAGCGCGGAGCTACAATATTACGCGATCGGTGCGCATTTTGCGGCCGAAGCATTGCCGCAACTTTCGCAGCATTTTTTCCAGCAGGCCGAGGAAGAGAAGGGGCATGCGCTGCGATTCATCAAATACGTGGTCGATGCCGGCGGACGCGTGGCGATCCCGGCGATCGACGCGCCGAAATCAAAATTCAATACGGCGCGCGATGCCGTGAAACTTTCGCTCGATCAAGAAGTGCACGTGACCAAGCAGATCAACGCGCTTGTCGATCTTGCGAAAAAAGAGAACGACCATATTACGATCAATTTTTTACAGTGGTTTTTGACCGAGCAGCTCGAGGAAGTCTCCTCGATGGATAATTTGCTCAAGATCATCGAGCGCGCGGGGACGGATCTGCTGCAAGCGGATGAGTACCTCGCGCGGGTTGGGTTGAGAACGATGCCGGAACCACCCAAGAAATAGGAACGGCCAGAAACGCGAGCTCATTGAACAGTTCGCCGATCTTCCCTTCCCGTTTCGGGAGATCGATCCGCCGAAACGCTACGCTCGCCTCGCACTGGAAAGAAGCACGCGCATCGCTTCGGAAGAAATCCATTCCGCGCCGCACGCCTGCACGGTCTCGGCTTCCATCGAATCGGACGTGGCAACCATCAGCTCGAACTGCTTGGCGTACTTGCTCGCCAATCGCTCAATGATCGCGTCTGCTGACTGTCCGCTGCGCGAATAGAAAATCTGCACATCACCTGGGTCAGAGGTCGCTTCGACCTTTTTGCCTTTTCCATCGAAAACGACCACGACCCGCACGCCGGTCCAATCCTGATAATCGCGCAGCTGTTTGACCAATGCTTCGCGCGCCAGAGAAGAACGGCGCGCGTGAAGCTTGCGCAGCTCAGGCCAGGCAAAAATAACGCTGTGCCCGTCGACGATCAGATAACGAGCGCTCTCCGGCATTGCGAACGATACGCGTTTACATTTGATCAGCGAAGTCTGCGATCTCCTGCTGGCCGTTTTCCTCGTTCTGGAGAGAAGTTGCGTCGACGCGGTCGGCGGGGAGCTATGGCTTGGAGTTCCGCCTTCAGGCGGCGATCATGGCGTGCGCTTCCCGGGTCGCGTAAACGCGGAACTCCGAACAGGGCCGTGATCGAAATTAAAACTACGCCGTGGGTTCCGGCTCTTTGTTTAGGCGCTGTTTGGTCGGCGTCGGTCGCGCCGCACTGGCTCGCGATGCTGCCTTCTTGCGCTGTAAATACGCTCTTCGTCGTTTGCGTTTGGCTCGTACACGGTGCTTTTGTCCCACAGCGTTGTCTATCGGTTGAAACGTGGAAAAGCGCAATCTGAATTGAAACGCAGCCGCTCTCCTTCATGCTTGCTGACGTTGTCCCGCCTCTCCCCTTCGACAAGGGAGAGGACACAAGTGAGCGTCAAAAATCTTCGCGCTGCTGCCCTGAACGAATCCTCACCCTCCCCCTCTCCTTTACAAACGGAGACGCGACCTATGGCATATGCGCGTTCATCTACTTGACCTCCCTAAGGGTGTTCAACACTGATCCTTCGCATAAAACCCGAATTCGTGATTGCGTTTGTGCATCATTTGTTGTTAAAGAGCACACTCATGGCGCGCAGGGATTCGGGTTTCGCGCTCGCACAGAAGACCGTGAGCGGGCTGGCCATTCTTTTCCTCGTGCTCGCCGCATTCTTTGGTTTTTTAAATATCCAAAAAATTAAAGCAGTTCGCGCGAATGTTGCGAATGCGCAGGCCGGGCGCGCGCAGGTCCAGAAAGAAAAGGCTGATCTGCAAGCCAAATTAGACGCGGGGCAGCAAAAGATCGCTTCGCTGCAAAAACGCGTGGAAGAAGCAGAGAAGAACGCGAGCCCTTCGATCGCAGGAAGTCCTTCCAGTAACGCCCCGCAGACGGCTGATTTGCAATCGCAAGTCGATGATCTTCGCCGTCAGCTCGACAGCGCGGAAAAGGAAAAAGTTTTTCTCGCCGAAAAACTCCAGGATGCTCAGGGGCGAACGGCCCAGCCGAAGGAAGGAAGAAAGCGGCGTGAAACCGCGAGCACGCAGGGGGAGAGCGTCAGCTCCCACCGCGCGGGTGTGCGCGGCACGGTGCTGGCATACAATCAAGTTTACAATTTTGTGGTGCTGAATCTCGGCGCTCGCAATGGAGTCGAGTCGAACTCCGAAATGCTCGTTCTGCGGGAGGGAACGTTGATTGGAAAGATTCGCATTTCTTCAGTTGAACCGGCGACGGCTATCGGCGATATCATCCCCAGCAGTTTGGCTCGAGGCGTGCAAGTGCAGCCCGGAGACACTGTGATTTATGGCGGCACAAATCCGTAACGTTCGAAGGAAAATCCTCACCGGCCTGTTCTGCGCAATTGCCATCATCCTCGCTTCCTGCGCAAGTCAACGCGACTCCGTAAAGCTGGTTAATGATCCGGACGACCGCGGCGGTTCATCGCTTCCCTGGAATCACCAGGAGCAATGGGAAATCGCGCCGGAGACCAACGCCCTGGGGCCTACGGGATCGAGCGATACCCGACATTAGCCTGGCGATGCGCCCGCGCGCTAAATCCAGAAGCCGGCTGGGATGACGGCATTTTTCGGGATCACCACGATGCCATCCCGGATGAAATAATTATCTCCATCCAAGTTCGAAGGTTTACCTTCCGGCGTAATCACGGCGCCGTCGCTGATGCGCGCATTTTTGTCGATGATCGCGCGATCGATCACGCAGTTGCGCCCGATGCCGATGGGTGGCTGTGACGAATCGGTTTGCCCTAATTCAAAATAGTCCGCGCCCATCACGATGCTGTTCCGGATCGTCGCGCCGCTCTGAATCACGCTGCGTATTCCCACGACGCATCGTTCCAGATGCGCATCCGAAATGATGCAGCCATCGGAAACGATCGCCTTTCGCAGGGTGGCCCCGTTGATTTTGCTGCCCGGCAAGAAACGCGGATGCGTATAGATCGGAGACTCCGGTTCGAAGAAGCTGTATTCCGGCACGACGTCGGTGAGGTCGAGGTTCGCCTCGTAAAAGGCGCGAATCGTTCCGATGTCCTCCCAGTAGCCTTTGAAGATGAACGCGCTAACGTGCCGATCTTTGATCGCCATTGGGATAATGTGTTTGCCGAAATCGACCAGGTCGTTCTCCAACGATTCTATGAGCACGTTTCGGTTGAAGACATAAATCCCCATCGACGCCTGAAATAATTCCTCGTCTTCGTTGGAACCGGTGGAACGCAGCAGTTCCCGGCTCATTTTCATTTCCCGCAACGCAGTTTCATCTGCCGGTTTCTCAATGAACCCCGTGATCCGGCGATCAATGTCGCTCCGCATAATGCCAAACTCGGAAACCTGATGCTTCGCCACCGGTTTGGTGGCCAATGTAATGTCCGCGCTCAACCGGATGTGCTGATGCAGAATTTCTCGAAAATCCATTCGGTAAAGCTGGTCGCCGCTTAAGATCAGGTAGTAATCGTACGGCCGCTCCAGGAAGTAGCGCATGTTTTGCCGGACAGCGTCGGCAGTTCCCTGATACCATTGCGAGCCGGCAGGCGTTTGTTGGGCAGCGAGAATGTCCACAAAGCTTCGCGAAAAATTATCGAACTTGTAACTGTCCTGGATGTGCCGATGCAGCGACATGCTGTTGAACTGCGTAAGCACATAGATCGAGCGAAGCCCGGAGTTCAGACAATTGCTGATCGGGACATCGACGATGCGATATTTGCCACCGAGCGGCACAGCCGGTTTAGCGCGATCTTTGGTGAGCGGAAACAAGCGTGTGCCCGCGCCGCCGCCCATGATAATGGCAAGAGTCCGCTGGATGGTGCCCGGCGGCAGCGCAGCAGGAAGAGCTTCTGGACTTTTTTGAAGTAAATCGCGCTCCCTCCCGCTTTGCATTGTTGCTCACCAATAACCCAGCGTCGCTTGTTTTGCGGTAATTTTTTTGACCACGTAGCTGCTCCAGGACATTGCGGAAGCAGGGAAAGTTAGCCACGGCGCTGTGCGCCGTCCGGGGACAAGGACATCATCGCAAGTAAACGCCCAACAGGGGCGGGGCTACAACAATTGGCTCTTGAGATTCACTCGCGTGACTCGCGGTAGCAGGCTTCTTTTTCTCGCCATTGCGGGCGACACGCCCGCCGCTACAGTTTAGAACATGTGCGGAATTGTGGGATACGTGGGGCGCGCTGAGGCGGGGCCCATCTTACTCGACGGACTGCGTCGGTTGGAATATCGCGGCTACGACTCAGCCGGGCTTGCTGTCATCAACGGCGGACGGTTGGAAACTCGTAAATGCGCGGGGCGCATCGCGGCGCTCGCAAAGCGAGTGGGAAAACAACCGGTGTCTGGTTCGTATGGAATTAGCCACACGCGCTGGGCCACTCACGGCGGAGTGAACGACCAAAATGCGCATCCACATTTTGACGCCAGCGGCAAACTGGCGCTCGTTCACAACGGGGTCATCGAAAATTATCAGGCGCTGAAAGATGAACTTATCCGCGATGGCGACTCGAACTTTCGCTCCGAAACCGACACGGAAGTGCTCGCGCACCTGATCGGGAAGCTCTACAACGACTCATGCGCGAGCACGGTGGACGCTCCGGGAAAAAAAGCCCGGCTTTTTGATGCTGTTCGCACGGCGCTTCGGCAAGTCATCGGCACATATGGCATCGCCTTGGTGCATGCGGATGTGCCGGACTTTATGATCGGCGCGCGCCGCGGAAGTCCTCTCGTGCTCGGCGTTGGCAACGGCGAAAATTTTCTGGCCAGCGATGTGAGCGCGATCGTCGCTTACACCCGCGACGCAGTCTATTTAAACGACTTCGACGTCGTCGCGGCCGGGACGGACAAGTTCGAGATCATTTCGCTCGCCGGAGACAGCACTGAGCATCCGGTCAGCAAAGTCGAATTCACCGCCGAAGACGTCAGGAAAGGGGATTATCCCCATTACATGCTCAAGGAAATCTGTGAGCAACCGAACACTGTGCGCGACGCGATGCGTGGGCGTCTCAACCAAGAGGAATGCACCGCAAGATTGGGCGGCCTGAACATGACGGCTCCGCAATTGCGCGATGTCGGGCGCATCGTTCTCACCGGTTGCGGCACGGCGCTGCATGCCGGCAGAGTCGGCGAATATTTGATCGAGCGGCTGGCGAATATCCCTACAGAAGTCGATTACGCCAGCGAGTTTCGCCATCGCAACACGCCGATGACTTCCGAGACGCTGGTATTCGCCATCAGCCAGAGCGGCGAGACCGCGGACACGCTCGGTGCATTGCGCGAAAGCCGGCGCAAAGGTTTTCGCACCCTGGGAATTTGCAACAACGTCGCGAGCACGATTGCGCGCGAGAGCGACGGCGGGGTTTACATGCACGCAGGACCGGAAATCGGCGTGGCGGCCACCAAATCGTTCACGTCGCAGCTTGTCATTCTCACGCTGCTCGGGCTGCTCTTCGGGCGGATGCGCAATCTTTCCGCAGCAGAAGGAAGCCGTGTAATTGAAGCACTGGCGGCATTGCCGGAACAAGTCGAAGCCGTTTTGAATCTCAACGATCAGATTGAGGCGATTGCCAAAAAATATGCCAACGCAAACGGCTTTCTGTTCTTTGGACGCCAGTTCAACTTTCCCATCGCGCTCGAAGGTGCTCTCAAGATGAAGGAGATCACATACCTCTTTGCTGAAGGGCATCCGAGCGCGGAGCTCAAGCACGGCATCATCGCCCTGATTCGTTCCGATCTGCCTTCGGTGTTTATTGCGCCCGATGATTCAGTGTTTTCAAAAAACCTGAACAACATCGAGCAAGTGAAAGCCCGCAAGGGGCCCATCATCGCGTTGACGAGCGGGAATTGCGCGAAGCATCTAAAAGAAATAGCCAACGACATCGTCGTGCTGCCGGAAGTGCCCGATTACGTCATGCCCGTCCTGGCGGTCATCCCGCTGCAGCTGCTCGCCTATCATCTCGCTGTCGAGCTGGGCCGCGACGTCGATAAACCGCGCAATCTAGCCAAGAGCGTAACCGTGGAATAATTCATCGTGCTGCGATCCCTTGGATGCCGCAACGCGGCGTCCCTACCCACTGCGGCTGGAAAATCACGCAGTTTGCGGTAAACTGCGCGTCAGCAGTTTCCACCAGTGCAACAAAACGAAGATTACGTGCTCAGAGTCCTCAGCGATGTAGGACTTGTCTCGCGCCAGCAGATCGACGGTGCGCGCTCGCGCCTAAATGGCGAGCCAGGCGTGATCGATGTTTTGGTCAATGACGGAGTTGTATCCGAGGTGGACGTCTCGCGCACACTCGCGGCGCAAGCGCACATGGACTGGATCGACATCTCCACCATGGTAATCTCGCCGCAAATCATCAGCCAGATCCGTGGAGAAGACGCCCGCCGGTTCAAAGTAATCCCGGTCGCTTTTGGCGAAACCGGGCTGGTGGTCGCAGTGGGCAACCCGCTCGACATCGATACGATGGACAGTCTGAGTTTTCTCCTGCAACGCGAGCTGGAACTGGTTTGCACCAGTCCCAGGAAAATTAGCGAAGCGTTAATCAAATACTACGGCACGGCCGACGAAGCTGCGGATGTTCTGCAAAAAGAGATTGGGGAAGACGTCGAGCTTGGTTTGGAACTCGGCGATGGCGCGGAACCGATCACAGTTGATGAAGCAGACGCGCCGATTGTCCGGCTTGTATCGATGTTACTGATCGAAGCGCATCGCGCTGGCGCGAGCGATATCCATCTGGAACCCTTGGACAAAAAATTTCGTGTCCGATTTCGGATTGACGGTGTGCTGCAGGAAATGCAAGCGCCACCAAAGCGTCTGCAATCAGCCGTTATCAGCCGGCTCAAGATCATGTCCGGCTCGATGAGCATCGCCGAGAAACGCTTGCCGCAAGATGGTCGCATCCAGGTCAAGATCAAAAAGAAGCCAATCGACCTTCGTGTCTCGACCATGCCGACTAATCACGGCGAGAGCATGGTGTTGCGGATACTGGATAAAGCCAGCCTGAAGCTCGGTTTGCCAGAACTTGGATTTTTTTCTGATGACCAGGAAACCTTAGAGCGTCTGATCAAACTGCCCGACGGCATTCTCCTCGTCACCGGGCCGACCGGCTCCGGCAAGACGACCACGCTTTACGCCTGCCTCAATTACGTTAACAAGCCGGACCGCAAGATCATTGCCGTGGAAGAACCGATCGAATATCAGATGACCGGGATCAACCAGGTGCAGGTGAACACGGAGATCGGCATGACCTTTGCCGCCGCTTTACGTTCCATCCTGCGCCAGGCGCCGAATATCATCATGATCGGTGAAATTCGCGATCTCGAGACTGCGACTATTGCCACGAACGCCAGTCTGACCGGCCACCTTGTGTTCAGCACGCTGCACACCAACGACGCGCCGTCTGCGGTCGCCCGCCTGATCGATATCGGCGTAAAACCGTTTCTCGTTGCGTCGTCCGTCCGCACGGTCATGGCGCAAAGACTCGTCCGGAAGTTATGTAACCACTGCAAACAATCGGGCGAACTCACTGACACCGAGTTACGCGCGCTGGGAATTGAGCCCGGCCAGCTTGCCGACGCGCAGGTAATGAGGCCGAAAGGATGCGAGGAGTGCCGTCAAATTGGCTACAGGGGGCGAACGGGAATATTCGAAATTTTTGTGATCGACGATGAGGTGCGCCACATGATCAACAAACGCAGATCGAGCTTTGTCCTCCGGCAACGCGCTCGCGAATTGGGCATGCGAACGTTGCGCGAAGACGGTGTACGCAAGGTACTGGCAGGGATCACTTCTGCAGACGAAGTCATTTCCGTCACCGTGGGTGACGCGAGCTAGTCGATTTAACGATTTGACGTTTTAACGAATCCATGACGGATAAACAGCTTGCCGAATTTTTCGTGGAGCAGCGTGTGCTCCAACCTTCGCAAGCTGAAGACGTGCTGGGCGAAGTGGAACTGAACGGAAAGACGGTCGCGCAGGCAATGGTCGACGGCGGCTTCATCGACGAGCCGGGTTTTTATCAAACGATCGCCAGTGGCCTTGGCACTGATTTCGTCGACCTCACTGAATACGAGGTCGCGCCGGAAATTTTACGTCTTATTCCTAGTGGGCTGGCTCGGTTGCAGGGCGCGCTTCCAATTGCAATGAGCGGAACCACATTACGGATCGCGCTGGTCGATCCGTTTGATCTCCAAACCGCAGACGACCTCCGTTTCGCGCTCGGTAAAGAGATGCAGGTAGTGGTGTCGCCGCCCGAACAGATCGAAGAGCTGATCAAGCAGTATTACGGCGCCGACTCGACGAGCATGGAGGACGTTCTCAAGCAGCTCGGTGAAGCTGGGGAGCTTCTGCAATTGCGCCAGGGCGATGGCGAAGCCGCGGTTGAAGCGGAGGCGAATGCGACGCCAATCATTCGCTTTGTCGATCTCATCCTTTACCAAGCGATCCAGGACCGCGCGAGCGACATTCACTTCGAGCCGTTCGAAAACGAATTCAAGATCCGGTATCGCGTCGATGGCGCACTTTACGAAATCTCGCCGCCGCCGCGCCATCTGGCGTTGCCTGTGATTTCGCGGGTGAAAGTGATGGCGAACATGAACATCGCCGAGAGGCGGCTACCGCAGGATGGCCGAATCCAGAAGCATATTGCAGGGCGCAATGTTGATCTTCGCGTTTCAACGTTGCCAACCCAATTTGGCGAGAGCCTGGTGCTGCGTGTGCTGGATCGGAGCATCGTGAACCTCGATCTGGAGGCGCTGGGAATGCCTGATTACATCTACAATTTTCTGCTCGAAATGATCGAGCGGCCGAACGGCATTTTTATTGCGACCGGACCGACCGGCTCGGGAAAAACCACCACGCTTTATTCCTGTTTGCGCAAGATCAACACGATTGATTCGAAGCTGATTACCGCGGAGGAGCCAGTCGAATATGATCTGGAAGGGATCGTGCAAGTGCCGGTCAACGAAGCCATCGGCCTGACGTTTGCGCGAGTCTTGCGATCGTTCCTGCGCCAGGACCCGGACCGTATCATGATAGGCGAGACACGCGATCTTGAGACCGCACAGATTGCCATTCAAGCGTCTCTCACAGGGCATATGGTTTTTACCACTCTGCACACCAACGACGCGCCTGGCGCGATCACGCGCTTGATCGACATGGGCGTGGAACCATTCCTGATTTCGTCCACACTGGAGGCCGTGCTCGGTCAGCGTTTATTGCGGAGCATCTGTCCCAAATGCCGGGCCACGTATCAGCCGAACGACACGCTACTGGCGGAGCTGGGGATTTCGCGGGGAGAAATTGGCGATAAACAATTTTACTACGGCAAGGGTTGTGACGCTTGTAACAATACAGGCTACAAAGGACGAAAAGGGATCTATGAACTTCTGAAGATCACCGATCCGCTTCGTGAATTGATCAATGAACGTGCGCCCACGGTTACGATCAAACAAAAGGCGATCGAGCTGGGAATGGTCGCGCTGCGCCAGGACGGCTTGCGTAGCATCTTTGCTGGCGATACAACCATCGAGGAAGTGCTCAGATACACGTGAAGGAACTCAACGATTCAGCGATTTGGTCATTTAGCGATTGAAATGCTTCGAACAGACCGCTTTACTTTAATCGTTAAATCAGTAAATCGTTAACTCGCTAAATCTCCCCCATGCCACGTTTCAACTACATAGCTCTCGATGCTCGGGGGCAAGAGGCGAGCGGCTTGGTTGAAGCCGCTTCTACCAATGCCGCCATCACTCAATTGCGCCAGTCCGGCTTTTTCCCCACGAGCGTTATTGAGGAGGCGATCAGCGGTCCCGACGGCAAAGAAACTCGCCGTCGTGCAACCACGACGGCGCGCGTGACGAAGACGCGCGCAAAAAAGGGAATCGTTCTTTTCAAGCGCAGAAAGGTTAAGTCAAAAATCCTGATGATCTTTACTCGGCAACTGGCGACGCTGATTGATTCCGGGTTGCCGTTGCTGAGAAGCTTGAACGTTCTCGCAAAACAGGAGCGCGACAAGCTGATGAAAAATACAATCATCAAAGTCGCCGACGCGGTGCAAGGCGGTAGCACATTCTCTGACGCGCTGGCCCTGCATCCACGAATCTTCAATGATTTGTACGTCAATATGGTGAAGGCCGGCGAGGTCGGTGGCGTACTGGAGCTCGTGCTCACCCGGCTTTCGGAATTTCAGGAGAAGGCCGCAAAGATCAAAAACAAGGTCATGGCGGCTATGGTATATCCGGGCATCGTGATGACGATGGCGATTGGCATCATGACTTTTCTTATGATCTTCATTGTGCCCAGGTTTGAACTGATTTTCCACGACCTGCTCGGCAACAAACCGCTGCCGCCCGTCACCAGGTTTGTCATCGG
>Ga0209474_10004294_pt1 | contig 12332 bp, 11 predicted proteins | sample GraSoiAngelo_145_FD_185902 | JGI IMG/M metagenome (GOLD analysis project Ga0209474, IMG submission 185902) | Grasslands soil microbial communities from the Angelo Coastal Reserve, California, USA - 14_1009_05_20cm (SPAdes) (version 2) | ecosystem: Environmental > Terrestrial > Soil > Grasslands...
TGAATCGTGATACATAGTCAACACCGCCCTGGCCAGGAGCAGTAACGATTGTTCCACCAATCCCGATTTCGATTTTGGCAAGAGCGCGGATGTCCGGGGAGAGTGTTCGCACCTGCTCTGCGCGATCGACGATAACAAGGTAATCACGCGACTTCATGACCTCGGCCTCCATGAGGCCGAGTGCCGGCAAGAGCTCGGCTGGTGGGTCGCAGGGCCGGGCTGGCCGGGACGGGAAGTCCATCTCTAAACCATCTTGGCCACGTGCGACGGTCAATACACCGCTACAAGTATGGAAGCGGACAGGCCAGGCCTCTTGTCCCCGAAGGGCAAGCACAAAAGCCGATGCTAGGGTCGCATGTCCGCAAAGGTCATCTTCGACTTCGGGCGTGAACCAGCGCAAGTCGAAATCACCATCGGCCCGAGGCGCGACAAAGGCGGTCTCCGAGTGTTTATTCTCAGCCGCGATCTTCTGCATGGTGGCGTCTGGGGGAAAAACGGAAAGTATGCAAACACCTGCTGGGTTACCCGCAAAAAGTTCTTCCGTGAACGCATCCACGTGATAATAGGGAATTGACATATGACTATTGTAAGAAAGGATGCTGTGAAACACAGTCCGGCCGTTCACAAACGTGCATTGCACTAATTCGCTCGCGAGCCCTGGTTGGGTCATCTACAGTGCTGGCCCACTGGGGTCCGCCAGAAATTGCTTTTGCGGCTGGAGCAGAATGGATGCGCTTATAACGACCTGCGTGCGATGAGGCGTTCGGTGCAATTCGACCTGCCGCTCCGCGCTCGCAATGATCTCCTGCTCCAGCAGGCGTTGCTGCGGGGTCTCGGGGATGGGCAGGTACTCCTCATTGGAAACAACCTGCGTAGGCACTGGCAGATGGCGATCGAGCCACGCGCGTCAACATCCGATTTACGGATCTATCCACTGTGGACTTGGGGGTTTCGAGCAGGACGGAACGGTCTTTGGGTTGGGCATAATTCACCAGCGGCAGGCACAACCGCGAATATCGACTGCTCCACAACTCGGTTTACAACTGCCTATGCCCCGGTGGCTCCGGTCGAAGAAATTGTGAACGCCAAGGAGAGTCGAACCCGTAAATTTAGATGCCAAGCAGACCAGTATTTCCTCTGCAGCAAAATACTCCGCAAGAGTCCCTTTGTGGGAGCACCCAATATGAAGACTTCCGACTCTGAAGACACCTGCAGAAATGACAATCTGCTGACAATTCCGTGACCATTTAGCGACAACTGACCCCGTTTTCGGCAGTACCTTCCAGTTGCACTGGCAATAGCATTTAGAGTGACAGGCTGAATTTCAAATGCGAGGAACCTCCAATGCGCCAATCTGTGGAACGCAAGCGCCCGGCGCTCGCCGTTGCGCTCACGATTTTTCTAACGCTCGCCGCCTGCAGCGCTTTTGGGCAGCACTTCAATCGGACGGATTTGACTGCTAATTCGGCGAGTGTTGCCAGTGTCCCGAACCTTGATCCTAACTTGGTGAATGCATGGGGTCTGTCGCGTTCCTCCGGGTCTCCCTGGTGGGTTTCGGACAATGGTACTGGTCTTTCAACCCTCTATGATGCGAGTGGCATGCCACAGAGTCTTGTGGTCACGATCCCAGTCCCGAGCGGGCAGAGCGGCCCGGCGACGCCGACCGGAAACGTATTCAACTTCACAATCGCTTTCAACGTAAAGCCAGGGGCGAAGGCTTTCTTTATCTTTGTGACGGAGGATGGCACGATATCTGGTTGGAATCCGACGGTTGACCTCAACCACGCCATTCTGAAGGTGAACCGTTCGGGAGAGGCCATCTACAAGGGTATTGCCATTGCGAAGACCCCGCTGGGATCTCGGCTGTTTGTCAGCAATTTCAAGAGTGGCAGAGTCGAGGTTTTCGACGGCAGTTGGCATCCTGTATCGATAGCTGCCGACGCTTTCGTCGATAGCATGCTGCCGGCCAATTATGCGCCGTTCGGGATACAAAATGTGGGCGGGAATATTGTTGTAACCTTCGCTCATCGTGAACCGGGCTCAACGGATGAAGACCACGGTCCGGGGCTGGGCTATGTAACCATTTTCGATACTGCTGGGCATGTGGTGGGACGTCTTACGCACGGGCTTTATTTTAACGCTCCCTGGGGCATCGCAATGGCGCCTGCAGATTTCGGCGTGTTCAGCCATCGGCTGCTTATCGGTAACTTCGGCAATGGAAATATCCACGCTTTTGACCCAATTACCGGTAAGTTCGCTGGAACCCTACTTGATCCTAGCGGTCACGCGATTAAAATCGATGGACTCTGGGCGTTGTCGTTTGGCGGAGGCAATCCCAACTCAGGGGCGGCGAACAAGCTGTTCTTTACGGCTGGCCCGAACGATGAATCGGATGGGCTGCTGGGCAAGCTTAGTGCAGTCGCCACCGAACAGCGCGGAAACTCCGAATAAAAAACTTTTGCAGGTGCGCCAGGCCGCACGGTGGCTTTCCGCGAATGAAAAAGGCCGCTTCTCGGATACATTGACGCAAACGGCTTTGTTTTTGCTCCTATTTCCTTCGTCCACTAAACTCATCGTTTTGTCCACCAAGGAGGATTCCCGTAATCTTTCTGAAGGCGGATGCAGAGACCAGCTGATTCAGAACGTTGGATTTTGCTGGAAGACTCGTCAACAAACACCCCCTTTTTGAGGGCGAGCGGATTGAGCCCAAGTTGAGATTCATAAGGGTTCGTCGGGAAATGGCTCATTAAGGGTCAGTCCTCACGAGTTCCGTTTTCTCCGGAATACTTGGTACTCTGACGGGTCCATGAAAGTGAATTGTCAGGTTCTCTGCGTCATTGCGGCGCTCACTTGCGCAATTGCACAGCAGCCTCCAATTAGTGATTTCATCTTGGAACAAAATGTCGCTATCCCCATGCGCGACGGAGTTTTGCTCCGTGCCGACATCCTCCGGCCCAAAGGAGGTGGGCCGTTTCCGGTCCTCGTTTATCGCACGCCATACGGCAAGCACTTCGCGCAGAAGGAATACACGATCTTTCGCCGCGCAGTCCAGCGCGGATACGCGGTCGTCATACAAGATGTGCGGGGCCGCTACGCTTCCGACGGCGAATTTCGCCCGTACGAAAACGAGGGCCGCGACGGATACGACACCATCGAGTGGGCAGCCAAGCAGAGCTGGTCGAACGGAAATGTGGGAACCTTCGGCCTTTCCTATCCTGGCGCTGTGCAATGGCTGGCTGCGGTGGAGAGCCCTCCGCATTTGAAGGCCATGGTTCCCGCAATGACTTTTTCCACGCCTCAGAATTTTTTCTATGCGTCCGGCACCTGGGACATGTCATGGATCGAATGGATATGGGACAACATCGCTCCCGATGTGCGCGCAAGGAAGGGCCTTCCCGGCGCGAAAACGGCGGAAGAAGCCATTGCCGCGTGGAAACTGGCTGCCCCGAAAATGCTGAAAACTTTGCCCCTGAAGCAGCTCGAGGATCTTCGTGGCGTCGCGCCCTACTACTATGACTGGCTTTCTCATCCCGCCGAGGATCCCTGGTGGGATTGGGCCGAATTGCGCAACAAATATCGCCGCGTACACGCTGCCGTTCTGAATCTCTCTGGCTGGTATGACGACAACTACGGTCCGGAAGGTGCGACAACCAATTTCAACGGGTTACTGAAGTCGCGCGCAAACGATGGCGAGAAACGCACCCACCTTTTGCTCGGTCCCTGGGTGCATGGTGTTGATGCCACAGCGAAGACAACATCAGGAGAGCGCGAGTTTGGTCCTGCCGCTGCCATAGATTATGACGAAGTCGTTCTCCGCTGGATGGACCGCTACCTGCGAGGCACCGCCAACGGCATCGATAAGGGAAAGCCGGTACGTTATTTCGTGATGGGGGATAACACGTGGCGCGATGCTGATTCCTGGCCGCCGCCAGCCACGCCGGTAGAATACTATTTAAACGCTCCACCGGCAGGCAGCAATCGCGGCACCATTTCACGCGATAGGCCTGCGCCTCATCAAGTTACTTCCTTCATCTCAGATCCCGGCAACCCGGTCTTGAATGCGTACGATTCCTCAGGAGCGCACGACTACAGAAAACTGGCCAAACGCAGTGATGTCTTACTCTTTGATTCAGCACCCATGGAGCGAGACCTAGAAGTCACCGGACCAATCGCGGTGAAGATCTTTGTTTCCTGTGATTGCCGGGACTTCGATCTCTGGGTTCGGCTTCTCGATCTCGCGCCAGATGGCACGGCGTTCAACCTTATGAGTCCGGGTTTGGACGTCCAGCGCGCTAGTTATCGTGAGATGAAAAGAGGCCGGCAACTCCTAAGGCCTGGAAAGATTTACGAACTTGGCCCCGCCTCGCTCCTGGCCAGCAACGTCTTTCAGAAGGGACATCGCCTTCGCCTCCAGATTTCGGGCTCGTTATTTCCCAACTTCTCGCGCAACTTACAGAGCGGAGAACTGGAAAACGACTCGGCAAGGCTGCAGAAAGCCACGATTTCCATCTATAGCGATCGCCGCCATCCTTCCCGCATTGTTTTGCCGTTAATGCCTCAGCTTCAATGAGTTAATCACCAATGGGTTGTCGCAGGATCATGCCGTTCCGCGCGTTCCCGTTCACCGATACTGTGACTAGCCACCGAGAGCCACGGTCAAATGAACCGTAGCTCTATTTATTTTCCGAACACATTGTCGATCTTCCGCCGGGACTCGCTATTCATCGCCCACCTTGCAAGTGCCATCAGTTGCATAAATCAACTCCGCTTCTGGAAAAAACGAACCGCCAAAACGACGACTATTACCAGTACGGCAATCTCAACCCAATTGGTTAGTGTCACGCCCCGGCCTCCTACTTCGATTGCAGATTATGGAGATGCGGAGAATTGACAGCGGATAAAAGCCCGTCGCCGGAGAGTTGTAAGCTTGGAGAAAGGGCGGCGCTTTTCCTTCGCGTTGGGGTGGACCCGATTAAGTGATTTCGGACCCGCGGGGGAGATCACCGCATCAGCAGCACGGCAATGACGCATAGCCCGCCCGCCGGTGCCCACTTAATTGAGCTGCCGAGTCTGATTCTCTGCCATCGATTGGGTTCGGGGCGTTGTTCAAACAGTTTTCGGAACTCCTCATAGGGCATTTTCCCCTTCTTCTCTCGGTACCGCACTAATCGGGATTCTGCCAATAGTGCTGGTTTGATCGGTGGATCACGCCGCGCCACTGACGTATGGCTCCACCGCAATTCCCCACTCCTCAAGCAGCCATTCCGGTATGTAGCACCGGTTCTTATTCCGCTCGCACCAATACCGTAACGCCACTGAACCGGTACATGTTTGCTTCGTGAGTCCCAAGTGTCGGACTTGCGTTTCGAACTCGGTAGCAACAGCTGGAGCGGGCGGAAGCGGCCTTCCCCAGTTGGGATTTCCACGGCGACGCCTGACTGGCTGGATGAATGGTTTAATCATGCCACAGATGATACTCCGCCCGGCTTGATTCCGCAGTTACGCTTTCAAAACACACCCGGTGTCGATTCTGTTCCGCCTACTGAATTGAGCACGATTGGGCAACGTTAAGGGTCAGAGCGTGCTTTGTCTTAAAGGGCTGCCGCTGACCATGGAGAATGTCTCACTGGAGAATGTCTCACTGTTTCAGGGTGCAATCCGGCGCGAGGAAAGCTTCTCAACTGTGATTCTCGACTTGAGTGATGTTCCCTATATTGATTCAACCGCTTTGGGAGCACTCGTCTCTGCCTATGTTTCTCGTCAGAAGGTGGGAAGACGAGTAGTGCTCTCCGGCGCAAGCGATCGGGTGTCGAAAATGCTCAAAATCACTAGCGTAGAATAGCTTTTCCTCACGTTCCCGACGCTAGAAGATGCAATAGGCGGTCTCACGCAGGGCTGGCACAGCCTAGTTTTCTCCTGAGCTGCCACCATTTTTGAGCTGAGGTCACTGACCGCTGCTGATGGGCAACTTTCGTGCCAAAAACCCCTCCGGCAGGGTTCTTGGTAGGTCCTGATTCAATTTGTTGAGCTGCAAGGGTGCTTCGCGTACGAAAAGTACATCTTTGTGGCGCGGTGAGCTCTTTTGCGACAAGGGCATTTTCAGGAACTGGCAACGTCAGTGCTTAATCAGATGTGTAGCAGGCTGAGCCGGTGCCCAAGAGGGGAAAGCAGAAGCTCAGCCTACGTAGTGGTAGACTGTGGACGCTGTGGATGAGGCGCAGATACACAGACTTTGGGAGGCTTTCTTCAACGAGCGTGATCCGGGCAAGTTGCGCGATGCTGTCGGAAAGCTCAACCAAATGCTTCAGGAACGGACTAAGTCTCTCGAAGATCAGCCCCCTCCGAAACAGGATCAAGGAACTGGTCTATGAACGCGCCTCTGCCGTCCTGATTTTCGAGTTACTCCCACCTCCAAATACCCATAAATCAGGAGGTTTGCGCTGGTCGTACCGCGCATGAGATATTACTTCGTCCTTTCACCCTGGCGTGCATTAAGAGTGCGAAAGCAGAATTGAATGTTTCGCCTGATCCCACGCGAGATGAAGTTCTTCGAGCTTTTCGCAGAACTTTCGAGCAATCTGACGGAAGGCGCCAAACTGCTCCGCAGCATCTTGGAGAATCCCGTGGATCTGGGTGTACGAGCAGAGCAGATGCAAGCAATCGAGCACAAAGGCGACAAGGCCACCCACGCGATCATCACCAAACTGAACCAGACATTCATCACGCCGTTCGACCGCGAAGACATTTACCGCCTCGCTTCATCACTGGATGATGTGCTCGATTTCATGAATACTGCGACCACCCGCCTGGTCTTGTACAAGATCCTGCAGCCTCCACCAGTTTCCGCCGAACTCGCCGGCCTTATCGTGCTTCAGACCGAGGAACTGGCTCAGGGAGTTTCCTTGCTCGAAAAGAACGGCCATGTCCTGGAGCACTGTGATGAGGTCAACCGTTTGGAAGATGTTGCTGACCACGTAAGCCGGAAAGCCATTGCCGACTTATTCGAGCACGAAAAAGACCCCATTCACTTGATCAAAATAAAAGAACTGTATGAAGTTTTGGAAACCGCCACTGACAAGGCAGAGGATGCCGCGAACGTGCTCGAAGCGATAGTGCTCAAAAGCGCATAGCAGTACACGCCAGAAAAAGCCTGGAGGCCCAACCATCCGGTGAAAACCGACGTTCTGCTTGTCCTTCTTACCGTCCTCGTAGCCCTGATCTTCGACTTCCTGAATGGGTTTCATGACTCCGCAAACAGCATTGCCACTGTCGTTTCCACCCGGGTCCTGTCGCCGAAGCTGGCAGTGTTGTGGGCTGCAGTCTTCAATTTTCTCGCGGCTTTCTTCCTGGGCACGGCAGTCGCCAAAACCATCGGCAAGGGCATGATCCGGTTGGAAGATGTGACCCAATACGTGGTCATGGCTGGCCTGTTTGGCGCGATCGTGTGGGATGTACTCACGTGGTGGTGGGGACTGCCGACCTCATCATCGCATGCTCTCATTGGGGGCTACGCGGGCGCAGCCATGGTACACGCCTCGCTCCATACCGGTGTTGCCTCGGCGTTCTCGGTCATCATCCCGCAAGGCTGGTACAAGACACTCGTCTTCATTGTGGTCGCCCCTGTGATTGGCTTAGTTCTGAGCCTTTCTTTTATGACAGCCGTTCATTGGCTGCTGCGACGTAAGGCCCCGCAGCAAATCGACAAGTGGTTTCGCAAGCTGCAACTGCTGTCCGCTGCGGCCTACAGCCTCGGCCATGGCGGCAACGATGCTCAGAAGACAATGGGAATTATCGCAGGCGCACTTTACACGGCTGGATTCATGACCAAGTCCGACATGCTGGCAAACTGGGGAAAACTGCACTGGCCCATTATCTTGTCGGCACACGCTGCCATCGCTCTCGGAACCTATTTCGGCGGCTGGCGCATTGTGCATACCATGGGACAGAGGATCACGAAACTAAGACCGGTAGGAGGTTTCTGCGCCGAGAGCGCAGGAGCCATCACCCTCTTTGGTACGGCACTCGCGGGAATTCCCGTAAGTACAACTCACACCATCACCGGTGCGATCGTGGGCGTCGGAGCGGTCCACCGCCTGTCTGCCGTTCGATGGGGCATTGCGGGCAGAATCGTGTGGGCTTGGATCTTAACCATTCCAGCCTCCGCTATTGTTGCGGGCCTAACATTCTTCTTAATGCACTTCTTCCATGCGGAAGGCTGATTCCGAGAAGTGTTGATTCAATCTCGGGCCAACCGCGCAGCGGCATTACTTGACCCTTGAGGTTCTCAACTTGGCAAAATCGGGCTAACCTAAGCGGTCCACTCGTAGTCAAACAGCACAATGGCAAGTGACCGCCTGCTCGCGGTACTTTCATGTCAGGAGGTTATCTTGATTGCCTTGAGCGTAAACGCGAAACGTGTGATGGTTGATGTTGACCCGTCTACCCCTCTCCTTTGGGTGCTCCGCGACAATCTGGGCTTGACCGGCACCAAGTACGGATGCGGCATGGCGCAATGTGGGGCATGCACCGTTCATATCGATGGTCAGGCGGTGCGCTCTTGTGTGGCTCCTGTTTCGCGAGCCGCAGGCAGGCAGGTGACGACCATTGAAGGGCTTTCGGCTGACCTCAGCGACCCGCTGCAACGCGCATGGATCGAGATCGATGTGCCGCAGTGCGGCTACTGCCAATCAGGTCAGATCATGAGTGCGGCAGTGCTGCTTCGCGAGAAGCCAATTCCCAGCGATGATGATATTGACCAGGCACTCGCCGGAAACATCTGCCGGTGCGGAACCTATTGCCGAATCCGGCGTGCAGTACATCGCGCCGCCGAACTGGCGAGAGGTTCGAAATGACCGATTTGCATCCGCTCAACAGACGCGAATTCCTGAAGGTCGGTGTGGCTGCCGGAGGCGGAATGTTGGTCGGAATCTACCTCCCGCAATTGAACTCATCGGAAACGGTCTCTAGAACCGAAGTCTTCCAGCCGAACGCCTTCTTGCGAATTGGGACTGATGACATGATCACGGTTATCCTCGGAAAGTCTGAGATGGGCACGGGCATATACACTTCGCTGCCAATGATCGCGGCCGAAGAGTTGGATGCCGATTGGCAACACATACGCGTTGAAGCGGCGCCTGTGGATGAGGTGTATTTCCATCCTACATTTCACATTCAGATGACCGGCGGTAGCAGCAGCGTGACTTCGGAATGGGAACGGCTGCGCAAGGCAGGGGCGACAGCCAGAGCCATGCTCATCGCCGCGGCCGCGAAAAACTGGGATGTCGATCCGAAGGCCTGCGGGACACAAACTGGCTATGTCGTCCACGAGCCGAGCAATCGCCGAGTGTCGTACGGTGCTCTGGCAGAAGCAGCGGCTACGACGCCGCTACCGGCAGACGTTCCTCTTAAAGACCCAAACAATTTCACGATCATCGGACGCGGGACACATCGGCTGGACACGGCTGCAAAGACAAACGGTAGTGCGCTGTTTGGCATCGATGCAAAAGCTCCGGGCATGCTCACTGCGCTCATCGCTCGGCCACGGGTTTTTGGTGCAAAGATCATTCGCGTCAACGATGCACGATCGAGAAAGATCACCGGCGTGAAGGCCGTCGTACCAGTTCAATCGGGTATTGCCGTCGTTGCTGACGGCTTCTGGGCCGCGAAACTGGGACGCGACGCGTTGGAAATAGAGTGGGACGAAGGCCCAAACGCCACTGTCTCCACTGCAGCGATCCGCGAGCAGTACGCGAGATTGTCGAACGCACCGGGAAAAGTTGCAAGACGCGACGGCGACCCCGCTCACGCGCTACAAACAGCGGCCACCAAAATCACGGCCGAGTACGAGGTTCCGTATCTTGCGCACGCGACGATGGAGCCACTCAACTGCCTTGTTGATCTGCGCGCCGACCGCTGCGACATCTGGACTGGCACTCAGTTCCAGAGCCTCGACCACGCAGCTGCGGTAAGGCTTACAGGTCTGCACCCGAACCAGGTGCACGTTCACACCACGATGCTCGGGGGTGGGTTTGGTCGTCGCGGCAGTCCCACCTCTGAATTCGTGGTGGAAGCCGTCGAGGTTGCAAAAGCGGTGCATGCGCCCGTGAAAGTCGTCTGGACCAGAGAAGACGATATTCGCGGCGGGTGGTATCGTCCCATGGCCTACGACCGCATCTCCGCAGGTCTGGACGCGAGCGGGAACCCAGTTGCGTGGGACCATACGATCGTGAGCCAGGGGGTGCTTGAAGGCACGATCTTCGCACCTGATGGGAACGACGGCTCCTCAGTTGAGGGCGCTGTCGAAATGCCCTATGCCATTCCCAACGTACTGGTTAGCTTACACGCCACGAAGTTAGGAGTACCGGTCCTTTGGTGGCGGTCCGTAGGCAATTCGCACACCGCATTCGTTGTCGAGAGCTTTATTGACGAACTCGCGCACGCCAGCGGAAAAGATCCTTATCAGTTTCGACGCGCACTGTTGGCAAAGAAGCCTCGGCATCTGGCTGTTCTGGAGCTAGCAGCGGAGAAAGCTCACTGGGGCGCCCCTCTCCCGAAAGGGCAGGGACGCGGTATTGCCCTGCATTTTTCGTTTGACACGTACGTTGCTGAAGTCGCGGAAGTTTCTGTCAGCGAGCCGGATACGATTCGCGTTCATCGTGTGGTGGCCGCGGTTGACTGCGGCCGTGTTGTTAATCCGGACGGCGTTGTGGCTCAGACGGAAGGCGGAATCATCTTTGGGCTCAGTGCTGCTCTCAAGAGTGAGATCACGCTTGACCGTGGACGCGTGCAGCAGAGCAACTTCCATGACTATCAGGTGCTCCGTATCAACGAAGCACCACAGATCGAGGTTTACATCGTACCCAGCACCGAGCATCCGATGGGAGTCGGCGAACCGCCCGTGCCGCCGATCGCGCCAGCCGTCGCAAACGCGGTGTTCGCCGCAACGGGCAAACGGGTCCGCAAGTCGCCCATCCGGATGAACCAGGCTGTGTGAAAGTAACGATCCGCCAGCTGCGTTCGATTTACCGCCGTAAAGCAGCAGAGCCCGATCTTCGGCGAACTCAGGTAAGGTCTTCCTCTGTCCTCTGTGGCTTTGCTGTTAGCTTTGGCTCGAAATTGTAGCTCGAAATGATGTTGGGTGGTTGGTCGGCAACTCTTACCTAACCGGATTACGTAAGAGTTGTCCGTTATCGTCTCGAAGACACGTGCGAGCGTGAATCGCCGCGTTCACAAAATTAGAACAAATTGCCAGAGGAGGTTGCGCTGGGAAGGGGTGACAAGTCAATTTGGCGGACTAGTCCTGAATTTCCTCTAACACCGTCGTGAACCCCATATTCCCAAGCCGTACCTGCACGCATAGCGCGGCATTGTGCGGGAAGCGATAGGCGGCACATGCATCGACGGTAAGCCAAAACTGGGTTGATGGGATGCAGCGCTTGCCCGCCGCACTTACCAACAACCCAATCGCGTTGTGGCCGTCTTTGATTCGGACTCGATAGAATGTGGGGTTTTGCGCTGCGTTTAATTCTGACATGACTCCGCTACCTTTTTGGTTTCACTTTTCTGTGGCGCAGCGTCGAACACGGCAATTCATCGCCGTTCCCCCGACGTTACCAGTGATGGACTGCATGCACAAAGATTACGACCGTACACGATCTTTTTCTAATAGCGGCCAAGAAGCGAAGCGTACTGCCACGGCATTCGTGGGTTCGAAGACTGTAGCCAGGCCATCCACAACGATTAAGTCGAAATAAATTCGGCAGCTACTCTGGGACAAGTAATGTTAAAGACGTTTTGGATATCGGCTCGGATATGTAGGGAAAGGACCGTCTCCGCTGTCATGGTGGCGGCCCGTCTTAATTTGTCGCTATTCGAGATCGTCCCCTAAAAGTCATCGGCAAGACACTCGTGTCCACAGATCATGGCGTTTCGCAGCACCTCTCTAACCGTCTGCATTCGTTCGACTGCGCTCCAACCGTCAGGGAAAAATCGAGGCCTTGGGAGAAGACAAGGCGGTCTTAAAAGCTCTCTTTTTCTTCTATAAGCCGCTAATGCTCAAGGAGCGGCGCGTACGCGCAGCACCGCGCCGTTGCCGTAATCGAGCAGGTAGAGTTCGCCGGCGGCGTCCTGGCCGAAGGAGCTGACGGTGAGATTGTGGTTGAGCACCAGCGTCTGGCTCCAATTGCCGCTCGAGTCCTGCACCCCGGCCCAGATATTCCCACTAGAAAGGTCACCGAAGACGTAGGCGCCGGCCAGCCCGGCGATCGCAGAACCGCGATAGACGAAACCGCCGATGATGGCCTCGCCGCCACTGGCATTGTGCGCATACTCCA
>Ga0209474_10004296_pt1 | contig 12332 bp, 15 predicted proteins | sample GraSoiAngelo_145_FD_185902 | JGI IMG/M metagenome (GOLD analysis project Ga0209474, IMG submission 185902) | Grasslands soil microbial communities from the Angelo Coastal Reserve, California, USA - 14_1009_05_20cm (SPAdes) (version 2) | ecosystem: Environmental > Terrestrial > Soil > Grasslands...
CGAGGGCGGAGGCTTCGGACGTGGCCAACGCGATCTGGGACGGCACCGACGCGGTCATGCTGTCGCAGGAGACCTCGATCGGCGCCCACCCGGTCGAGGCTGTCCGAGCCATGGCCCGGATCTGCCTCGCCGCCCAGAAGCATCCGGAATTCGAGCGCGCCCTCCAGATCTGGCACGAGGCCGGCCAGGTGGGCAGCGCCATCGCCCATGCCGCCGCGTCAACCGCGACGGAGCTCGACGCCAAGGTCATCATCGCCTTCACCGAGTCGGGGACGACCGCGCTGCGCTGCAGCAAGGCGCGGCCTCCGATGCCGGTGATCGCGGCGAGCCCCCACGAGGAGATCCTGCGCCGGACGGCGCTCTACTCGGGGGTCGTCCCGCTCCTGGTCAAGCCAGGCGCCGACACCGACCAGATGATCTCGAACGCGACGGCGGCAGCCCTCGAGAGCGGGATGGTCCGGGACGGCGACCGGGTGGTGGTGGTGGCCGGCGTCCCCGTGGGCCGGCCCGGCCAGACCAACTTGCTCAAAGTCGAGACGATTTAAGCCGGCTTAAGCCCGCGGGCCAGCCATGAGAATAGGGGCGTGGCGCCCGCCTCCCACGGTCTGCTCGGCCGCATCCAGAGGGCCAACGACGTGGCCGCCCACCGCTTCGGCCCGCACACGGCCGAGGTGGAGGCCTTCATCCTCGCCGCCGGCCAGCTGACGCCCTGGCAGTGGCGCCAGGTCCAGACCACGCGCCGGCTCGTGGCGTCCGTGAGCAAGGACGGCGCGGCCGCGGTCGACTCGGCGCGCTCGATCCAGGCCGCCATCAGGACCAGCGACGCCCGCATCTCCGAGCCGATGGCTCGGGCGGGAGAGGTGCTGTTCGATACCCTGGCCAAGAGGAGCGACGACAAGCAGGTCGCCGCCTGGCAGGCCATGACGGCGCTGATCATGCGGTCCCACCTGCCGGCGCTCAAGTTCGCGGTCCACTACGCGCCCTTCGCGGCCCTCATCCCGCTGGCGTCAGTCGACGTGCTCGACCCGATGACCAGGCGTTTCCTGGCTCTGCTCGAGGAGCTCGACCGAGAACGGCTGCTGACGCTGGCCGGGCGCTGGCGCATCGAGCCCGGCGCGTCCCGAGCCCTGCTCCAGGCCGTGGCCAAGCACAAGCACATGCACACAGAAGAGGCGGTCGCGGTGGCCGCGCTGTCGCTGATCCCACACCACCTGGTCGGCGACGAGGGATGGGCCGCCGTCCGCACCGCGGTCCACGGCGGCAGGGTCCTCGGCGCGCTTGCCGACCTGGCGCCGGAGGAGACCGCGCAGCTCTGGGCGCCGCTCGAGCCGGTCATCCCCCTGGCGGCGTTGAGCGAGCCGGAGACGCCGCTTCCGGCGGCTGAGGTGGTCCGCGCGGCGGTCAACAACGCGATCAGGAGCATCACCCGGCCGCCGCGGAGCCGGGTGGCGGCGACCTCCCCGGCGAAGGCGGCCGCCCCGTATGGACCGAACCATTCCGAGGTGGCGGCATTCATCAAGGGCGTGACCGTGCTGTCGCCGATCCAGTGGCTGCGTGTGCTCGACAGGCGCCGGCTGGTCGCAAGCGTCACGCGGGAAGGAGCGGTCGAGCCGGCGGGTGTCGTCCGCTCGATCCTGATCGCGCTCGAAGCGACGCGCGAGCTCGACACGTACACCCGCTGTCGTGCGTTCACGGCCGTGGAGAGGGCCGGCTACGTCGTCGAATCCCACGGCGGAATGAACCTCGAGCAGGTGCGCGAGGCCCTGACGCCCTTCGCGCCGTCGATCGCTTTCGAGTCCATGAACGGCGGTGGCTTCGCGCACCAGGTCGCGTCCCTCGATAGGGGCGACTGGCAGCGCGTGGCCGCGGCCGCACCGGAGGCCAACGTGGAGAGGGTCGCGCCGCTGGTCAACGCTGGCACCGCGCTGATCGACTTCTTCGGCGGGCGTACGGACGACGAGGCCGTCGCCACGTGGCATGCGGTGTCTGCTCTCGTCCACCGCCACCAGCTGACCCCGATCAAGTTCGCGGCTTCCTACGCCCCCTTCGCCTCCGCGATCCCGGTGACGAACCCGCGCTCCCTGGGCGCGATGGTCTCGCGCTACGTCACCGCGGTCGGACGGCTCGGCGCCAGCCAGTGCGCCACGCTCGCCCGACCCTGGCAGCTGACCGACGAGCTGTCCAACGTCCTTTCGCGGGCGGTGGCCGACGGCGCCGCCCGGCCGGGCGAGGAGGCGGCAGCCCTGGCCGCGGTGGTGACGGTCCCGATGCGCCTGGCGTCGGGTGGTGGATGGGCGGCGGTGAAGACGGCGGCCTTCGGGGGCCGCGTCATCGCCGTGCGGACCCGTCTGACGCCCGAGCAGCTCGAGGCTCTGTGGGAACCGATCCAGCCGGCGATCGCCCTTTCCGCGCTCAACCCGCCTGCACGGACGCGCCGCTAGCTCTTATCGTCTCTTACGTGGCGACGGCGCGCAGCAACGGCAGGCTTCCCAAGTTTCAGCGGGTGATGGTCGTGTCCGCCCACCCCGACGATCCAGATTTCGGTGCCGGCGGGTCGATCGCCAGGCTCGCCGACAGCGGGGCGGAGGTGACCTATGTGATCGTGACCGACGGCCAGCAAGGAGGCGAGGACCCGACGCAGAAGGACTCCGAGCTCGTGGCCATCCGCAAGAAGGAGCAGCGCGCGGCGGCCAAGGTCCTGGGCGTCAGGCGGGTGGAGTTCCTGGGCTACAAGGATGGCCACCTGTCGCCGGACCTGAAGCTGCGCCGCGACATCGTGCGCCAGATCCGCAAGTACAAGCCCGAGCTCGTGATCACCCACATCCCGGGCCGCGTGCTCGACGCGCCGATGGGCGGATCGCATCCCGACCACCTGGCGGTCGGCGAGGCGACGATGGCGGCCGTGTATCCCGACTCGCGCAACCCGCGCGCGTTTCGATCCCTGTTGAAAGAAGGCTTCCAGCCGCACGAAGTAAAGGAGGTCTGGATCCCGTTCTGGACCCTGGGCGACTACCTGGTCGACATCACGCCCACGCTCGACCGCAAGATCGAGGCCCTGCGCAAGCACAAGAGCCAGGTTGCGAAGCCCGGCCGGGAGTGGGACTTCGAGAAGTTCATGCGGAAGCGGCATCGGGACGTCGGCAAGAAGGGCGGATACCAGTACGCCGAGTCGTTCAAGAGGATCACGGTCTAGCCCCTGCCCCTCCGGCGCCACCTCCCGCCCCTCCGGCGCCTGGCGGCGCCACCTCCCCATGAATGGGGAGGATGGGGAGGATGGGGAGGATGGGGAGGACAGGAGCCCTGCCCTCCCCAACTCTGTTACTGCCGGGCGAAGAACACGTCCGGGTCGTGGCGGCCGTTCGGCCACAGGAAGTTGGTGACGATGTCGCGGTTGTCCCCCCAGGCGATGTACTGGTGCGTCCCATCGCTGACCTGCGCGATGTAGTCGCCCATGTACCCGAAGGCGATGATCGGGTCGAACTGAGGCAGCGTGAACACGCCGGGGAACGACTGGCTCGTGACCCGCTGAATGCTCCACTTCTTGGCGTTGCTCGAGTTAGCTATGAGCACGTCGAGCTGGCCGTTGCCGTTGGAGTCGGTGCTGATCTGGTAGTAGCCGACGTGCAGGTTGGAGTCGGCGGACAGCGCGGGTTGCGCTTCGTCGTTCGTCCCTGAGGTGATGAACGAGGGGCTGCCGACGACCTTGCCCGAGCCGTCCAGCTGGGCGAGGCGGATGTGGCTGTGGCCAGATCCGTCGCCGCCGTCGTTCCAGGCCATGTACGCGCTGCCGTGGAACGCGGCGAGGGTCGGGAACTCGAGGTTGCGCATGTACTGGGCCGGCCCCAGCACAAAGGCGCCGAAGTTCTGAGTCGATGAGGTGATTGGAATCGACGAGCCCGCCGACCACGTGGTGCCGCCGTCGTGGCTCACGAACACGGCTTCGCTGTAGGTCAAGGGCACGCCCGTGCAGTTGGGGTCGTCGGCCTTGATCAGCTCGGCCGCGTCGTAGATGGTGTTGGCGTCGACCACGAGCGGCTGGGCGCCGATGTACTGGGCGAAGCTGCAGCCGGTGCCGAAGATGGGGACCTGGCTTGCGTAGTGGATGGACCAGGTCTGCCCGCCGTCGGTCGAGTGCGCGACCGGCAGGCCGCTGACCTCGTTGAAGTTGCTGTCGACCGAGAAGTCGTCCCAGACGTCATAGAGGTTGCCGGTGCCTGGGCCGGCCGCCAGCGCGTCCTTGTCGGCGGAGTAGAAGAAGGTGACCGGAGGCGGAGGGATCGACGCCGCTTGCGAGAAGGTCTTCCCTCCGTCGGTCGACTTGCTGGTCCCGACCAGCAGAAACCCGGTGGTCGCGTCGATGGTCAGCGTCGAGTAGTAGAAGTTGCCGGCGCTGTCCGACGCCAGCCAAGGATCCCCGAGGTTGACGTTCCCGGGCGCGTTGGGGATGACGCCGCCGTCGGTGAAGGTCTGCCCGCCGTCCGCGGAGTAGGCGTAGCCCGTGAGGTTCGAGCCGGCGGTCAGGAACAGCAGCGTGTGTGAAGAGGTGTTGTAACCCACCACGACGTTGGAGCCGGAGACCCCGACGGTTGTTTCGCTCTGGGTCGTCTGGTCTGTCTGGTGAGTGTCGTTGGCCGGGTTGTTGACCCGTACGTTGGTCAGCGATCCGCCGCCACCGGGCTTGGCGGAGTTGACCTTGTTGCCCTTCTGCGCGAGCCCGTTGGAGTCAGGCGCGAGGCGGTGGTCGCCACGAGCCACGGACTCCATGTACGCGCGGGCCGGGGCGGACAGCGTTTTGCCCGCCGGCGAGTTGAGGATCTTCTTCGCCACGTCCTGCTTCGTGGGGCCGGAGCTCGGCGACGCGGCCGATCCCCCGATGAGACCCACCACCAGGATGGCGATGGCCGGAAGCGCTAACCGGGCGATGCGATGCATGTGTCCTCCTGTTGAGTAGCCGCCAAAGCACGCATCGAGAAGTCAGGCCATAGGCAAATCCCCCGCCCGATAAACCCCCGCCGATACCGACTCGAAAATCCTATGGCACGTCAAGCGGATGTCAAGGGGGTGGCTGCACGAGCTCGCGGACCGCCGGCCAGATCACGTCCGCCCACATCGCGTACTGGACGTCGCCTGGATGCAGCCGGTCGGACGCGACCCAGCCCTCGCGGCCGATGCCCGAGGTGCTGACGGGGCCGAGGTCGACCCACGCGAAGCCGCGGGCCAGGGCCTCGTCACGGGCGACCTCGTTGAAGGCGGTCGTCAGCCGCTCCACCTGCTCCGACCCGCCGAAGTCCGCGGCCGCGGGCACGTACGACCAGGTCGGGATCGACACCGCGACCACGCGGCGTTTCGAGACCGCGTCGTAGATGGTGCGCAGCGAGCGCCGGTATCCGTCGGGACCGCGTCCCTGGACGAGGTCGTTGACGCCGATCAGCACTGTGACCAGGTCAGGCCGCACGGTCTCGACCAGGGGCAGCTCGTCCCGGATCAGGTCCTCGGTGGTGTAGCCGTTGACGGCGGGGTTGGTCAGCTCCGCCGGCACCCGGCGCGCGATGATCGAAGGCCAGCTGTGGGATTCGTCTGACGCGCCGGTGCCGATGGTGTAGGAGTCGCCCAGCGCCAGGTATCTCAACGCTCGATGTCGGCCAGCGCGCTCCAGACGTCGACCTTGGTCTTGACGCGGCGCACGACCTCGGCCGTGAAGTCAGAGGTCGAAGCCTGGCCCCCGAGGTCAGCCGTGCGCACGCCGTCCGACACGGCCTCGAGCGCCGCCTCGTAGATGGCCCGCGAGGCCCGCCGAGCGTCCTCACCTTTCATGTAGCCGAGCAGCGAGGCGACAGCCATGATCATCGCCATCGGGTTCGCGACGTTCTTGCCCTCGAGCGCCGGGGCGGTGCCGTGCGGGGCTTCCGTCATGGCCACGGTGACCGCGCCGGCCTCGTCGAACGCCAGCAGCGTCGACTCGGCTCCCGCGATGGTGCCGAACATCTGCATGACCAGGTCGGACAGGGTGTCTCCGTCGCGGTTGAGCGCAGGGATGACCAGGGCTTCCCCGGTCGTGGCCAGGAGCAGGGCGTAGGTCGCGTCGATCAGCTGCGGCTCGTAGCGCACGTCGGGGTTGCGCTGCGCCGCGGCGTCGAGCTCCTCCTTGAACATGCCCTCGTAGACCGGGCTGACGGTGAACTTCGGGCCGCCGAAGACCTTCGCCTCGATCCGCCGGGCGTGGCGAAAGGCGTAGTCGGCGACGATCCGGCATGTGCGCCGGCTGATCTTCTCCGTCCGGAAGGCCCACTCCTCGAGGTCGTGGCCTTCGCGCCACTCCCGCGCGCCATACGCATCGTCGACCGCCATCCGGATCACCGAGATGGGGGAGTGGACACCAGCCAGCGGCCTCACGCCGGGGATGCGGCGGCCGGTGCGCACGATCACCCGGCCGTCGATCTGCTTGCGCAGGATCGCGTTGGGGCTGCCGACGTCGCCGGAACCCTCGGGGGTGATGGTCGCGGCCTTGATGCCAAACCCGAGCTCGCGCAGCGCGGCGGCGGCGTCGAGCACGCACTGGTTACGGGTTTGCCGCCGCTCCTCGAGCGAGAGGTCGAAGTCCTTCATCTCGACCTTGAGCCCCAGGAGGCCAGGATCCAGCAGGCGGAGCGCTTCGCGGAGGAGCTCCTCCCCGGTCTGATCGCCGTGCAGCACGGCGATGGTGGCAGCGGGCATCGATCGAATGATATGGCCCGGTCCGCGGGGGACCGGGCCGTCAGGTCAGACCGCCGCCGGCGCCGGACGGCTGGGAAGGTCGATCAACCCGAGCGCGGCGAGCATCCCCAGCTGGTCAGGCACGCCCCAGTGCTCCACCACCCGCCCGTCCTCGAACCGGGCGACGTCGAACACCTCGATATACGCGGTCTTTCCGGTCGGAGGGTGACCGAAGAAGGACCCGGTGTTCGTGCCGCCGCCGCGCTGGCGGGCCCACACCTTGTCGCCGTCGACAACCAGGTCCTGGATGGTCAGGGAGAAGTCAGGAAACGCGGACCGAAGGACGCTGGCGGTCCGCTTGACGCCCTCCGGGCCGTCGCCCATTCCACCGCGCTGTCGCTCGACGGCGTGTGGCGCGACCAGCTCGTCCGCGACACTCGTGTGTCCCTGGTTGAAAACCTCATCGATGAGACGCCGATACAGCCGCTCGTTGTCGTGCTCTGTCATCTCCAGAAAGACCTCCTAAATTAGACCGAGGTAGACTAGGATCAATACTGGAAGTCTAGACTGAACAGATGCCAAGAGTCAAGGCGAAACGGCAGTACACCTCGACGCTGAGGAAGCAGCAGGCGAGCCAGACCCGGGCGCGCATCCTCGACACGGCCCAGGTGCTGTTCACGAGCCGTGGCTACGGCGCCACCACGATGGAGGCGATCGCCTCCGAGGCCGGAGTGGCGACCGACACGGTCTACGCGTCTTTTGGGACGAAGGCAGGGCTGCTGCACAACCTCCTCGACGTCAGGGTCGGCGGGGACGATGCGCCGGTCGCCCTACTGGATCGGGCAGGGCCGCGGAAGGTCCGCGCGGAGCCATCCCAGAGGAAACAGATCGCCAGCTTTGCCGCCGACGTCGCCGAGATCCAGGAGCGCGCCGTGCCGGTCGACGACATCATCCGCGGCGCGGCCGCGGTCGACCCGGAGATCGCCGCGTTCCGGGCTCGCATGCACCGTTTTCGCTACGACAACATGAGGCAGTTCGTCTCGTGGCTGGCGGCCAAAGGGCCGCTTCGGGCCGGCATCAGCGAGGAAGACGCGGCTGCCATCGTCTGGACGCTGGCCGGTCCCGAGGTCCACGGTCTCCTTCGCCGAGACCGTGGATGGTCTCAGGACCGGTATGTCTCCTGGCTTTCGGACACCCTTGCCCGGACGCTTCTCTAGCCGGCGAGCAGCTTGCAGACGTCGAGCTTGTTGCCTTTGTAGCTGCTGACCGTCGCGTTGGTCGGGTCGCTGATGTCGATGACGGTGACTCCGCTGTACAGGAAGATGCCGGCCTGGGGCGTTCCCGGTGGGCCGATGTAGAACAGGTGGCCCGTTCCTGCGACGGTGACGGTCTGGTCGGGGTAGATGGTGACCCTTCCCGGGCCGCTCGAGTCGAAGGTCAGGGTCTTGCCGTTCCCCTGGACGATCGTTCGTTGATGACCGGTGAACAGAAGCCTCACCGTGCCGTCGTTGGACGTGAAGCTCTTCATGGTCGCGTTCCAGCTGTCGGCATCAGCCGAAACCGTGATCAGGCCAAGGTCACCGCAGAAATTGCCCTGCAAGGTGGGCGGCGGTGGGACGGGCGTGCCGGTGTGTGCGGCGGCGGCGGCTGATGTCGAACCCAGCCAGGCGAAGGCGATCGCAAGGCCAAGGGCGGCGAAAAGGCGTCTGGACCCCAGCATGGGCTTCCTCTCCTAGGTGGACCGGGCGGTCGGGTCCACGCCCTTATAGTCCCTTTTGGGCCTTCGGTCAATGGGACCGCCGGATTCCTCTGCTACTATTGACAACGCCTAGGAAACCTAGGCTTTTTTCTTTCTCCCCACCAAAGAGACAACCATGGAAGAAGTCATCACCCTCGCATGCGGCGTCTGCAAGAGACGCAACTACACCACCTTGAAGAACAAGAAGAACGATCCCGACCGGATCGAGCTCAACAAGTACTGCAAGTGGTGCCACAAGCACACCTCTCACAAGGAGACCAAGTAACCAACCGATGGCAGTAACAGCACGAAAGCGCGAAGAACCCAGGGCACAGGGCGGCATCGGCCAGTTCCTGCGCGACGTCTACGACGAGCTCCGCAAGGTGGTTTGGCCAACGGCCGGCGAGCTCTACCGGTACACGCTGGTCGTGCTCTTCACCGTCCTCCTGCTTGGGATCTTCATCGGCGGCATCGACTACCTGCTCGGCGAGGCCACCAGGCGGACCATCTACTCCAGCAACGTGGTGGGCTGATGGCGCTCGAAAAGGCGCAGCCGATCCCCGACGACGAGGCCCAGTGGTACGTGGTCCACGCCTACTCGGGCCATGAGGAGAAGGTCAAGAAGAACCTCGAGAAGAGGATCGAGTCCATGGACATGCAGGACAAGATCCTCCAGGTCCTCGTCCCGATGGAGGACGAGATCGAGATCAAGGACGGCAAGCGCAGGCACGTCCAGAAGCGGATCTTCCCGGGCTACATCCTGGTGAAGATGAAGATGTCGAACGAGTCGTGGTTCGTCGTCCGCAACACGCCAGGCGTGACCAGCTTCGTCGGCTCCGCGAACAGCCCCGTGCCCCTGCAGGAGAAAGAGGTCAGGGCGATCCAGAAGCAGATGAAGCAGGAGGCGCCGAAGATCCGGGTCGAGTTCCAGGTCGGCGAGTCCGTGCGGGTGGTGGACGGACCGTTCACCGACTTCCACGGCAAGGTCGACGAGATCAACCCCGAGAAGGGCAAGCTGAAGGTGCTGGTCAACATGTTCGGGCGCGAGACGCCCGTCGAGCTCGACCTGCTGCAGGTGGAGAAGGTCCACTAGAGAGATGGGCAAGAAGAAAGTCCGCGCGGTGCTCAAGCTGGAGCTGCAGGCGGGCAAGGCCACTCCGGCGCCGCCCGTCGGCACTGCGCTGGGTCCGCACGGCATCAACATCATGGAGTTCACCAAGGCCTACAACGAGCGCACCGCTCAGCAGGCCGGGGACGTGGTGCCGGCCCTGATCACGATCTTCGAGGACCGCTCGTTCTCGTTCGTCTTGAAGACGCCGCCCGCGGTCCAGCTCCTCAAGCGCGCGGCCGGGGTCGAGAAGGGCTCGGCCAAACCGAACCGCGAGAAGGTCGGCAGCGTCACGCGCGGCCAGATCCGTCAGGTCGTCGACGCCAAAGGCAAGGACCTGAACGCCTACGACCCGGAGAAGGCCATGAGGATGATCGAGGGCACGGCCCGGTCCATGGGCCTCGAGGTCGTGGAGTAGCTTCGATGCCGAAGAAGAGGGGCAAGAAGTACATCGAGGCGGCGAAGAAGGTCGAGGCCGCGGTCTCCGGCAACGGCAACGGCGGCCTCGAGCCGGAGGTCGCCTGCCAGATCGTCCGCGACACGTCGATCTCGAAGTTCGACGCCACGGTCGAAGCCCACATCCGCCTCGGCGTCGACCCGCGCCACGCGGAGCAGATGGTGCGCGGATCCGTGGTGCTGCCGAACGGAACCGGCAAGAAGGTGCGCGTCGCCGTCTTCGCGGCGGGCGACCGCGCGCGTGAGGCGCAGGAGGCCGGCGCGGATGTCGTCGGCGGCGACGACCTGGTCAAGCGCGTGCAGGACGGCTGGACCGATTTCGACTCCGCGATCGCGACGCCGGACTTGATGGCCAAGGTCGGCCCCCTCGGCAAGATCCTCGGGCCGCGCGGCCTGATGCCGAACCCGAAGTCGGGCACGGTGACCAACGACGTCGGTCGGGCGGTGCGGGACGCCAAGGGCGGCAAGGTCGAGTTCCGGACGGACAAGTTCGGGATCGTGCACGTGCCGATCGGCAAGGTGTCATTCGACTCCCGGCAGCTGCACCAGAACCTGACGACCCTGGTCGACGCGTTGATCCGGAACAAGCCGGCCACGTCCAAGGGCCAGTACCTGAAGACCTTCTACCTCACGTCGACGCAGGGCCCGTCGGTGCCGGTCGACGTGCGCGAAGCGGCGAAGCTGCACACGGCGAGCTAGGCCCCGCCGCGATTTTCCGGAAAAGTCGCTGTCCCGCCGGCTCCATGGCGAGACATTTCCGGAAAATTCGGTGTTCCGCCGGCCCCATGGCGGGACTTTCCGGAAAATCGTGGGGTAGGAGCTAGTCAGTAACCTTTTCGGCCATGTACGGGCCTGTGATCCAGGGCAAGGTCATGCGCCTGCGCCCGCCCACGGAAGACGACGTGCCGGCGATGATGAAGTGGTTCGAGGACCTCGAGGTGACCCGCTTCCTGATGGTCCAGCTCCCGCCCTCGCTCGAGGCAGAGAAAGAGTGGCTGGCCAACACGGGCCGAGACCCCAACGTCATCTACTGGATCATCGAGCACGAGGGCCGCGTCGTCGGCGGCACCGGCATTGTCCAGATCGACTGGAAGAACCAGCACGGCATGACCGGCACCGTCATCGGGGACAAGACGGTCTGGGGCAAGGGCATCGCGCGCGAGATGATGCAGCTGCGCGCCGTCTTCGCCTTCACCCAGACCCCGCTGCGCAAGCTCAAGTCGGGCTACCTCGACGGTAATGAGGCGAGCGCCCGGGCGCAGAAGGCCGCCGGCTACCGGGAGGTTGGGCGGCTGCGCGAGGAGCGCTTCGGCGATGGGAGGTGGCACGACATGATCCTCACCGAGCTGATGCGCGAGGATTGGGAAAAGGCGAACTCCGTATAATTCGCGTTCTGCCCTAGACCGTAGGCGCCGGCGTCGGCCGGCTCAATCTCCTACCGAGGCAAGCCGGAAGTGAAGGACATCTGATCCTTCCTGCCTTGGGTCGAATGTGGGCAGGGAGGATTTTTTATTTGCCGAAGGCACGCAAAGAGCAGAAGGCCGAGCAGGTCGAGCTGCTGGCCGAAAAGCTGAAACGCGCGAAGGTCGCGCTCCTGACCGACTACCGAGGCCTGACCGTGCCCCAGATCCAGGACCTGCGCGGCAAGCTGCGGACGGGCGACGTCGAGTTTCGGGTCGTCAAGAACACGCTTGCCCGGCGCGCCGCCGACGCCGCGGGCGTCGCCGCGCTGCAGAAGGAGCTCGAAGGCCCGGTCGCGATCGCCTTCGGCTACGACGACCTCAGCCTCCCGTCCAGGCTGATCAACGAGTGGGTCCGCGCGACCCGGCTCAAGCTCGACGTCAAAGGCGGGCTCGTCGAGGGCCGCGTCTTCTCACCGGACCAGGTCAAGCAGCTGGCCGACCTGCCTTCCCGTGAGACCCTCATCGCCCAGCTGATGGGCACTCTGCAATCGCCGGTCGGCCAGCTCGTTGGAATCATGCAAACCCCGCTCCAGCAGCTCCTCGGAGTGCTGAACGCGTACAAGACAAAACTGGAGGCAGCGTAGAGATGGCGGCAACCAAGATCACCCCGAAGGATTTCGTTGAGGCGTTGAAGGACTGGAGCATCCTCGACGTGGTCGAGGCCGTGAAGGCGATCGAGGACGAGTTCGGCATCAAGGCGGCCGCCCCGATGGCAGTGGCCGCGGCTGCCGGTCCGGCGGCCGGCGGAGAAGCCGCGGCCCCGGAAGAGGAGCAGACCGAGTTCACCGTCACCCTGACCGCCGTGGGCGACAGCAAGATCAACGTGATCAAGGCCGTCCGCGAGCTCACGCAGCTCGGTCTGAAGGAGGCGAAG
>Ga0209474_10004299_pt1 | contig 12330 bp, 12 predicted proteins | sample GraSoiAngelo_145_FD_185902 | JGI IMG/M metagenome (GOLD analysis project Ga0209474, IMG submission 185902) | Grasslands soil microbial communities from the Angelo Coastal Reserve, California, USA - 14_1009_05_20cm (SPAdes) (version 2) | ecosystem: Environmental > Terrestrial > Soil > Grasslands...
GCACGTCCGGCACGTCGTGAGTGACGATCTTCTGGGCCAGGCCCTCGACGATCGCCGTCTTGCCGACGCCGGGCTCGCCGATGAGCACGGGATTGTTCTTGGTGCGGCGGGCCAGGATCTGGATGACACGCTCGATCTCCTGCTCGCGGCCGATCACCGGATCGAGGGTGTTCTTGGCCGCGAGGTCGGTCAGGTCACGGCAGAACTGGTCGAGCAGCGGGGTCTTCGATGGCTTCTTGGTCGCGGCCGCCTCCTCGTCGAGGCCGCTCTCGTGGAGCAGCCGGTCGATCTCCCCGCGCACTTTCTCGAGATTGGCGCCGAGGTCTTCGAGGACGTGGGCCGCGATGCCCTCCCCCTCGATCAGCAGCCCGAGCAGGAGGTGCTCGGTGCCAACGTAGTTGTTGCCCATCCGGCGAGCCTCTTCGAAGGAGATCTCGATGACCTTCTTGACCCGGGAGGTGGGGATGATCTGCTGGATGATGATGCGCTCGTTGCGGCCCAGCACCGACTCGATGGTGGCGCGGACCTTGTTGATCTCGACACCCAGATTGTTCAGCACTTTCGCGGCCAGGCCTTCGCCTTCGCGCAGCAGGCCAAGCAGCAGGTGCTCGGTTCCAATGTATGAGTGGTGCGAGCGCTCGGCCTCTTCCTGGGCCAGCGTCAGGACCTTCTTCGCTCGCTCCGTAAACCGTTCAAAGGGGTACAACCAGAATCCTCCGACTAACTGACTTGATTACCTATTACGATACCCGGATTTCTCGAATGACTTCCCATCTGAGACTGCGGACGCTCCGCCTGCTGAAACGTTAGGGAGTTACCACTCCGCGGGTAGGCCTAAACAATCGTTCTCGGAAGCATAGCGCAAATTCGAGCTGAATACGGCGGGGACGTAAGAATTTCTTATCAACGGACCCCCGGACCGGGAGGGAAAAATCAGTCCTGAGGGGCGGCGCTGACCTCCGCGTAGACGCGCTGCGGCTCGGATTGGGGCACGCGCTCGATCTCGCCCGGGTAATCCGAGACCTCGGCCTCATCGGGCGGCCGGCCGCCGGCCGGCTCTTCTGCCTGCTTGAGTGAGAGGCTGATCCGGCGTCGGCTACGGTCCGCCTGCAACACGCGAACCCGTAGCTTCTGGCCCGGATGGACGACATCTTCGGTGTGCTCGACGTGCTCCCAGGCCAGCTCCGAGATGTGCAACAGGCCTTCGATCCCGTCGCCGATCTGCAGGAAGGCGCCGTATTTCTTGATTTTCGTGACCTCGCCCTCCACCAGGGCGCCCGGCGGGAAGCGCTTCTCGATGTGATCCCACGGATCTTCACCGAGCTGGCGCAAGCTGAGCGAGATTCGGGACGTGTCGGGATCCAGCTTGATGACCTTGACCCGAACGTCCTGACCCACCTGCAGGACGTCGGCCACGTTGGCGACCCGGTCCCAGGACAGCTCAGAAATATGGATCAGGCCGTCCGCAGCGCCCAGGTTGACGAAGGCGCCGTAGGTGGTGAGGCCCGACACCTTGCCCTCGATCTCGTCGCCGACCTTGAGCTTGCCGAAGAGCTCCTCGCGCTGCCGAGCGCGATCTTCGTCGAAGGCCGCTTTCTGGCTGACGATCAGGCGGTTGCGCTTGCGGTTGACCTCGAGGATCTTGACCCCGATCCGCTGACCGACCAGCTCCTGGAGGGTGGAGGAATAGGTTCGGGAAACCTGAGACGTCGGGAGGAAGCCACGCAGGCCGAGGACATTGACGATGAGCCCGCCCTTGTTCTGCTCGCGAACCTCGGCGTCGAGCATCTCGCCGGTGGTTTGCTGCTCTTGCGCCTTGACCCACACCGATTCGGCGCGGGCGCGCCGGAGGGAGAGGACGACGTTCCCGTCTTCATTCTCGGGCTGGAGCACGAAGACCTTGACATGGTCGCCGGCATGCAGGTCGGGAGCGCCGCCGGTGTCCCGAGTCCCCAGCTCCCGACTGGAGATCACGCCTTCTGATTTCGATCCGACATCGACCAGCACCTCGTCCGGGTCAACCCGGACCACGACACCATCGATGATGTCGCCGTGCGCTATGCGCTTACTGGATGCTTCCTCCTGATTGAGGAACTCCTCCATCGTCGCGGTTCCGCTTTGCGAGTCGGATGAGTCCTGAGAAAGCTCGAAATCAGACAAACCAGTAGGCCACCACCTTTTGTTATTGGAACTCGTTGGTCGTCAGGGTGTAAGCAGGGGCGCGAGTCACCTCGAAGTATAGCAAGGGCGATCAGGGCGTTTCTTCGCATCCGACCGGATGAAACGATCTCAGACATGGACGTGCGCATGAATGTTTGTCTAGACTAAAAGTGTCATGTTGCACTGGCGACACGACCGCACCGCATTCGCCATTTCGGGCGGCGGCGCGCGGGGGGCAACGCAGGTGGGGATGCTACGGGCGTTGCTCGAGCGCGGGATCAAGCCGGACCTGGTGGTCGGCGTGTCGATCGGAGCCTGGAATGGTGCTTGGATCGCCCACCGGCCGGATATCGAGTGGGCCCGCAAGCTCGAAGATGTGTGGCGGCAGGTCACGCGCCGGACGATCGACATGGTCTGGTGGCGCGCCGCGGGCAACATGGTGCGACGGCGGCCTTCGCTCTATGAAGGGGGCGGCCTGTCGCGCTTTGTCGCTCGCCATTTGCAGGTCCACAACTTCGAGGATCTGGCGGTGCCCCTGCACACGGTCGCGATCGACCTCACGATGGGCACCAAAGCCGTCTTCTCGCACGGGCCGCTGGCGCCCGCGGTGCTGGCGTCGTCGGCAGTTCCCGGCGTGTTCCCGCCGGTCACGATCGAGGGCCATCAGCACGTCGATGGTGGCCTGGTCGATCCAACCGGTTTGGATACGGCGATCGAGCTGGGCGCCCGGCGGGTGTACGTGCTGGACTCCGGGTACCATGGCCGGCTGCCGGCGCCGCTGGGATCGATGAATGCGATCGTCGACCACACCTTCCAGGTGGCGGCCCAGCATCGGACCCGCTGGACGATCCAGCAGATGGGACGAAGCGTTGAAATCGTGCACCTGCGCCCGGACGCCGGGTTCTTACGCCATTCGATGGACTTTGGCGCGACCGAGTTCTACCTGGCCGAGGGCTACCGGTATGCCGCGGAGGTGCTGGACGCACGCCGGGCCCGGCGCCGCGCCGTGCAGCTGGCACCGATCGCCGCGCCCGTTTATCACTAGCGCCGTCGCCAGGTCGTGATCAGCCGAGACGTTTTCTAGCGCGAGACGCGGAAGGCGAAGTCGAAGGCTTTCACCGACTGGGTGAGCTGGTCGACTGAGATGAAGTCGACGCCGGCCAGTGCGTAGGCGCGGGCGTTATCGAGACCAACCTTGCCGGTGATCTCGACCTTGGCGCGGCCCTGAACAAGGGCGATCGCCTGACGCACCTGGCCCGGTGGGAAGTTTTCAAGCCGTAAGACGTTGACCTTGGCCTGCAGCGCCTGCTCGAGCTCCTGCATATTGGTGACCGTCACCTCGATGCGCTTGCCCTGGTGCGTTTTCCGGAGCTGGCGGACGATGTTGGGCACCCCATCACTGAGGGCGAGGTGGGACTCGGTCACGATCAGCCGCTCACCGAGGCCTTTGAGATGAATGACGCCGCCGCCGCACTCGACGGCATATTTCTCCAGAAACCCGAGGCCTGGCGAGGTGCTGCGCGTGCCCAGGATCCGGGTCTTTGTGCCACGTACCGCGTTGGTAAACCGAGCCGTCTGACTGGCGATCCCGGAGAGGTGCTTCAGGAAGTTGAGCGCAGTTTGCTGGGCTTGTAAAACGCTCACCGCAGGACCGGACACCCGTGCTACCAGCTGGCCGCTGCTGAGCGGCGCGCCATCAGTCGCGCGCGCCTCAAAGCTGATGTTCTTGTCGACGAGCTCGAAGACGCGGCGAAAGAAGGGCAGGCCGGCAAGGACGCCGTCCTCACTCGCGATCAGCTTGCCGCGCGCCTTGACCTTGCCCGGGAAGAGTGCCTGAGTGGTCATGTCGCCCTCGCCGACGTCCTCGGCGAGCGCCTCTTTGATCAGCTTGTCGGGAAGCGCATGGTGATGACCGGTGGAGGCACGGGCTTCGGGGCTGGCGTCGGGGCCGGCGGAGGGGTGGCCGGGCGCGGCGGCATCCCGGGCGGGCGGCCGGCGGTGCGCCAGGGCGACCCGAGGCCCAGGATGGTCGGACGCGGGAAGGGCATGATTGGGACCCCGGGCGGCAGCGGCGGCTGGACAGGCGCCTGGGCCGGGACCGGCTGAGGCTTAGCTTGCTGAGGCGCGGCAGGTGGCGCGAGCTCGGGCGAGGGCGCAGGCGCGCGCTTCGCGGCTGGCTTGGTGGCGGGACGCGCGGCGACGGCGGTCTTGCGCGCCACAGAGGCGCCTTTGGTCGAGACTGAGCCCGTTTTCGGGCGCGCCAGTTTGGCGCTCGGCTTTGCCTTCACCTTTGAAGTTGTCGTCCGCCCCTTCGCCTTCGAGCGCCGGTCTTGCGTCAGACCCGCTCTGCTCCGAACACGACGTTATCGATCAACCTTGTTGAGCCAAGTTTAACAGCGACCGCCAAAACATTGCCCGGCCGCACTTGCCTCGGAGTACTCAGGGTGGTGTCGTCGAGCACGGAGAGATACTGAATCGAGATTCCGGGCGCAGCGCTCAGGACCTCTCGTGCGGCGGCCGCAAGGGCGGACGGATCGCTTTCCCCTGCCGCAAAGCGCCTCGCCGCGTCGGCGAGGGCCCGGTGGATGGCCGGGGCGATCCGCCGCTGCTCGGTATCCAGGTAGACGTTTCGCGAGCTGATCGCCAGGCCGTCGGCTTCGCGGACGGTGGGCATGGTGACGATCCGGACCGGCAGGCCGAAGTCGCGGACCAGCTGGCGAACCAAGACCACCTGCTGGAAGTCCTTCTGGCCGAAGTAGACCCGCTTGGGCTGCGTCAAATTGATGAGCTTGAGCACGACGGTGAGGACGCCGGCGAAATGGCCCGGCCGGATCTGTCCCTCGAGCAGGCCACCGAGCGGGCCCGGGTCGACCGTCGTCTTGAAGGCCGACGGGTAGATCTGCTCGACGGGCGGATGGAAGATGGCGTCCACTCCAAGGGCCTCGAGGCGCGCCCGGTCGGTCTGGAAGGGACGCGGGTAGCGGCTGAAGTCCTCGCTGGGGCCGAACTGCCGCGGGTTGACGAAGACGCTGACCACCACCCGCTGGTTGTCGCGGCGCGCGCGGGCGACCAGGGCATCGTGGCCGGCGTGGAGCGCGCCCATCGTCGGGACCAGCCCGATCTCGTCACCGGACTGCCGCCAGGCAATGGCCTGCTCCTGCATGGCCATCGCCGACTCGATCAGGAGCGGTCTAGCGGACGGAGTACTCGTGCTCAGCGGTGGGGAAGGCGCCCGCTCTGACATCCTGGTCGAACTGGCGGGCGGCGGCCTCGATGGCCTGGCCGAGTTGGGCGTACTGGCGCACGAACTTGGCCACGTGGTCGGGGTTGAGGCCGAGAACGTCCTGGATCACGAGCACCTGCGCGTCGCACTGCGGACCGGCGCCGATACCGATGGTGGGCACATTGAGGGCCTCGGTCACACGGCGGCCAAGGGCGCTGGGGATGCCTTCGAGGACGACCGCAAAGGCGCCGGCCGCCTCGAGCGCGCGGGCGTCGCTCAGGATCTGCTCGGCCGCTTCATCGCTGCGGCCCTGGACGCGGTAGCCGCCGAACTGGTTGACGAACGTTGGCGTCAAGCCGAGGTGGGCCATCACCGGGATGCCCATCGAGGTCAGCTCGCGCGTGTAGTCGATGACTCGCCCGCCGCCTTCCATCTTCACCGCCTGGACGCGCGCCTCCTGGAGAAAGCGGCCGGCGTTGCGGACGGTGTCTTCGAGGCTCACGTGGTACGCCATGAAGGGCAGGTCGCCGATGACCAGCGCGTTCGGCGCGCCGCGGACCACGGCGCCGGCGTGACGGATCATGTCGTCCATCGTGACGCTGAGCGTGTCCGGATAGCCCAGCATCGTGCTGCCAAGGCTGTCGCCGACCAAAAGGACCGGAATCCCGGCGCGATCGAGCCACCTCGCGGTCGTGTAGTCGTACGCCGTCAGCATGGTGAACTTTTTGCCGTCGGCTTTCCATTTGCGCAGGTCGCGAATGGTGGTGGTCATGCCGCGTCCTCCTTGCTCGGTTGCGCAAGCCGTTTGGTTCGGTCGGCCAGCAACTGGTAGATCCGTTGGAGCTGCGGATCATGCTTCAGCGCCTCGAGGTGCCGCCGGATCGTGCCGTCATCGCCGCGGGCCGCCGGCCCGGTGATGGCCTCGGCAGGAGCCAGGTCTTTCAGGTTGTTGACGGCGCCCGCGAGCAGCGTGGTCATGCCGCGCCGGGCGGTCTCGCGGTCGAGCCCGGCCTGCACCGCGAGGTCGATCGCCTCCGCAAGCAGCAGCGTCGGATAGTTGGCGGCGAACACCGCGGCCGCGTGATAGCGCGCGTGGTCGACGTGGCTGAGGTCAAAGGCGTGACCCTGGAGATCGGTCGCCATCTGCGCCAGCTGCTCCCGCAGGGGGCCATCGGCGTCGATGCCGAAGTACGTGCCGGCGACGTTTTCGGCCGCGGCCGCGCCGCGGCGGAAGGTCTGGAGTGGATGGAAGACGCCGATGCGCAGGCTGCCCTGCTGGGCCAGCGGCTTGAGCGCCGCCCGGTCCTGGGCCCCGCTGAGGTGAACGGCCGCTTTGCCGGCCGCCGAGCAGAGAGCACCGGCCATCTCCGAAGCCAGCGGCGCGATAACGTCGTCGGGGACGGCCACGATCGTGAGGTCGGCGACGTCGATCGTGGTGGCCGGCGACTGGCAGGGGCGAGCGCCGAGCTCGGTCGCCAGCGCACGGACGTTATCCGGGTTGCGCCCGCCGATGGCGGCGATGATGTAACCCGCCGCGTGCAGGCTACGCCCGAGGGCCGATCCGGCCCGGCCGGGTCCGATGACGCCGATGGTCGATTTCTGCATGATGCCGTCTCGGTCGCGAGGATCCAAGCGGTCTAACCAATATAACGTGGAAGGGCCCCCACCCTGACTTTTCCCGACGCCGGAGCGGAGAATCGCAAAGATCTAGCTGGTTTTTGTCAGGACCGCCTTGCGGCTGTCGTATTCCGCCTGGTCGATCTCACCGCGCGCGAACCGCTCGTTGAGGATGCTCAGCGCGGTATTGCCACGGTCGCGCCCCGGAAATCTCCGGATGGCCCACATCACCAGCCAAACGGCCAGTACCAGGATGACTGCCCAGAAGAGGAGGTACACGATGAACGCGAACGGCAACAAAAAGTGGCCGATAAATGACACCCCCCATCCCCCTTCAGGCTGGCGTCGGCTCCAGCCGGCCGGGTGGGATTTCGGGGCCGCGATCGTCCGCTTTGGGCTGGACCTGCGGCGGGCGTTGTGCCTCGGGCTTGGCGGGAGCGGGTCGTTCGGGGACCTTGCCGTCGGGCGAGTTGAGCACGGCGTCCATCTGCCAGCCTTCAATCGTCTCTTCTGTCTTGAGATATTCGGCCAGCTGCACGAGCTTGTCGCGGCGCTCGGTCAGAATCTTCCTGGCACGCTGATAGCCTGCATCGACCAGCCGGTGGACTTCCTGGTCGATCTCCCCGGCGATCTCCTCGCTGTAGTTTCGCTGCTCGCCGAGGTCGCGGCCGAGGAAGACGAGCTCCTCCTTGTGGCCGAACGTGAGCGGGCCCAGCTTGTCGGACATGCCCCACTCGGTCACCATGCGGCGGGCGAGCTTGGTCGCCTTACCGATGTCGTCCGAGGCACCCGAGGTGATATCGCCGAAGATCAGTTCCTCGGCAACCCGTCCGCCGAGAATGACGGCCATGTCGTCGTTGAGCTCGCTTCGCGAGACCAGGTAGCGGTCTTCCGTCGGGAGCTGCATCGTCCAACCAAGCGCCATGCCGCGCGAGATGATCGAGACCTTATGCACCGGGTCCGCGTTGGGCAGCGACTTGGCGACCAGCGCATGGCCGATCTCGTGGTAAGCGATGACGTTCTTCTCCTGCTCGGTGATCATGCGCGACTTGCGCTCGGGGCCGGCGATGACCCGCGCGATGGCTTCCTCGAGCTCCAGCTGGCCGATCGCTTTCTTGTTGTTGCGCGCGGCGAGAATCGCCGCCTCATTAATAAGGTTGCTGAGGTCGGCGCCGGAAAAGCCGGGGGTTTGGCGGGCGAGGACTTCGAGGTCGACCTGGCCATCGAAGGGCTTGTTGCGCGCGTGCACTTCGAGGATGGCGCGACGGCCGCGGATGTCCGGCCGATCGAGCGTCACATGCCGGTCGAACCGACCGGGGCGGAGCAGCGCCGGATCGAGAACGTCCGGGCGGTTGGTGGCCGCGATCACGATCACATGGGTGTTGGTCTCGAAGCCGTCCATCTCGACCAGCAGCTGGTTGAGCGTCTGCTCGCGCTCGTCGTGACCGCCGCCCAGGCCGGCGCCGCGCTGGCGTCCGACGGCGTCGATCTCATCGACAAAGACGATGCAGGGCGAGTTCTTCTTCGCCTGATCGAAGAGGTCGCGCACTCGCGAGGCGCCTACGCCGACGAACATCTCGACGAATTCCGAGCCGGAGATGCTGAAGAAGGGGACGCCCGCTTCGCCCGCGACCGCTTTGCTCAGCAGCGTCTTCCCGGTCCCCGGAGGGCCGACCATCAGGACGCCCTTAGGTATTCGAGCGCCGAGCGCGGTGAATTTTTCCGGGAACTTGAGGAATTCGACGATCTCGGTCAGCTCCTGCTTGGCCTCCTCGACACCGGCGACATCATTGAAGGTCACGGCGGGCTTGTCGCCACTCAGCAAACGTGCGCGGCTACGACCGAAGGAGATCGCCTGGTTGTTGCCGCTCTGCGTCTGGCGGAGCATGTACCACATAAAGCCGCCGATGACGAGGAAGAGGATGACGTTGGGAAGGACGACGGAAAGCAGCAGGTTGGACGAGCTTGGCGCCTCGGTGCTGAAATGGACGTTGTCCTCGAGCAGCTTGGCCTCGATCTGGTAGGTATCGCGGAAGGTCGTCTTGTAGTGAATGCCACTCGTATCGGTCCAGTCCACCTCGGTGCCGCTTCCCTTGATCACCGCGGAGGCGACCTGGTGATTGTCGGCCGCCTGGATCAGGTCGTAGGTTGACTTGTCGGTTGGACTGGTCGCGGTGTTGAAGCTTTTGTAGCTGGCCCAGATGATTGCGAGCACGCCGGCGACCAGGACGAAATAGAAGATATTTCGGTTTCGCCCTTTCATGGCCGACCTATCTTAGCACCGGATTTTTAAGAAACCTGTGAGCCAATATGAAGTAGAACGAATTCAACCGCGCACTATTTCGAGATGCAGCTGATGGGTGGTTTGCGGCCTGACGCGCTTCCTTTCGGAAACCGTTACACCCGGAATCCAAACGATTTCTTCACGGTCGGAAACGATCGGCAGGCTGTCCCGGAGATGACGCGGGACGTGGGCGTCGACCAGGATGTCCTGCAGTCGTTTCGGCGCCGGCAGGCCGAGTGGCCGCATGCGGTCGCCTGGCTTGCGGGTGCCAACGGTGAACGGCGGCTGCACGAGGTCGCCGTCGAGATGGCCAACCTGATCACGGGCCTTGAAGCTGGCCCGGTCGCAGCGACAGGCGGACGCGGTCAGGCGCTGGGTCGACGCTGACGATTGCGTGCCATCGCGGCTGCCATCGCGATCGACGGATGGTGGGAGGGGCGCGTCGTCACGCCGGGCTGCCTCGATTCCGGCAAAGCCCGCCTGCGGAATCAGCTGACGGATGACGCGCCGTTGCAGCGCCGGCGGCAGGGTGCGGAATGCCTGGCGATCGGTGGCGCTGCCCGGCGGCAGGCGGGCGACCTGCTCGTCCAGGTATCGATCTTCCTCCGCCAGGATGTCGGCGGTGCGGGCGAGCAGCTCGCGGGCTGAGGGGTCGAAGGCATCGATCGCAGGCAGCAGTTCCTGTCGAAGCCGGTTGCGGGTGAAGCGCGGGTCGTCGTTGGTCGGATCGCGACGGGGAGTCAGGTGAAGACGAGTCAGATAGGCCTCGACGTCTTTGCGTGGGACGTCGAGTAGGGGGCGAGCGAGATCTCGATCGCGTCTGCGCATCGCCGCGAGCCCGCGCGAGCCGGAGCCACGCAGGAGGTGAAGCAGCAATGTTTCGACCTGGTCATCCTGCGTGTGGCCGAGCGCGATCGCGGAGCTGTGGGTTTGCGCCGCGGAGTTGCGGAGGAAGTCGTAGCGGGCGGTGCGGGCGGCGCCTTCGGTATGGGGCGTGTCGCGGGCGGCTCGCCCGGCAAGGAAGTCGAAGCCCCACTGACGGGCGATGTCGCGAACGAAGTCGCGATCCGCCTCGCTATCCGCACGCCATCCGTGGTCGAAGTGGGCGACCGTGAGATGGAGGGGAAGCGCCGGAAGCAATTCGCGCAAGACCGAGAGCAGTGCGAGGGAGTCCGGCCCGCCGGAGACGGCGACGACGACGCGCTCGCCCGCCGTGAGGATGCGGTGCAGGCCGATCGCGATGGCGACGCGCTGGGGGAGCTTCACCTGGGTGCGAGAGAGCTACACCTGGTGGGCGACAGCTTCCGCTCGTGGGAGGGCCTTGGGAGAATCACCTGAGGAGCATCACCCTGATGGCGGCGGCAATGGCGGAGGCAAGGATCGAACTTGCGACATACCGGGTATGGGCCGGTTGCTCTACCACTGAGCTACTCCGCCCAGAGCATCGGTTAGTTTAGCAAGGATGTCGCCATCATTCGCCGAAATAGCGCCGCGCTACGACACGCTTCGACCGCTGTCGAGCGGAGATCGACAACGACTGGACCGCATGCTGAGGTCGGCGGCGCTGAGCGCCGGCGACCTGGTGGTCGAGGTGGGCTGCGGGACCGGACGGATGACGCTGCCGCTGGCGGCGATGACACCGGCGCGTCTGGTTGGCGTGGATCCAGAGACGCGCATGCTGGAGGTCGCGCGCGCCAAGGATGACGTTGGGCGGGTCGAATGGGCGCGCGGCACCGCCTACCGCTTGCCGGTTGGCGATGGCGAGGCCGCGCTGGTGGTGATGGTGATGGTGGTGCATCTGTTGCGGCAGCGAGTGCGGGCGTTCGCCGAGGCGCGCCGCGTGTGCCGGCCGGGAGGGCGGCTGAGCGTGTGGACGTTCACCCCTCGTCATGTTGACGAGTTTTATCTCAATGAGTATTTCCCGAGTATTCCCGCGATCGACCGGCCTCGGTTTCCGCCGGTAGCAACGCTAACGGCGGAGCTGCGCCGAGCCGGGTTCACCCGGATCGGCGTTGAGGTTACCGAGGACCGTCGGACGATGGGAATCGCCGAGGTGGTGGATCGAGTCAGGGGACGATATATCTCCACGCTTAGCATGCTGCCACCGCTCGAATATCGACTGGGATTGCAGCGACTGGAAGAGGCGCTGGCGGCCGATCGATCGGTGACGATGAGTCAGCGATCGGAGTGGGCGCTGTTGACCGCGGAGAAATAGAAGAGGAGCCCCGGGGGGCTCCTCTTCGTCAGTAGCTTGGTTGCGGCGGCGAGATTCGAACTCGCGACCTTCGGGTTATGAGCCCGACGAGCTTCCACTGCTCCACGCCGCGCGCAGCCCCCTGGCGGAGGCGAGGTGCTAATTCTAGGCGGGCTCGCCCGACCCCGTCAAGCCGGCCCCGGCCTACTTGAAGCGGCCGCCCCGCTTCGCCTCGAGGTTCCGCTTGATATCCAGCAGCCGTTCCTCACTGGTCTTCAAGAACTTCGACAGCTTCTCCTCGAACACGGGATCGGCCCCTTCGGGCAGCTCGCGTTTTCCCCTGCCGCCCCGCCGATAGGACCGCGGCAGCACCGGCGTCGACATCCCGGGCGGCCCGTCGACCACAGCGGCCTGCTTAAGCGAGAGGTCCATCTTGCCATTGGTCGAGTCCACATTGAGAACCTTGACCTTGACCTTATCGTTCATCTTCACGTGGCTATTGACATCGCGAACATATTCGTTCGCGATCTCCGATATATGAACCAGGCCTGTCCCCGCCCCGTCGATCTGCACGAAAGCCCCAAAATTCGTAATCCCGACGACCGTTCCTTCCACCACCGTCCCAGGCGTTACTGCCACCTAACCCGCAGACCCTCCTAATGCCATAGATTCCTCCACCACTGTTCGATCGATCCGATCACGCCGCCGCCACCCTTCTCCGCCGTTCGATGCACTCCGCGCGGCAACGCGCTCACCACCGGGCTCGGCGAGGCCGCTTCCCCAACGGCCACCGGTGACGCCGCGTCCCTAGGCTTAACGATGACATAAACCTGCTCGCCGGGCTTGGCAAAT
>Ga0209474_10004301_pt1 | contig 12326 bp, 12 predicted proteins | sample GraSoiAngelo_145_FD_185902 | JGI IMG/M metagenome (GOLD analysis project Ga0209474, IMG submission 185902) | Grasslands soil microbial communities from the Angelo Coastal Reserve, California, USA - 14_1009_05_20cm (SPAdes) (version 2) | ecosystem: Environmental > Terrestrial > Soil > Grasslands...
GAAATCCGCCGCACATCGAACGCGAGATTACCGGTGCGGGTTCAATTCGAAAGCGCGAGAAGTAGCGCACACCAGATCACTGAAAGGTGGATCGGCCGCTCCGCCGGGCGATGCCGATCAATTGCGGCTTTGCCGCTAACTTTAACATCGAGCGGCGGAACGCTCGATCCACCTGTCTTTCGCCATCACCTATCACCAATCCCTCTTCCACTCTTTCTCCTGTTCGTCGCGGCGGCTGAGAAACTAAGTTAGGCGGCCGATGGAAAACTTTATCTGCGTGCAATGCGGAGCGCAGTTTAGCCAAACCGCGCAGCGGCCGCCACGATGTCCGATTTGCCAAGACGAACGGCAATTCGTTCGTCATGGCGGGCAACAGTGGACGACGGTGGAGGAGCTGGCGCGGCATCATCGCAACCGTATCGAAGAAGAAGCGCCGCGACTTCTCGGCATCGGAACGGAACCGGAATTCGCCATTGCTCAGCGCGCTCTGCTGGTGCAGTCGCCCGCCGGAAATTTGTTGTGGGATTGCATTTCATTGCTCGAGGACGAGACGATCGCGGAAGTCGGGGCGCGCGGAGGTATTCGGGCGCTCGCGATCTCGCATCCGCACTTTTATTCTTCAATGGTCGAATGGGCGGAGCGCTTCGATGCGGAAATATATTTACACGCCGCGGACCGCGAGTGGGTCATGCGCGACAGTCCGCGTATTCAGTTTTGGGAAGGCACAACCTTTCCGCTTTGGGATGATTTAACGTTGATCAACTGCGGTGGCCATTTTGAGGGCGGCACCGTTCTTCATTGGCCGGCGGGTGCGAACGGCAAGGGGGCATTGCTCACGAGTGACATCCTTACGGTGGTGCAAGATCGGCGTTACCTCAGCTTCATGCGCAGTTATCCAAATCTGATTCCGCTGGGCGCCGCCGCGATCGACCGCATTCTTGAAACGCTCGAGGAATTTTCATTCGACCAAATCTACGGCGGTTGGTGGAAGGCGAACGTGCTAGCACACGCCAAAGCCGCCGTCGCGCGATCGGCGGAACGCTACCTGCGGGCAATCGGTCACTCCGCGCGCAACGATTAAGCTGAAATGTTGCTTACCAGTTCGTGAACCAGCCGCGGCAAGGCGCCGCCGGCCGGTTCGCGGAATGACCTGGTCGCAAATTGCGACAACGATGTTTCTTCAGGATTCACTTCTATCAATTGACCAGTCTGGCCTCGCGCTCGCAGCGCCCAATCAATAATGTAACCAAAAAGCGCAGTCGTTCCGGCGACAATGACCAAATCGCAATCGCTGGCGGTCACAAAATTTTCCACTGTCTCGATTTTGGCTGCATCCAATTGTTCGCCGAACCAAACCACACCCGGTCGCATAAGCGCACCGCATTCCGGACACTTCGGGAGATTGTCATCATCATGCTCATGTCTTCTGAAATCGCACCGCGAGCAGCGCGTGATGAAAATGTCGCCGTGGATTTGCACCATCTTTTCTGAGGGTAATCCCGTTCGCCGGTGAAGGTCATCCACGTTCTGGGTTACGAGCAGAAATTCGCCTGCCTGCTTCGCTAATTTGGCGATGGCCTGGTGGGCAGGATTCGGCTGCGCCGTACGAATGCGCTGACGCCGCTCGCGATACCAATCCCAAACTAAATTCGGATCGTGCGCGAACGCTTCCGGCGTGGCCAGTTTCGTCGGATCAAGATTTCGCCAGTAACCATCCTTGCCCCGAAAAGTCGGGATCCCGCTTTCCGCGGAAACGCCCGCACCGGTGATTACGAGAACACGACCGTTAAACATGTCCTCAGGTGTTGTAGCGGTGCTTGGCACAAACATCTTTATGCGGCAAGCGATGCGCTCGCCCCACAAAATCTGTCCACTGATCGCTGACCTCTGCCCCCTGATCTTACTCCCACCCGATCTGCCGCTCCTTGTTTTCTTCCTCCAGCCAGCTTTGCAATGGCTTAAAGTATTCGGCCATCGCACGGGTCGAGATATCCTCGCCAGTCGCTTCCTTCAAAATCTTCCGCCAGTCTTCTGTGCTCCCCCTTTTCAGAATGTTATTCAGCCACGTCCCGACTTCCTTGTTGCCGGCATAGTTACAGGATTGCGGCGGCTGATGCAGGATCTTGCGGGCGATGTAATCGTGTAGTTGAAACTTAAACACGGTAGCGAAAGCGTAGTTATAATAGTAAGCGGGAGTATCGTTGATGTGCGTCTTAGTTGCGGCGTCACACCATTCTTCGTTGCGCGGTGAGGGCGGTTCGATTCCCTGCATATCGCTCACGTATTTCCACCAGCGCGCGTTCCACTGATCCGCCGGCAGATTGTGCGCGTAAATATCGGCCTCCCAGTGCGGCATCGTCCCGCACGAGAAGTAAATGAACGGGATGGCGCGGGCCAGCGCGTCATCGAGCAGGAATGCATTCATATCCGGCTTGAAATCCTTGGGCAAAATTCCGCGCGATTGCAGATACGGCATCTGACTTGAAGCCAGCGAAATCAACTCGCCAATACCTTCATGAAATCCAGGGGCAGCGCCTGTCCGCAGCAAATAGGGAACTTCCGGCCGGCTGTAGGCTTTAAAGTAGTAGCCGTGACCAAGTTCGTGATGCGCAGTGAAAAACCAGCGTGCATTTGGTTCGATGCTCTGGAGCGAGCGGATGTCGCTCTCCAAATCGATGTGCCAGCACGAAGCATGAGTGTTTTTCTTCCGTTTCGAGTCCGGTGGCAATGGGTACAAGTCCGATTTCTTCCAAAAGCTTTCAGGTAACGGAGAAAATCCCAGCCCGGTATAGAATTGCTCGGCCGTCTTAATAATCCATTCCGCCTGACGGCCCTGGAAGTATTTGTCGATGTTAGCCGCTTCAACCAAACCGGGCCATTCCTGCGCCCAACGATCGTTGAGCCAGTGCGCGGGAATTCTTTTGGGGACCGGCTGATGATATTTCTCGGCCAGCTTGTACTTCGCCCAGGTATGCAGCTGCAGATAAAGAGGACGAAGGGTCGCCATCCAGTCGTCCAGCATTTTCAACATCTCATCCGTCGTCATTCCGTAGCTGGCGACTTCTAACGAGAAATAGTCGGGATATTTCATTTCCCTCGCCACACCGTTCCGGAGATCGCGCAGGACCACGAGATTCGGTTTGAGCGCGGGCCCGGATTCCTTGGAGGCTTCCCAAATTGCCCTGCGCTCTTCCAGGTCCGTACTCTTTTCCAGTTTGTCGTCGATTTCGTTGGCCGTGATCTTTTGGCCGTTAAGTGTGAAGTCAAAACTATTCAGAATCGAGGCCTGCTTGGTTTCGGCCTCCACGCGTTTTACGACCAGGTCCGGATTTGTCATCGGCCCTTCCGCCGCATTCAGGAGCAGTTGTTTCAACTGCCGAACGCTCAGCGGCGTTAATTCCTTCTCGTGCGTGAGCAGGTCCCGCGTTTCGGTGATGATGGCCGGGTTGCCATTGAAGGCAGCGTACGCTTTGCCCGTTGCTTCGACGGCAGCGTCGTGGCCGGGTGTTACGTCCGTCACCGCAAGCCATTGTGCTTCACTGTTGACGCGAAAAAGCGCCTGATACCCGGCGTTCGTCAGTTTAAGGAAACGATCGGCGCGTTCCTGGACGGGCGAGGCGGAGAAAGCTGTCAGCCGGAGTACGAGTAAGAGAAAGATCAAAAAAAGTTTCCGGCGATGCATGCGTCAAACTAATTGCAATATTTCGCTGTTGTGAAGAGCTGTTTTCATTTCTGCCTCCGACCTCTGTTCCCTGATTTCTGCTTCCGAATGGGCTGACGAGCCAGCGGTGATGCCGGTCACTTGGAAAACGCTTCGTTTTTGCCAATCTTGTTCCGATGAAAGACCGGCCGATCACTGGAGGATGTTATTGCGGAAACGTGCGCTTCCGAACCACACACAAGCCGATGCACCAGGCCAATTGTCACTGCGCAAATTGCCGGCGCGCCGCCGGAGCGCAGGCCGTAGCTTGGATCACGGTGCCGCAATCGAGCTTCGAAATTGAAAAGGGTAAATTAAAACGATATCGGACCGAGACGGGTGCGGTAAGAACTTTTTGTGACGTCTGCGGCACGTCGCTCACTTACGAGATAAGCAATCGTCCCGGTGAGATCGACATCACCACCGGGAGCCTCGACCATCCGGAGAATTTTCAGCCAACTAAGGATGTGTTCCCTGACGAGAAACTGCCCTGGGTTCGGTTAGTCGATGGAAGACATTGAGACGGTTATCAGCGAAAGATAAGCGTCTGGGCCTTGTTTTATGGCGCTGACGGCGGCGAAGCATCCGCCGAATAAAGATTCAGCGAATCCAGTCTAAAGGGGGTCAAAGAGTAAATAACATGAAAACGAGGAACCTAATTACCGCAGGAATCATCAGCGCTGGCCTCGCCTTTGGGGTAGTGGCGCAAGCGGCGCATGAAGAAACGCAGGTCGAGATGAAGGATGTGCCGGAGGCGGCCCAAACCACCATCAAGGAGAAGGCTGGCAACGATCAAATCCTTCGAATCGAAAAAGAAACTCGCAAGGGCAAGGAATGCTACGACGCAATCGTGAGCAAGGATGGCAAGGAAACAGCCATCCAGGTCGATGCCAGTGGCAAATACCTCGGCACTCATGATGAGAAAGCCGAGCACAAGGAAAAAGGCGAAAAACACTAATATTGAATAGCGTGGCGGTTCTGGAGCGTTGAGGCGCTCCAGAACCAAAACGGCCCCGCCGAAGCTCTGCCGCAACCGAAGGCCCGGTCCGCTAAATTCGCCAAAGAGCCGCGAAAACTTTACAGTCACAGATCACAAGCCAGTATCTGTTTGTTTAACGCGTTGCGGGCCATCTTTGTGCCCAACAGGCGTATTGGCATGAAATGGATCACGCGCGAAAAAATTAAAGTCGATCGCGTGGCTTGTCCGTGGTTGATCCGGAATTTTGTCGACTCTGAGGCGGAGTTTGTATTTCTCCCGCGTGAGACCGAGTGGGAAAAAATCGATAACGGGACCGTATTCGATGTTCCGAACTGTGAGCTGGGACATCACGGCGAGGATGTCTCCTTCAATTCGATCCTTAAGAAATATAATCTGACTGAACCAGCGCTCGTGCTTCTTGGGGAAATTGTCCGCGCGGCGGATTCGTGTCCCACCAATCCGCACCCCGCTGGCGAAGGTTTGCGCTGGATCGCAGGCGGGTTCGGGACTCTTGGACTATCAGACCACGAAATTCTCGAGCGTGAGTTTGTGGTTTACGACGCGCTTTACGCGGAATGCAAACGCAGGATGGAATTAAGACTTTCGCTGAAGTGAAATGCCTCTGTAAATAGCAAAGAAAATGATCGCATTTACTCGAATTGCCGCGGCACTTTGCTTTCTCGCGGTCGCCCTCGGCGCATTCGGTGCGCACTGGCTCAAACCCATAATCGATCGCAACGGACTGCTCGAGGTTTGGAACAAGGCCGTTTTTTATCATTTCACTCACGCCATCGTGCTCCTGCTCCTCGCCTTTTTCGGCGCAACTAATCGCAGCGCATGCTGGTTGTTTTGTGCTGGCATTCTCCTTTTTAGCGGAAGTTTGTACACCATGGCATTAACAAATATCCGTTGGCTCGGAGCAATCACACCGCTGGGCGGACTTTGCTTCCTCGCCGGTTGGGCCTGGCTATTTTTCGCACCACGCACCTAACGAACAACGGACGACTATTTCGCCCCGAAAAAAGAATAGAGCCTTGTGAACTGCCGGCCTCGGCGCGGCCTTCATAAACTTCCGAGATCGGCCAAATCGAGGCAAGTGTTACGCTCGTGCTTGTTCCACTGCCTGTTTATCGGTAAAATCGGACGCCGATGATTCAGGCCTTCATTAGCTCTCAGCGTGCTGCCGCGACCGTCATCGCGTTTATCCTCACCTACTTCGTTGCACTTACTCTCGGTCGCTTTTTCAAACGGCGCGCGCAAGTGCCGCTTGGATTGTTCTTCCAAATCTTCTGTCTCACCCTCGCGTTCTATGCTGCCATCACCGTTTATGGCGTCCAAGCCGATTGGCGCAAGCACGTGGGCGCTGCCTTGGTCTTGCTCAGTCCGGCTTTCATCGTCGCATTTGCCAATCATTATCTCTGGGATTTCTACTTCGAGAAAAAGCAGCAAACACCCATCCCGCACATTCTGCGCGAAATGTTTGCCCTCCTCGTTTTCCTCGTCGCTCTTCTGCTTGTCCTCAGTTTCGTTTATCACGCTGAAGCCCAGCTCAAGGGTCTCCTCGCCGGCTCGGGCATCGCCGCCATCATTCTTGGTTTTGCCGGACAAAATCTTTTCGGCGGAATCATTGCCGGCATTCAGTTGCAAATTAGCCGGCCCTTTCGCGTGGGCGATTGGTTACAGATCGGTGAGCGCTTCGCCGAAGTCATGGAGATCAATTGGCGCTCCACACGGTTGCGCACCAACGATGGCATCTATCTCGACATCCCGAACAACGAAATTGTCAGGCAAACCATCGTCAATCTGCATTACCCGACCCAGGTGCATGCGATGCGGATTCGCGTCGGCGTTGAGTACAAGGCCCCGCCCAATCGGGTTAAAGATGCACTCATGCGAGCAACCAGGAACGCCGAGCTTGTTCTTAGAGATCCGCCACCGAAAATCTTTCTCATCGATTTCGCCGATCACGCCGTCATCTACGAGATAAAGTTTTACATGGGCAATCACGCCGCGATCAACGAGGTGAGCGACGCCATTCGCACCAATGTCTGGTACGAATTGAAACGTCAGCAAATCACCATTCCCTTCCCGACTCGGACGCTCCACCTGGAACGCCGGCCCCGTGACGCTGGCGCCGAAGATCAGGAGCAGGCGCGGGAGATCTTACGCGGCGAGCCTCTTTTTCAATGTCTCGCCGACGAACAACTCGATGCTCTGTTGCAAAATTCGCGACTCAATCATTTCGGCCGAGGCGAACGCGTCATCGTAGAAGGCGCCGAGGGCGATTCGATGTTTGTGCTCCTGCGCGGCACCGCCAACGTCTCAGTGGCCAAAAATGGAGCAGCCATTCCCGTTGGCACACTGCATTCCGGTGATTGCTTCGGCGAAATGTCGCTCCTGACTGGCGAACGCCGCACCGCCACCGTCCGCGCTGCGGCCGATTGCTATGTTCTGGAAATCAGCAAACCAGTCATGGGCGAAGTCATTCGCCAATCGCCCGAATGCCTCAATCAACTGAGCGAGCTGTTGGCAAAACGGAAAATGGAGACCGAGGGCATCATCAAAGACGCTCATCTTGCCCAAGATGAAGCGGCGAAACAACGCGAATATAGCGCCACCTTTCTTCGTCGTTTGCGCACATTTTTCGAGCTATAACTGGCCTGATTCTCTGTGCTCGGAAAACGCTCAAGGCTCGGGGATGGCGGATGTAGAAATAGCGATAATTGGATAATCGAACGCGCCTTCATCCGAGCGAATGATAACTGCATAGAGCGTCGCGCTCTGGTAGCAGAGCCATCTCGGCGGCGGGGTTACGGAGTCGCACGCACAATGCACATCTTCGCTGGCACAAACTAAGCTTGGATCAAGCGTCCATGGGCCGAGAACCGTACCGCATCATTGTCGTCGAAGACCACGCCAGCACCGCCGAGGCCCTTCGAAAATTTCTCACCACCGTCGGTTACAAGGTTTACATTGCGCCTGATATCGCCTCCGCCCGCGCTCTCGCAAAAGCGATCGAATTCGACGTGCTGTTGAGTGACCTTCGCCTGCCCGACGGCACCGGATGGGATCTGATGCAAGAACTCAGCGCAATGAAACCGATACGGGCTATCGCCATCAGCGGACATAACACCGACGTTGATATCGAACGGAGCCGAGAGGTGGGGTTTCTCGATCACATTGCCAAGCCATTGGTCGCCGAAGAGCTGACTGCCGCAATCGAACGCGCGGTCACCAAGCCACGACCGACTGGAGCTCGGCATTAAGATACTTAGCCCCTAGGCCTCCGACTCCGCCCGCCTTGGTTTCGAACGGCGTGTTCCACCTTAAGGCGGCGGGTTTTGCTTTTTGATCCGAAAGCGCCAATTCAGGCCCCGACGCAGATCTCCTCGGCACGAGAATTGAACGCTAAAACTGAATCAATTTGTAAGACGTAAGGGCCTAATAACTAGATGCTAATGTTGAATGCGACTCATCGGTGCGAAATGTGAAACGGTTTATCGGATAATTATTTTATTGTATAATATCCATAAATGTAATATCCATGAGAAGTGCTCAACGCAGCTCGATCGTCCCTAGCGCTGTCCCTCGTGACTGCGCTCGGTCTCGCCGCCGCTAGTTCCGTCCAGGCCCATCTCGTCGAGGATTTCGGTGTTCGCAGGGGCGCGCCGGCTCACATTTCTCTTTCCACCGGTTTTAATGGATTCGCGGGCGCCGGAATTAAAAAGATTCAGGTCGATGGCGTGCAAATGGACGCCTTTTGTATCGATCCGTTCACCATGGCCCTTCGCTCCTCCCCCGGCTATAAATTTGTCCCACTGACTAAGGCGCCAGAAGCCCCATTTACGTTGAGTGCAAGCGGGGCAACGGAAATCAGCGATCTGTGGGCAATGTTCTACAACCCCGGGATGAAGGAAAACAAAGCGGCCGGGCTACAACTCGCTATCTGGGAAATCGTAGGCGGTAACGACTTTTCTGTTATTGGAAAGGACTATGGCGCGAGCATCATGTTGGCTGCTTTGCGGAGTTATTCCGGACCAGGCGCGGGGTTAATTGCTCTCACGGGCCCGGGCCAGGATTATGTCGTCCTAACTCCTCCGGGGCAGGGCCCAGAAGGTAATCCTACCCCAACTCCTACCCCTTCCCCGATCCATACCCATACCCCTACTCCTACCCCCACTTCCACCCCAGGCCCGACCCGTCCTCCAGGCCCGACCCCGACCCCTCCCCAAGGCCCCACGCCGACCCCTCCCCCACACAATGTTCCAGATAGCGGTTCGACATTCTCTCTCTTCGCTTTCGCGATCCTGGGCCTCCTAGCGATTAACAAGATCGGATATTTGGTTCCAGTGCTCACGAGGGTGCAGCAGCGGCGATAAAAATTTGCGTTTGTTTGTTTGTCCTCCGGGGACGCGAGCGGGATAGGAAAGTGCCTATCCCGCTCGTTTAGGTTTCAGGGGCTCGCGCAAGCAATCCACAAGTCAGGCTTTCCTCTGGGCGCGTCGCTCGCCGTCGGCCGAATCCGCTTGGCGCCAAAGGGCTCCCTTCCGATTAATTGGTAATGTGATCCGAGGGGGCAAGACTTTCCTGGTAGAAAGCGGCAAAAGATTGCCGCACTGCGAACTGTCGGGCCGATTCTCGATTTTCGATTCACGCCTCACCATACTCCGTGCCCACTCTCGCCGATGTAAAAGAAGACTATATAAACAGATTAGGAAGGAAGAGGGCAGAAGTCGGTTGATACCGGACTGATCCTGCCTAATGTCCCCCGCTTTCACCGGCTATGACACTTCCTCTTGCCTTCGATATCCTTCAGTCCGGCGTGCGTTTATCGCTCATCTGCGCGGTAGTCGGGCTCGGCTGCGCTTTCCTGCTCATTACTGTGATTCTGCGGTCTTCCCCCGGCAACGAACGGATGCGGCAGATTTCCGGCGCGGTACAGGAAGGGGCCAAGGCTTACCTGAACCGGCAGGTGATGACGATCAGCGTGATCGCGGTCATCATTTTCGTTTTGCTCTTTTTCTTCAAGGACCATTCGACCGCATTTGGTTTTTTAGTCGGCGCGTTTTGCTCGCTGGCGGCGGGCTACATCGGGATGCGCATCGCGGTCCTGGCCAACGCGCGTGTGACCCAGGCGGCAATGCAGGCGCGGACGGCAGCGTTGCGAGTGGCATTTAACGGCGGTGCTGTCACCGGCTTGCTCGTGGTCGGTCTTGCCTTGCTGGCGGTGGGCACGTTCTATCATTTCGCGCGCAACATGATCGGGAACGATCTGGCAGTGCGCAGCCTGGTCGGACTGGCGCTGGGCGCGAGTTTGATCAGCGTGTTCGCGCGGTTGGGCGGCGGCATTTACACCAAAGCAGCCGACGTCGGCGCCGATCTTGTCGGAAAAATCGAGAGCGGACTGGAAGAAGATGATCCGAGGAATCCGGCCACGATCGCGGACAACGTGGGCGATAACGTGGGAGATTGCGCGGGAATGGCAGCCGACGTTTTTGAAACCTATGCCGTCAGCTTGATCGGCACGATTTTAGTAGGCGTCCTGACGGTGACGAACGCGTCCGCGGCAATCGTTTACCCGTTCGTCCTGGGCGGAATCTCGGTGCTGGGCGCGATCTGCGGCATTCTCTTCGTGAACTTTGCCGGCGGTAAACCCGCCAGCGTGCTGATGGGGGCAGTCGGGATGAGCGCTCTGGTCTCGGCGGCTTTGTTCTGGCCGGCCACGCATCAGCTTTTCCCGAACGGGGTGGAAATCGCGGGCAAAATGCGTTCGCCGACCGATCTCTATTTTGCCTCGCTCATCGGACTGTTGATGACGGGCATCGTGGTTGTGATCACAAATTACTACACCTCGATGCATTATAAGCCGGTGCAAAAAATCGCGCGCGCGTCCGAAACGGGGCACGCCACCAACATCATCGCCGGGCTCGCGCTTGGCCAGCACGCCACGGCGTTGCCGGTCGGTTTCATCGGGATCGCGATTTTGCTGAGCTACAACTTCGCCGGCCTTTACGGGATCGCAGTCGCGGTGATGGCGATGTTGTCGATGGCAGGAATCATTATTTCGCTCGATGCCTTTGGCCCGATCACGGACAACGCCGGTGGGATCGCGGTCATGAGCAATCTGCCGAAAGAAGTGCGCGCGGCCACGGACGAGCTCGATGCCGTCGGGAACACGATGAAAGCAGTGACGAAAGGTTATGCGATTGCGTCGGCCGGTTTGGCGGCACTGGTTTTGTTTGGATCGTATGTCGAGGAATTGCGCGCACACTTGAAACTTCCGCCAGACCAATTTTTCCAATTCTCACTCCAAGATCCGAAGGTGATCATCGGCTTGTTCATCGGCGGACTGCTTCCATTCATTTTCACCGCTTTCAGCATGGACGCGGTAGGCAAAGCGGCCGGCGCGGTTGTGCGCGAAGTGCGGCGACAGATTCAAGCCAAGCCCGGCATTTTGACCGGCGCGGACATACCGGATTACGGAACGTGCGTGGACATTGTCACTAAAGCGGCGTTACGTGAAATGATCGTGCCGGCGCTGTTGCCGTTGGCATTCGTCATTCTGGTGGCAGTGACTCCGGGACTTGGCCCGGTCGTTTTGGGCGGCGTTCTCGTCGGTACAATTGTGACCGGCTTGTTCGTAGCTATCGCCATGACGAGCGGCGGTGGTGCCTGGGACAACGCCAAAAAATATATCGAGGAAGGGCATTACGGCGGCAAAGGCTCGCCCGCGCACGCCGCCGCGGTCACCGGCGACACCGTGGGCGATCCCTACAAAGACACGGCCGGGCCCGCCATCAATCCCATGATCAAAGTGGTCAACATTCTCGCCATCCTGATCATTCCGATTTTCTTTTAATCGCGGAGCTCTGTAGCGGCAGGCGTGCCGCCTACAAGGGGAGTTTTGCAGCCGACACCCGCCTTCGCAATGAGCTATGGCGCGGCAGGCGGCTGCTTCTACAGGAACCGCTCTGAATTGTAGGGCAGGCATTCCTGCCAGCCGGCTGGCAAGCGGGAGCGCTTGCCCTACAGAACGATTTCGTCCACCGGTCGCGAATCCACGATTTTCTTTGCATCCCCGACGGAGCAGTTAAGCTGACCTACAATGGCAGACGAATCCCGCGATTTCGAAATCGTTTCGACGACGCACACGCCGGCGTTGCAGAAAATGCTGGCCAAGCCCGACGCGGGCGCGAACCCCTTCAAGATCGTGATCGATCCGAAAGTGCGGATGGATCTGCGGCGGGCATTGATCGATCTGATCGATTATCACGACGAAGCGCTGGCGGATCATTTCGCCGAAGGCAAACTGGCCCTCGATTCTTACAAGGAATACATCGAGCTGTTTGCCCGCAGTCTGAAAGAAACAATGGAAAGCCGGGAAGGCGTCTCTTATTTGCTTCGGTCAGTCGGGTTCGATGTCCGGCCGGATGAAATCAATCTCGATCCGGAATTGCGCTGGAAGAAGGGCAAGCCGGGCGCGTTTGGGTCGAGCTTGCTGTGACAAGGAGCGGCGCCTTCTAGTCGCCGATTACAGAAGACGGCGCCCGGAGACCGCCGTTCCTTGATCGCGGCTTCGCACACCGAGCGGCAATACAATACTCCGCCGGTGCCGCGAGAAGAGAAGACGTTACCGTTCGATCGCGG
>Ga0209474_10004302_pt1 | contig 12324 bp, 13 predicted proteins | sample GraSoiAngelo_145_FD_185902 | JGI IMG/M metagenome (GOLD analysis project Ga0209474, IMG submission 185902) | Grasslands soil microbial communities from the Angelo Coastal Reserve, California, USA - 14_1009_05_20cm (SPAdes) (version 2) | ecosystem: Environmental > Terrestrial > Soil > Grasslands...
GGAGGTGACGGGCACTCGCTTCTCCAAATCGCCGGCGGCCCACCGTATTCGCTGGTTTGCGCCAAACGGAGGCGAAGGTTTATACCGTGGGTTATACCGTCGGTAGCGCAAAAGGAAGGAGGCAGCGATGACAACCGGACGACTCCATGCCTTCAACTTCCAGAACTGGATCAAAGATAACCAGCATCTGCTGAAGCCGCCGGTCGGCAACAAGAAAGTCTTCGAAGAGGGCGAGATGACGGTGCAGGTCGTCGGCGGCCCCAACGAGCGCACCGACTATCACGACGATCCCGTCGAAGAGTTTTTCTATCAGCTCAAGGGCGACATGGTGCTCAAGGTCGTCGAAGACGGAAAGTTCTACGACGTGCCGATTCGCGAAGGCGATGTGTTCCTGCTGCCCCCGCATGTCCGCCATTCCCCGCAGCGGCCGGACGGTTCAATTGGTCTGGTCGTCGAGGCGGCACGGCCGAGCGAATTCGATGCGTTCGAGTGGTACTGCTTCGAGTGCGGTGCGCTGGTCCACCGAATCGAGGTCAAGGTGCAGCACCTCGTTAAGGACTTGCCGCCGCTCTATGACGCCTTCTATGCCGACATGAAGGCGCGCACCTGCAAGAATTGCGGCGCTGTGCATCCCGGCAAAAAGCCGCCGCCGGGATGGGTGAAAATGTAGCTTTCGACACACACCTTTTCCGATTACGCAAGCGACCGTGGAATTCACCGGACTGTTTCTCGCCGTCACCGTGGTTCTGCTCGTGGCGTGGCATGGATCACGAACAGTCGCTCTTGCGTTGTTTGCAGTCACGCTCATCGCGGCCGTCGCTATCTATCTGCACCACGCATCCGATGCGCTGAAGCTTTCGTTCTAAGCCGTGACCCGATCCCTCGCCGTCACCCTCAATGCGCTCGGGCTCTACGCAATAGCCCTGGTGCTGGTGGTCGCGTTTGCCGCACAGCTCGCGCTCGGCGAGCTTCCGTGTCCCTTGTGCCTGCTGCAACGCATTCAGTTCGCAATGCTGGCCCTGGGACCCGTGCTGAATGTCCGCTTCGGGCCGCGCCCCAGCCACTATGCAGTGTCATTGCTGATCGCGATTGCCGGAGCCGGCTTCGCCATGCGCCAGATACTGCTCCATATCATGCCTGGAGATGCCGGTTATGGCTCGGCGCTGCTCGGCTATCATTATTACTCGTGGGCGTTCATCGGCTTTAGCTTGGCTATCATTCTGCTCGCGGCCATGTTGCTGTTTGAGGGTCAGTTCAAGGAGAGTATTGCGGCAGAGCCAGTCGAGATCGGGAACTTCGCGCGCATCGCGGTGTGGCTGGTGATCGCACTCGCAGCGCTGAATGTAATTTCGACGCTCCTCGAATGCGGTTTCGGCGCTTGTCCGGACAATCCGGTCGCCTACGAACTTCTCAAACGCGCGCTGTGACGCGGCGAACCTTTTCATTTGCGTGAGCCGAACGCGATGCGCTGCGGCACGCGCCACAACATCCTCACGCCAACCGATATTTCTGAATGGCCTTCTCGTCCCAACTCAGCCCATTACCAGGGCGCTCCGGCGTCACGGCGAAGCCGTCGGCGATCCTGAGCGGCTGTTCCACGATCTTGTCGGCCCAATCGACATATTCGAGGAAATGGCAGGTGGGAGTCGCAGATAAGACATGGGCGCTTACCTCGGGATAGAGATGCGATGACATTTCCATCCGGTGCGTGGCGGCGAGCGCGGCCGCGCGCTGCCAACCAGTCACACCACCGATGCGCTCGAGATCGGGCATGACGTAATCGGCGGCACCGGCCGCCAGGGCGGCCGCCATTGCCGCACTTTCGGAAAAATTCTCGCCGATCTGAATCGGCGTCTTAAGCTCGCGCGCGAGCATCGCATTGCCGGCGTAATCGTCATGGCGGATGGGCTCCTCGAGCCAATAAACGCCTTCCCCATCGAGAGCGTGGCCGCGCTCGCGCGCCTGCGCCAGAGTGAGCGCCTGGTTGTAGTCGACCATCACGGCTACTTCCGAGCCCGCCCGTTTCTTGACGGCGTGCAAGGCGGCGAGATCGTCCTTCAGCGTCGGGTAGCCGAGCCGGAGCTTGATCGCACGGAAGCCGCCGGCGAGCAGCTTCTCCGCCTCCTCAGCGAGTTTTTCCGGCGCCATCAGGCCGAGGCCGCAGGAATTGTACGCGGGAATCGGCTTTGGCCGCGCGCCGAGAAGCGTCGCGAGCGGCACCCCTGTCGCCTGCGCCAGCCCGTCCCACGCGGCGATGTCGAAGCCCGCCATCGCCATGCGCACGATTCCCTGGACTCCAATGAGGGTGAAGCGCTCGGCGAGGCGATGCCAGAGCTCGAGCGGTGCAAGGCGCTCGCCCTGCACCACGCGCTCGATCTCTTCGAGAATCTTTGCGATCGCCGGCAGCACCGCGGGAAAATAGCTCCATACGTAGGAGTGCCCGGTGATTCCCTCCTGCGTTTCCAGATCGATGAGCAGCAGCGGCGCGGCGGTCATGGTTCCGCGGCTCGTGCCGAGCGCGTAGGTCATCGGCACCGCGACGGGGACGGAAGAGATGGCGCGAATCGTGAGCGACGGCTGGCGCAAAATGGTTATCTCCCTCATGGCAGCAAACGTTTGGCCGCGCGCAAACCGATTTCAGCGCTGGCAGGAAACTCGCCTCGCGTGCATGATCGCCATTTCGGAGGTCAAGCATGCAGGGAAAAGTGACGTTGGAGGACCATTTTGCGATCGAAGCCACGCTCGGCGATTCGCAACCGTTCGGTCCCCACGTCTGGCCCGAACTGCGCCATCGCTTGCTCGACTTTCACGACCAACGTCTGCGTCTGATGGACGCGTCCGGCGTGGAGGTCATGATCATCTCACTGAACGCGCCGGCGATCCAGGCGATCCCGGAGAGCAAACGGGCAGCGGAGGTGGCGCGCCGCGCCAATGACGCCCTTGCGACGGAGGTGGCGAAGCGTCCGGACCGATTCGTCGGCGTGGCGGCGCTGCCCATGCAGGACCCGGAGATCGCGATCCACGAGCTGCAACGCTGCATCAAACACCTCGGATTTCGCGGCGCGCTCGTCAATGGCTATTCGCAGGTGGCAGGCTCCAACCAACTTGTGCATTATGACCTGCCGCAATATCGCCCGTTCTGGCGCGCAGTCGAGGCACTCGGGTTTCCTTTTTATCTGCATCCGCGGCCGCCCGCGCCCAATCCCTCGCCGCTCTACGAAGGCCATCCCTGGCTGTTCGGACCGACCTGGACCTTCGCCGCCGAAACCGCGGTGCATGCGCTGCGGATGATCGGCAGCGGCCTCTTCGACGAGTGCCCGCGCCTGCAAATCATTCTCGGTCATCTCGGTGAAGGGTTGCCGTACTATCTCTGGCGCATCGACAATCGCAACAGCTGGATGAAGGCGCCGCACAAATATCCCGCGCGCAAGCGCGTGGCGGATTACTTTCGGGCAAACTTCCACCTCACGACATCGGGGCACTTCAGCACACCTGCCCTGATTGATGCGATCGCGGAGAGCGGCGCCGATCGCATCATGTTCTCGGTCGACTATCCCTTCGAGGACTTCGCCGACGCCGCGGAATGGTTCGACAACGCGGAGATCGGCGAAGATGCGCGTCACAAGATCGGGCGCACCAACGCGCTGCGGCTGTTTGGGTTGGCGCAAGCATGATCCGAGGCCACCGGTATCGCCCCGCCGCCCCGCCTGCGTCCGCCGAGCCATTCTCCTCTAAGCGCGCGTTGCCGCCCATATTCTTGCGGGAGGGTTCCCCCGCCCCCATATTGGGAACGACCACTCCCGGGCAGCCTCGAGAATGGTCGAAAGGGCGCCGAAAGGGCCCATCAAAGTCGCTTACGAGGGCTTTGAGAGCATGTCCCGAGTTCCGTCTTTGTCCAGCCCGTTTCTGCTTGGATTCGACGAGATCGAGCGTGCGCTCGATCGCGTCAGCAAGGCGGCTGACGGTTACCCGCCCTACAACATCGAGCGCGTCGCGCGAGAAAACGGCCAGCCGGAGCGCCTGCGCATCACGCTTGCGGTTGCCGGGTTCACCCGCGATCAACTCGACGTGACGGTCGAGGAAAACCAGCTCGTCATTCGCGGACGCCAGCACGACGACAAGCAGCGCCACTTCCTCCACCGCGGCATCGCAGCGCGGCAATTCCAGCGCACGTTTGTTCTGGCGGAGGGAATAGAGGTGCTGGGTGCAGACTTGAAAAATGGCCTTTTGTCGATCGATCTCGCCCGTCCGCAGCCGGAACGGATCGTGAAGACGATCAGCATCACGGACCCGGGAACATTTGATCTCGCCGGAAGCCTTGGCATTGCTGGGCGGCGGCAAGATCGCCTATGTGAAAACGGTCCGCTCGGAAGACGTGCAGAAACAATTTCCGCAGGCGCCACGGCTTGCGCCGGGCACGTTGCTCTATGCTCTGCACGCTGCCGACGGCACGCCGATCATGCTGACCGACAGCCGCGAGGCGGCGATCGCCAATGCATGGAGCCAGGAGCTCGAGACGGTCAGCGTGCATTGAACGGGCGCGTACTACTGACGATCGCGCTCGCCCCCCTTCCGCCGCGATATCGGGACGTAAGCCTCCCCGATCAGGCCCCATGGAGCCGATGCCGCCGTAGGCGCACGTCACGGTGGCAAATTCGCGCTCGACTGTGTGATCCGGGACACAGCGGAAACCCGCTTAGGACGGGCTTATCTCGCTCAGGCACGATAATCGGGCGAGGTGTGTGATCCACAACACAGCCTAACGGCGCGAATTGAACCATAGTGCCTGCTCACATGACCCACCGATGAGGAGCACGCGTCATGTTCGATCCGCAGGCTGCCAGCGCAGTGTCACGGGAAATGCTCGCAACGCTGGGCGAGAACCGGCTCGCCTACATCAAGGCAATTCGCTCCGAGGAGGTTGCGTTCCTCTCGGCCGAGGCGCCGTTGCTGGCAGCAGGCTATCGCGTGTTCGTTCTGCACGCGGCCGACGGCACGCCGATGCTGATCGCGGACAGCCGTGAAGCCGCAATGGCGAATGCGGCAAGCCGTGAGATCGAAACGGTGAGCTTACACTAAGCCGCGCTGGCCGAGGGCATCGCCATCATGTGATTCGCGCAATTTGCGCGCGATGTCACCATCACGTAACAGCCGTGCAACCCGCGCCAGCGCCTTGAGATGATCGGCGCCCGCGGCTTCGGGCGCGAGCAGCAGAAAAATCAGGTCGACGGGTTGACCGTCCAGCGCCTCGAAATCGATCGGCCGCTCGAGCCGCACGAACAATCCAAACAGCTTGTTGAGCTTGGGCAGCTTGCCATGCGGAATGGCAATCCCATTGCCCACGCCGGTCGAGCCCAGCCGTTCGCGCTGCTGTAAAGCCTCTAGGATCGTGCGTTCGCTTTGCCCGGAGAGCGCGGCGGCCCTGGCCGCGAGTTCCTGCAGAAGCTGTTTTTTGCTGGTTACGGCGAGCGCCGGAACGATGGCGCCAGGGGCGACGAGATCGGTGAGCAGCATGGATGATTCCAGAAATCCGGGAGCTCAACGGGACCGCGCGTCGCAAGGCGCAGGACGATAAGTAGCCGGCCTTCCTGCGTCAATGGCCGTCGCCGGGCACCTGAGATGTCGCGTCAGGAGGGCGCGCCCAAGCGTGACCGCTTGTCGCGCCGACGCTGCACGGACGAACCGATGCGCATCGCCTCGCGATATTTCGCCACCGTACGCCGGGCGATCTCCACGCCAGCGCCCCGCAGCTTTTCCATGATCGCATCGTCGGAAAGAATGCCCTCCGGAGCTTCCTCATCGATCAATTGCTTGATCCGGTGACGCACTGCCTCGGCCGAGTGAGCCTCTCCGCCGTCCGACCCGGCAATTGCCGGAGTGAAGAAATATTTCAGTTCGAACACCGCGCGCTCGGTCGCCATGTATTTGTTGGCGGTGACGCGCGATACGGTCGATTCGTGCATGCCGATCGCCTCGGCGATGGTCTTGAGATTGAGCGGACGCAGCTGGCGCACGCCTTCAACGAAAAACGCCTCCTGCTGGCGCACGATTTCACTTGCCACCTTGAGGATGGTCATGGCGCGCTGGTCGAGCGCGCGAACGAGCCAGCTCGCCGATTGCAGACAGTCGGCAAGATAGCTCTTATCTTTGTCGCTCTTTGCCGCCTTGGCTACTTCGGCATGGTAGCTCTGGTTCACGAGTACCTTCGGCAGCGTATCGGAATTGAGCTCGACGGCCCAACCGCCGTCCGGCGCGGGACGGACGAACACGTCGGGCACGATCGGGTGCACCGTCGAGGATCCGAATGCGAGTCCCGGTTTTGGATTGAGCTGGCGGATCTCGGCGAGCATGTCGACGAGATCCTCGTCATTAACGCCGCAGATCCGGCGCAGGGCCGCAAAATCGCGCTTCGCGAGCAGATCGAGATGCCTGACCAGCGCTTCCATGGCGGGATCGAACCGGTCGCGTTCGCGCAGCTGAATGGCAAGGCATTCCGCGAGATTGCGCGCGCACACGCCGGGAGGGTCGAAGCCCTGCAGGATCTTGAGCACGGCATCGACCTCTTCGGGGAGCGCCCCGAGCTTCTCACCGACTTGCGCGAACTCGCCGCGGAGATAGCCGGCTTCATCAACGAGGTCGATCAGAAACCGCCCGATCATGCGGCGTGCCGGATCTGTCACGGTCAGCGCGAGCTGCTCCGCGAGGTGATCGGCAAGCGTCGTCTCCACGGAGAGAAAGGCTTCGATGTTGTAGTCGCCGCTGTCGCGAGCGTTGCCTCGCCCCCATTCCGCATGACCGGCTGGCCACTCGGCGTTCGAGCGAGAAGAGGCCGCGTCCGCATCGGTTGCGGGAACATCGTCGCCGACGGCAGCAACCGCCTCCCGCACGCGATCGGGTGCGGCGTGACCGTTTTCACGCCAGGCGGGGCGCGGCGCATCTGAATGGGAGCCCGCATCGGGCGCGACCGTGCGAACGCCCTCTTCGCCATCTCCGATTCGCTCGAGCAAAGGATTTTGCTCGAGCTCTCCCTCCACATAGGCCGTCAAGTCCAGGTTTGAGAGCTGCAGCAGCTTGATCGCCTGCATCAGCTGCGGCGTCATCACCAGCGCTTGGCTCTGTCGCAGTTCTAGTCTTTGGGTCAGCGCCATTGCGATTCTTGGGCCGCCGGCGACGCTGCTCGAATGACGGCACGGAGGGCCGAGTTCGCTCAGCGCGAAGCCGCGTTACTTACTTGGTCCAATTCTTGCATATCGGGTTCGCCGGCGCCTGTATACAGGGCGCGCCCCGACCCGTGAACAGGGAGACGGTAAAACAGCGGGGAGAACCCCGGATGTCCGCGACCAGGGCGGACACGGCGTTTCGCCTCTTAGATCCGGAATTCCTCGCCCAGATAGAGGCGCCGCACTTCCGGGTCGTTCACGATGTCGTCCTTGCGGCCCTCCATCAGGACCTGCCCGGAATAGATGATGTAGGAGCGGTCGGTCAGATCGAGCGTCTCGCGCACGTTGTGGTCGGTAATGAGCACGCCGATGCCGCGCTTCGTGAGGCGCCGCACCAGCCTCTGGATTTCCACCACCGCCTTGGGATCGATGCCGGCAAACGGCTCGTCCAGCAGCATGTAATTCGGCCGGCTGGCGAGCGCACGGGCGATCTCGACGCGGCGGCGCTCGCCGCCGGACAGCGCGATTGAGGGCGTCTTGCGGTGCCGCGCGATTTCGAATTCGTCGAGCAGGGCGGCGAGATCGGACTCGCGCCGGCGCCGGTTGGGCTCCACCACCTCGAGCACCGCACGGATGTTTTCCTCGACATTGAGTCCGCGAAAAATCGAGGCTTCCTGCGGGAGGTAACCGATACCGAGTCGCGCGCGCTGGTACATCGGCAGATGGGTGACGTCGTAGCCGTCGAGCTCGATCTGACCACGCTCGGGCTTGATCAGACCGGTGATCATGTAGAAGGCCGTAGTCTTGCCGGCGCCGTTGGGACCAAGCAGCCCCACCGCCTCCCCGCGCCGCACGTAGAGGTTCACGTCATTTACGACGAGGCGTCCGCCATAGCTCTTGGCGAGGCTGTGCGCGGCCAAATAGCCTTCCACATCGGCTCGCCGGCGCGCCGCGCCCGTGGCGCGCGCTTTGGTCGAGACCTCGCGCGGCTGGCGCCGCGCGGACGAGATCGGTCCGCCCAGGGCGGACAAATTCATGTCCTGCCAACCCCCGTTGGCTTTGCGGGGGCCCTGAGGCGCGCGACGGTGGCGGAACAGCGCGAAGATGTTGCGCACGCTTTACCTCGGAGCCCCCCGATTCAAGCGAGCGGTCCGGCTGGCGCCCGGAACATCGCGCACCTGCAATGAGCCAATCCGGCCGCGCGGTCAAGGCACCCGGTTGGCGATTTAATATTACGGATCAAGAGCTTGTCTCGGCGGTCAAATCACGAGCAAGCCTGTTTGAAAATTCCGGCGCCTAAGCCAGGCGGGGACCGCGCGCAAGCTCATTTTTTCTCGGGCGGGCGCGAGCTCGTCTGGAAAAGGCCCTCAACACGCGTGCCGGGGCCTTGATCCATCTTCGAAACGCCGTTGGTTAGATCGACGACGAGCCGGTATCCCCGCAGGATATCGGCTCCGCGCGTCACCACGACGTTACCCGTGAGCATCACCGTATTCTCACGCATGTTGAAAACGGCGGCCTCGCCGGTCGCCTTCTGGTCTTTCTGAACGACAATTACCCCGCCTTTCGCTTCGATCCGGCGAATTTGCTTCTGGCCTCCGGGCCCGGGATCCGCGGCCTTCACGGCGTGCGCGCCGGTCTCTTCTTCGTAAGACACTGTGAGCACCTTGCAGCGCATCTCGGTGTCGCCCTGGAGCACGTACACATCGCCGCTGAAGGTGGCGAGCTTCTCCTTCTCACGAACTTCGAGCGCCGCGGCCTGGATCTTGACGGGTTGATCGCGGTTTTCCGAAAAACCCTGGAGCGCGTTTCGCGGCCCCTGATTTTTCTGCTCGACGGCGTTGGCTGCGCCAGTCGCCAGTGCGAGGACCATTACGGCGATTGCAGCGCCGCGCGCGCGACGGATAATTTCTTGCGCGTTCACGGCCGCGCGCCTCCGTCGGTCTCGGGCGCGGGATTCTCCGGCACCAGCGTCACCGACACGCCGCGCTCGAAGCGCATGAGATTGCCCGAGTCGGCGATCTCCATGCGATTCGCGTTGACGGTCCATGTCGCCGTCTTCACCTCGACCGGCTTGTCGGAAACGATCTTGCCGGCACGCACATCCACCACCGCCTCGCTGAGCGTGGCGAGGTATCCATTCGACGACGTCACCACGATGTCCTGGGTCAGCGTGAGCTGCTCGGTCTTGTTGTTGAATTGTCCGCTCTGCGCGGTTGTTTCGAACACCACGCGATCTTGCATCTCCATCATCGCGCGAATCCCCTGCAATTCGACGATGTCGGGTTTGGTGAGGTCCTGGCCCGCGGCTTTGGCGGTGAGATCGTAGCGGCGATTGTCGCGCGTGAAGCCGGCGAGCCGCGGCTGCTGCATCATGATCTTGCTGCCGGAAACCACCAGCGAGCCGAGGTCGACAGGCAACTTGGAGAGAAGCCGCAACGGCTTGAGCAGCGCCGTTACCGCGATTCCGCCGACCACGGCCACGACCACACCGGCCGGAATTGCGACCCGCAGCAGGCGCACATACCGGCTGTGACGCACCGCGGCGCGAAACAAACGGTCACTTCCGGCGCGCGGGGCAAGCGTGAAGGCGCGCGGCTTTGGCCGATCGAATTCGGATGCTGCAGTGAACGCGTTCATCCCCCGAGCCCACCCGCCTGACGGAGATCAGGCGTCCCCACGCCATGCGACCCCGCTTTAAGCCGGCCATAGTTGCCCCCGAAATATGGCCCGGCCGGGGCATGGCGGTTTGCGAAATGAGGCAACGTTCCCCAATCCTCACAGGGCCCCTGTGGTTCCCTGTGGTTGGCTGTGGATCGCACCCGATTTGGCTAAAGATTCGGCAAAAATGGGTCGCGCCGAACGACTTTTTTCGAATCTCATCGCGACTAAGCGCGGGAGCATGATCTTTCCCGAAAACCGGTACCCACCTTTTCGGGATCATGCTCTAGGAATGGGCAAAAATGTCCTCGCCGGCCCAGCCAGCGAGGTCGAGGCGTGCCCGGTCAGGCAAGAAACGGAAGCATGCGGCGGCCAGCTCCGCCCGCCCCTCCCGCACCAGCATGGCGTCAAGCTTCTCTTTCAATGCGTGAAGATGCAGCACGTCGGAGGCCGCATAGGCGACTTGCGCATCGCTGAGCGTCGCGGCGCCCCAATCGGACAGCTGTTGCTGCTTCGATACGTCGATCCCGAGAATTTCGCGCACGAGGTCCTTGAGACCGTGCTTGTCGGTGTAGGTGCGGGCGAGCCGCGAGGCGATCTTGGTGCAGTAGACCGGCGCCGGCATCACACCCAAGGCGTTCTGCAGCACTCCCAGGTCAAACCGCGCAAAGTGAAAAATTTTCAGGATCGCCGCGTCGACCAGAAGCTTCGTCAGATTTGGCGCGCTCGTTTCGCCGGCCGTGAGTTGCACCACATCGGCAGAGCCGTCGCCGGGCGACAATTGCACCACGCAGAGCCGATCGCGATGAGGGTTGAGTCCCATGGCTTCGGTGTCTATCGCCACGGCAGCAACATGATAGTGCGAAAGATCGGGAAGATCGCCGCGGTGCAACCGGATGGTCATTGTGACCTCGGAAGCGGCCATGGTGCGAAGCTGGTGCCCAGGAGAGGACTCGAACCTCCACGCCTCGCGGCGCTAGTACCTGAAACTAGTGCGTCTACCAATTCCGCCACCTGGGCTTTGAGCGATAGGTACGGAGCGAGGTTGTGCTTGTCAAATGGGCGCTTGCGCACCTTGCCGGCGCGGCGCAATGGTGTTCCGCCGCCCCTACACAGCAACCGGCTGATCCGGTATTTGGCCTCGCGCCCATGCCAGTGAACGCGCCATGACGGACATCGCGCTGGAAACATTGATCACGGTGTATGGCGGCTCGGGTTTTCTCGGCCGTCACGTCGTGCGCGCGCTCGCCAAGCGCGGATACCGCGTCCGCGTCGCGGTGCGCCAGCCCGAGCTTGCCGGACACCTGCAGCCGCTCGGCCGCGTCGGTCAGATCCACGCGGTGCAGGCCAACCTGCGCTACCAGGACTCCGTCCAGGCGGCCGCGCGCGGCGCCGACGTGCTGATCAACCTCGTAGGCATCCTGTTCGAGCGCGGGCGGCAGCGCTTCGAGGCCGTGCAAGCCGCGGGCGCCCAGGCCGTGGCCCAGGCCGCGGCGCGTTCCGGCGCCCACCTGGTTCATGTCTCGGCGATCGGTGCCGACGCCCATGCGCGCTCGCACTATGCACGCTCCAAAGCAATGGGCGAGAAGTTGACGCTGGCGGCGGCGCCGTCGGCGATCATCCTGCGTCCGTCGATATTGTTCGGCCCGGAAGACGACTTCTTCAACAAGTTCGCCGCTATTGCGCGCTTCGCGCCGGCCCTGCCATTGATCGGCGGGGGACGCACGCGGTTCCAGCCGGTGTTTGCCGGCGATGTCGCCAGCGCCGTGGTGGCCGCGATCGAAGACCGCGCCAAAGAAGGCCAGATTTACGAGCTCGGCGGCCCGGAAGTGCGCAGCTTCAAGGAGCTGATGCAGTTCATGCTCGCAACGATCGAGCGCCGGCGCCCATTGGTGCCGATTCCATTTCCCCTCGCCACATTGCTCGCGTCGTTCCTGCAGCTCATGCCGAAGCCGATGTTGACGTCCGATCAAGTCGAGCTGCTGCGCGGCGATGTCGTCGTGTCCGAAACGGCGAAACGCGAAGGGCGGACGCTGGAAGCGCTCGGTATCGATCCGCTCGCCATGGCTGCCGTCGTACCTGCTTATCTCTGGCGTTTCCGCAGGACCGGCCAGTTCGGAGCTCAGATGTCAGAGGTCGGAGATCAGCGAGCGAGATCCAGGTCTGATCTCTGAGGTCCGACATCAAAATCCCAGCGCCAGCGCGACGAGCCCGAGTGCTCCTACGATGACGCGCCACCAGGCGAACAACGCAAAGCCATGGCGTTGCACGTAATCGAGGAAAGTCTTCACCACGATCCAGGCGCAAACGAACGACACCGCAAAGCCGAAGGCGACGATGATCGTATTGCCCGAGGTCATCTGTCCGTGGCTCTTGTAGAGGTCGTAGGCGAAGGCGCCGGCCATGGTCGGCATCGCCAGCCAGAACGAAAATTCCGCCGCCGACCGGCGATCCGCGCCGAGCAGCATGGCGGAGACGATGGTGGCTCCCGAGCGGGACACGC
>Ga0209474_10004303_pt1 | contig 12323 bp, 11 predicted proteins | sample GraSoiAngelo_145_FD_185902 | JGI IMG/M metagenome (GOLD analysis project Ga0209474, IMG submission 185902) | Grasslands soil microbial communities from the Angelo Coastal Reserve, California, USA - 14_1009_05_20cm (SPAdes) (version 2) | ecosystem: Environmental > Terrestrial > Soil > Grasslands...
GTCAATCCCGGCCTCGTTGCGCTAAAGCCAGGCGTCGATCCGGACCAGGTCGCGCGCGAGCTGCGTGCGGCGCTTCCCAATGACACGCAGATCTTCACCCGCCCGGAACTCAACTCGCACGAAGTCTCATTCTGGACAACGCGCACCGGCACCGGGCTGATCTTTGGATCCGGTCTGGTCGTGGCGTTCGTCGTCGGGATCATGGTCCTCTACCAGACCCTCGCGACCCAGATCACCCGGCAGCTGCCGCAATTCGCCACCTTGAAGGCAATCGGCTACAGCAACGGCTTTCTGAACGGCATCGTGATGATCGAAGCGGTGCTGGTCATGGTACTCGCCTTCATCCCGGCGCTCGCCGCCGCGCTCGGGGTTTATTCGGTGATCCGCAATCAGACGCTTTTGCCTGTCAACATGACCGCGGCGCAGCTTGGCGGGGTCTTCACGATCACGCTGCTGATGTCGGGGATCTCGGCTTTTCTGTCGCTCGGCAGGCTGCGCCGCGCCGACCCCGCCGAGATATTCTGAGGATCCCGGCGTGGCCCAGGACGCGATCGGCACCGTTCCGGACACCCGCTCCGTCCCGCTCGCCTGGCGCAACCTCGTCGCCAACAAGCGGCGGTTGATCCGGTCGAGTGCCGGCATCGGCTTCGCGGTGCTGCTGATGCTGGTCCAGCTCGGCTTCGAGCGCGGATTTTTTGACGCCTCGCTCGGTATCGTGCGCCAGCTCGACGGCGATCTCTTCATCATGCGGGCGAGCAAATACCGGTTTGGCGCCGAGGACCCGTTTCCGCGCCGGGACCTCGACGCGGCGCAGGGTGTCGCGGGGGTCGCCAGCGTGCTGCCGCTCTACGCGTCGTGGCAGGGGATGTTCTGGAAAGAGCCGGGCGGCGATAAATCCTACCTGATCCAAGCCTTCGCCTTCGATCCGGACCAGCGCGTGTTTCTGCTGCCCGAGGTCAACGACCAACGGGGGCGCCTGAAGGAACAGGACACCGTGCTGGTCGACCGCCGGGCCCGCCCATTCCTCGGCATGGCGGGAGACGCGAAGGAGACGGAGATCAACGGTCGCACCGTCCACATCGCCGGCAGCTTTGCGCTCGGGCCGGATTTCATGAGCAACGGCACCGTGATGATGAGCGATCGCACCTTTGCCGGGCTGCTGACCGGGAACCGCGACAATCCCGCGGCGCCGCCGATTGAATTCGGCGTGGTCAAGGTTCAACCGGGTGCCGATGTTGGGACCGTGCAACAGGCGCTCGCCGCCGCCTTGCCCAAGGAGGTGCGGGTGCTCAGCAAACCGCAGCTCATCGCCTTCGAGCGCAACTTCCAGGCCGAGCTCTCCTCGGCCGGGCCGATCTTTTGGATGGGTACCTTTGTCGGGTTCATCGTCGGTATGCTGATCTCTTATCAGGTGATCTATACCGATCTAGCGGATCAGCTGCCGCAATATGCCACCTTGAAGGGCATGGGATACGAGACCGGCTATCTGGTGCGCGTGGTGTTCGAACAGGCGGCGTTGTCGGCGATCGTCGCCTATGTGCCGGCCTGGTTGTTGTGTCTGCTGGTTTATTACGTGATCGGTGCCCTGGCGCTGTTGCCCTTGCATATGACCTTGGCTTTGACCTTGCTCAGCCTTGCTCTGACGCTCGGGATGTGTCTGCTTGCGGCCGCCCTGGCGATCCGCCGGGTCATCGCGGCGGATCCGGCGGAGGTATTCTGATGGACGCGATTACCCCGACCGATCCGTGCTTCCCACTGGCGACCGAGGCGCCGGTCGTGCGCGCCGAGGCCGTCAATTTCTCCTATGGGGAGGGCGAGTCGCGATTCCAGGTGCTGTTTGACAATCGAATAGCCATCACTCCGGGCCAGCTTGTCGTGATGACCGGGCCGTCCGGGTCGGGCAAGACCACATTGTTGACCCTGATCGGCGGGTTGCGGTCGCTGCAGGAGGGTCGGATCGAGGTGCTGGGGCAGGATCTATCGGGCCTTGGCACGCGCGATCTGGTGCGGGTGCGGCGCGATATCGGCTTTATCTTTCAGATGCACAATCTGTTCGAATCCTTGACCGCCTATGAGAACGTCAAGATGGCGGTTCAGCTCGCCAGCGAGCGCCCGGCTGCCGCCATTCGCGAGCGCGCGGTCGGCATGCTGCAACGGCTCGGGCTCGGCCACCGAGTCGACCACAAGCCGCATTCGCTGTCAGGGGGCCAGCGGCAGCGCGTGGCGATCGCCCGCGCCCTCGCGAACCGGCCAAAGCTGGTTCTCGCCGATGAGCCGACCGCGGCGCTCGACAAGGATGCAACCCACAATGTCGTCAATCTCTTCAAGGAAATGACCGTCGAGAACGGTACGGCGATCCTGATGGTGACCCACGACCATCGCATCATCGAGCTGGCCGACCGCCTGGTGCACATGGTCGATGGCCGGATCGTTTCCGATATCGTGCTGAATGATGCGCTGCGCATCTGCGAATTCCTGAAAGGCGTCGAGGCCTTCAAGAACCTGACGCCGCACGAGCTGACCAATGTCGCCGAGCGCATGACGCGACGCCAATACATGCCGGGCGAAATCATCATTCGCGAGGGCGAGGTCGGAGAAGAGCTGTTTCTGATCTCCGAGGGGGAGGTCGAAGTCGATCGCGAGGGGCGCGAAGTCGCGCGGCTCGGCCCCGGCGATTTCTTTGGCGAGCTGGCGCTGATGAGCGGCAATCCCCGCAATGCCAACGTCATCGCGACCCGGCCGGTCGACACCTATGTTCTCGGCAAGGACGATTTCGACTCGGCGATCCAGGCGAGCGCCAGCTTCCGCGAGCAGCTCCGCCGGGTCTATTTCGCGCGGCACTGAGCCGCGGCGGCTCCTCTCAAACCGGGAACCCGGCTCGCCGCGGCGACAGGCGCACCCCGCAGCGCGCCGCTTCGAGCATGTAATAGCGGGTCATCTGCACGATATCGGTGCGCCAGTAGAGCTGCTCGGCCTCGTTCTCGAGAAAATCTGGCGCCGCGAAAGCGTAGCAATAGGTCTCGACATAACGATGCCCGGCCTGATCGCCGATCGGCGCGTCGCGCCAGCCGAACTTCCAGCCGGCGTGCTCGGCGCCGATCCGCCAGCGATCGAGCTGTACCGCCAGGGTGTTGGCATCGAGCGCATCGAGCGCCGGCACGCGATAGACAACGACCAGCCGGTGGATATTGAGATGCAGCTGCATCAGCAGCTCGTCGCCGAATGCCTCGACGATGTAGGTGGCTTCCGAGGCGCCGCGCACATGCCGGATCGCGACCCGGCCGCGCGCCGCGGCGCACAGCTCGATCTCGCGCGGCTCGGTGTCGAAACTCGGCACCGCATACTCGACCGCCCGCAGGGCTTCGAGCATCTGGCCGGTCAAAAAATCCTCGGTGCGCCGCTGGGCCTCGGCAATGGTCAGCATGCCCGAACAACGAGGCCGAAAGCCGTGCTGTTCCCAGCGCCCTCACCCGTCCGCGGGCTGTCGCCCGCGGCCACCCTCTCCCGCGGTGCGGGAGAGGGGCTTTTTTCAGTTAGGCGGCGGCGCGGATCGCGGCGCGCTTGACCTCGCTGCCGACGAACGGCTCGAACTCGGTAAAGTTGTTCTCGAACCGGCCGCGCAGATCGCGGGCGATCTCGTCATAGGCGCGCTTGTCGGACCAGGTGCCGCGCGGATCGAGCACATTGGCCGGCAGATCGGCGCAGCTCTCCGGCACGAGAAACCCGAAATTCGGGTCCTGGCGCATCGGCGCGCCGGCGAGGCTGCCGTCGAGCGCGGCCTGCAACAGCGCGCGGGTGTGGGCGATGGCCATCCGTTTTCCGACGCCGTAAGCGCCGCCCGACCAGCCGGTGTTGACCAGCCAACAATCGGCCTTGTAGCGGGCGACCCTATCACCGAGGAGTTTGGCGTATTCCGAGGGATGGCGCGGCATGAAGGGCGCGCCGAAGCAGGTCGAGAACGTCGCCTGCGGCTCGCTGACCCCGACTTCGGTCCCCGCAACCCGGGCGGTATAGCCGGACAGGAAATGGTACATCGCCTGTTCGGCGCTGAGCTTCGCGATCGGCGGCATGACGCCGAAGGCATCGCAGGTCAGCATAATGACGTTCTTGGGATGCGGCGCCATCCCGCGCTCGTCGGCATTCGGGATGAAGTCGAGCGGATAGCAGGCGCGGGTGTTCTCGGTGAGACTGTCGTCGTCGACATCCGGCATCCGGGTCACCGGATCGAGCACGACGTTTTCGAGCACCGTGCCGAAGCGGGTGATCGTCGCGTAGATCTCAGGCTCGGCGGTCGGCGACAGGTTGATGACCTTGGCGTAGCAACCGCCCTCGAAATTGAAGATGCCGCGCGGGCTCCAGCCATGCTCGTCATCGCCAATCAGGGTGCGCGACGGATCGGCCGACAGGGTCGTCTTGCCGGTCCCTGAGAGGCCGAAGAAAATCGCGCAATCGCCCTTCGAGCCAACATTGGCGGAGCAGTGCATCGGCAAGACGTCGCGGGTCGGAAGCACGAAATTGAGATAGCCGAACACCGATTTCTTGATCTCGCCGGCATAGCGGGTGCCGCCGATCAGCACGAAACCCGAGGCGAAATTGACCAGAATGAAGGTCTCCGAGCGGATTCCGTCGAGCTCGGGGATTGCCTTGAACTCGGGGGCGTGCAGGATCGTGAAGGCAGGCCGGAAGCCTTCGAGCTCAACCTCGGGCGGCCGGATGAACATGTTGCGCGAGAACAGGCTGTGCCAGGCGCTAGGGCTGATCACCCGCACCGGCAGGCGGTATTCCGGGTCGGCGCCGGCGTAGAGATCCTGGACGAACAGCTCGCGGCCCTGCAGATAGGCCAGCATGCGCTGCTGCAGGCTGTCAAAGCGCTCCGGGTCGATCGGCTGGTTGACCGCGCCCCAATCAACCGCAGCTTTCGTTCCCGGCTCGTTGACGATGTATTTATCGCGCGGCGAGCGGCCGGTGTGACGCCCGGTGTTGACAACGAAGCTGCCTCCGAGCCCAAGCTCGCCTTCCCGCCGTGCCACGGCATATTCGTAAAGATGCGGCGCCGTCAGGTTCCAATGCACCATCCCGAGATGGCGCATTCCCTGTTCCTCGAGGTCGAAGCGGGGCGCGCGTGCGGCTACCCTATTGTCCGCCTGGTCCAAGCTTCCCTCCTTGATCGGCCGGCCGGGGGTGCGCCGCTCAGCCGCCGCTATTGCTACTTTGCGTGCAAAATAATCCGCCTGCCGGGGGTGGGCAAGCCGGACGGGTTGCGGCTAAACCGCCGGTAGGGCGGAGAGGCCTCAACCGCCGGGCATTTGTCGTGCCGCTTGCGCGAGCTCCACCAGCGCACGCCGTGCGGCAGCGGGGCTCAGCACGGGCCCGCCGACGTCGCTTGGGAAGTCGAGCCGCGCGGTTTTGACGCCAGCTTCCATTGAGCAGCGCAGATCAACGCCCTCGGGGTCGATCCCGGTCATTTGCCAGCCCGTTTCCTGCCGCCCCAGCAGGCGCCGGGCGTAGAGTTCGACCGCCTCGCCGTGATCGCGGTTCATGTGATCGACGATCTCCGGCTCGGCGGCGGCGAGCGCGCTCGCATCGACACCAAAGCGCAGTTCCGTGGCCTCGATCCAGGCAATCCGGCCAAAGCCGGCGACCAGATGGCCCCGTTCGATCGAGACGCGATAGAGGTGGAAATCGGCGAAACCGGCGTAGGACGCGCTCGGCGGATGCCGCGCCGCAAAGCGCGCCGCCGCGCGTGAGTCGTTGCATCGCTCGGCGCGCCCGAGCAGCGTCAGCCGAGGACCCGCGAGCGGGTCGGCATGTCCCGCCACATCCTCGAACAGCAACGACACGGCGGGCTCCGCGGTCAGGTTTTTAGTGTGCTGAGCCAGATCGGACAGCAGCAGCAACGGGCTGGCGTCGCCGTCGCAGGCCGCGGCGACCAGCGAAACATAGGGCCGGCCGGCAAGACTGGTGCCGAGCGCGGCGTGGCCGCGGCTTCGGATCAGGCGCCGTGCCTCGATGCCGAGCTGGGGCTTCTTTGTAACATCAGGCATGGCGAAAGAGCCTCGTGGCGCCGCATTCGGAGGCCGCGGCAAAGAAATTATTCATTCTCCAAGCCTCGAACGCATGATTCGCCAGCAATAAGGGCACCCCAACGGCTCAGAAATAGCGCGAACCCGCGGCAACGAATAGCTCCGACCGCCCCTTTTGTGTTTGCCGCCGAGCAGCCATATTTCTGTATCAGATCGTCCAGATCGGCGGCGATTAGGGCCGCAATGGACCTTGGGGGACGCATCCGTGGGTAACACGATTGCTCTCGTCGATGACGACCGGAATATCTTGACCTCGGTCTCGATGGCGCTCGAGGCGGAGGGTTTTGCGGTGCGGTGCTTCAGCGACGGCGCCGAAGCGCTGAAGGGCATGACGGCGCAGCCGGTCGATCTCGCCGTGCTCGACATCAAGATGCCGCGGATGGACGGGATGGAGCTGCTGGGCCAGCTGCGGCGCCACAGCCATATCCCGGTGATTTTTCTGACCTCGAAGGATGATGAGGTCGACGAGCTCCTCGGCCTGCGCATGGGGGCCGATGATTACATTCGCAAGCCGTTTTCGCAGCGGCTGCTGATCGAGCGCATCCGGGCCCTTATCCGGCGCGGCGAATTAGCCCGTGAACGCGAGGATAGCCAGGCCGAGCCGGTCATCGTGCGCGGCCAGATGACGCTCGATCCGGCGCGCCACCAATGCACCTGGAAGAGCGAGCCGGTCGAGCTGACCGTGACCGAGTTCCTGATCCTCAAATCGCTGGCGCAGCGTCCGGGCCACGTTAAAAACCGCGACCAGCTGATGGATGCGGCCTACGGCGAGCATATCTACGTCGATGACCGCACGATCGACAGCCACATCAAACGGCTGCGCAAAAAGTTCAAGGCGGTCGACGACGAATTCGCTCAGATCGAAACCCTTTATGGCGTCGGCTATCGATACCGCGACCGCTGATCCGGAGCCGGCCGAGCGAGCTCCCGCCCCCGCGCAACGGGCGGCCAGACCGGCAGAGCCGGCGTCGCGGGCGCAGCCGCAAACCAACCCGCCATCGCCAAGCCGGGCCGAGCCCCGAGCGTGGCGAAACCGGCTGCGCCGCTTCCGCTGGCGCCCAGTATCGCCGCTGACGCGGCGGATCATCGCGGTCAATGTGTTGCCTCTGCTGCTGCTGGCCGTCGGTTTTCTCTATCTCGGCAAATTCGAAGCGAGCCTGATCGGGCAGCAGACCGAGTCATTGCACACCCAGGGCGAGATCTTCGCCGCGGCGCTGAGCGAGGGCGCGGTCCTGGATTCGGCCGATGAGGGCGAGATCCTGCTGCCGGATCTGGCACGCCAAATGATGCGCCGGCTGGTCGAGCCGACCCGCACCCGCGCGCGGCTGTTCGACATCGACGGCAAGCAGATCGCCGATAGCCGTCTGCTGCGCGGGCCGGGCGATGCGGTACAGGTCATCGAACTGCCGCCGGTCGAACACAAGGGTCTGCTCGGCCGCCTGACCGACCGGATCTATGACTGGATCGCCGAGCTGGTTCCGAGCCGTCACAAGCATCCGCCGTACCGGGAAAGCGATACCGGCAATGCCCAGGATTTCGGCGAGGCGGTGCGTGCCTTGCGCGGCGAAAGCGGCTCCGCGGTGCGCAGCGATCCGCAGAGCGGCGGGCTGGTGGTCAGCGTCGCGGTGCCGGTGCAGCGCTACAAGCAGGTTCTCGGCGCGGTCATGCTGTCGAGCGGAAATGGCGAGATCGAGGAGGAGCTGCGGACGGTCCGCCTGGAGCTGCTCCGGATCTTCGGCGTCGCGCTGCTGGTGACCATTCTGCTGTCGCTCTATCTCGCCGGCACGATCGCGCGGCCGATCCGCCGCCTCGCGGACGCCGCCGAGCGCGCCCGCGGCCGCGGCGCGCGGGTCGAAATCCCGGATTTCGCCGGGCGCGGCGACGAGATCGGGGAGCTGTCGCGGTCGCTGCGCGAGATGACCGACACGCTGTGGCAGCGGATGAGCGCGATCGAAAGCTTCGCCGCCGATGTCGCGCATGAGATCAAGAACCCGTTATCCTCGCTGCGCAGCGCGGTCGAAACCGTGGCGCGGATCGAGGACCCGGTGAAGCGGCGCCGCTTGATGGCGATCATTCAGGATGATGTCGAGCGGTTGGACCGGCTCATCAGCGACATTTCCGATGCCTCGCGGCTCGATGCCGAGCTAAGCCGTCTCGAAGTCGCGCCGACCGATATCGGGGCGATGCTGCGAGCGCTCGTCGATATGCATGAGACCACGCGCGCCGACAGCGCACCGCATCTGACGCTCGATATTGCCGGCCCTGACGGCGACCTGGTTGTCCTCGGGATCGAGACCCGGTTGTCGCAGGTCTTTATCAACGTCATCGCGAACGCGGTTTCGTTCAGCCCGCCCGACGGCGAGATCCACATCCATGCCGGCCGCGATGGGCGCGCCGTTCTGGTCAGCGTCGAGGATCAGGGACCCGGCATTCCGGAAGACAAGCTGACCGCGATCTTCGACCGCTTCTACAGCGAGCGGCCGGCCGGTGAGAAATTCGGGACCCACTCGGGGCTCGGACTGTCGATCTCCCGGCAAATCGTCGATGCCCATCGCGGCCGCATCTGGGCCGAGAACCGGACCGACGCGGCCGGCGCGGTCATCGGCGCCCGCTTCCTGATCCGCCTTCCGGCCGCGCCGCCGTGAGCGGATCGCTGCTGATCCACGCCACCGCCGTCGCGCTCGTCACCGCTGCCGGCCCCCGCGCGGTGCTGCTCCGCGGGCCTTCGGGTTCCGGCAAATCCGATCTGGGCCTGCGACTGATTGACGCCGGTGCCCGCCTGGTCGCCGACGATCAGAGCGACCTACGCCGCGAGGGCGAGGTCATCATTGTGCGGGCTCCGGCGGTGATCGCCGGCCTGATCGAAGTGCGCGGCATCGGCATCGTCCGGGTCGAGCCCTTGGCCGAGGCGCCGCTCGCGCTGATTGCCGATCTAATGGCCCCGAAGGCTATCGAACGCCTGCCGTTGCCCGCGACCGAGCGGCTCCTCGATGTGGAGCTGCCGCGCATCGCGGTGGCGCCCTTCGAGGCTTCGGCAGCGGCAAAAGTGGCGCTAGCCCTGCGCGCGTTTGCCGGCTCCGGTCTTCCCGCTATAATGGAATGATGACCAGCGCCGGTCGCGAGGACCGCAGGTTTGTACTACCTGAGAGCGCGCCCGGCGCACGCCAGGCCGGCTTCTATGTTCATCAAGCATGATGACGAACGGCTCGGACGGCGCTATATCGGGCCGAAATACCCCTGAGGGCTCCCGCCGGAGCCACCCCCAATGCGTCCGGCGCGAGCGGCGAGTGGCCTCTGCCCTGCGTAGACGCATCGATTTCATGTTTGCCAGCTTGATCTGCGGTCCCGCCGGAGCCGCCGGGCAGCGTTGCTGCGCCGTGCCGGCCGCAATCGGGACCGCCTGAGGAGCAACGGGCGTGCGGCCCTGGCCGCGCCCAGCAAAGGTTTGTCGATGATCGGTATGGTCTTGGTCACTCATGGACGGCTGGCAACCGAATTCGTCGCCGCCCTTGAGCATGTGGTCGGCGCGCAGACCCAAATTGCCGCCGTCTGCATCGGCCCCGACGACGATATGGAGCAGCGCCGCCAGGACATTCTTCGCAGCATTGCCGAGGTCGATAGCGGCGATGGCGCGGTGCTGTTGACCGACATGTTCGGCGGCACGCCGTCTAACCTCGCGATCTCGGTCATGGACCGGGGCAAGATCGAGGTCATCGCCGGCATCAACCTGCCGATGCTGATCAAGCTTGCCAGCCTGCGGCAAAACGAGAAGCTCGATCGCGCCGTCCTCGGAGCGCAGGAAGCCGGCCGCAAATACATCAATGTCGCCTCGCAACTGCTCGCCGACGCCCGCCGATGAATTCCGATATCGCCAAGAACCTTTCGGATGGCGCTGCGGCAACGCCGTCCGCGGCGAACCGTCGAGATCTGCAACCAAAAAGGGCTGCATGCGCGCGCCGCGGCGCGGTTCGTCAAGACCGCCGCGCAATTCGATGCCGAAATCATGGTCCGCAAGAACGGCACCGCGGTATCCGGACGCTCGATCATGGGGCTGATGATGCTCGCCGCCGCATCGGGTGCGGTCGTCGAAATCACCGCGACAGGCCGCGACGCGGCCACCGCCGTCGACACGCTGGCGCGCCTGATCGAATGCAAGTTCGATGAGGACTGACGAGACGTTCCGGACCGAAAGAGGCAGCGAGCAGAGGCTACAAGGGATCGGCGTCTCGGCGGGCATCGCCATCGGAGCCGCCTATATCGGCGACCGCGGCGAGTTGCCGGTCAGCGAAAGCCGCATCGACGAAGCCGCGATCGAGCACGAGCGCGGCCGCTTTGCCGAGGCGGTTTCCGCCTCGATCAAACAACTCCGCAAGCTGAAGACGCGCGCGATGGCGCTGCCGGGGTCGGCGGCCGACGAGATCGGATCGCTGCTCGACGCCCATCTCGCAATGCTGGCCAATTCGCGCCTGATCCGCGGCGTGCACCGGCGCATCGGCAGAGCGCGGATCAATACCGAACGCGCGATCCAGATCGAGATCGACGAAATCGGCAAGACCTTCTCGGAAATGGACGATGCCTATCTCGCGGCGCGCATCGACGATATCCGGGTGGTCGGCGCACGGCTGATCCGCAATCTCCTGAAAAAGCCTTATGTCGCGTATTCCAGCTTGAGCGGCGGTGCGATCATTCTCGCCGAGGAGGTTACGCCGGCCGATACGGCGCTGATGGATCCGCGCCGCATCGGCGGATTTGCCGCCGAATTCGGCGGCCATGACGGGCATACCGCAATCATGGCGCGCGCGCTCGGCTTGCCGGCGGTGCTCGGCATCCCGGGACTGCTCGATCGGGCGCAGGCCGAGGTGCCGGTCATCGTCGACGGCACGGAAGGCATCGTCATCCTCGAACCTGCGGCCGAGACCCTGCGCGCCTACAAAGCGCAACAGCAGGAGGTGGCGCGGGAGCGGCGGTATCTGAACCGGCTGCGGCGGTTGCCGGCGGTCACCAAAGACGGCGTCGAGATCCGGCTCGAGGCGAATGTCGAATTGCCGGTCGAGGTCGAACAGGCGCTGGACAATGGCGCCGTCGGGCTCGGTCTCGTCCGGACCGAGTTCCTCTACATGAACCGCGAGGACCTGCCGGGCGAAGACGAGCAATACAGCTTTTTTGCCGCGCTGGTGAGCGGCATGGAGGGCCGGCCGGTCACGTTGCGAACCTTCGATATCGGCGGCGACAAATTGCCGGAGGCGCTCGCCGGCTATGCCGCGAGCGACATCGCGAACCCGGCATTGGGCCTGCGGGCCATCCGGTTGTCATTGAAGGACCGGCGCCTGCTCGATGTGCAGCTCGCGGCGATGCTGCGCGCCGCCAATTCGGGGCCGGTGCGGATCATGCTGCCGATGATCTCGACGCCGGACGAGATCCGCCGCACCCGCGAGGCGATGGAGCAGGTGGCGCGGCGGCTCAAACGGCGCGGCGTGCGCGTTCCCAAGGAACTGCCGCCGCTCGGTGCGATGATCGAGGTGCCGGCAGCGGCGCTGGCGGCCGATGCGCTGGCCGCCGAGGCCGATTTCTTCGCGATCGGGACGAATGATCTGGTGCAGTACACGCTGGCCGCCGACCGCACCGACGAAACCGTCGCGCATCTTTACAACCCGCTCCACCCCGCGGTGCTCCGCCTGATCCAATTCGCCGTCGAGGCGGCAACGCGGCGCGGGATACCGATCAGCATCTGCGGCGAGATCGCCGGCGACCCGCGCTATGCCGCGCTATTGCTGGGGCTGGGATTGCGCGAACTCTCGATGTCGCCGCGCAACATCCCACGCGTCAAGCAGCGCATCCGCAGCCTCGACATGGTCGCGGCCGGCCGCCGCACCCGCGCCATCATGGACCAATCGGACTCAGAGCGGATTGCCGCGCTGCTCGACGATTTCAACGCGACGGCCGAGCCGCGCTTGTCGATTGGCGGTCCGAAGAGTTGACGACATAAAGATATCTTTATATGTTAAAAGTCTTCCTGCCGCCGCGCTGAACTCCGGGAGCCGCTCGATGCCTGCATTTTCCGATTACAACGTCGCCGATATCGGGCTGGCCGATTGGGGCCGCAAGGAAATCGCGATCGCCGAGACCGAGATGCCGGGGCTGATGGCCTTGCGCGACGAGTTCGGCACGTCCAAACCGCTGTCCGGCGCCCACATCGTCGGCTGCCTGCATATGACGATCCAGACCGCCGTGCTGATCGAG
>Ga0209474_10004304_pt1 | contig 12323 bp, 13 predicted proteins | sample GraSoiAngelo_145_FD_185902 | JGI IMG/M metagenome (GOLD analysis project Ga0209474, IMG submission 185902) | Grasslands soil microbial communities from the Angelo Coastal Reserve, California, USA - 14_1009_05_20cm (SPAdes) (version 2) | ecosystem: Environmental > Terrestrial > Soil > Grasslands...
TAGAAGGCTCAATGGGTGTCGCCTCGCCCTCGCCGTTGCGCGCGCCGCCCTGCGTTCTTTGTCATTCCGATCCCGGAATCGCGGGAGAGGAACCTCGCAGTCAAAGTTTGGGCCACGCAATTTTCCCAGCGTGACCCATCAGCTGTGAGAGGTCCCTCGCTCCGCTCGGGATGACAGTGCGCACGTGTTTACGACACGGGCTCTCTTTGCGGCATGAACATGACCAGACATTTACACGCGCCGCCGGCTTTGATGAATTCGCTCATCGGCAACGCGTGGCAGCGATAACCGCGATCTTCCAGCTTCGTCACGAGCTGAGGCGCGCCTTCGGGCAGGACAATGTCGCGCCCCAGAACGACAGCGTTACATGAAAAGTGCGTCGCCTCTTCTGAGGAGACGTCGATCACATCGCTGACATGCTCGCGGATTGTGCGCTGGCCATACTCGTCGAAGGCCGTTGGAAACCAAAACGCTCCGCCGTCCGGCAGCGGGCAGAAGCAGGTATCAAGATGATAAAACCGAGGATCCACAAGTTCCACGGAAATAGCGAGACAACCAAGGATGTCTGCCACGGCGCGATGCGATTGAATGTCAGAACGAAATTTGTAGCCACAAAAGAGCACGTCGCCGCTAAAGAGCGCGTCGCCTTCGCCCTCGAAATAAAGATTTTCCGGCAGCCACCGTAATTCATAGCTGCGTTGTTCCATCCATTTCGCAAAGAACGGCTGCTCGCCGGCGCGCTCTTTGTGGCGGAAATTGCTGGGGATGAATTTGCGACCAACCGTCAACCCGGCGTTGGCCGTGAAAACCATGTCAGGAAGTCCCGGCTGCGGCGCAATTAGATGAACCTTGCAATCCAATTTCGAAAGCGTCGCGTGCAACTGTTCCCATTGCTTCTGCACGAGCGCTGCCTCGGCGCCGCGCGCGCGGCTCATCCACGGATTGATCTCGTACTCGATGCCGTAGTAATCGGGCGGACAAAGAAGCAGCTCGCGCATTGGATGGCCAATTTAATCGCGAACGCGGGAGTCGCTGAGACAATCGGCGAGTTCTCGCAAAAATGGTTCCACGTCCGTGACCAGGCCGATGGATTGCAATGGCTGATGCTCGACGGCTCTCTCCACTGCCGACGGATCGATATCGACGCAGACAGTTTTCACGGTGGGGCCGAGCATGCTTGCCACGGCGAGCGAATGCTGAAGTGTCGCCAGCAACAGGGCGTGCGTAACGTCGGTCAGTTTTTCGCGCATCACTTTTTGGGCTTCGATCGCGTCTGTCGTTACGCCAGGAATCGGTCCTTCGTCGCGAATCGAACCGGTCAACACGATATCGACATTGTGTTGGATACATGCGTGCATGATGCCGCTGGTCACGATCTTTTTTTGAACAGCTGCAGCGATTCCGCCTGCTTCACGAATTGCATTAATCGCGCGGACAAGATTCTCGCGCCCCACGCGCGCGAAGGCCAGATCGGGGCTTATTCCCAAAGAGGTGCCGAACAATGCGCGTTCCAAGTCGTAGGCGGCAAATGAATTTCCGGCAAAAAGGCGATCGACATATCGCGATTCGATGAGGCGCACCAGATGCTGACCGGCGCCGGTCCGCACGATCGCAGGCCCTACGACGACCGCGATTTTATCTTTCGACGCGCGCGCGCGTTGCAATTCACCGGCCAGCTCGCGAATGATGGCCGACTTCGGTTCGTCCGCATCGATGATCGTGTTGATGAACTGAAAAACATCCGTGCGCGACGTCGCGCGCTGCACCGGCACCACGCGCACTCCCTGGTGACCCACTACGATCTCGTCCCCCTTGCGGACGTCGAAGAACTTGACCGCCCGTGCGGCGCCTCGTTTTCGATCCACTGCAATGGCGCTATCCATCATGGCTGGCTGCACTTCGATCTCTTTGCCGCTAAACCGGACAAAGGTTTGTTGGTTCGTCGTCACGTAAAAATCGCGCGGGAAAACGCCATCCGCCGGAGCTGAGGCGAGCTGCGCATCTTCGTGTTTGGCGACTTCTGCGCCGTGCTGTCGCAGACGCAAAATCAGTTCATCAAGCGCTTCGCTCGTTTCGGCCGACACTTCAATTCGGGCAAAGCTTTGGTCGGCTCGCTTTTTGCCAACGTCGATCTCAGTAATCTTGAAGTTCGCGCCGTGGGTCAAAATTTGATCCAGGACTTTTGGCAAAATGAGCGAATCGATAATATGCCCGCGTAGCTCGATCGTTTCCGAAAACATTTACAGAATTTAGCCGTCTGGCGCGCCCGCGCCAGTGAGGCAAGATTATTGTGGCGATGCTTATGCCAACCGTCCAAGTTTGTGAACAGCCACCTACTGAGACCAATATGGAAAAGCCGATGGCACGCGGGCCTTCTCCGAGCCGCAAAGCGCATCTTGCCTTGAAAGAAAGATTAAATCGAAAAGCGAAACGCCCGCCGCCGCTGCCGGTGAAGAAAAATTCCGGAAGCGCCGGGCGCGCGATTGATCGTTAGACCGGGAATACAATGCACAAAGAACTTCCCGCGCTTGCCGCGAAAATCGCAAAAGTACTGTCGCGCGGATCTGAGTATGTTGTCACGCAGCCCGCAGAGCTGCGAATTCTGCGAGAAATTTCCGATACAGAGCTTACAGAGTTTGCAAAGAGGCACGGCTGGCGCGTAATACATCGTCTCGGCGGGCGGCAGATCGAATTTTATAATGACGCCAGCGTGCGAGGGCTATAGCTGTAGCCGGGATCGGTGATTCCAGTGAGCCTCCCAACGATCAGGCCGGAGGCGCCGACCCCGGATACAACGCACTGGACAGCGCAGAGCAGTTGGCTTACGAATGCTCGCGCGTTCCAATGGAAGCAGCTAAAATTTATTTTATCGTGTTTGGCGCTTTGACGATCGTCGGCGGGATTGTCGGTTACGTAAAGGCAGGCAGCGCAGCGTCGATCATCGCCGGCTCAATCACCGGGGTGCTATTGCTCGTGGCTGCGTTCCTGTTGCCCGAACATCGCATGGTTGGATTGGCGACTGCGCTCATTATCTCGCTTTTGCTCGCCGCGCAGTTCATCCCCAAACTTTTGCGGACCGGAAGAGTCATGCCCGCTGGGATAATGTCGCTCCTGAGCGTGATCGGGATCATCGTGGTCATCGTCGCCTGGGTAAAGAAGTAATCGCGTGGGAAAAATTCGTCTTCGGACGTGGCGGCGGCTTGTGCTGGTCATATTCGTCGCGCTCTTCGCCGCGATTGTTTACCGCTGGATCTCGCTCGAGCGATTGCAACGTGTCGCGCCCGCTGAGTTAACCGCCACACCAACACCGGAACCGACGCCGACCCGGCCGCCGGTGATCACCGGAAAATTGGACACGAGCAAACTGTTCAATGGAATCACGCTGCACTCCACGGTCGAGACGATTCCAGGCGCTGATGCTACGACGGAACGCACCCAGCCGGACAGTTACGTGCTTGATTTAAGGCTACAGGCGCGCGTGCCTTTACCGAACAAGACGATCGAGGAGCTGGCGAAAGTCAGTCCCCAACTGCCCACGTTGTTGCCTGGGCTGGCATCGACGCTATCGGCCGATCCCGTTTCGCCTCTGTACGCTCAGCTTTACGATACAAAAGTTAGAATTCTTCGTGAAAACCTCGCTCGCCTCGATCTGCTTCTATCGCGGCATAACTTTTTCGATTGCCAAACTGTCCTGCAACTTCAACATCCGCAAACGCATCGAAAAGCGCTGTTGCTCCAGGCGGACATGGACGTGGATGCTGACGGCTCGGATGGCGATCGGATGCCGGTCGGTACTGGCGCGCCGGTTAATTTCAAGCCGTCCACGAGTTATCGCTGGCCAAAGAAAACCTCCGCGCCTAACCCATATCTCGCCGCTACCGAACAGGCATTGAAACGCGCCGAAGACGAGTATGGGCTTGCAACTACCACTCCCGCACGGAAGCGTGATTTGCGCAACGCAATCGCGCAACTGCGCGCCGAAGTCGGTACACTGAAAAATTACAGCTTCCTCATCGGCACGGCCGATCCTTTTATCGTGGTACCCGGCGCATTTACGCATGCTCACGACGCCGTTAAGCCAGGCGAGTATGCGCTTGTTGTTTTCGGAGACGCGATTTATCCCGCCATCGTCGGCGATGTTGGGCCGAACGATAAAGTCGGGGAGGCTTCGCTCCGTATCGCAAAACAGATCAACACGCTCTCGACGCCCTACAATCGGCCTGTGAGCGATCTCAAGGTGACCTACATAATTTTCCCAGACACGGCTGACAAGCCATTTGGCCCGCCGGATTTGGAAAAACTTCAGGCGCGTTGTGAAACGCTGGTTAAAGAGATCGGCGGCGCAAGCGTGCCGCTGCATCACTGGGAAAATATCATTCCGCCTTCGCCAACTCCCAGCCCGACGCCAAGTGCTTCGCCGTCTCCGAGCGCGACATCGTCTCCCTCGTCAACTGCATCGGCGGGGCCATCTGCTTCGGTGTCGCCTACGTTCGCGTTTCCCGTTGCCAGCCCATTAGCGACCGCACAGCTTAATCCGACGCTCACGCCGACGAATTCACCTGCCGTTAAGCGAAGCCCGACGAAGAAGCGGAAGCCGTGAATCTGATCATCCGCGACGCTGTTGAGGCAGATTTGCCGGTGATCGTCGAGATTTATAACGCCACTGTGCCGACCCGCATGGTGACCGCGGAGCTTGAGCCGACCACCGTCGAAGCGCGTTTGCCGTGGTTCCGCGAACATTCACCGGACGAATATCCATTCTGGGTCGCCGAATCGGACGACCGCGTAATCGGCTGGCTCGATTTCAAGAAATTCCTGCCACGCTGTGCGTATCGCGGCACAGCCGAGATCAGTGTTTATGTCCATGAAAAATTCCGGCGGCACGGCGTCGGACAACGATTGTTGGAAGAAGCAATCGCTCGGACGCCGTCGCTCGGGATAACCGCTCTGATCGGGCTGATCTTCGGACATAACCAGCCGAGTTTGAAATTGTTTGAACGCTTCGGCTTCGAGCGCTGGGGATTCTTTCCTGCGGTCGCGCAACTTGATGGCGTGAAGCGGGACCTCGTTATAGTCGGATTACATTGTGGGAAGCCCTGTAGCCACCCCGAAAGCTTTCGGGGTCTGATCTCCGCAGAAACAACGCCACATGCCGGTGCGCCGCAGCCGCCCAGCTACAACGATTGTCTGAATTTAATGCAGGCATTGATGCTTTACCGGCAACAGCCGATTCATTCGGCGCTTCAGAAAATCCGGGACAAATATTCCATGCTGCATCTGGATGTGCTTCTCCTAGTTTATCATTTTGCGAAAATTTGTTCCGGATCGATTCTTGAGATTGGCGCGTTCGTTGGCGGCGCGACCATTGCTGCTGCGTTCGGTGTGCGCGATTCGGGCCAGCAAAAGAAGGTGATCGCACTAGAGCCGGGCGGCAACTTGAAGCACAAGCGGCTCGGCACACGCAATATCTTGCGCGACTTGGAACGCAATCTCGCCCGGCACCACGTGTCGGACATGGTTACCCTAATCAAGGGCCGCTCATTCAACCCAGAAACGATTTCCGCAGTTCATCAGGCGCTTGGCTCGGATGAAATTGGCCTGCTGATCCTCGACGCCGACTCCGGTAAACGGCGCGACATCGAGTGTTATCGCGATAAATTGGCCGAGGGATGCTGGATGGTCATCGACGATTATTGCGGAGCCGCTTCAAACCCAAAGAGCGCACCGAGCCGCGCGGACGTGGACGCGCTGGTCGCCGCAGGCGCGTTGGAGCCGCTGGGGTTTTATGGCTGGAGCACCTGGGTAGGCCGATGGCAGGGACGCGGCGCCTGTTGTCATTGAAGGCTCAAATCCATCTGTTTCTGTCATGTTGAGCGAAGCGAAACATCTCTGGCTATCGGTTTGTGCCGGTGACCGCCTAGCGATGATCAGAGATTCTTCGCTCCGCTCAGAATGACAACAAGGGCTCACTTACGTTTCCTCCGGCCCGACCACGAGATGGATCGTCCCGTTCGGCGCGGAGATGAAGAAGCCGTTGAAGTCTTCGCGCAGTTGTTCGACCTCGTCGCGCCTGGTTACACCGTGCACTTTCAGAAATGACGCGGCTGCCTCGGTATCATTCGTCTCCAGTTCCAGCCAAACATCCGGGTGACTCAGGTTCGGCACGCTGTCGATCCAAAGCCGGTTCGGGCCGAACTGAAAAATGCAGCCGTCTTTTTCCTCCTCGATCAAAGGCAACCCAAGCGTGTCACGATAAAAGGCGACCGTCTGCTCATACGTGTGGCTGGGACATTTGATCGCGATGTTCGCTCCGCCCGAGAACTGCGGCCCTTCGAGTTTTGCAACCATCGTCTTCGCGCCGAGAGAAAGCGGCTCTGCTATTCTTTCCCCCCGGGCTCGGTCATTTTGATCGGGTCCAGTGCGCGCTCGAGTTCTTTCTCCGGCAAAACTTTTTTCTCCCTGGCAATTTCGCGAACGGTACGCCCGGTTTTCGCGCTCTCTTTTGCAATCTCCGCGGCGCGATCGTAACCGATCTTCGGCGCGAGACTGGTCACCATTGCCATGGAAAGCTCCACTAACTCGCGGCACCTCTCCTCGTTTGCTACGATGCCGCGCACGCATTTCTGGCAGAAAACATCGACGACGTTCGCCAGCAGACGGATCGATTCGAGAAGATTGTGCGCCATCACCGGCATCATCACGTTAAGCTCGAAATTCCCATTCGCGCCCGCCCAAGTGATGGTCGTGTCGTTCCCGATCACTTGCACGCATACCATCATCAGCGATTCGCACATCACTGGGTTTACTTTGCCGGGCATGATGGAGCTGCCAGGTTGCGTAGCGGGAAGTTGAATTTCGCCGATGCCGCACCGCGGGCCGCTGCTAAGCCAGCGAATGTCGTTCGCGACCTTGAACAGACCCACGGCAATGGTTTTCAAATGACCGCTTGCTTCGACAACGGCGTCCTTTCCGCCTTGCGCTTCGAAATGATTTTTGGCCTCGTAAAACGTGATACCGGTCGGTTGCTCCAGGTGCCGCAGCATTTTCTTTGGAAGATCGATGTGCCGGTTCAGGCCCGTGCCGACGGCAGTTCCGCCCAGCGCAAGCTCGCGTAAAACTTCGACCGATTTTTGCGCGCGTTCTTTCGCGTACGCGACTTGTTGCGCGTAGCCGGAAAATTCCTGGCCAAGCCGGATCGGCGTCGCGTCCATTAAATGGGTCCGGCCAATCTTGATGATGTCCCAGAATTCCTTCGTCTTCGCTTCAAGCGCGCTCTGCAACTTTTCCAACGCCGGGATGAGACAGTTCTTCAACTGTTCCGCGGCGCTGATATGGATCGCGGACGGGATCACGTCGTTGCTCGATTGGCCCATGTTGACGTGATCGTTCGGATGAACGTGCTCGCGCGATCCAATCGGTTTGCCCGCAAGCTGCGCGCACCGGTTGGCGATGACTTCGTTCGCGTTCGTGTTCGTGCTCGTGCCGGAGCCGGTCTGAAAAATGTCGAGCGGAAAATGGTCGTCGAGTTTTCCTTCCACAACCTCCTCGGCCGCTTGCACGATCAACGCCGCGCGCTCGGCATCCAGCAAACCGAGATCATGATTTGCTTGCGCGGCCGCCCATTTGATCAGACCCAGCGCGCGAATCAACGGTCGCGAAAATCGATAGCCGCTTACAGGAAAATTGAGCACCGCGCGGTGAGTGGAAGCGCCATGGAGCGCATCCGCCGGAAGCGTCATCTCGCCCATCGAATCCTTTTCGGTCCGCGTCGGCTTCTCGGTCATGCGGAACGATCCGCGCCAACGCCAGCCAGCTTGGAAAAACGTTTGGACTGTGCGGTGCGTCGTTCGGGACTATGTGGCGAGGGCGTTTTGTGAAAAACAGTGATGAACATTGGCGGGATATTTTGCAGGAAGTATTCCGATTCCCCGTGCTCGAAAAGCGTGGCATGCTGCTTCAATTCGTTTGTGACTTGGTAAATAATGAAACTGCCGCCAGCCGCCAGCGCATCATACGTTTTTCGCAGGAGGGCGCGTTTCTTGTCGATCTTGAGGATGCTGAACGGAATACCGGAAAGGATATAGTCGCAGAAAGCGATGCCGCGCCGTTTGAGCTCGTACGGCAAAGAAGCGGCGTCACCATGGATCACATGCACGCGCGGGTCGCCCGCGAATTGCCGCTCGAGAGCGCGCGAGAACGCCGCGTCGAGCTCGAACAGGAGCAAATGCGAATCCGGACTCATCCGGCGGGCGATCTCGCGTGAGTGTACGCCTTCACCCGGTCCGTATTCGGCGATCACGCGCGGCCGGCTAAAATCCATTTTGCTGGCGACACGTTCCACGAGCGCCTTTGAGCTGGGGATGATAGAGGCGACTTGGAACGGTCGCTTCAGAAATCGCTTGAAAAACAGTGCGCTCACGGGGAACGAATAGTCGTCTGCGGGCGCCGGATTGTCCAGTGGCGAAGTAGGTGTTTCGCTGTGATTCGTGGTCGGTGATCTGTGATCAGCGGACCGTGGTCGGCGCGTCGCTCTTGACTGATCACCGATCACCGATCACTTGTCACGTCTGATCGATGCGCGGTTAGCTCAGTGGTAGAGCACTACCTTGACACGGTAGGGGTCAGAGGTTCGAACCCTCTATCGCGCACCATCGTGCACGATTTTTTCGGGTTTGACCCCAGGATTTGCTTCTTAGGCGAAGTCCGGCACTTTGAGAAACTCGCGAAGCGCGTCGGTGCGGTTGAGCCAGCCTTTGAGAAATTTTGCCATCTTCGGATGCTCCTCCACTAAATTATGGTAACGAGCTGCCCGCCAATCCAGCATGCGGTCGGCCGCGCGCATCAAACGGTCATGATCTTTCGCGGCTGCCGTGGCTGCGCCCAGAGTCGTAGGGCCCCAGGCGCCGTCCACCTCGCTACCGGTCAAGCCGCAAGCACTTTGCAAAGCGCGCATGGCGCGTCCTGAGCCATCGAGCACGGTCATGTCGAATGAGATTTCTCCGAGTGGAACCGGCAATTCTCCGGCATGCGACGCGGGCCATTCACCGGTAAAGTAAACCTCCACCGCTTCATCTTCGGTCATGTTCCGGATTTGATCGGCGGTAAGATTTGGATGCGCGCTTTTGTCGATGCCGTATTTGGTCACGCCACCGGGATCGTCCGGATCTTCTTCGGCGATCACGCGTCCCTGCCGATCAAATACGCACTCCCATTTGAATGTGAATCCTTTCAGGAAATCCTCGAATCGCTGCTTCTCGGTGGGGACTGGAATCGCCTGTCCGATCTGTGGCGCCTTGGTCTTTCTTGCCTTCGCACGAGCCATAGAATCGCGGCGCCTCAGCGGCGCCACCGTAGAGAGGTTTATCGCGTCCGAGATGGCAATACAAGCATGAAATCCGACAGGCGAAACTGGTTCAGCCTAATCGCTGTCATTTTTTCCAATAACGAATGTCGATTCCTAGCTGGGAGAAGGCGGACTCGCTGGAGCGGCTGGCAGCGCCGGTGCGCTGGTGGGCCGTTTTTCAATGAGGGTCGCCAAGGCGGGACGCAGGCTCGTCAGGTTCTTGAGCAGATTAAACCAAAACGGCGCGCCGAGCGCGAGTAACCCCGCCGTAGCAAGAATGCCAAGCAGATGACTGAACGTGTGGCCCATCTGTCGTTGGAGCCGCGGCCATCCGTGCAGTTGACTTTCTGTCGGTTGATCCCAGCGGCCAAAAAAATTCACCGGCATAAGGTCGAATCCTGTTTCGCTTACGGTTTTTCTTAGGCGTTCAGCTTGTTCGCGGCTTACCTCTTCAAAGTTTGCCGCCGCGGTTGTGTAGAGGCGGTCGTACTCTTCGAGCAACGCCTTCGCTTGCTCCGATTCGACACTGTTCGCAGTCAGCTGCGCGTTCAAAGCCTGCCGATACTCATCGGGCGTGCGCGACGTGGGGAAAACGTTCAAAGCCTGGTCCGGGTGTTTTTCTGCCCACTGAAGATAAGCCTGGTGTGCGGGGGCGTTGTTCGGGTCGAGAATTTTGGTGCCTTCTTCAATTACACTTGAAGCGGCTTTCGCCAGCCCCTGGGTCAGTGCGGGACTGGCGCGGAGCTGTCGATAAATATCTGCCGTGTCCAACTGGAGAACAAACGCTGCGCAAATCGAGCAAACGACCGTTACAATGCGGGTATGAGTTTGGAACCATTGCTCGGCCCGGTCCTGGGCGCTGCCGAACCAGCGCTGAAACCGATCGTACGCTTCCGTCGTCGCGCGCTCCACCGTTGCGCCAAAGTTGGCTAAAGAATCGAGCACCGCCTTCTTCTGTTGCTCCGTCGCAAAGATATCCGCGACGTGTTTGATGAGCTTAAGTTTATCTTCCGATTCTTGCGCGGGTTGATCGGGTTGTTGGAGACAAGCCAACAGGTCGACGGATTTTTCGATCAATTCCGGCGGTACATCGCGGAGCGCTGCTTCAGTCGGAGTCAGATCTGCGAACTCGTGAATGATGCGGTAGATTTCGCCCGGACGAATTGCGCTTCCAAGACCGGTTGCGTCCTTCAACCCGGAAAAAAATCCCCACGGTTTCATTCGGTTCGGTGTGACCTTCCGGATTCGGACGCCAGCTTTTACCGTATCCACTTTTCTCTGGGCCGTTTTCGCCGCTGCCTGCTTGTGGGTATCCGTCGGATCGGCTGCGAGCTGTTCCTCGGCTTCCTTCAACCTTCTCTCGGCATCAAGGAGCGCTTGCGTTCTGGCATCGGGAACGATTTGGACGCGATCCTTAGGTCGCCAGAGAGAATCGCTGAAAATCGGATCCCTTAAAATTTGCGCGGCCAAAGAATGCGCATACTCGCCGAGTTTCGGATCGATCGTTTGAAACGTAAGCGCCAGTGCATTTGCCAGATTCTTGCCCCGCAACGAAAACGTCGTGGAGACCATTTGCACGACAATTGTGATAAGCAGACTGAGAACAGTCATGATCACCGCGAAGGCGATCACCGTGTCGATGGTATTTAGCATAATGCCTCCGAGTGATTTGGCAGAGTCAGAGCACCAACGGTAGAAGGAAACGCGATGCAGCCTCTGGCCTGAAGAATGGCGAATGCTTGAGAGCGAGTCTGTTCACTTGGGGGCAGCGTTGGGCCAACCTTTATCGATTCGAGAAACGTCTGACAAGACCAAAATCCAGCAGCCATTTTGATTCCATGCTTATCAAGCCGGCATCATTCATTTTGCTTCGAACGCTGAAAAGTTGTATCAACACCAATCCGTTCCAAATAAAGCCTGCAATCAATGTCTCACCTTCCTCAATTTCGCGACGCCATTGCAGCCGCGACGGAAACACTGCGGTCACTTTCGAGCCTCGAAGCTCGAATGGTCGAAGCCGGCGATTTGATCGAGCGATGTCTGCGCGCCGGAAATAAGTTGCTTGTGTGCGGAAATGGCGGCAGCGCAACTGACGCGGCACATTTTGCGACTGAGTTCGTGGTGCGGTTTGTCAAAGATCGTCGTGCGTATCCCGCGATTTGTCTCGCAAGCGATGGCGGACTGCTTACTGCCGCGGGCAACGATTATGGTTTCGATGAAATTTTTGCTCGCCAGGTCGCGGCCATTGGTGTGCAGGGTGACGTGCTGATTTGCCTGACGACTTCGGGCAAATCGAAAAATGTTCTGCGCGCGCTGGCGGAAGCGAAAGTGCGCAAGCTGAAAACGATCGCATTCCTCGGCCGCGACGGAGGATCGACCATCGGCATGGCCGATGTCGATCTTTTGGTTTGCAGTGACTCAACTGCGCGTATTCAGGAAGCCCACCAGCTTCTGCTCCACGTGCTATGCGAGACGATTGAATCCCGTCTCGAGGGAAACTAAATTCCAAGTTCCAATAGCCAACATCCAGAGAAGCCCCAACCTCCAAATTTCAATCGAGTTTTCCCTCCGCTGGTTGGAGCTTGAAGTTTAGAATTTCTCTGGAGGTTGGAGCTTGGGATTTGGAAATTCTGCTTACTCGGATTTTTTCAGCAACCGTTCGCGTTCGCGATCCAGTTGCCGCCGCTCGCCCGGCGTCAAACTTCCAATCCCGAACTTGGAGATTTTATCTAGAATCGGATCAATGGATGAATAGACATCCTCCGCTTCCGTGCGTCCGCTGCTGGGTCGCGGTCGCGTTTTTGGAACGATATGATACTTCGGCCTGGGGCCAAACCTCTCTTTCAAGGCATTCCACCAGGCGAATTCCGGCCCCGCCCCGCGCAATTCAATAAAAAGGAACGCAGCGCCGATGCTCGTCCAGACTACGACCAGGTCGCTCCACGCGTGGTAGGCGAGAAGTTGAAACGTGTAAACACCG